>Ga0326728_10000534_pt1 | contig 149403 bp, 134 predicted proteins | sample MB3enrmetagenome_FD_207602 | JGI IMG/M metagenome (GOLD analysis project Ga0326728, IMG submission 207602) | Lab enriched peat soil microbial communities from McLean, Ithaca, NY, United States - MB31MN | ecosystem: Environmental > Terrestrial > Soil > Wetlands > Peat | place: USA: New York... | reverse complement strand
ATCCCCACCGCCCCCGACCCGGCATAAAGGTCGAGAAATCTCACCCCCTCGATCCCTGTTCCCCCGGACCGCGCCGCCAGCACGTTGAACAAGGTCTCCCGCAGCCGGTCGCTCGTCGGCCGCGTAGCCAGACCCTCCGGCGCCTTCAGCAACCGCCGCCGCAACTCGCCCCCAATCACCCGCATCGCTCCAGCTTAGTTCAGCTTCTGCCACTTATCCACCTAACCACCTACCCACCTATCCATCTAACCACCGAATTGCCGGTCCCTGTTCCCTCGTCCCTAGTCCCTAGGTCCCTAGGTCCCTAGGTCCCTGCCTCTCCCCCCGGCCCGATACAATCTATCCATGCGAAGCTGGTCAATTCCGCTGGGGCGCTGGGCAGGCGTGGAGATGCGCGTCCATCTCTTCTTTCCACTGCTCGTCGTCGTGCTCATCGGCATCTCCGGCTCCGACCACTGGCATCGCGGCTTCGCTCTCTTCCTCATCCTCTTGAGCGCCGTCATCACACGCGAGACCGCCCGCTTCATTGTCGCCGCCTGGTATGGCCTGCGCCTGCGTGCGGTTCTGCTGCTGCCCTTCGGCGGCCTGTTTGCCTATGCCAACCCCGAGAGCCAGAACCTGGCAACCTCCGGCTCCGCCCAGTACACCCTCGCCCTCGCCGGACCGGTCGCCAATCTCGCCACAGCCCTCGTACTTGCCGGCGCCATTCGCGGAGCCTCAGGCTCCATCCAGATCTTTGCCCTGCCGCTGCTCTCGGCTTTCGCCCTCACGCGCAGCATCGTCTGGATGCAGGCCCTGCTCGGCCTGCTCCATCTCGTGCCTGCATACCCCCTCGACTGCGGCCGCCTCATCCGCTCCTACCTCTCCCGCACTCACGGCTTCTCGTCGGCCTCCCGCGCCGCCGCCGGACTCGGACAGGCCCTCGCCGCCGCCGCCATCCTCGGCGGCATGCTGGTTCACGATCTCTGGTTCACCCTCGCCGGCTTCTTCATCATGATCGGCGCGCAGGTCGAGGATCAGGGCGTCTTCTTCCAGTCCGTCGTCGACACCGTCCGCATGAGCGAGGTCATGCTCACCGACTTCGCCACACTCTCGCCCTCCGACACCCTCACCGACGCCCTCGCCCGCTGTGTCCACTCTCTCCAGGATGAGTTCCCCGTCGTCCGCGGACCCCAGCTCGTCGGCATCGTCAGCCGCCAGCGCATCGTCGAGGCCCTGCGCAACGACGGCAACGGCTACATCCAGTCCGTCATGAGCCGCGCCTTCCAGGTCGCCCGCCCCGACGACACCCTCGGACTCACCATCCGCCGCCTCTCCCAGGGCCACGGACTCAACCTGATCCCCATCGCCGACTCCGGCCGCATCGTAGGCGTCGTCAGCGTCCAGAACCTGATGACTTCGATGTCCCTGCTGGCAGAAAAGCGCCGCTTCGACCGCCAGGAATCCGGAGACTGAGTTAGGCTATGCCCGACTCCCCCACACACATGGGTGCCCCCGGTCCCTCGCCTTTGGGGACCGGGGAAACCACAATCCCCACCGAGCCCGACTCCGCTTGGTCCCTCGGTCCCTCGTCCCCTAGGTCCCTGCCCCTCCCTCCCGGCCTCTACCTCGTCTCCACCCCCATCGGCAACCTCGGCGACATCACCCTCCGTGCCCTCTCCGTCCTCCAAAACGTCAAGAAGATAGCCTGCGAAGACACCCGCCAGACCCAGAAGCTCCTCAACCACTACGACATCAAAACCCCCACCATCTCCTGCCACGAGCACAACGAACGCGACCGCGCCACAGGGCTCATTGAAGAGATCAAGGGCGGCAACGCAATCGCGCTAGTCTCAGACGCCGGTACCCCGCTGCTTTCGGACCCCGGCCAGCAGCTCGTCCGCGCCGCCATCGAGGCCGGCCTCCCCGTCATCCCCATCCCCGGCGCAAGCGCCCTTCTCTCCGCCCTCGTCGGCTCCGGCCTCCCCGCCGACACCTTCCACTTCCTCGGCTTTCTCCCCGAGAAAGCTGGTGCCCGCCGCACTGTCCTTGAAAACCTCGCCCGCCAGCTCCGCACCGCTCCCGCAACACTGGTCTTCTACGAAGCCCCCCACCGCATCGCCGAAACCCTCGCCGAACTCGAATCCATCTTTGGGCCCACCCTCCGCATCGCCCTCGCCCGCGAACTCACCAAACTCCACGAGGAGTTCCTACGCGGAACTATCTCCGAAGTGCGAACCCAGCTCGCAGCCAAAGAAAGAATTCGCGGCGAGATCGTCCTCCTCATCGAAGCCCCCGCTCGCAGCGCCAACGCCCCCGCGGACAGCTCCGCCCCCGAGCCTCTCCCGGCCCGCATCGCCCGCATGATTGCAGAAGAAAAGATCGACGAAAAGGAAGCCCTCAAACGCCTCGCCAGAGAATCCGGCCAATCTAAGTCCGAGCTCTACCGCGAACTCCAGCGCCAGCGCGCCCGCCGCTAAACAGACAGCGAAAAGGACATTCGGCAATCGGCCCCGGAGGGGCCAGGGAAATTAGCCCAGGACAAGTTCGCGTCAGCCAACGCCGTCCTGGGTTAGCTGTGAAACCTTGTCGCAGCCCCGGAAGGGCGGCGCGAAACAGTCAACCCTACCGATTGTTCCGAGTTGCGACTATTCATGCCGAATGTCAGAGGGCGCATGGATCACGGCTCGTTTGAGTTTGAACCGAGCAATATTCACGCATAGAACCGAGAGAAGCGGATAGAGGAGCGGTAGGGGGAACAACAGCAGCACCTCGACGCCCGTGTTTCCGACTCCGGTGGCACCACCTATGCTGCTCCCGACGCCATTAGGAATAAGCCACAGCGGGCCAAAGATGGAGATATAAAAAATCAGAGCAACGAACAGGCATGTGTGTGCAATGGCCGCGCGGAGTTGCAGCCTGATCAGCATGATCGAAACGTAGTCGAATGCCACGAGAAATGCCACGTTGATGCCATTCAGGATCCAGAATGCTGTAGGAAAGAACGGCTCTTGAGGATTGACATGTGGATGGCGAGACACGCCCAAGTCAACAATAATCATCGCGTAGCATGCCACAACTGACAGAGCCAGATTGAGTACGCCAACGATCTGAAGGAGCCGTCGCCAGATATTCATTTTTGCGATTGATCCTAACACCGCAAGGTGGGCCGGATGGCGCGAGCCGCGTCGCCGAACGACCTGAATAAAGGTTCGGAGCGAGTGACCGGCAAACCGGAAGTTTCCCCCGAAGAGTCCGCCGCGCCTCCCCGCCACCTCGCAAACCGCTCGCTCCAGCCCCCGCAGAGAGCGAGAAATCAAACCCACTCTCATCCCGGTTGCCGATAATTTTTGAGATCCCGCGTATTCTGAAAGTACTGCCGATTCCGCTCCACGGAGGCCGCAAACCAAGCAAAGCGCTAAGTTCTTTAGATTCGGCACTTATGAAACATGTGGTTGATAAGTCATTTATTTTCATACTCTTACATAATTAGGCCTCAAAATCGAGCATGCCACATAAACACCCTGTATTCATACACTTATAAAGCGCATATCGCAATGCGGTAAAAAAATCGACGCCCACCCACCCCGCTCAACCAGCCAAAAGCTAGAAGCTAGGAGCTAGCAGCTAAAAGCTGCTTCTAAACAATCGGCGCATCGTGCTTCACCAGCTCGCGCACCATCAGCCGGATCTGGTCGGCCTTCCGCGGCGTCACCTCCACGAACTCGACCCCCGCCCGCAACTCGTGCCTCCGCGTGTTGCGAATCACGCCACCCAGCAGCAGACGGTTCCCGTCGATCGTCAGGCAGACCTCCACCTGGGCATCTTTCAACCGCGGCAGAGCCCGCTCGCAATCCACCGCGCAGCCGCTCATGCTCAGGTCCACAATCACCCCGCGCAGCCGCACGTTCTGCTCCAGAAACCTGAGCTCCGCGGCCCCCCGGCAGCGCAATCGCGGATGCCTGCGCCGGTCGTCCTGGTCCAGGTCCACATTTGGCCGGATGTGCTCCGGGTTCGCGGTCTCGTGCTCCATCTCCCGCCCCTTGCTCAAAAGAAGCCCGCTGAAAGGCCCTAAGCGCTTCCATCGGCAAGGCGAGCAAATGTATGAATCCGCGCCCAAATTCAAAATTTTGGACTTTAATGCCTCGGGCAGGCCTCAGTGCCCGCCAGCCGTCTCCCACGGCCGCCCGCCCTTCGCCGAGCCCTCGTCCCGCCCGCTCACCCGGTCGTAGACGTACCGGTCGCTCGTCGTGCCCAGCGACTCGTTATACAGGCTCGTGCCCCGGACAAGCTCCTTCAGCTCCTCGCTGAACGCATGGATCGCAGTCAGTTGCCCCGCCGTCGCCGGCAGCTCGTAGTGCCCTGCCTCCAGAAACTTCTGGTAGCCCCGGTCGAGCAGCCGCGCCACCTCGCCCTTCACCACAGCCCCGGGCCGAACCACAAACTCCGCCCCGACGGTCCCCGCCTTCAGAACCGCGCCGACGCCGTTCTTCGTCACCAGCACGCCGTCCCGGCCCTCGCTCACCGCAAAACCGTTCGCGCGCAGCACGTCCAGAGCCCCGTCAAACCCCGCGTCCATAGCCTTCTTCTTCATCGACCCATATCCTCATCGCCGGGGTAAATACGGTCCCTCCCCGCTCCCCTTCAATCTCGCACACCCGAGCCAACAGCCGCAATTTCCCCACCCCACCGCCCGCGGACCTGCCCAAGAATGCGCCGGGGCCTTGCAAGATTCCCGCAAACAAACTCTTTACAACCCCGCGCCGGGGCCGGATAATCGCCTCACCCTTGGGAGGGTACTTCCCCGTACTTCCCTTCCCGCTCTCCCCGGGACAATCCAGGAGGTTTCTCTGAAAATGAATAAGGTAATCCCTGTCCTGCTGGGGCTCGCAATCGCGTCCGCCGGCTCCGCCTTCACCGCGGCACAGCAGTCCCAGGCGCCGCCCAAAGTCCTTACCCTCGCCCGCGAGTTCCTCAAGCCCGGCAAGGCCGGCGACATCCACGACCGCTCCGAGAGCCGCTTCGTCGCCGCCATGGCCGCCGCCAAGTGGCCCACCCGCTACGTCGCCCTCAACTCCCTCTCCGGCAAAACCCGCGCCCTCTACCTCACCGGCTACGACTCCTTCGACGCCTGGCAGAAGGACACGGACGCCACCATGAAGAACACCGCCTTCGCCTCCACCCTCGACAGAATCGAGGCCTCCGACGGCGACCTGCTCAGTGACTTCGACCAGGCCGTCCTCTACTACGAGCCCGACCAGAGCCTCCGCTCCAGCGGCGACCTCACCAACATCCGCTACCTCGAGTTCTCGGTATTCAAAATCAAGCCCGGACACAACAAGGAGTGGGATGAGGTAGTCAAGATGGTCATCGCCGCCCACCTAAAGGCCAACGACAGCGCCAACTGGGGCACCTACTCGCTCGCCTACGGCGGCAGCGGCGACGAGTACATCTTCATCAGCGGCGACAAAACTCTTGCCGACATCGACACCGGCTTTGCCGAGAACAAGAAGTTCGTCGAGGCCATGGGCGAAGACGGCATGAAGAAGCTCGGCGAACTCGCCGCCGCGTGCATTGATAGCTCCGACAACGAGCTGTTCTCCATCAACCCCAAGCAGAGCTATCCGGTCGACGCCTGGGTCAAGGGCAATCCCGATTTCTGGAAACCCAAAGCCGGTATGGCGATGCCCAAGCCCGCGGCCGCCCCGGCCAAGCCGGCCCCAGCTGACAAAAAGTAGCCCTCCCCGCAACCAAAAGGGCTCCGGCGCGCCGGGGCCCTTTTCTTTTCCGCTCTTCCGTCCGGTAAACTCAACGGCAATGCACTCCGCTCTTCCTATCCTCGCCGGCCGGTTCGTCCGCCTTGAGCCCCTCGAGCTCCACCACGCCGAGGCCTTGGTCGCATCCTCAGCCGAGGATCCCTCCCTCTACCAGTGGAGCCCGGTTCCCCAGTCCCTCGCCGCCGCTCGCGCTTACATCCAGACCGCCCTCGACTGGCGCGCCGCGGGCACAGCACTTGCCTTCGCCACCGTCCGCCTCGCAGACGAATCCGTCATCGGCTCAACCCGCTTCTTTGAAATGACTCGCTGGAACTGGCCCGCCGCACACGAGCGCTGCGCCCGCACCGCTCCCGACATCTGCGAGATCGGCTACACCTGGCTCGCCGCCTCAGCTGTCCGAACCCCGGCCAACACCGAGGCCAAGCTGCTCATGCTCACTCATGCCTTTGAGGTCTGGGAAGTCTTCGGCGTCTGCCTGCACACCGACGTGCGCAACACCCGCTCCCGCGCCGCCATCGAGCGCATCGGCGGCAAACTCGACGGCATCCTGCGCGCCCACCGCCTCGCCGCCGACCTCACCCCGCGCAACTCCTGCCGCTACTCCATCGTCGCGGCCGAGTGGCCCGAGATCAAGCGCCGCCTCACCGATCGGCTTTAGCGCAGCGCCGCAGTTCCTCCTGGTCGCTGCTTCCCGTCCGTCGCGTTGACTGCGCATTCATCCTCTTCGCGTCCATCCTCTTTCGGGTGCAGCCATCCCCCGGAGCGCCACGGCAGCCGGTCACGATTCGATATTGCGCTATAATTCCTGCCAACGATCTGAACAGGTCATGCGGTAACGCCTGCGGGGCGGCATTGCGCTGCGGCGATCCTTTCCAGTACGCCGCGCTTTGAACGTGTCGGCCGCTCGTGCGCCGCAGCTATCGGGCAGGGACTTCGTATCTACGCAAGGGGGAAGCCGCATGTCGCATCCAAGCAGAAGAGACTTCTTGAAGAAAGCCGGACAGGGGGCATTGGTCGCCGGCGCGGGGATGAGCCTGCCGGAAAGCGCCCTGGCCAGTACCAATGCGGCTCATGCGGCGGAAGACAGGCAGCCCTGGCCGTATCCGGTCGCGTACGGAAAGGAAAACGTCGTTGAAGCCGACATCGTGATCCTGGGCGGCGGCGCGGCTGGGTGCCATGCGGCCATCAACGCGGCCAAGCGCGGCGCAAACGTCGTGGTCGTTGAGAAAGGGGCGCTCATCCGCAGCGGCTGCAGCGGCGGGGGCGTAGACCACTGGCATGGAGTGCTTACCCATCCCACCGCAAAGGTCACGCCCGACGAAATGATGGAGACGATCCATCGCCTGGGTTACAAGTACCTCTTCCAGGAGTACGGCAACGGCATTACGAACTACATCCTCTTCAACGAAAGCTACGATGCACTTTGCGATTGCGAGAAGTGGGGCGTCAATGTCCGCGACACCAAAGACGAGTTCAAGGGCGCCGAGTATCGCGACGATGTGACCAAGCTGATGTTCGCCTACGACTACGACGGCAAGCATGTGGTGCGGGTCAAAGGCGGAGCCGACATCAAGCTTGCCTACTTCAACGAAATGCAGCGGCTGGGAATAAAGATCTACGACCGCATCATGGCTACCAGCCTGCTGACTGAAGACGGCAAGCAGGGAAATCGGGTGATCGGGGCCACCGGCCTGCACACGCGCACCGGCGAGTTCTACATCTTCAAGTCCAAGGCCACCATCATTTCCACTTCCGGTCCGGATGGACTGTGGTTCTATTCGGCGGAGCTGCGCGGCGCTTCCACTCACGGCGATCCCAATAACTGCGGCGATTCCATCTCGATCGGCTGGCGCGCCGGCGCCGAGCTGGCGCTGATGGAGAGAGTCCCCATCGGTTCGGGCGGCGGCTTTGGCTATCCCACATATGGAAGCGGCAACGCCTCCAATACCTATGCCTGCTGCAATATTGTGGACTCCAACGGCAAGGAGGTTCCCTGGGTCGACAGAGACGGCAAGCCCATGCAGACGGTCTCTCAGCGCTATCACGCGGCTCCCGGGCAGAAGATCTTCTGGTCCGGCCATCAGACGTCCCGCGAGATTGCCGGGCCTGCACTTTCCCCGGATCTGCCGGACCGCATCAGGAAAGGCGAGTTCAAACTCCCCCTTTACGCCGATCTGGCGGGCATGCCGCCGCTCGAACGGCGCGCGATCTGGGGCCTGATGATCTACCACGAATCGAAGACGCGCATCATATTCGAGACCTATCAGAAGGCCGGATTCGATGCCGACAAGGACATGCTCCAGGTCATGGTGATGCCGGCCGACCAGTACACCTATACCCCATGGGGCGAAGGCTTCGGACCGCGCCAGTGGAAGGGCGGCTTCGTCGGCGGCGGACTGCTCTTTGACTGGGATATGAGAACCAGTCTGGAAGGTCTGTATGTGGCGGGCGAGTCGAATTACGCAGGCGGCGATCATGCCCTGGCCGCAACCACGGGGCGATACGCCGGCAGAACGAGCGCTGCCTATGCAAAGACGGTCAAACTCCTTCCTGTCGACAGGGGGCAGATTGAAGCAGAGAAGGCGCGTATCTATGCCCCGGTAAGCCGCACCGAGGGGCTGGGCTGGAATGAGGTCAGAGCCGGCATGGCCCGCATCATGCAGGACTACTGCGGCGAATCCAAGACCAAGGAGATCCTCGAGCTGGGCCTCTATTGGCTGAAGAGCATCAAGGAAAATGAGTTCGCCAATATCCATGCCCGCAACCCGCATGAGCTGTGGCGGACGGTCGAGTGCATGTCGCGCATGGACTGCGGGGAGGTGATCCTGAACGCTTCACTCAACCGCAAGGCCAGTTGCAGGGCTTTGAACTTCACGCGCCTGGACTATCCCCAGGATGATCCGCAGGAGTGGCAGAAGCTCATTACCTTGAAGCTGGTGAATGGAGAGATAAAAGTTGGCGAGAAGCCTCTCGACTATCATCTCCAGGCGCCCTATGCCCCAACTTACGCGGAGAATTACCGCCGGCACAACCGCTTGTCCCAGTCGTAATCAGGATGGAAGGAGCTTGAGAGGCATGTATAGCAAAGCGTATCTGGTGCCGAATCCGCCGATGCCCAACCGGGGCGTTTCCATCGACCCCAATCTGTGCGTGGGTTGCCAGCAGTGCATGGAAGTCTGCCGCGGCGATGTCATGGTTCCCAATCCGGTGAAAGGCAAACCGCCGGTCGTCATGTATCCCGATGAGTGCTGGTTCTGTGGCGCCTGCAAGTTCCACTGCCCGGTGGGAGCGCTTACGGTGGTTTATCCCTTGAACCAGCGCATCGGCTTCAAACGCAAGGAAACCGGAGAGTACTACCGGATCGGAATGAAGAATCCGCCTCCGCCCTGCACCACGCCGCCGGCCGCGTAGGCTGCGTGGTTTCATCTGTCGGAGCTCGGCCGGTAGGCGAGGCGGAGATCGGCCCCTCCCGGCTCTCCCCCTTGTCTAGCGCTTTGCCCGGAATGCGGCCAGCATCCGCTTCAGGTACCCCGGCTCCCGCTCGCAACGCGGCGGCTGTGGACGCTTTGTGTTCTGGTGGAACTCCCGGCAGGCCGCGCAATCGCCCCACCGCACGCACTTCCGCTTCGGGCACGTACATGTGAGACCCACTGTCGTAAAGTTGGAAACCAACTTCAGCATCGCGCGGTCTTCACCGCGGATTCGCTGCCGTCTCACCCGCCGCATATCCTGTCCCCCGCCCGTTCTCATCCACACGGCCGAAGATCATCTTGCCGCTCGCCGTTTGCAATACGCTGGTCACCGAGATCTCCACGCTCTTGCCGATCATCTTCCGCGCGTGATCCACCACCACCATCGTCCCGTCGTCCAGGTATCCAACTCCCTGGTTGAACTCCTTGCCCTCTTTGAGGATCAGCACCGTCATCTTCTCGCCCGGCAGCACCACCGGCTTCAGCGCGTTCGCCAGGTCGTTGATGTTCAGCACGTCCACGTGGTGCAGGTGGGCCACCTTGTTCAGGTTGAAGTCGTTGGTCACCACCTTGGCCTCCCACTTCTTGGCCAGCTCCAGCAGCTTCAAATCCACCTCGCGTATCGACGGGAAATCGTCCGGCACAATCTGCACCTGGATCACGGTGCTGGACTGCATCCGCTGCAGCATGTCCAGGCCACGCCGCCCCCGCTGCCGCTTCGAGCCGTCGGTCGAGTCCGCCACCACCTGCAGCTCCCGCAGTACAAACTCCGGAACCACGATGATCCCGTCCAGAAATCCCGCCTCGGCGATATCCGCGATCCGCCCGTCGATAATCACGCTCGTGTCCAGCACCTTGGCCGAACGCCGCGACGGCTTGTCGGAGGAGAAGAACATGCTCAGCGCCGTCGGGTTCAGCAGATCGCCCTTGCTCGCTCCCACCAGCAGACCCACATAGGTCATCAGCAGCAGCACAAAGATCTGCACGACCGCCGAGTCCCTCGGCGACATCGGAGCCGTCCGCAGCACCAGGCAGAACATCGCCGCGCCCAGAATCCCCAGCAGGCTCCCCGCCACCGCGCCGATCAGCCGCCGCAGCGTCAGCGCCCGCACCCGCGCCTCAAAAACGATCACCGCCGAGGCCGCCGCTCCTCCGCACCCCGCGGCTATCCAGCCGTTCCCAATCCCAAATGGATGAAGAAAATAGCAGATCGTGGCAAACACAACAACAAACAGAACCCTCAACAACCCAAGATCCATAAAATGACCAACTTCCCTGCGCGGGAAAACCCCGCGCCGCTCTATAACATCCGGAGAGTATCGCCAGCCCGGTATAGAGCCGTCAAGAGAAAACCTCGTCTCAACGGCAACCTGCCGCCAACGCCCCTGAGCCGCCGTCCGCCCCGCGCGTCCCCCTCCCGCCGGCCCCCTGCCAATTCCGCCCGCTTCGCTTACACTGAGAGTCTGATTCCTCGAGGAGCCGAACTCATGTCCTATCCCGCAAACTACCGTTACAGCCGCGAACACGAGTGGATCGACGCCGCCACCGGCCTCATCGGCATCACCGACTACGCCCAGAACTCCCTTGGCGACATCGTCTACGTCGATGTCCCTAAGATCGGCGACCAGATCGCCGCCAACCAGACCTTCGGCTCTGTCGAAAGCGTCAAGGCCGTCAGCGACCTCTTCTCTCCCGTCTCCGGCAAGGTCCTCGCAGTCAACGAAGACCTCAAGAACGCCCCCGACAAAATTAACGAAGACGCCCACTCCGCCTGGATCATCAAGATCGAAATCACAAACCCCGCCGAGTTGGACGGCCTGCTGGACGCTGCCGCCTACGAAGCTTTCATCGCGGAAGAGACGCACTAGGTTGTTAGGTGCTACGCGGTGGGTGTTACGTGTTAAGTGTTAGGGGTTAAGTGCTGGGTGATCTGTAGGCATCAAGGCTGGGCACTCCGATATCGGAGCCTCCTGGCAAGGTGCGCAAAGTGCTTTTTCGGTGAGCTTTTATGGCTGGTTCCTTCAAAGACCTGCGCGTCTGGCAACGATCGATTGAGTTGTCTCCCGCAATTTACCGCCTGACTGCGCATTTTCCCGATTCTGAGAAATTCGGCCTCACAAACCAGATGCGCCGCGCCTCCGTTTCCATTTCCAGTAACATCGCTGAAGGTGCCGGACGAACAACCACCGGAGAGTTTGTTTTGTTCCTTGGTAACGCTCAGGGCTCCTGTTTCGAGCTGCAATCTCAGCTCGTAATCGTCAAAGGGCTAGAATTGACGACCGCAACCAAGCAGGAGGAATTGGAGTCGCTCTGTAATGAAATCGGACGGCTTCTCGCCCTGCTGATCAAATCGCTGAAAGCAAATCCACCGCGCCCAAGATCCAGATGAGCCACTCAACACGTAACACTCAACACTCAACACCCAACACGTAACACCCAACACTCCTATGCGCTATCTACCCAAATCGCCGCTCGAACGCCAACAGATGCTAGCCGCCATCGGCGCTGCCTCCATCGACGACCTCTTTGCCGTCATACCGGAGGAATACCGTCTCGATGGGGATTTAAGAGTTCCCCCGCAGCACGCCGAGAGCGAGATCATCGACTACTTCCGCTTGGCCGGCCAGAAAAACTCGACCGACTACGCCTCCTTCCTCGGCGCAGGCGCCTACCGCCACTACCGCCCCGTCGTCATCGACTCGCTCGTCCAGCGCGGCGAGTTCCTCACCTCCTACACCCCCTACCAGGCCGAGATCACCCAGGGCACCCTCCAGGCCATCTTCGAGTTCCAGACCATGATCGCCGAGCTCACCGGCATGGACGTGGCCAACGCCAGCATGTACGACGGCTCCACCGGCGCGGCAGAGGCCGTCATGATGGCCGTTCGCGTCACCGGACGCCATCAGGCCATCGCCGCCACCTCCGTCCACCCCGAGTACCGCGAAGTCATCTCGACCTACGCCACGCATCAGGGCCTGCCCATCTCCACCGTCGGCTACAACCAGGAAACCGGCCGCATCGACCTCGACGCTCTCGCCGCTTCCATCACCGATCAAACTGCCGCCGTCCTCGTCCAGAGCCCCAACTTCTTCGGCGTCATCGAGGACATTCCCGCCATCGCCGACGTCGTCCACGCCAAGGGCGCACTGCTCATCGTGTCGATAGCAGAGGCGGTATCTCTCGGCATCGTTCGCCCCCCCGTCGAGGCAGACATCGTTAGCCTCGAAGCCCAGTCCTTCGGCGTCGCCCTCTCCTACGGCGGACCCTTCTGCGGCGTCATCGCCACCAAAGAGCAATTTCTCCGCCAGATGCCTGGCCGCCTCGCCGGCCAGACGGTCGACGCCAACGGCACCCGCGGCTTCGTCCTCACACTGGCAACAAGAGAGCAGCACATCCGCCGCGAAAAGGCCACCTCCAACATCTGCACCAACCAGGCCCTGGTCGCGCTCATGGCCACCATTTTCCTCGCCGTCTACGGCAAGGAAGGTATCCGCGAACTGGCCGAGCACAACCTCGCCAAATCCGCCTACGCCGCCGCCACGCTCGCAGCAGTCCCCGGTGCCAAACTCCGCTTCACCGGCGCGCCCCGCTTCCACGAGTTCGTCCTTGAAACCAAGGAAGCCCCCTCCGCATGGGGCGACCGCCTGCTTGAGAACAAAATCGTCGGCGGCATCGACCTCACCCGCTGGTACCCAGAGCTAAAGAACTGCACCCTCTGGTGCGCCACCGAGGTCAACACCCGCGCCCAGATCGACTCGGCCGCACACGTTCTCACGACGGCAAGTTAGCAGCGTCTCAATCAACCACAAAGCTGGCTGCCCCAGGTCTGGATTTTCAGACCTGGGAACCACCACCCCCAACCAGCCACTCGCAAACAGCCACACCTCGACTACCCACAAATCGCTGCCGACCCAATCCCCGCCCTACAAATACCTCTTCCCAGCGCACTCTCCGGCGGTGCTATCATGTGCTGTCTCGGAGAAGTCGGTCCGGGTCTCCCCTGTTCCCATTTCCAAATTCGAAAGGAGACGTTCTATGCACTTTCTCTGGTGGATCCTGGTCGGTCTCATCGCGGGATGGGCTACCGGCAAGATCATGAAGGGCGCCGGATACGGCGTGTTCATGGACATCCTCATCGGCATCGTCGGAGCGCTCATCGGTGGTTTCATCATGCGCACTCTGGGCTTTGCCGGTCAGGGTGGGCTCATCTACACGATCCTCGTTGCCCTGGGCGGCGCGATACTCCTCACCTGGGTAATGCGCCTGTTTGCAAAGAAGTAGGACCGTTCCGGGAAGGCCTCCCCCATCCCGGCCGTCCGCTCAAAGCGAACCCCGCCACCGAACCCGGATGCCCCGAGTCTCGACTCTGAGACCCGGGAAAGCACATACCCCTTCCGCGAATTTCGCCGCGAACCTGGGTGCCCCAGGTCCCTCGTATTTGGGAACCTGGGAAACCACAGAACTCATGCGGGAGGGAAAGCCAACCCCGCCCTGCACTATACTGATCCCACTCCAACTACCCGCATGACGGCCCGGCTCAAACTCGTCTCCGCGGCACTCCTGTTAGCCGCCGCCCTGGCCTCGGCGCAATCGCCGCCTCTCAACTCCTCCGGCCAGCTCAGCATCGACGGACACACAGTCAACTACATCATCCGCCGCCTCCCGCCCAGCTCCTTCCCCTCGCTCCCCGCCGCCGTCGTCGCCGTACTTGAAGCCCACTCCTGTCTCATCCCCCAGTCCTACCAGGCCCACCAGCCTGAGAACGTCGTCCACGCCAGCCTTGCCAACTCCACCTCCGCCGACTGGGCCGTGCTCTGCTCCTCCAGCGGAACCACGTCTCTGCTCGTCTTCTTCGCCGCCGATCCTTCCTCGCCCTCCGTTCTTGCCACCGCCCCTGAGACCGAGCGCCTCGCCCTCAACACCACCACCGGCGTCTACGGATTCGACTGGGCCATCGACCCCGCGTCTCCCGGCCGTGTCCGCGAGGCCCAACTCAACCTCCATCCCCGCCCCCCGGCCATCGACCACGACGCCCTCGCCGACTCCGTCATCGACCGCCGCACCATCTACCACTTCTTCTCAAGCGGCGCATGGACCCTACTCGACCTCCCCGAGCGGTAGCCCCAGCCAGTTCCATCCAAGGTTCCCCCGCCTTGAGCCCGATCTCAATCTGCTCTATCCTCTAGGCAGACGGCCCACTAGCGGGCCCCCAACCCCCACAGGCACTCCCAGAGTTACTCGACCCCGTGATCGAGATACTCGTCCCTCATGCAAAAGGGTGCAGCCCTTCCGCACACGGGACATTTCCACCTCCACTCTGGAGCCGCCTCGACAAGGAGATCCGGATGTCAGAGACCGTCAAGAAGACCAAACCCTCACCCAAACCTCGCAAGTCAGCCGCCACCAAAGAAGCCGCCCCGAAACCGGCCCCTAAAAAGGCCGCCGCACCCAAAAAGGCCCCTGCTCCAAAGAAGGCCGCACCCAAAAGGCCCCGGGCAGTCGTTGAATCCATTGAAAAGAACACCTTTGCCCCCACTTACGAACAGATCGCCGAGCTGGCCCGCCGCTACTGGGCCGAGCGCGGTTATACCGACGGCCAGCACGAGAACGACTGGTTCCGCGCCGAGCAGGAACTGCGCTCCAAAGCCTCCTGACAACCTGCACACCGCACTCTTCTATTCTCCAGACACGCGCGGCCGGGATTGCTCCCGGCCGTGCGTAGCGTAGGCGCAGATAGTCCTCGATACGGACAAATCGCAACCTGACATTCTTATGCGGGGACAAGCCCGATGCTGCCCGCTTATCTCCTCGATAGGCGCAAGGTGAGCCCAGCCTGCATTTCCATCAGGTCAATGCCCGGGTTGTGACGTCCGATATCGCCGTTCGAGAAGTGAAAGTCGTTATAAGCAACGCGGAAACCGATCCTGTTGCTGATCGCCTTTTCAACGCCCGCTCCGAACTCCGCGCTGAACTGCAGATGCGTTCCCTCGGTGGACAGAACGCGATTCCGGAAGTAAAGAATGCCGCCTTTGCCGATAAGGTAAGGCTGCAACTGGCCTGGCTTGCGCCACAGGATGCGGGCCCCAATTGGGGTGAAGCCCGCTCCATACTGAATCTGGCGGGCCGTGGTCAGAGCCGTTCCATCTACTTTGTACTGTGCCGGTTCATTCAGCAACACCACCGGAAGCAGTTCCGCGACGTAATCCAGGCGCAGACCAGCCAGGGATCCCCGCACGCGCCGATCGTACTCCACCCCGAATGGATAGATCTGCCGGTTGTCGGAATAGCCAAACAGATGAATATTGCCGACCGAGAATCCGCCTACTATCTGGAACTCCGATTGGACGGGCTGGATCGGTGTGGTTTGCGAAGTCGCGGAAGAGGCCCAAAGGAAGACCAGCGCAAAAAACATAGAGGCGCTGAACGCAGATTTGGGGAAGACCATGCACACTCCAGGGGGAAATCGATTACGAAAATTGTATATGGAAATCTGCGAAGTCCATGGCTGAAAACGATTCGCTGCTTTGGACCGAAATCCGGGCCTGTCAGCCGAATCCTGACCGGCGCGAAGAGTCTTCATCCGTCCCTGCGCGACAAATAGATGGCGAGTGGGTTCGCAGAGGAGTAACCTTGCTACACATCCGGTTTTGGTCCGCTCATGCTTCCCCGCGCGGTGCCGGAACCGGGCCGGATTTCAGAGACGATTCCCCTCCTCTCTAGCGCCACTGAAGGCGGAGCAATGGCTCCGTTTTCCCTGGCGTCGCAGTGAACGCTCGTTCCACCCCTCTTCCCCGAACATGACAACTCGGACCCGCTCGGATCGGGCAAGAAGCATCGGAGGTCGCTTCCATGCAATACCTGCCTTTCGCGCGCCGGCTCCTGCCGGTGCTGCTGCTCTCTGCTGTCTCACTGCTCCCTTGCGCCGTCGCAATGCCGCAAGCCGGCAAAGATGCGCCCGCCGCGACACAGACGCCTGCTGCCGACAACCCGCCCGCAAAGAAGAAGCGTTTCACGCTGAACGTGAATGGGATTCAGGTAGGGATCGGGTCCAAGACCGAGAAGCCGCCCGCGCCAGCAACAGCCACACCGCCGAAGGCGGCTCCAACAACACCCGATCCCGCTCAGCAGACGACGGTTGCTCCCCCGCCGCAAGGCAGTCAGGGATCGGGAACAGGGAAGGTGACAGTCAATTCGATAGCGACCGCTGGAGCGCAGAAGAACGGCAGCGGCCCGCAGGCTTACCAGCCACCGGAGCCGATCATGCCGGCCGGCGGGGAGATTGCGTGGGACGGCGATATGAAGAAACCGATTGCATTCCGATGGACGCCGGTGGTGCCCAAGCCGAAGGACTTGGTCAAATACCGCATTTCAGTTTGGCAGCTGATGCAGGGCCAAACTGGCCGGCAAGCTATCAAGGCAAACACGCCAATCATCACCAAGGACGTCGACAATTTCTCTACCACACAGGCGATCGATCCAAATTTCATTACCGGCACCTGCAAGCCTCCGAGTCTTTGCACGTACGTGTGGAGCGTGCAGGCCCTGGACAAGAAGCGGCGGCCAGTTGGCGTAAATGACGGCATCGTGAGCATGACGGCCTTCCACTATGAGCCCAAGGGCGGCACGAGCGGAACGTTTCTGGTTGTAGATGTTCCGTCGTCGGCGAGGCCTGTAATCAACGATAGCCCGACCATCGGCAGTCTGGCGGGAACCGGGACGGTGACAAACAACGGTGCGGGGCGGTCCTTGGCAGGGCAGCAACCGGGAAACGGGGAGAAATCCGACTACAGGACGGTGACCACTGACAAGTTACAGGGACCGGCAGGCGCTGAAAGCTGGATTTTAAGTTGGACGACGAATGCGGTAACCACGTCGAAAAAGGAAAGCCCGCAGGGGCCGGTGACGTACCGCGTGCAGGTCTGGCAGATATTGCCGGGGCAGGATTCCGCGCAGGCGATCAAGGCCAACCAGCCCATCCTCATGAAGCTGACCGAAGAGCAGCAACTTGGCGTAACCGCGAATGCCGTCAGCGGCTCCTGTAAGCCGCCGTACCTCTGCGACTTTGTGTGGAACGTACAGGCCCTGGACAGCAAAGGCAAACCGATTGGGGGGAATCGCAGTTACATTCAAAACGGGAGCTTCAGCTACGATTCGCGCCGTGGAAGTATTGTGCCGCAGCAGCCGGGGCAGGACCGGGGCGTCATCAACAAGGGCCTCCCCATTACCAATCCCAACTTCGAGCGCACCGTGCCGAACGTGGGCGGCAACACGCCGAACGGCAGCACCGGAGAAACGAACGCAGCCGCATTCAAAATCTCCGAGAATCAAAGTCCGTTACCTTCCACGCGCGGCAGTATCAGCCAGACAAATCCCGGTGGCCCCAGTTCCGGAACCCAAGTCTGGGAAGTGGTGAATGCGAACCCCGCCGGAATTGGACAAAGGCCAGGACCCGGTACGGACCAGATGCCGAATCCGAACGGGAAGGCAGTGCCCCATGAGACGGTGGGAGTGCCTATTCAGGGCACAGAGGTTGGCCTTGAACATGACCCACATGGCATGGTGGCGCGCGGCGAAACAAATGCTGGGGGCAATGTCACCTTCAGCAACCTGAAGGTCGGCAACTACACCTTCTTGCTTGCAGACACTGGCGCTCTGAAGGCGCCAGCGGTCATTCGCATCACCAATATCAGGGCCAATGCCAGCGGTCTCGCCTCCGCGCCCATCCAGCCGGGTAAGCGCGGCGCATCCGCGAATGTGTTGGACACGAGCGGGCGCAAGCTGACCGTGCCGATCGATAAAGACGGCGGCTCGATTACTCTCAATGTTTCGTCGTCGCAAGGCGTGCCGGAACGGTAAAGACACCGGACCGCCGAAGCACCTTTATATCAGGAGGCGGAAGATTCCATCCCCAGGATCTCCGCCTCAACCCCCGCAAAGTCCGGGTCGTGGTTCTCCCGGATCCGGTACGCGAGGTCTACCAGGCTTCCCGGCCCGAGTCCCAGTTCATTCGCTCGCGCGGCAAGGTTCCAGCCCACTGCGCGAATCGTGCTCGCCGGCCCACGCGAGCCGCTCGCCGTCTGCGCCTCCCGCTCTAGCTCGAGCCGCACATGCACTTCCTTCATCACCCTTACCGGCGCGGCCAGCCTTGCCCCGCGCGCCACAAACACCGGCTCCGGATTCCCGTGCCCAAACGGCTCCATCTTGCGAATCCATCCAGCCAGCACCGCCGTAATCCGGTCCACCGGCAGCTCGGCGTGGATGCGCAGAACCCGCTCAGGCTCCCGCGCGGCAAGCAGCTCGTTCGCAAACGCCCGCAGCCTGGCCTTCAACTCCGGCAGCCGCTCCGCCGGCATCGCGAACCCCACCGCAAAGGCGTGGCCGCCGAATCGCGTAAACAGGTCCGCGCAAGGCTCAATCGCATCGAGCAGCGGAAACCCGTCCACGCTCCGCCCCGACCCGTGCGCAACCCCGTCCTCGATGCTCACCACAATCGCCGGCTTGGCGGTGCGATCCACCACCCGCGAGGCCAGAATCCCGATCACGCCCCGATGCCACCCGTCGCCCTCGACCACCAGCAGCCGGTCGCCGCGCAGCTCCTCGTCCGTCGCCAGCCGTTCTTCTATTTTCTTGAGCGCCGCGGCTTCCACCTCGCGTCGCTCCCTATTCAGCCGCTCCAGTTTCTCGGCCAGTTCCCGCGCGCGCCTCTCGTCCCGGGTCATGAACAGCTCAATCACCTCTGAGGCCACATCCATCCGCCCCGCCGCGTTGATCCTCGGCGCCAGCCGAAACCCGACGTCGAACCCCGTCAGCGGCCTGCTTGCCGGATCGATCTTCGCCACCGCAAACAGCGCCCGCAGTCCAGCGCCCACCGGGTTGCGCAGCTCGGCCAAACCCAGCGCAGCTATCGTCCGGTTTTCGCCCTTCAGCGGAACCGCATCGGCGATCGTGGCAATCGCAGCCATCTTCAGAAAGCTCGGCAGTGTCTTCTCCCGCGTCCGCTTGCCGTCGCGCCGCTCCAGCACCGCCTGCGCCAGCTTGAGCGCAATCGCCGCGCCGCACAGCGCCTTCTCCGGATAGGGGCAATCCGGCTGATTGGGATTCAGAATCGCCGCCGCCACCGGAACCGCGTCGCCGGCCTCCAGCAGATGGTGGTCGGTAATGATCAGGTCCAGACCCAGCCGCTGCGCCGTCTCGGCCTCGGCAAAGGCCCGCATCCCGGTGTCGACCGTAATCACCAGCTTCACGCCCTCGGCATGAGCAGCCTCAAGCACGCTCGACTGCATGCCGTAGCCCTCGCGCAGCCGATGCGGCACATGAAAGCGAGCCACGCCGCCCAGCATCTCGATCGCCGTCTTGAGCAGCACCACGGCGGTCGTGCCGTCCACGTCATAGTCGCCGTAGAGCAGCACCGGCTCCCGCGCCGCAATCGCGCGCTCCAGCCGCTCCACCGCGGCCGCCATGCCCAGCATGGTGTTGGGGTCGTTCAGATGCGACGTCTCGGGATTCAGATAGGCAAAGGCCGCGGCTGCATCCCGCACTCCGCGGCCTGCCAATAGCTCCGCAACCACCTGGGGAATCCGCGCCTCGCGCGCCACTGCCGCCGCGGCCTCACGGTCCACGGCCTCAAACACCCAGCGCTGGCGCGGAGCACCGCCTCCGATCGCCGGCGTCGCCACGGCCTCTACTCGTCCTCGTCTTCGTGGTTGTCGATGACGATGTCGCTGAAGCTCTCGATATCCTCAACCAGCGTCTGGAACCGCTCATACCACTCGGTCGTGGTCTCGTGCAGAAATACCAGCCCCTGATGCACAAACCCGAGCTGAATGTAGCCGATCTGGCCTGTGAACTTGCGCAGCCAGTCCACTTCGACCAGCTCGCTCGGCTCTTCGTCCGGGAAGTTCAACTCCTGGGCTTCTTCGGCCAGGGCGTCCAGCTCCTCCCGCTCCAGAGTCATCTCGCTGTAGGTCACAAAGGCCGCGCCGGCGTGCTTGGCCATCTCCACAAAGTCCTTCCACCCGTCGGGATTCCCCTGGTCCTCCCATAAAACGGTTGGAATGTCCTCGGGCACGTAGCCGGGGAGCCGCCGCAGTCCGTGGCCTTCAATGAACGCCACCATATCGTCTTTGAGAGCGTGAAGATTTTCGAAACTCATGGTTTAATCTCATTCTCTCAGATCGAGCCCCGGCCCCCCGTCCACAGCGGCTGAGCGGCCATCCACCACCCCGCCCGTGTACACCCAATGCCCCGGTACGCTATCCTGAGAGCTGAACGATGATTTTCTCCCGCGATTACATTGATTATCTGGCCCGCCGCACGGTCAAGCACCTGATCGACGTCAAGTTGATTACTGCCACTGACCTCAAAGCCGTCGAGGCCCGCGTCAACGAGGCTCTCCTCGAAGAGCTCTCGCTCGAAGACCGCATCAACGAAGAGGTCCGCGTCATCCTCGACGCCTACTCCGAGGAGATGCGCAAGTCCGGCGCGCAGTACGCCGAGATGTTCAAGAAGGTCAAAAACGAGCTGACCAAGAAGTACAAGGCGGTGCTATGAGGATCAGCCGCGACAAGCTCAATAAGCTGGCCCACACCGTAGCCGACACCCTGGCCGAGATCGACCAGGTCGGATTCATGGAAGACCGCAACACCATCCGCCAGGAAGCCCGCAAGGCCCTCGAAAACCTGCTCACCGAGGAGTTCCGCATCGACGCCGCGGCCCGCGCCAAGATAGCCAGCCAGCGCAAGATCATCCTCGAAGGCTCCCAGGAGTGGGAGATCCTCTACCGCAAGTACTACAACGACGAAGTCCGCAAGCTGGGCATCTGATTCCGCCTGATCACCCCTTCGCCTCCGGGGAGATTCTTTGCTAAAATAGCCGTACGGCCCGCTTAGGCGGGTCTCCCCGATAAGTGTGGCGCTATCGTCTAGGGGTTAGGACGTGAGATTCTCAATCTTAAAACCCGGGTTCGATTCCCGGTAGCGCTACCAAAGTTTCCAGCAAAAGCCCGCCAACCGGCGGGCTTTTTGCTTGGGTGACAATCTCACCCCGACTCACCCCGACTCCCAAATGCGATGAACCGGGGCACCCGCCGGCTTTGTGCCTTACCGAGTGGCGTTACAATCCCTTCAGCAGTTCTGTCAGCGTCGTTTCGAGAGCGAAGGTGGTCTTGCTGAGGGTCCGCAATCCCGAGGTGCTTTTGCAGACTCAGGAGCGGGCGCGGAAATGGTCTGAAGATTACGCTGCAAAAAGCAGAGGCGCGATGATTCGAATGTCCTCTGATAGTGTTTGTTGCCCTTCAATGAACTCGAATGACGCCGCCCGAAGTCCAGGGAAGGAAGTGTGAGAATGGCTCTGCGCTTTCAGAAGAAGCACGATGAACTTGACGAAGACGCAAATGAAAATCGGAGAATTGCTGTTTGGATCTACCTGTTCTTCTTCGTGGTCATTGCTGCGATAGAGGGAATACGTGCCTGGATTCGCGGAGAGACGTTTCAATCGTATGAGCTTGATGTTTTTTGGTTGTTCCTAACTGTCCTTGCAGTCTGGATAGCGAGTACGGTTTACGACGAGTTCCGCATCCGCACAAACGGAATCTACGGCAAGCTGAAAGAAATCGAGGACAGGTTAGGCGCGATTGAAAGAGAGCTGAACTCGCAGAGGTACGGGAATTAAGACAGTGGGCATCTCAGCATCGAAGGACAGCAATGAATCTCGGAGAAGGTACACGGCGGCTGGCGCTGCTCTTGGGAGTCGTAGGGGTGATTGTCGGCGGGTTTGTTTCCTATATGGAATTGCAAGCCGTCCCGAGTCAAAGGGAACGCCACAGCAGGTTTGAGCGGTTGGTAACTTCGGATGTAGTGCAAAAGGAACGCAAGTGCCGATTGCTTGGCTACACTAGCGGCTGTTCAATGGTTAAACTTCCACCGGGTGCAACTTTGGATAAGCCAAAATACACCATCGAAGAATTGGACGGCTCGCCCCTCGCTTCCGAACTGAGCAAAGGAAGCATCAGCAAAATCCACTGGGCCAAGGACTACAGCGTCGAATCAATCGAAACAGACGATGGGCAGACCCTTTACCCGACGCCAGCACCATCCGCATGGACCTATCTCTGGGTTTCGCTCGTCTGGATAGTCCCCGGATTCTTTATCCCATGGGGCGTAGTTCGCGCAATAGGATGGGTGGGAGCCGGATTCGTTGCAAGCCAAAGGTGACTTTCAACGAGTTAGCTCAGCCGCCTCAACTGGATATGATTTTCTTGAATCGGCTAGGGAAGCTCCCGAATGGGCAGGCTCTCACGGCTTGCTCTGCCGATCTCTTCAAAGCCGGGAAGCCACTCGGGAGGTGGCCTGTGTCCAATGTTGCAGATGCAGAAAAGGCGCTTGAAGAATTCCTCTCAGGTCTGCCGTCCTATAAACGCAAGGTCTTCGAGCTTGATTTTGAGTCTTTGACGCAAGACGAGGTAACTCTGACCGTAGCGGAGCCGTTGCGTGAGGCTGGTCAGGTCGATGAGTTTGAAGCGCGATACATGCAGCTACTCGAACAAATCCCCGAAAGGGCAAAGTGGTACAAGCGGCGACAGAAAGAGATTTTTGGAGAATTTTCGCCAGGAATGCCGATGCCGAAGATCAAGCGCGGGCGGAGACCGAATGTTGAATTGGCCGAACTGATTTGGTCATTACACGATTCGGGCAAGACAAGCCCAGAGATTCAAAAGATACTTGCAGCCAAAAGCTGGAACCTGACCATACAAGCTATAGAGGCATATTTGAAAACCCGACGGAGAAACGCGAAGCATTAGTCTCCGTCCGCACGTGGAAGATGCCCATACCAATTTTCCACGTGTGAAGAATTGCCAGTGCGATTGTTCACGTTGCAGCTCAAATCAACTTCGACGACCATGCGAAGCAGAAGGAGAACAAACGCATGATCGAGCCCGGAAATAAAAACACTCTCACCAGACTTCAAGCCAAGAGGTTAGACGGCCTATTCGAGACTCGCCTGGCCAACGAGGAGTGTGATGGAGTAGGATTCAATCATATTCAATCCGGAGGCTCAAATGCGCTCAACCCAGCAACTCAGCATCACATTGCCAAACGAGATGGCGGACGTCATCCGCGCCAAAGTGGCGACGGGCGAGTATGCGACCGAGAGCGAAGTCATCCGCGACGGCTTGCGGACCCTTCTGGCTCGGGATCGCGCCATGGAAGAGTGGCTACAGAAGACGGTGGCTCCGGCTTACGATGCCCTCAAAGCCGACCCTTCGCGAGCGCGCTCGGCAAAACAGGTTCGCGCCGCGCTGGCAGCCAAACACGCGAAAGCTCAGACCGGGAAGCGCTGATGTCTGCTTATGAAGTCATCTTCTCGCCGGAGGCCGAAGCGCAGCTCGTCGAACTCTATGGCTATATCGCGGCAAAGGCCACGCCGACGATCGCGGCTGGATTCACTGATGGAATCGTCGCCTACTGCGAGAGCCTGACTACCTTTCCGCTGCGGGGCGTCCTCCGCGACGATGTTCGGCCGGGATTGCGGATTACCAACTATCGCAAACGAGTGGCGATTGCCTTCGAAGTGGATGGCGCACGCGTGAATATCCTCGGCGTCTTCTACGGCGGGCAAAACTATGAAGCGGAGCTGCTCGACGAACCCGGCGACTGACTAGCTCCGAGCCATGGACCCCAACAACCTGGACACCAGTTCCTCAGCTAACTCCGCCATCGCTCCACCAGATCCCACCAGAGCAGCTTCTGCCATTCGGTCAGGCAGGTCTTTGCCCACTCCCTATGGTTCCACCAGTTCACTCCGAACGACGGATCGGAAGCGGATGCCACCGTCCAGGAGTTCTGAGGAAAGACCCGCCTGGCGATCGAGAGCGCCCGGCGCGTGTGGTAGTCGGACGTAACCAGCAGCATCTTCGATGCGCCTGGAGCCGCGGCCATCACGCACTGGCGGCCGCCGAGCAATTCGATCTTCGTCGAGTCGCCGCCGAAAATGCAGACATGCGCGTGCGCTCTGACATCTGCGGGCAGCCGATTCAGGTACTGTTGTGCGTAAACAAAAACGGGCTGCCCATACACCAGCTCCGACCCCGCATCGAAGACCAGCTCCCGCGTGGTTCCCGCGCGCAACAGTTCGAGCCCGCGATCCACGCGAATATCGTTGGGACCGCCCGCAAGCACGATGGCTACGTCGGACTTTTGCGCGTTGTCGACCACCAGGAGCCGGCCCGCCCGGCTGAGAAGGACTGCACCCAACAGCATCAGGCACAGCACGGCAATCAATACTCTTGAGATACGGAAATGCAGCATGTGTTCAAAGTTTACCGTGCTGGATCTGCCTTGCAGTTGCGCCGCCGCTTATGGCCGGGCCACTCTGCTGTTCGCGAAAATCCTTTAAGGCGCATCAAAGCCGGATCAGCGGCGGCTGCGCTTCGCTCTCATCGGCCCTGCCGAAGTCCGGCTGGCCGTGGCGCTGCTCCACCTCGTCCTTAATCGTGCACAGCGCGTGGTTCCAGACCACGTCGTGCACAAACTCCGGAAAGAGCAAGTGGCCGGTCTTCCAGAACAGCCGGCTGGCCAGGTTCGTACCCTTCTTGTAGTCGAAGGCCGCGTAGATAGCCAGCCTGCGGTTGCCGTCTCCCAGCGGAGAGATGCTGAAGATCAGCCTGCCCGCGTCCACCAGCCCGTCGTCTGCCGCGTAGAACAGCGTCTCGTTGCGCACCCGACGGGCAAGGGTCAACTCGGCAGAGAGCCCCAGCAGCGGGAACCGGTATTCGATGACGCTTCCCGGCTGGTTCGGCGTGCCGCGCGTCTGCCTGGCGTGGACGAAGCGCAGTTGCAGGAACCGCGCATCGCTCTTCCCGTATTTGGCCAGTTGCTCCATGATCTCTGTGTCGGTGCCCCGGATCTTGATCGCATACATGCGCTCGAAGCCTTGCGCAGGCCCCAGGTCCATCCCCAGTTGCCAGGCGATCTCTTCCTTCAGGGCCTCGCGCCGCTCCACCGGAACCACGGCCGGATAGCGTCCGAACTTGCCCCACTTGAGCCCCACCAGCAGCTCCACCGCCACATTTCTCAAGGTGATGCCTGCGCCTGAGAGAACTGAACGCAGCACACCCCAGCTCAGCATCTCGCCGAGCACCTCGCCATAATCCGCCGTGCCGCTGGCAATCTTCCACAGCATCCGGCTCAGCGGACGGTCTCCCTGGCGATGCACCTTGTACTCGGTGGCGAATGCCTGGTAGGCCACGCGGCTCAGCAGCGGCAGCGTAAAGGCCGTTCGGCTAATCGCGTACACCGCACGCCCGTACAGGTTGTCGTTGGCCAGCCGGCCGATAGCCTTGCCGTAGCCCCGCTTCAGCGCCCGCTCATCTACTCCCTGGTCGAGCACTGCCTTCGCCAGCTTTTCCGCCGTGATGTACGCCGAATACAACCCATCCTTGTTCAGCCGCGACGCCACCGCATCGCCGATGATGGCGAACCGGTCTCCATACGGCGAAGCGGCGCCATGCACCGTCATCGAGGGCGCGCACACACAGCCCAGCGGAGCCGACCCGATGCCGGGGAGAATGCTATCCACCTGCGGCAGCGCCAGAAACTCCTGAATGATCCGCTTGCTGTCCTGCGGGAGAACCGCCCTATCCACGCACCCGCCGATCATGGCCACGGTCAGGAACCGCCCCTTAGGAATCAGCGCCGTGTGCTCAATCGCCAGGCGCTTCGATCCGTACTCGATGAAGTACATCTCGTTGTTCAGATTCCGCTTCAGGTACTCCTCGCCCACTTCGAGTTCAAAGATCAGCGTGCGCCGCGATTTACTCGGAACAAACCTTGGATTCAGACCGCGGATCGACCCGGCGAGCGTCTCGGAACCGGGATCGAGGCCGTAGTGGCCGTTGATTCCGGTGGCGAAGGCCACAAAGCTAGCCTCGATGTCGAACACCTCGCCCGAGACTCCCTTCACCGTAACCACCGGCCTGCCATCGGCGCCGTAAGCCGCGGACTGCGCCTTGCCGTGCACAATCCGCGCACCTTCGCCGATCGCCTCGCCCAGCAGGAACCCGTCAAAGCCCGTCGGCGTGCCTCCTCTGCGCCCCGGCAGCGAACCACGGTACACCGAGTAGATATGCTGGCCTTCCGGCACCCGCAGCCGAAGGTTCTTCCACTGCCCGTGTATCCACACGTAGTTGATCTGCTGCTGGATGACTTCGGGCGGCAGGCCCAACCCGTTCTCCACCAGCGTCTCGTTCAGCCTCGGCGAAATAATTCCGGCGCAGTAGTTGCATCCACGGCACTGGAAGGCGGAGAACTCCGGGTCGGAGGGGCTGCGCTTCTCGATCAGAACCACGTCGAGCGCGCGTCCCTGCCGCTTCGCCTCGCGGAGTAGGTGAATGGCGAAGAACGACCCCGCCGGCCCTGCGCCGACGATGGCGACGCAGTCACCGTTTTCAACAGTTGTGGAGGAATGGGGAATCCGCTTTGCGCTGGTCACGTGTCGAGAGAATATATGCACCGCGGCAGAATCGGCAACGGGCTCTCATTCAAACCGCGCACTGTTCATGGTCAAACAGCAAAACACGCCGCAGAAAAACGGGGCACCCCGAAAGGTGCCCCATATCGCGCCCCATTGCCCGGGGCGCTTTCAAAAGGTACTGGTTAGAAGCTCAGACGGAGAGACGCCTGCATTACGCGGGAGAAATTCTGCACTGAGGTAACCAGACCGAAGTTGACGTTGTCGGTTGTGGTGTTCGGAGGCGCGAACTGCACGCGGTTGAAAAGGTTAAAAGCTTCCAGAGTGAACTTCAGTCCGATCTGGTCGTGGATAGCGGTGTTCTTGTTGATGGACAAGTCGAAGTTGTCCACGCCCGAGGCCTTCAACCCGCCATCGACGCGCGGTTCGTTGCCGAACGCGAACGAAGAAGTCCCGGGGGTAGTTGTTGTATCCCCTGGGGTGGCCGGGACAGTAAAGCACGAGGTGTCGAACCACTTCGCCGTGGCCGCGGAGCCGGAGCCCGCCAGGGAGCGAGAGAAGCCCGATCCACCGTTGGTCTTCGTGCAACCGGCAGTGTAGTTGGGCCGGATGGTGCCCGCGCCAAAGACCGAGCTCAGCTTGTTGCCGGATGTCGTCAGGTGCAACGGCATTCCGGATTGCAAGGTCGTAATTCCGCTCAACGTCCAGCCAGAAATTGCTCTGCTCACGATCGGGTTGGTATTTGCCAGGAACCGCTGTCCCTGACCAAACGGCAGGTTGAGAATGTAGTTGATGACCAGGCGGTGAGGAGCGTTGGAGCTGTACAGTGCGCGCTCCGCCTTGAGGTTGGTGTAGTCCTGGTAAACGCCTTCGCCGCCGGCATCCTGGCTGGAGAGGAAGCTGTCGGTATCGGTGATCATCTTCATCCAGGTGTAAGCGCCGCCGATCTGGCCCGCTGCTCCAAACCGCTTCTGTACCTTCACTTCCAGTGCATTGTACGAAGATGAGCCGTGGTAATCGGCATTGTTGGAGAAGTTCTTGTAATACGGGAAGGGGCGCTGGGCCTGTCCATATACCTGCAAAGCATTCGGCAGCAGAACGCCCCCGAGCGGAGTCGTAACGGTGACCTTGCTGGCGGTGGGAAGGTTGGTGCCGAACTGCGTGTTATTGCACTGCGGCGCTGAAGCATACGCGGCGCCACCGCAGATGTCGTAGGTATCAGGCAGTTGGTCCATTCCCTTGCTGATGCTGGGCAAGTGAGTACCCAGCGAATGGGCAAAGCCCAGGTCGACCAGCGTCTCGCCCTTGAACGTGTGCCCGATGCTGAAGTTCATCCCCTGCGAATATGGGAATGGCTCATACGGGTAGGGGCCGCTGATCGCGGTTCCACCCGCAAGGTTGGTGTACATGAAGTTGTTCTTGTCCAGCGTCTGGTTGCGGCCCGCCGCAATGGCCATTCCCTCGGGGTTGGCCGGGTTGTTGCACGGGTAGATGAAGGGGTTAACGGCCACTGTATAGGCAGGAATATTGCCGGCGCCTGCACTGTTGGTGCACCCGCTCGTGGTCGAGTTGATCGACATCTGCGCTCCGAAGACGCCGACCTGGGTATCGCGGGGAAGGTACGAAAGCGTGTACCCGCCACGGACCACCGTATTGCTGTTCAACCGGTAGGCAAAGCCAGCTCGAGGTCCCCATTGCGGGCTGACTGTATTGAGCACGTTCTTCTGGGTATAGTTGTTGGAATTCACCAGTCCAAGTGTTCCCGTGACTCCGGTGACCGGATCGGCCGTGGTGGGCAGCAGGACGTAGGCGTTGTTGTTGGCCTCGGCGTAAGTACCTGGCGCCTCCATGCGAATGCCGTAGTTCAGGGTCAGCTTGGTGGTCGCCTGCCACGTATCCGCGGCGTAGAAGCCGAGATAGTGATTGTACGTAGTTGTCGCCTTGGCGCTGGAGATCGAAGAGGAATCGAACTCTCCCATCAGGAACTGGGCCCATTCGTCTCCACCGTTCCCGGTTCCGGTGTCAATATCGCCGTTAAAGGTAAAGTTGCCGGAGTTGGCATTGCCAACATCCTCGCGATTCAAGACCCGGGCTTCGACGCCGAACTTGAGAGAGTGCTTGCTTAGCATCTTTGTGACGCTGGCGCTTAGGTGATAGTTGTTGTACAGCATTTTGTTCGCGCCGTTGTAGCCCCAGTTGCCGTTGCTGCCTCCGGAACCGAAGAGGTTGTGAACCTGGCTGCCGCCAAAGCTGAAACCGGGTATGACGTGGTAGTTCATGGTTGGGGCAAGCGTGGCAAACGCGGATCCAAAATCTGACTCGTTTACGCCTCCAAGGGATGGCGCAACGCTATCTCCGTACTGGCGCAGGTAATCGGCGCGAATGTCGAGAACCGTGGTCGGATTCAGCGTGATCGTATCGCCGGTGACGATGTTATTGGTGTGATTGTGGCTGGTGGCGCCAACGGTGTTGTACTTGGGATTCACAATGCCCATGATGTTGGGGTTCACGTCATTGAGCGGCCACAAGGTGAAGCGGGCAAAGAAACGATTGTTCTTGGTGACGTCGTAATCGAATCGCCCGCTCATCTGGTAGCCGTTGTCGCCTTGGGAATACGGGACGTTCCAGTTCGAGGTAGCCGTCGGATTCTTCGGCGTGGTCGGGTAAAACGATGCAAATATCTTGGTCGTCGGGTCGCCGCAGGTGCCCGTATAGAGGTTGGCAATGGTAAAGTAGCCCGGCGCTGCCGCAGTTCCAGCCGTGTGCTGGATGTTGCAGCCGTTGGCGTGATTCGCGGTGTAGATCGGATCGGCAGTATTGCCGTTCTTCAATGCGCCGCCGACCCAAATCTCGGGAATATTCGAGCCGTTCACCATGCCCGCGGTCGGGATGTTTGTGGAGGATGTAGCCTGTTGGCGGATATGGATCTGCTCATAAGCAAAGAAGAAGAACGCTTTGTTCTTCCAGATCGGTCCGCCTACCGTACCGCCAAACTGGTTCTGGTTATTCTGGCCCTTGGGCAGACCAGCGCGGTTGGTGAAAAAGGGAGTGGCATTGAGAATCTTGTTGCGAATGTATTCATAGGCGGTTCCGTGGAACTGGTTGCCGCCGCTCTTGGTGGTCATGCTGACAACGCCGCCGCCAAACCGGCCGAACTCAGGGCTCACGCCGCTGGTCTGGACCTGGAACTCCTGAATGGTGTCCGCCGTGGGCACCAGGGAGGCAGAGTTCTTCTGCATGATCATGGTGGGGGAGCCGTCAATAAAGATCGAGGATTGGGTCGGCATGCCGCCGCCGATCTGATAGTTGCCCCAGGCCACGCTTCCGGTTCCGGTTCCCTGGTTCATGGCAACACCGGTCTGAGTCGTTCCCTGGGGTACGACGCCGGGGACCAGGTCCATCAGGTTCATGGTGTTGCGGCCATTGAGCGGCATCGCATCCACCTGCTTGGATTGGACTTCGTCGCCCAGCGATCCCGATTCCGTCTGCAGCAGAGGCGCATTCGTGGTGACCTCCACCGTCTCGGTGGTCGCGCCTACTTGCAACTTGGCATCTACGCGCGTTGCGGTATTGACCTCGACCTCAGCCCCCTGGCGCTCAAAGCGCTTGAAGCTCGCCATCTGCACCGCGACCTTGTAGCTGGCGGGAACCAGGTTCACGAAGCTGTAATCGCCCGCCGCATTCGTCTTGGCCGTCCGAACTTCATTGGTACCGAGATTGGTGATGGTTACCGTTGCACCCGGTACTACCGCGCCCGAGTTGTCGGTTACGGTTCCCACAATCGAACCGTAAAACGTCTGTGCGGAAACCGTCGTGCCGAGAAGACAGATCGCCAGGGCCACAAACAGCGCCGGAACGATTCTTGTCCACAGATTCTGGATCGTATTTCTCATTCGTCTCTCCTGAGCCTCTCTTGAGGGACTGCAGTTGGTTTTTATATGCATCTGTTTGAGGCTTTCGCCGCCTTGTTATGGGGAAGGAAAACCCGCATGTCCTGATGCTCCGGAACAGTCCGGGACAGCATTTCGTCTCGGATTCAGCTGGGCCGCAGGTTCTCGCGGAAAATAAATCCGCCCAAAGAGACTTAGCAAGTGTGAAACGGTTATGAATCGTCCAGTTTTCGAATTCACCTTAGTTTCAACGGTTTAAGAAGCTGAGCCTGGGAGTAATGCGTACGTACGTACATAAAACAGAGCCGCCTGTTCCCTAATTCCTATAGAATTGCTGTCAGGCTAGGATCGTGATGGCCCCAGACTCAGGTTCAATTCGACCTCCCGTCCACGCCAAAGGACCCGGCGCGCCCGCGGACCGGCTTGCGATCCGGGAACAACTGGAAAGGGTTCTCAACAGCCCCCTGTTCTGCCAGAGCAAACGCTATCCCCAGGTGCTCCGCTACCTGGTGGACCGCGTTCTGGAGGGATCCCAGGAAGGCGAGTTGAAGGAGCGCACCATTGGCGTCGAGGTGCTGGGCCGGGAGCCGAACTACGACACCAACGCCGACCCCACCGTTCGCGTCGTCGCCGGTGAGATCCGCAAGCGCCTCATCCTTTATTACCAGGAGCCGGCCCACGCCTCGGAGCTCCGGATCGAGTTGCCTGCCGGATCCTACACCCCTGAGTTCCCTGTGCCTGCGCCGGCCCCGCCGCCCGATCCTGGCGTAAGCAAGAGCCCGGCGAGGCCCCGCCACACGCGAGTCTGGCTCGCCTCCGGCGCTGTGCTCTGCGCCGCCCTCATCGGCCTCGCCTCCTACTGGCTGATGCCGCGCCAAGCCCCCATCGACCAGTTCTGGGAGCCGGTATTCCGCGGCTCGCAAAACGTGGTGGTGTGCCTGGCAGGGCGTCGCGTCTGGGGGGCTGAGGACCGCATGACCCAGCCAGCCCCGGCCCCGCCGGCATCCGCGCCAGACGCCGGTTCAGCCGACAACATGCGCCAATACCTTACCAACCAGCCCACCATCCCCTTCCGCGACGTGGAGTCGCTCACCAATCTGGTTGGCTTTTTACAGGCCCACGGCCTCAGAACCCCGCTCCGAGTGGCCGGAACTACCAGCCTAGAGGACCTCCAGCAGGGGCCCGCCATTCTCATCGGCGCCTACAACAACTACTGGACCCTGCACCTGGGCGCGGACCTGCGCTTCCGGTTCGCCACCAACGACAAGGAGGAAATGGGCTGGATCGAGGACCGCGAGAATCCCGCCAGCAGAGATTGGTCCCTGAATCTGTTGGCCCCCTACTCCCAGGTCAGGGAGGATTACGCGGTCGTCTCGCGCGTCGCCGACCCCTCCACCGGCCACATCCTGGTCTTCGTGGCCGGTATCTCCGGGCTTTCTACCAAGGCCGCCAGCGCTTTTCTGGTCAGCCCGGCCGCCTGGCAGGACGTGGCGCGTCAGGCCCCTCGCGACTGGATGAAGAAGAACATTCAGATCGTGATCGGGATGAAGGTCGTCAACGGCAATCCCGGCCCCGCCACTGTCTTGAAGATCCACACCTGGTAGCCTGGCCCTCCCCCTCCTACTTCCCGCCCTTACTTCCCGCTCTTCAGGTAGTCCCCAACCATCTCCGCCAGCCCGTCGGCGATAGCGTTCTCCGCGCAGCCCACCTTCAGGTGGCTGGCCAGCACCTGAAACGTGTTGTGCCCAAACGACTCGTCGTCGGGAATATAGCCCGAGTCCGCCCTGCCGTTGGCGATGGTCACCAGCACCGTGTTCGCCAACGGCGTCTCCGCCTTCAGCCGGGCCAGAATCCGGGAATAGATCTCGGCGTCCACCGAGGTCAGCGCCACATCGCCGATGCCCAGCACACCCAGCCGGATCGCCACCGGGCCGGCATCCACATAGCTGCCCGTCATCCCCTCGCGGCCGCTGTCGGTGCGCTTGCGCCCCGGGCAGCTCACCGTCTTCTGCTCGCCCTGGATGCGCACATCGTCCGAGGTCTTTGTGGTCAAGGTCATCACCCGGATCACCTCTTCGCCCAGCAATGCGCCCTCGCTCTCCATGAACCGCTCCAGGTGCTCGCGCACCGCCGGGTCCGGCGCCTTCACCGGAACCTTGTTGTCGCGCACCGGCTCCTCGACCGACTCACGCACCAGGTCGTCGCCGGTTACGGCTACTCCCGACCGCGACGCCAGCAAGTTCGTCGCCGGCCGCAGATACAGCGGATTCTGATCGCCCGACGCCGACTGCGAGAAGATCGCCACCGGATGGCTCGGGAACGCATCCTCTATATAGTTGTCCATCGCGCCGGGAAAGTCCGACGACAGAAAGCCCACCAGGTACCCGTCGATGGCGTGCATCGCGTAGTTCACATACACCGCAATCGGCTCGCCCGTGGGCCGCACAAACTTCAGCACCGAAACCGTCTTGTCGGAGTAGGCATTGAGGTTCGGCGCCTGCGTCCACAGATGCGTCTGCGGGTGAATCGCGTCGCGGTTCACGTTCAGATACGAGAAGCCCTTCCCGAATCCAACCCGCGCCGGCTCGAGCTTCGCCTTGGCATCGTGAACCGCCTTCGTCGCGGCCGCGGAGAACTGCTTCACCCAGGGATCGTCCACGCCCGGCGAGCCGTCCGGCATTCCGCTTGAGTGCGTGTGCGTGGCAGAGATAACGATGTTCTCCACCGGGCAGTTGAGCTCCGCCGCAATTTGCTTCGACACCGAGTCCCAGATGCTCTCGAGCAGGTGCCCCAGATCGGCGTCGAGAATCGCCGCCCGCGTCGCGCCGTTGTCGATCACGATGGCCCGCACATAAAGATGCTCGCTGTCGAACTTGCCCGTCGCCGGCAGATCGGCCTTCATCAGTTGCGTAATCTCAACCCGCGCCGCTCCAGCCCGCAGGCTCCCTTTGTCGGCGGCGGTTGCCGGCCGGGCCGCAACAGCGACAACGAGGAAAAGCATCATTGCGAGGCTCCAGCCCCGCCAATTCCATCTCGCTACTCTCATTCTTCTCTCCTCGCCGCGGAGTTCGAGTTGCCCGCCGCGGCCGAATCCTTGCACTACGATCCCCCTGCCTTATATCACGCCCGCCGAACTCATGCTACTGGCCGAAGGGCCGGCCTGAAGCGGAAAAAAGGCGCGGAACGAAGTCAGACTTCGTTCCGCGCCGGTCCTCTTCAGGTCCTGTGCCAGGGCTCTCTTACTTGGCTGTGGGAGGCACGTAGCAGGCCATGGAATCCTCCCAGTGGCTGTCGGTAATGGGACGCTTTTGGGAGCCATCCGCGTTCATCACCCAGAGCTGTCCGTAGGGCTGGAAGGAGTTGTCGTAGAGCGCGGCCTCGTCCTTGAAGCCGTACTCGCTGCTGTCCCACATAATTCGCGTGCCGTCATAGCTCCAAACGGCGTGAGCATCGGAAGCCGGGTAGTCGGTCAAGCGCTTCAGATCGGTGCCGTCGGGGTTGATCGTGTAAATGTCGAAGTTGTCGTCGGCGGATTTGCGGGTGAAGACGATGCGGTTCTTCACCGACCAGCCGGGCAGGTTGTCGAGCTGATCGGTCAGCACGCGCACCTTCCTGGTTTCGAGGTTCACGATGCGCAGGCCGTCCTCGTTTGGACCCCAGGAGCGGTAAACAACCTCCTTGCCGTCGGGCGAGAAGCTTGGGAAGCCGGCGTTGGGCGTGCCCGAGGTGAGCTCGGTCAGACCGCTGCCGTCGCGCTTGACCAGCATCAGCTTGGCGATGGCGGTATTGCGGGCGCGCAGATAGCCGCCGAAGCCGAAGACGATCCACTGGCCGTCGGGCGACCAGGACGGGGCGAAGCCCACGCCTTCCATCGCGCCGCACGGGCCAGTGGAGTTGTCGGTGCAGTTGGTGGCGGACTTGAAGACCACGCGCCTGTTCGAGCCGTCGGCGTTCATGATGACGATCGAAGAGTCGGAGTCCTTGGCCGTCACCACCAGCGTGCCGTCCTTCGAGAAGCTGGGGAAGACGTCCGTGTACTTGTAGTCGTAGTTGGGATCCCAGCTATAGAGGGACTGGTTCTGCGGCCGGGGAGTGTTGTCGATCTTTTCGTACACCACCTGCGTGCCGTCGGCGGACCAGGAGGGAGAACGCAGATTCTTGGGGAAGTTGGCCGGGCCGGTTTTTGTGTAAGCCACACCGGAGACTTGGCCGGCCTTGGTGGTGTAGCCGACGCGGCCGCCGGGCAGCAGTTGCGGCGCAAGCTTGAGGCCCGGGCCGGAGCTGAGCTCGCTGCGCTTGCCGGTTTCGAGATCGATGGAGACGATCTGCGAAACGGCGAAGGGCAGCTTCGAAAGCTGGTCGACGCGGGACAGCCAGCTGACCCCTACCGCCATCTCGGCGTAGACGATCTGCTTGCTGTCGGCCGACCACTTGGGCGAGCTGGAGGTAACGCCCGGGCCGGTGATGCGCCTGAGCCCGGTGCCGTCGGGATGAACGATATAGATTGACAGCTCCTGCAAATGTTCCCAGCCGGTGTTGTCGTCGTGGCCTTTCCAGTCGGTGTTGCGGTCGGAAGTGAACGCAATCCACTTCCCGTCAGGCGACCACTGCGGCCGGAAGAAGCCATCGGGCTTCATGGGGTCGCCCTGGATGTCCCTGGTGCCGGTCAGGTTGCGAAGCTTCTTCGTCTTGAGGTCGAGAATCCAGATGTTGGCGCGCCAGGTTTCGCGCGTCGAAACAAAGGCAAGCTGAGTATCGTCTGGCGAGAGAGCGCCCTGGTCGTCCAGTGCCGGGCTGTCGGTCAGCCGCTCCAGGCCTGTCCCGTCGGGATGCACGCGGAAGACGTCGGCCTGGCCAAGGCCGTTACGCTCCGAGGTGAAGACGATCCACTTGCCGTCGTAGGAGAAGTTCGCGTGATAGTCAAAGCCGCCGGAGGTGCTCAACAGCTTGTGCTCGCCACTGCCGTCGGCATTGGCGATGTAGAGCTCCGATTGCGAGGGGCCGATGCGATTGAGCAGCATCGCGTCCTTCGCCAGAGCCGGCAAACTAGCAAATAGAGTCAGGATTGCCAGGGGAAAGATCCTTTTCACGATATGTATCCTTTGGGAATCTGTAGGGAGGAATCCCGTTCACTCAGCAAGCAAGGGGGCAGGCGCTCTGAATCGACTGCGGGTGTTCCAATGTATGCGTGCCCGGGTAACCTCTCTATTAACGATGATGCTCACTGGGGTGAAGTTTCGAAAATGTTATGCTGTATCGTATACAGAACGGAATGTCTTCTCGCCTGAAGCGCCGATGCACAGCCGTGGAGAGCCCGATTCCCACGGGCCGGTGGGGTATTGATTCTCATGGATATGTCCGAAGGACAGCAGCGAACCCGGGACTCAGCCATTGCACGGCTGCGGGGTGTTTTGCGCCCCGGGTCCTCTAGCCTGCGCGGCAGAGTCGCGGCAATTTACCTCTTTCTGGCTGTATTCAATGTGGGCGCGTGGCTTTGGGCTATCCTTGCCTTCCGCCACTTCCCACTGCTGCTCGGCACCGCGCTGCTCGCCTACAGCTTTGGGCTGCGTCACGCCGTCGATGCCGACCACATCGCCGCCATCGACAACGTAACCCGCAAGCTCATGCAGGAGGGCAAGCGGCCGGTCGCCGTGGGCCTGATGTTCTCGCTGGGCCACTCCACAATTGTGTTCCTGGGCTCGGCCGCCATCGCCGCCTCCGCCCTCGCCCTCCAGCACCGCATGGACGCCGCACGCCACATCGGCGGCCTCATCGGCACCCTTGTCTCCGCCTTCTTCCTCTTCGCCATCGCGCTGGTCAACATCGTCGTCCTGCGCTCCATCTACAGGGCGTTTGTGCGCGTGCGCTCCGGTGAGCCTTACGTAGACGAGGACTTCGACCTGCTGCTCGCCAACCGCGGATTTCTGGCCCGCATCTTCCGGCCCATCTTTAAGATGATCCGGCGCAGTTGGCACATGTATCCCCTCGGCGTCCTCTTCGGCCTCGGCTTCGACACCGCCACAGAAGTTGGCCTGCTCGGACTCTCCGCCGCCGAAGCCTCGCGCGGTCTGCCCCTCTTGTCGATCCTCGCCTTCCCGGTGCTATTCGCCGCCGGCATGTCGCTCATCGACACCACCGACAACATCCTCATGCTCGGCGCTTACGGCTGGGCCTTCGTCAAGCCGGTGCGCAAGCTCTACTACAACCTCACCATCACCTTTGTCTCCGTGGTCGTGGCCCTCGGCGTCGGCGGCATCGAAGCCCTGGGCCTCATCGCCGACCGCTTCCACCTCACCGGATTCTTCTGGGACCTGGTGCTGCGCCTCAATGGCAACTTCGGCTTCCTCGGCTACTCGATCGTCGGCCTCTTCGCCATCAGTTGGATCGCTTCCATCCTCTTCTACAAATGGCGCCGGTACGACGATCTGGAATTCGGCAACTGAACGCAAGCACCCGCGCCGATCCGCGCTTCCATCTAAAATCCCTTTAAGCGATGATCCAGTACCTCTATCTCGGCCGCGTAGCCTACGGCGAAGCCCTGGCCCTCCAGCAGGAGGTTGCGGCTCTCCGGCTCGCCGGGCGCATCGCGAACACGCTGCTGCTGCTCGAACATCCGCCCGTGCTCACCCTGGGCCGCAACGCGCAGCGCGCCAACATCCTTGCGTCGGATGAGTTGTTAGCCCAGCGAGGCGTCACGCTGCACGAGATCAACCGCGGCGGCGATGTGACCTACCACGGTCCCGGCCAACTGGTGGGCTACCCCATCTTCGATCTGCGCAGTTTGCACGCGCCTGGCGGCAACCGCCTCGGACCCGTCGACTTTGTTCGCCTCATGGAGGAGGCCCTCATCCGCCTCTGCGCCGAGCACGGCATCCCCGCCGTTCGCATCCCCGGCCTCACCGGCGTCTGGTGCGGCACGGATACGAACACAGACCGCAAGATCGCCGCCATCGGCATCCACGTCTCGCGCGGCATCGTCACCCACGGCTTCGCGTTCAACCTATCCACGACGCTCGACGACTTCCGCCTCATCGTCCCCTGCGGCATTACGGATCGCGAAGTCACCAGCCTCGAAGCCGAACTCCGCCTGCGCGACTCTGCCGCAACCGTACCTGCGCTCGAGTCCGTAGCTCACCAGACCGCTCGCATCTTTGGAGCAATTTTCGGCGAGCAGATTCTCGCCCTGGAGAGCCTCGCCGCCCTGCGCGCCCTCGCCGAAGCATCGATCCCGCTCCAACAATAGATATCCGGCAATTTATAATCCCCCCAGAAGCGCGTCTTCTGCTTCGTGCCCCGCCGCGATCCCCTAGCGGCGTGCCAAGAATGAGGAACCCGATGGCAACCGACGTAGTCATGCCCCAGATGGGCGAATCGATATTCGAGGGCACCATCACCAAGTGGCTCAAGAGGGTCGGCGAGCAGGTCGAAAAAGACGAGCCGCTCTTTGAGATCTCCACCGACAAGGTCGATGCCGAGATCCCCGCGCCCCTCTCCGGCCTGCTCAGCGAGATTCGCTTCGCCGAGGGCCAGACCGTCGCCATCAACACCGTCGTCGCCGTCATCGGCGGAGAAGTGGTCGCGCCCGCGCCGACGCCTGAGCCGGTTTCCGTCCCCGACGCCGAATCTGCACCACGATCTGAAACGGCGGAGCCGGCCGCGCCCATCGTTCGACCCGGCGGTCGCCTGCGCTCCTCGCCTCTGGTTCGCCGCATCGCCAAAGAGAACTCGATCGACCTCAATTTCGTGCCCGGCACCGGCGCGGACGGCCGGATCACCAAGGCCGACATCCTCGCCTGGCTCGACTCGCCCCGGCCCGTCGTTGAGCCCCACCACCATCGGATCGTGCCCCTCACACGCATGCGCGCCATCATCGCCGAGCGCATGATCGAGAGCAAGCGCATCAGCCCCCACGTTCACACGGTTTACAAGATCGACATGACCCGCGTGGTCCGCATGCGCGAGCGCGCCAAGGCCGCCTTTGAAGAGCGCCACGGGGTCAGGCTCACCTATCTGCCCTTCGTGGCGTCGGCTGTCGTTGCGTCGCTCAAAAAGTTCCCCATCGTCAACGCCTCGCTCACCGACGGCTCCATCCACTACCACTCCGACATCAACCTCGGCATCGCCGTTGCGCTGGAGTGGGGCCTGATTGTGCCCGTCATCCGCCAGGCGCAGCAGAGCACCTTCGCAGGCGTCGCCCGCTCCATCGCGGATTTAGCAGCCCGAGCGCGCTCGAAGAAGCTCATCCCAGACGAAGTAGGCGGGTCGACATTTACCCTTACGAACTCCGGAGTTTTCGGCGACGAGTTCTCCCTGCCCATCATCAACCAGCCGGAGTCCGCGATCCTCTGCATCAGCGCGCTCAAGAAGGAGCCGGTGGTGCTGACCGACGCCGAAGGCAACGACACCATTGCAATCCGCTCGATGCAGCACTTCACGCTAGGCTTCGACCACCGACTCATCGACGGCGCGGATGCCTGCGGCTTCATGCTGGAGTTCAAGCGCATCCTGGAAAACTGGGACGGCGAGATCGCCTGATCCGATGCCCCTGCCTGCCCCCGACGCCGAACTGCTCAAGATCATCGACTCGAACTTCGCCGACGCCGCCCGCCGCGCGGGCGAGCATCTTGTTTGCCGCATCGGCTGTACGCAGTGCTGCCACGGCGCATTCGCCATCGACGCGCTCGACGCACAGCGCCTCAAAGCCGGAATGAAAGCGCTGCGCGCGGCGGACCCCTCAACCGCTGAGGCTGTGAAGCTGCGCGCGCGTGCCTGGATCGCGGAGTACGGCGCAGAGTTTCCCGGCGACGCTTCGACGGGCCTGCTCGGAACCAGCGACGAAGACCAGGCCAGCTTTGAGGAGTTCGCCAACGATGCCCCCTGTCCGGCGCTCGACCCGACGACCGGTCGATGCGATGTGTACCCGTGGCGTCCCATGACCTGCCGGCTCTTCGGCCCGCCGGTGCGCTCGGTGAATGACGAAGGCGACGTGGGCCTGGGCCACTGCGAGCTCTGCTTCACCACGGCAACCGACGCCCAGATCGCCGCCGCCGAGATGCAGGTTCCGCACGAGCTCGAAGCCGAGCTGCTCGCCGAGACCGGCGACGATCGCGAGACTCTGGTCGCCTTTGCGCTGCTGCGCTGATCCAGCCTGCGCCCCAACGCCATCGCCGATAATGGACTCATGACACCTGCGCCACAGCCAGCGCGTTGTTGAGGAAAGGAACTCCATGCCCAATGTGATCGTGCTCATCGGTACAGGCTCCATCGGCCAGGCCATCGCCCGCCGCGTCGGCGCGGGCAAGTTCATCCTGCTGGCCGACCTGCGCCGCGAGAACGCCGAGGCTGCGGCAAAGACCCTTGAGGATGCGGGCTTCAACACGGCCGTCCAAACCGTCGATGTTTCGTCGCGGGCTTCGGTTCACGCGCTCGTTGAGGCTGCCACCGCGCTCGGAGAAGTCACCGGCCTCATCCACGCGGCAGGAGTTTCGCCTTCGCAGGCAACGCCGGAAACCATCCTCAAGGTCGATCTCTACGGCACCGCGCTGGTGCTTGAGGAGTTCGGCAGCGTCATCGTCCGCGGCGGCGCAGGCGTCGTCATCGCTTCGCAGTCGGGCCACCGCCTGGGGCCGCTCACGGTCGAGCAGAACGCGGCTCTGGCCACCACGCCGGCTGACGAGCTGCTCAAGCTCCCCTTCGTCCAGCCGGGCCAGGTCAAAGACTCGCTGCACGCCTACCAGCTCTCCAAGCGCGGCAACTCGCTGCGGGTGATGGCCGAGGCGGTGCGCTGGGGCAAGCGCGGCGCGCGCATCAACACCATCAGCCCGGGCATCATCATCACGCCGCTGGCCAACGACGAGCTAAAAGGGCCGCGCGGCCCCGGTTACCGGCGCATGATGGATATCTCCGCCGCCGGACGAGCCGGCACACCCGACGAGGTCGGCAATGTAGCCGCCCTGCTCATGGGCGCGGACGGAGCCTTCATCACCGGCAGCGACTTTCTGATGGACGGCGGAGTGACCGCCGCCTACTGGTACGGCGACCTCGCTCAGAAGTAGCAACCCGCAATCGGGCCGCAAACACCTCCGCGCCGTTCCGTTGCTGCCGCGTACCGCCGCGCGGCTTTGCGCCCTCCGTTCGCGGAACTTCCCCGCAAGCAGAATTCCCTTCCCAACTCTCGGCGCGGTCTGTTTAGATTTTCCGGGTAACGTGTGTTGCGAATCTTCCCGGGGGTCAACCTGATGAAATTTTTGAAAGGCAGCCTGTCTGCCATCCTTACCTGCGCGTGTGCGGCCGCGGCCTTTTGCTGCGCTGTGCCTAGTCATGCCGCCGATGCGCTCGGCTCCGGCCTCACCGCCGGCTACCACTTCACCAAGACCACCGATCTGCCGCTGCGGCCCATCGACCTGACTCCCTTTCAGGGCAAGTACTCGACGGAGATCCTGGCCTCTCCCACCACGGGCCTTCAGGCGGAGATCGTGATGTACACCCGGCTTGCACCCGGAGCAGGCAAGCGGGGCCTCTACACCCTGCCCGCCGATCACACCTACCTGGTGATGAAGGGCAAGCTCAACCTGCAGCTCGGCGCAGACGAGTTTGTGCTGGACGCGAACTCGCTGGCGCTGGTGCACTCGGGCGTCCCGTCGCAGATCTGGAACGCGGGCACAGAACAGGTGGACGTTCTGGAAGTGGTTGCGCCCATCGCGTCGTCCGATCTTGTTTTTTTGATGCAGCCCGCCAAGCCCGTCAAGGTTGAGAATGCGGCGCAGTACATCTTTCTGGCCCCGGCACTGGGGGAGATGAAAAAGGGCGTGGGCCACGAGGGACTGAACGAGCGCGTGATGGCCTCGACCGATACCGGCTCCCAGCACATCCTGGAGCGGCTGGACGATGTGCTGCCCGGCTCCGGCGGCCCGCCCACGCACCAGCACGAGGAAGATCAGTTGTACCTGGTCACCGCCGGAACCATGACGGTGGAGTACAAGGGGGCGAAGATGCCCGCCGGCCCCAACACGCTGGTGGTTCTGCCCCGCGGCGTGAAACATGCCAACACCAACACCGCGGACGTCATGGAAAGCCACATCACGCTGCTGATGCCGGCCCAGCCCGGTGGCGGCCCGCGCGGAATCCCGGCCGTAAGCCTGGCCAGCAAGCAGGCGGGCGACGGGAAAAAGTAAGCTCAAACCCAGCGGACGGGCGTGGCTTCTGATAGCAACGAGCAGAGCTACGCCCGCCGCCTTTTTGGTATCATATAACGGTACACTTTGCAAGAGTATGAATCTATGATGTTTAACCTGTATATTCGATTTCGAGGCCTAATTGCATAAGAGTATGGAAATAAAAGACTTATCTTGACAATGTTTTGTAACTTCCGATTCTAAAGGACTTAGCGATTCGGCGGTTTTACGGCCTGCTCCAAGTGAAATCGGCACTACTTTCAGGATACGCGGAGAATGGAATTAATCGGCAACCGGCGGAGAGCCGGCCTGATTTTTTCGTCTCCTGTTGACGCCAAAGTTCGGGCTTTGGCGGTCATCGTTGAATTTGATCCTTTGAGGCGATCACGATTGGCGCACGCGAGCATCGACAAAGAAATCGGGGATCGGGAGCCTGTCCTCTGCACACCTATTACCTGCTGCAGGTCGGATAGACCATCCTGCGATATGTACTCCCGTGGGCCCTCCCCAGAAAGAACTGTAAAGATAAAGACCCTGGCTGCAATTCCTTGCAACGAATGCTATGGTCGCAGATTGATTTTATGAACTGAGGATAGGAGTTCCATGCGCTGTAGGGTATCGGGTCCATGCTAAAGATTTTGTAGGCTAATCGCTTTTTCCCATGTAGGCTGTCTCCTACACAAGAACCATGCTGTGCCGAAGCCCTCAAGCGTCGAGGCCGTGGTGCACAGCGTACCGCGTCAGCTCGGCGGTGTTCTTCAACTGCAGTTTTTCAAGAATGCGTGCCTTGTAAGTAGCCACCGTCTTGTCGCTCAACGAGAGTTCGAGAGCAATTTCTTTTGGCGTGATGCCTTTGGCTATCTTGCGCAGGACCTGATATTCCCGGTCGGAGAGAATCTCGTGCTCTGCGTCAGAGTGTTTGCGGCCCAGGCTGACCGCCAACTGTTCTGCCATGTCGGCGCTCACGTACCTGCCTCCCGCGATCGCTTTATGAATAGCGAGAACCAGTTCGTCGGGCGCGCTTTCCTTGGTGAGATATCCCGAGGCTCCTCCTTTGAAGGCGCGCAGTGCGTATTCCCTCTCCGAATACATGCTGAAGACGATGACCGGCAGTTTGGGAGAATCGAGATGGATGGTCTTGAGCAGGTCGAGGCCGCCCCGTCCCGGCAGCCCAATGTCGAGCACGACCACATCCCACTTCTGCTTGCCGAGCAGTTCGAGTGCCGATGCGGAATCGCCGGCGCCGCCGAAGGTGACCCCGGGAAATTCACTTTCAAGCACGCGCTTGAGACCCTGATGAATAATGGCGTGGTCGTCAACGATCAATATGTTCATGTTCCTCTGGCTCCCGCTCGGTGGATCCGTTCAACTGTATTGTCAACGCAATGGTAGTACCCGCGTGGGGCTGACTTTGGAGAAGAAACTCCGCGCCCATGAGGAGCGCGCGTTCGCGCATGCCCAAAATCCCCAGGCCCTCACTGCTGGCAACGAGATCGGGGTCAAAGCCGATGCCGTCGTCGGTAATCGTCAGCGTAGCATGGGTTGGCGTTCGCGTGAGGGTAACAAGAACACTCGTGGCGGAGGAGTGGCGGGCAATATTGGTCAGAGCCTCCTGGAAGATGCGGAACACGGCAATCTGATGATCGTTTGAGATGTCGAGAGGAATGTCTGGCGCATGAACCGCGCAGGGAATGGCTGTGCGGCGCTGGAATTGCGCGGCATACCACTCGATGGCGGCCACGAGTCCGATGGCATCGAGCATCTGGGGCCTCAACTCGGTGGCCAGGCGCCGCACCATGGCGATGGTGGAATCGATGGTCTTCATGGTGGCCTGCACATGGGGAACCCATTCCATGGCGCTCGCGCCATGCTGCTTGACGATCCAGGCGAGGTCCATCTTCATGCCGGTCAAAACGGGTCCGAGCTGGTCGTGCAACTCCCGCGCTATGCGCAGGCGTTCCCGCTCCGCGGCTGTTTCCTGTCTTGTGGTCAGGGCGCGAAGCCGGTCCTGGGATCGGCGCAGCTCAACTTCAGCCCGCCGCAGCCCGGTGATGTCGACTACTGTTCCCACGATGCGGGTAACCGCGCCGGCGCTGTCCTGCACGGGCGTGGAAACAACCTGGACCGTAAGGGTGTGGCCGTCTTTGTGAATCATGCGGTATTGGAGCGTCTCGGTTGCTCCGCTGGAGAGCATCCTCTCAACGGCGGCGCGATACCGGCCGCGGTCGTCGGGGTGAATCTGGCCCTCCCACCACTCGATCGTAAGTTCCAACTGCGCCGGATCGTGGCCCAGGACAGCTTGCACTCCGTGCAGCGAATCGATCCGCATGGCTCGCAGATCCACGTCGAAGACCATTGTACGGGCGGCGACGGCGGCAAGGCGAAAGCGTTCCTCGCTCTCTCGTATAGCCGCCTCGGTCCGCTTGCGCTCCGATATATCTTCGGTTGCGATCAGGAGCCCCCCGACCTTGCCGTCGGCGTCATACCAGGGCCGCAGTTCCCACTTGAGCCAATACACAGAGCCGTCGGTCCTTTCAAAGCGATCGGCTTCCGCGCTCAGTACCTCGCCCCGGAGTACGCGGCAATGCGCATCCTTCCAGCGTTCCGGCAATTCAGGAAACAGGTCGTAATGGGACCGGCCACGAAGGTCGTACTTTTCCAGGCCGTAGTCGGTCACCCATCGGCGGCTCGCGTAAAGGTAGCGCATCTGGTCGTCAAACATGGCCAGGGCCGCGGGCGCATGTTCGACCAGAAGGCGCAGTTGGGCCTCCTGGTCGCTCCGGGCAATCTGCTCAAGCTTGCGCCGGGTGACGTCTCGGAACAGGGTGGCGGCCAGCCCTTCGGCCGGCCGATAGAGGCAGCCTCTGTAGTACTTGCCCGTGTCAGGGTTTTGCCGCTCAAAGTGGACGCTTTCGCCAGTCGCGATCGTCTGGATGATGGCTTCGAGCGCCGCAGCATGAGCACCCGGATACACCTCGAGTCCTCGCCTACCCAGTACCTCGCTCCGTTTGCGTCCGGTCACCGTCTCAAAGGCGGAGTTGACTTCGAGAAATCGAAAGTCGCACGGCTCTCCCCGCTCATCGAAGACCAGCTCCCAAAGCGCATAGGCCTCGGTCATGTTGGCGAAGAGCGCGCGGTAGTGCGCCTCGCCGGCGCACAGCGCTTGGTTCTTCTTCTCCAACTCGATCTGCTGAACTTCCAGTTCGTGAAGCAGGCGTGTGACTTCTTCGCTCGATAGCGAAACAGGGCCGGATACCGCGGGACTCTGCCGGCTCTCTTCAGCGCGGCAGAGCGGTTCAGCGGTCTTCTGCGGGTGTAATTGGTCGGGCATCGTCCAACTCGGGATTAGCCAGTGGTGACAGGCTGCCAAAGCTCGACACGGTTTCCTTCCGGGTCGGTGACCCAGCCAAACTTTCCAAAGTCGTAGCTATCGCGTTTGGGGTCGACCGTGACACCGTCGGCTATCAGGCGGTCCAGCACTCCATCGAGGTCGTCCACCTGGAGGTTGATCATAGCCTTCTGCGCCGGTGGAAAGTACGCATCGTCTTGCCCGAAGAAGCAGAAGACAACCTGGGGGTGTTTGGTGGGAACCGGAAACGCGTAAGACCCTTCGGACTTGATCAGGCCAAGGTGACGCTGGTACCACGCATACAGAGCTTTTGGATCTTTCGCCCGAAGAAACGCACCGCCAAAGCCGGTGACTGACGCCATAAAACCTCCTCAAGGGGAAAACATCTTTTCCAGAGCTTACGCGATTCACGGTGCGAACGTCACCCCGGCTCTGGCGATTCAGCCTGCCATTCGCCATACAACAGGCTCAAGAATCTATTGCGCAGCACCCTTGTGGACGACATATTCGTCCAGAAGCACCGCCACGAGAACCGCCGTGGGAACCGAAACCAGCGCGCCCAGAACGCCTTCGAGCGCGAATCCGAGCAGCAGAGCGACGAGAATGGCCAACGCCGGCAGCCCCACCCTGTTCTTCATAATGCGCGGAACGAGATAAGAGTTCTCGACATTGAGATAGATGAGGTAGAAGACAGCAACCCCCAGTACCCGCTGCCATGAGTCGATGGCTGCCACCAGCAGCGCCAGGCCGATGCAGACGGCAGCGCCCACCACCGGAATAATGTTGAGCAATCCGGTGAGAACGCCAAGCGCATACGCATAGCGGACGTGGAGAGAGAGATAGACGATTGTGCTGGCGACTCCGAGAATGAGCATCAGGCTGCCCTGGCCAAGCAGCCATTTCCCCATGCGGATATTTGCCCGCTGAAGGGTCTTGTCGAGCCGTTCCCGGCTGTCCCCGGGAAAGAACGACAGGAACCAGCGGTAGGCCTGGCCGCCTTCGATGATGAAGTAGACGGTAAGCACAAATCCCATGACGATATCGAACAGCTTGCCCGCCCAGCCGCCGATGGAGAGCAGCAGATACGTGGCTGCATTGCTGGCGAAATCCTGAAGCCGGGAGCTGAGATCTGCCGTATCCAGGTGTTGCGCAAGGGGAAGGCTCTGCACCTTCTGCAGGAGCCCGGGCAAACGGGCCGGCATCTCCGCGCCGAATTCGTGAAGGTCCTCGATGAGCGGTGGCAGAGCAAGAAACCCGAAAGCGGTAATGGCCGCCGCCGCGCCGAGCAGGAGGAAAAAGATTGCGGAGCCCCTGAACGGCTGCCAACGGCCGATGTGCAGCCGGGAAGTGGAACGGACCAGGGGGCCGAGCACGACGGCAAACAACGCGCTGACATAGAGCAGCACCAGCAGTTCGCGGACGAGCCACGCCAGGTAACAAGCCAGGGCAAGGGTGAACGTGAAGACAATTTCCTTGCGAAAATCGTGCGCCGCACCGCCGGAACCAGTCATCTTCTGCTACCTCTCTGAGACCTGAAAGAGCAACTACCGCCGGCCACTGAACCAGAGTATCCCTTTTCGGCGCGGCAACGCTTTCGCCCGAGTCCGGGACGACGTTTGCTCAAGTACACCAGGCCGCCGACAGGCCGGAGGGACGAGCTACCGGCCGGCCTGCTTCTCGGCCAGTTGGCCAAGGATGGGCAGCCGGATGCGCTTGCCGTTGAAGGCGCTGACGAACACGATGACCAGGATGACGAAGAAGGCGAGATCCACAAACTGCCACAAGGTCAGGGTGAGGAAGACGACGGTTGGGACGAGATTCTGGACTACTTCGATCAAAATGTGCACCACCGCCCAGGCAACGTAAAGGAAGATCGATTGCCAGGCGTGGAAGCGGACATAGGAGCTTCTCTTGTAGGGTTCCGCAATCAGAAAGACGATTGCCGGAATGATCGTGATGTAGGCAACGCCGCCCGCGGCGTTATCGGATAGGGCAGACGAATTCAGATCGGACATGGTAGCTCCTTGGGAACGAGGCTGCTCCAAACGGGGATTGACGGCAGTTGGAAAGCCGATCGTGCACCGAGAAAAGTGTGGACCTGTTGGAGAGGATTTAGCCGGTCAGAATTGCTCAGGTTGCGGCGGATCGTTGTTGAGTGCGTTTCCCGGCGCAGGCTGCAAACTTCCTGATAGATTGGGTTCGATGAGAACTTTCACCCGTCCAGAGTGGCGGCGCGAAGGAGAGGCATGATGTCGAAGTGGGCTTTTCGTATTTCGGTCCTGGTGCTTTTGGCGGCGGCCATGGCTGCCACTGTCAACTGGTCGCAGATTATGAGCAATGGCCAGGGCGGCGCGCCCCCGCAGGAGGCGTACTACCTCAGCTCCGATCAGTTGATTCCCGTCGATGGGAAGGGCGGGTCGAACATCATGGGGCCGTATGTTCGCGCGAAGGATTGGCCGCAGTTGCTCCCGGGCGGGCGGAAGATCGACTCTGGCCCCGCGGTCTACGCGGAATCGCCGAATCGAATTTACGTGGGCACGCGCGGAACGAGATTGCCGTATCCGATGCAGGTTGGATGGCAGCGGCAGACGATTATGAAGTGGTTCCATTTGACGGCGCAGGAGCTTGACCCGCGGCACGACTTCATCCTCGACGTCTTCGACGGCCAGGGAAAGCTGATCGAAAACTGGAAGCAGTACGACTCCATTCGTTCGGTGCAGCGCTGGCAGGTGAATGCCAGCGATCCGAACCACTATAACTACATCACCGGGTCGCACATCCTCATCCTGTCGCATGACGGGCAGAAGATCATTCACGACATTGCGCCGGAGGACGTGCCAACCAAACCTGGTGAGTTGGGCTTTGAGCCCGAGGGCATTGCCTTCGCCAAAGATGGGGGCTTCTGGGTAACTTCGCACTCGCGGGTGATTCGATTCTCCAAAGACTTTAAATATGAATCCGACTTCGGCGGCCCTAAGGAGCTGATCGGCGCGCACGACCTCGTCTACGATGCCGTCGGCCATCGCTTCTACGTCTGCGACCAGATTGGTCATCGCATCCAGGTGTATGACGACAGCGGCAAGCTGGTGGATACATGGCCGAACATACTGTCTCCTTCCGCGATTCGCATGACGAAGGATCGCAAATATCTGTGGGTGGGCGACATTTATGCGCCCCGGTTTTACAAGTTCGACACGAAGGGGCACATGATCACGGAGTTCGGAACGTGGGGGATGGAGGACGGCGCCATCAGCGGCATTCACGACTTCGATGTGGATTCGGACGGGAACCTGTACGTGGCCAACCACGACATTCAGGCATCGGAGAAGTTCATCCCGATCAAGGGCGGGAATCCGGAGCAGATCATTGGGCCGCTGCTGCCGCGGTAAGGAAGGCTCTGAAAGCAAATCGCGGGACGCTGCTCTTTAAGCGGACACGGCAAAGGCCGTAAACTGGTGCTTGGAAAATCACATGCCAATGCGTCCGTGCTGGGCTGAGATTCGCACTCGCGCCCTTGAAGACAACTTCCGCCTGCTGGAATCGCTGGCCGCGCCCCATGCCGAGCTGCTGGCCATCGTCAAGGCCGATGCCTACGGCCACTCGCTCGATCTTTGCGCGCCCGCCGCCGTGCGCGCCGGGGCAAAGTGGCTGGGCGTTACCAGCGTGGAAGAAGGCGTGGCCGCGCGCGCCCTCTGCCCAGAGGCCCGCATCCTGGTCATCTGCGGCGTCTTTCCCGGCCAGGGTGCCGCGCTCATCCGCCACAACCTGACCGCCGTGGCATGGGAGTTGTGGCAGCTTGAGGAACTTGAAATCGCCGCGCTGGCCGAGGGGCTCGCGCCCGGCACACTGCCCATTCATCTGGAGATTGACACCGGCATGAGCCGCCAGGGCGCGAGCCCGCGCGCGCTCGATCCGGTGCTGGCCCGCTTCACGCCCGGCTCGCCGCTGCGGCTTGAGGCCATCATGACGCATCTGTTCGCCGCCGACGAGGCCGACGGGCGCGTGACCGGCGAACAGCTTGCCACGCTCGACGAGGCGCTCGGCGCAATCTCCGCTGCCGGACACTTTGCCGAGTGGCTGAACGTGGGCAACTCCGCCGCGCTGCTTGCCGGGCAGGCCGCGGCCGTCTCAGAGCTCGCGGCGCGCCACGGCATGAGGGCCATGCTGCGGCCCGGCCTGGCGCTCTACGGACTTGCGCCGGAGTTCAATCCGGCCTTCCGCGAGGAACCAGCTACGCTCGCCGCCGCGCGCGCGAATCTAAAACCCGTAATGACCTGGAAGACGCGCGTGGTGGGAGTGCGCGAGGTACCGGCGGGTACGGTGGTGGGCTACAACGCAACTTTTGTGGCGACGGAACCGATGCGCCTGGCGCTGATTGCCGCCGGATACGCCGACGGGCTCGACCGGCATCTCGGCAACCGCTTCCATCTGCTGGTGCGCGGCGAGCGAGCGCCGCTGGTGGGCCGGGTGAGCATGGATCAGTCCGTGATCGACGTGACGGAGATCCCGGAAGCGAGAGCCGGTGACGAGGTGGTGCTGATCGGCGCGCAGCAGGGTGACCGGATCTCCGCCACCGACCACGCCAAGGTGGCGGGAACAATTCCCTACGACATCTTCACGGGCATCGGATCGCGGGTTCCGCGCATCGCAGTTTAGGCCGCGCCGAATCTGACGCCAAAAACAAAGTTCGCAGCTCACAGCCGGAAGACTCCGGCTACAAGCTGCGAACTTTTTTGTTCCGATACTCCTGTTACTGCGCGACAGGCGCAGAGGGCGGCTCCTTGCCAACCTTCAGATGGCGTGCATTGGGAGCAGCAGGCGCGGCAGGCGCCGCCTGTACTTTGGATGGCGCACCGGGAGCCGCCGGCGGCGCGGCAGGAACCGGAGGCGCAGCAGGAAACGCCGACCCCTTCTTGATGCGGATGTCGCCGTTGCTCGAGTTGAGCACGATCCGCGTGGTCCCAGAACCTACCCGGCCGGAGATCGTCTTGTCAGTGCCGCCGCCGATCGTGAGCGGGTAGTCGGAGACGATGTCGCCGTTGTGCGCGCGCCCGTCCACGGTGGCTGAGGCGTTGGGCGGCAGCGTAACCGCGATGTCGCCCTTGGTGTTGTGCACCTCGATGTTGTAAGCTCCGGCCGGCTCGAGCGAGACCGTGTTGTTGGTGTCTTCCACGTAGATGTCGCCGTAGATCTGGCTCAGGTCGATGTCGCGCGAGTGCGTCACCACCCTTACGGCTCCGGTGGCATCGGTCACGTTCATCGAGTTGTCGTTCAGGCTCAGGTCGCCGGGAAGGCTGCCGATCTGTATGTCGGAACGCGAGGTCTTGAAGTGGACCGGCCCGGCGATGCGCTCCATGTGCATATCGTTGAAGTACTCGCAGTAGAGCGTCAGCGCGCCCTTCACATCGGAGAAGTTCAGGTCTCCGCACGAACCCTGGGCGGTTACATCGCCCTGCATGTTGTGTGCCGAGAAGTCGCCGCTGGAGACGTGCACCTGCGCGCCGCCTGAGATCGAGTTCAGCTTCACGTCGCCGTGGGGCGAAGTCACGCTGATGCCCGCGCCCACGCCGTCGGCGGCCACATCGCCGTGCTGCGCGTTGACCAGCACATGGGCTCCGGGGGGAACGGTTACGGTCAGGTTGACCTTTCCGTGGTCGTTGCTCGCGGGCGCAATCAGAACCGCCGTGCCGTTGACCTTCACCGCTGTCTTCTCGGCGTCGAAGATCTTCTGCGCGGCGCTGTCCGACTCCGCGTAGGCGATCTCGTGGCCTTCGACTCTGAGGTCCGCTCCCGGCGCAGAGGTCACGCTTACGTCGCCGCGCGGGTTTTCGATGTCGATCGAAGCATTGGCCGGAATGGTCTGCTCGACCGGCTGCTCGTCGCTCTCGTGCTCGGGCAGCCCGAAGGAGTTGAAGAAGTCGTTGCCGTTCGAGTTCCAGTTCCAGGGGCCGAAGACCCGGCCCATGTTGTTCCAGCCCGATGAGCAGAGACCAAGGACAGCCAGGAAGATAAGGATGCCCACAAATCCGGAGCTTCTGCGCACCGGCGTGGCGCGCCGTGCATCGAGCGCCCACTCACCCAGCAGCGCAAGGCCCGCCAGGATGAGCAGCATCGGCCACCAGTGGCTGTACCAGGTCCAGAACTGAGCGGAGGCAATCCGTCCGGTGTAGATCATCAGCCAGATAACGCCCACCGCCACCAGAATCAGCGGCCCCACCACGGAAGGAACCCGCGGTCCGTAGTAGCCTCTGTAATTCATCTTCCAGGCCTGCGCCTGGGCCCTGATTTGATCCCGCTGCGCGCGCCACGCGGCCTTTTGCTGCTCGCGGTAGATGCGCCACTGGGTCTTCGGATCGTAAGGAGGATAGCCGCCCGGGGGCGGAGGAGGTACGGTGCTCATCGCCTGTCTCCTTCCACGCTGGAGGTTGCGCCAGGTGTGGGCGCGCCCGGAGGCACTGCGCCCGGCGCCTGGTACGGCGCGCCCTGGTAAGGCATGCCGGGATAGGTCGCGCCCGGATAGGGTTGCTGCGATTGCGGATCGCTGGCCAGCGCCGCCCGCTCGGCCAGCTTGATTACGCCGATCAGAATCAACAACAGCGGCACAAACAGGTTCCAACTGGCCATGTGCGCCTGGTGCAGCAGCGCGATCGTACCGAGGAGCAGCAGAATGGCCGGTCCCATCAGGCGGTGAATCAATAGATAGCGGTTCATTTCGAATCTCCTTGTGCGTCGTTCTCGCGCGATTGCTGCCCGGTGTCAGGCGGTGCTGCTTCGGGCGCTGCTTCCGGCGCGCTTGCGGGCGGCGCGGGGGGCATCATGTGGCGCGTATCCCGCACCCGCCGGATCGCCAGCCACACGCCCAGCCCGATCAGCAGGATCGGTCCGGAGAACTCGAAGACCTGGCTCGATAGATGTCCGAGCAGGAAGAGCAAGCCGATGGCGATCAGCACGATGGCGGCAACCGGCTCTCTGCGCCGCCAGGCGTCCGGAGGAACAGGCGGCATGGGCGGTGGCGCAAATCCAGCCCCCGCGGGCGGTGGAGGAAAGCCGGCCCCATAGCTGTAGTACGGCGCCTGCTGGTACCCGCCCTGCGGAGGAACTGCCTCCTGCCACGGGCTGGCCGGCGGAGGCGGAGGCGCGTAGCCTGCCTCCGGGGGTTGATAGCCCTGCGCCTGCGGCCCGGGACCCGGCTCCGGAGGAATGATCCTCGACCGCCGCATCTCATGGGTCAGCCAGTTCACCAGCTCATTGATCCCCAGCGGATCGGGCAGCGGCTGTCCGTCGCGCCGCGCCTTGGCTGTCTGATAAGCGTCGAACATCTGGTAGAAGATCCAGGCCATCACCAGCAGGCCCAGAACATCGACAGCGTGCGACATGCTCACCAGCACCGCGAAGATGATGACGTGCAGAAAGCCCTTGAGAAACTGTCCGTTGTAAAAAGCGCCTACGCCGGGGATGAGCCCAAGCCATGCGGCCGCGGTTGGATTGGGTCCGCCCGGAGGCGGTATCGGAGCCCCGTAACCCGCCGCCGGACCCTGCCATGCCATGCGGCACTGGTCGCACTGTACCCGTCCTGAAGCTTCCCGGCGCTCGCAGCCCGCGCACAGAGCCTTACCGCAGCTCTGGCAGTAGGCCGCCGCGTTTACACCTGGGTGATTTACGCAGTCCATTTTGTGCTCCTTTCGCTGTTGCCTGCCGTTGAGTTCTGGAGCCGCCCAAATGCGCGCGTCTTCAAGAAAGGTTCGAGAGCCGTTTCCACCAGATAAGGATCCGCGGCCGGCTCGGCCGATTGCTGGGGCGGATCGACGTGCGACCCGCCTCCCTTAGGGTTCTGCCGCGACTCGCCCGGCGTTGGCTGGTTCTCTTCGGGCGCCGCTTCTTCGCCGCGGCTCTTCAGCTCCCGCATCCGCGACTGCACCTCGTAAACAAACCGCAGGTGATCGTAGTAGCGGACCAGGGGAACCGATGCCATATTCACGCGACGCTCCACGTAGGCGCGCATCGTGCTTGGCCGCAGATCGGAGAGCCGAATCTCGGTAATCCGCACCCCGGACAGGTTCAACGTCAGCGCGATCGAGAAGAACGCCATGGCCGCCGTCATCATCAGCCGCGGCTCGGCAAAGCGCCGCACCTGGCCCATGAACCCGGGCCGCTGCCACGCCGGAACCGCCGGCATCCCCGCCGCCGCATAAGCCGGCTGCGCTTTATGTCCCGGTCCGGTCCGCGCCAGGATCCGGTCCACCAGATCCGCCGGCGCCTCCGGCTCCTCGGCCAAAAACTCCAGCCACTCCCGGCCCCGCCGCGCCTCGTCAAAAAGCGCTCCGCAGGACGTGCAAGCGGCCATGTGCCCCGTGAACTCAGCCTCATCCTCCGGACGAAGCTGTCCATCGAGCGCATCCGCCAAAAGCGTCTCCCACCGCCCGCAGGCCGGCGAGCTCGTAATCAATGTGCGCTCTGCCATGGTTAAACCACCTCTCTCTTGTTACGTTCCAGCAGCCGGGCCAGTTCCGCCCTGCCTCTGCTGATCCGGGACTTCACGGTCCCTTCGGGAATACTCAACACTTGCGCAATCTCCTTGTAATCAAGGTCTTGCAAATCTCTTAGAATCACGGCCTCGCGCAGCTCCGGAGACACCTGGGCCAGCGCCTTCTGCACCATCGACTCCAGCTCTTTGCGCACCGCCGAGTCGTGCGGCGACGGGCCCCGGGCCACCAGCCGGTCCACCGGCTTCAGCTCGTCTTCCTCGCCCCAGCCCTCGTCGAGCGACCCTGTGGCCCGCAGGTTCCTGGTGCGGCGGAAGTTATCCACCAGCAGGTTGCGGGTCATGGTCGTGATCCACACCGGCAGACTGCCCCGGGCGGCGTCAAACGCGGCCAGGTTCGAGTAGATCTTCAGGAAGACGTCCTGGGTCAGGTCCTCGGCGTCGGTCTGGTTGCCGGTAAACCGGTAGCAGAGCCCGTACACCCGCCGGTGGTGGGTGCGGACCATCAACGCCCAGGCGCTCGAATCCCCGTCCAGGCAGTGCCGGACCAGTTGCACGCCGTCGATCTCGATCGATCCGTCCACAACCCTCCTGGCCGATTCCGTCCCGGCGGTCGCTGCTGCCAGATCCCGCCGGTCCCGGTCTGCCCGCGCCTCAGTCTCCCTGCCGGACCTGCTTGGGGAAGCGCCCGGTGGGAACAACGACCAGCTTAATGTACCAACGCACTGCATGGTAGGGGTACGCAGCTTTTCTCTCTCCGGTTCCACCGGGGGGAAGAATTGCCTCATCCCCACGGCCCTCCCGCCGGCCCGGTCGGACTTTCACAGTCCATTTGCCCCGCCTGCGCTACAATTCCCCCAAAACTCGCTCCGCAGCCGAGTCCAAGGTCCTTCAGGGCGACGGTGGTATCGGCCAGAGTTAAGTGAACTCTCGAACCCACCATTTCTCAAATCACGCTCATCTTCGCATCGAGGAGAGCGCGCAAGAACCGGAACCCTATACATCTATAGAGGATGGCCGTGGGTGCGTTTGTGCGCAAAGGCCTGCTTGGATCTTCTATAATCTCGGTCAATCGTTGATGAATACCTTCACTAATCTCGTCATTAATCTTGCTCTCCTTGTGATCGGCACAACTGCGACTCTTGCCGCATTCGGGGGAAAGACTTGGCGGGAAGGTGATGAGCCCATCCTGGAAAGAATCACCTCCAGGGGCTGGATCTCGATCTTGTGCCTTGTAATGGCCCTTGCTTTGGGCGCCATTAAGGAAACTCGAAGCGCGGCAAGTGACGCAAATAGGGAAGCTGAGGAAAGGGCTGCAAAATCTGATGCTGAGAGGCGAGAGGCAGTTCTGACTGCCCAGTCTCAGGACGCGGTAGAAAGGCTGGATATTCTGAAGCAATTGAACACAGCCTTGAGGAGCCAACTCGATCAGACGGAATTGACCCTCGGAACCGTGCAGACCGATCTCGGATCGGCAAAAAGCGATCTGAACCAGCAGAGCAATGCATCTTCGATTGCGAGTCTGGCAAACGCACGACGGAACATACGAGATATAGCCGTATATATCCCTCTCACAGCCGCAGGTCACTCTTCAAGAGATTTTCGCGGAGTGTTACTCCCGCCGTTCGCACGACGCTCTTGTACGGATCTTGTGGGTCTTCATGTCGAGCTGATGGTGGGAAGTAGCAACATTGAAACGGATTACGATGACCCCAATGACCAAGACGATGAGCACAGAGATTTCGATGATGGGACTCAGAACCCCGGCCTTAGCGAGGAGCTAAAGCAATACAGTAATGTGATTCAGCACTATGACCAAATCGCTAGCTTTGATGGGAAGGACAAGTTCAGTGAGGAACTCGGTATCTTTAGGTTCTCCGATCAAAGGACCACGAACGGGATCATGTACGAGTCTATATTTCACCTGCTTAAACATTCGATTCCTGCGGCACAGTTCTATTCGTCGATAACCAACCATGAAGCTTCTGTCCTTAAGTTGCTAGCAGTTTGGCCGAGAACATTCCGTACAAAGAAAGATTACGAAGATACCGCTAGGGTCTATCCGAAGATCGGCGAAATTGAAGAAGAAAATCAGTTGCCCGATTCGGACATAATTCTGCCGAATTTCGGCGAAAATCAGATTCCAAGTGAATGCTTAAGGCCACTCAGAACCTACTTTAGCCGAGCCTTTGACAGGGCTATTTTCGTAATTAGGCTTGATTCGGAGCAGATTGAGACAATTTCTTTCAAGCTCAAAGCCGCACCGCCGAAATATGATGACGACACCATAACACTCAATTTTTCGCTTGTCTCTACCCCGGTGTTCGGCGCTGGGAATGCGAACTTGTTTTCCTACCTTGGCGATGCATTCCCGAAATCCGCAGCAAGCCAAGATCCAGAGTGATCTGAAGGGACTGCGGGCAACGATATCAAGTGGCTGACACTTTCCTCGTTCCTCCCCTTCCCACCCAAAGCACCGGGCTCCTACCCTTGAATCCTTCCGTTTCAAGGCCGGGAACCGATCGACCCCGACCCACCCCTCCGTTCCTCCGGAGTTTCTTCGCCAACCGGTCTGACCGTACTACACCCCCGAGCCCATTATTTACACTCACAACGTGCGCCCACCCGCAGTTGTGGTGGAACGAACAGTGAAAAGGGCAAGGACGAGCCCCCGCCGACCAACCAATCGCAACAGGCAGGTACCTTCTCGATTCGCTCACTCCGCCGAACAATAGACGCAAAAATCCCAGGCCGGCCTTGGCGGAGCGACCTGGGATTTTTCCTTCGACGAAAGGCTGCGGCGGCATTTCGACGAAAGGCTGCGCCAGCTTAGTGGCTTTGGGGAGCACGGTGAATGGAGACGATCACGCCGTTCTGGTTCGCCATCACGAAATTGCCATCGATCTGACGCCACTCATGACCCGCAGGCGGACGGCGAAGGTGGTTCTGCTTGTAGTCGACCTTATCGCCTCGATTCCAGTCTTCCTGCTGAACTTTTGAGCCCGTCTTCCACTCGTTGTGCTGCTTGTAGGTGTGGTTGTCCTGGTGATCCTGCGCCATGGCCGGCATGCTTGCCAGAGCGATAGCCAGAAGGGGTAGTGCGAATACTGCTTGAATCGTTTTCATCAGTTCTCCGGTGTATTGGATTCCTCCTGGGAGGGAATCGCTGTGGGGACGACATTGTCAAGGTCTTGCACGCCATCGCTCGTTCAACAAGTTGATATCAGGTTTACGCCGCCGACTGATGGCTGGCTGGTCAATAGCGCACAGCACATGTTGACTCGAATTGATTTTCGAAGATTTACACTCCACCGAGGACCATCCGTTCGCTCTACCCGGCTCCTAACCCTTCGCGTTCTGGGCGGGGCAGGGACCGGCCCTTGAATCGGCTGGCGGTTCAAGGGCGGAAAGCGCTGAGGCCGGCCTGTCCTCCATCCCTCCACTGTCTGCCCGTAAACGTGTCTGACCGCACAGCGCCCACAAGCTCTGGTGTTTACACTTACGACGGCACTTCCGCGCAACCTGAACCCGCGCAGAGCCTCTCCCGGGATGGGCCTGTGCGCAGCCCGCGCGGCACTCACCTGGCGTCTCAGTAAAGACATGCGGTGAAAAGATGTCGACGGCGACAGAGAAGACGGTTTCACTGGTGCTCGGAAGCGGCGGCGCTCGCGGCCTGGCCCACATCGGCGTCATCCATTGGCTTGAAGAGAATCGTTTCAAGATCAAGTCGATCGTTGGCTGCTCGATGGGTGCGGTCGTCGGGGGCATTTACGCTGCCGGGAAACTCGATGAATATGAGCGATGGGTGCGTTGTCTGACCAAGGTCGACATCCTGACGCTGCTCGATCTCTCCTGGGAGAAGAAGGGACTGGTAAGAGGCGACAAGCTCATCAACACCCTGATCAGGCTGGTGGGGGAGATGTTGATCGAAGATCTCCCCATCTCATTTACGGCCGTCGCCACCGACCTGAAAGGCCAGAAGGAAGTCTGGATACGGTCAGGAAGTCTCTTCGATGCCATGCGCGCCTCTTTTGCCGTGCCTCTCTTCTTCACTCCGTTCAAGTTGAAGGGCGCCTACCTTATCGATGGAGGGGTTCTGAATCCCGTGCCCATCGCGCCCACCTCGTCGGATGACACCGACATCACGATCGCCGTGGATGTGAACGGGTCCGAGGAGATTCCGCTAGGGCCGGTCGAGGTGAGCGCCGCCCCGGAGACCCATTCGTCTCCGCTGCGTGAGAAGATCAATCGCTTCATCAGCCGCCTCCGGCCCTCCAGTACGGACGGCGGCAACCGTGACTGGGGAGCATACGAAATCGCGATTCAGGCGGTCGACGCCATGCAGAGCGCCATAGCCCGCCAGAAGCTGGCCGCCTATCCACCGGGCGCGCTCATTGAAATCCCCAAGAATGCGTGCGGAACGCTGGAGTTCGACCGGGCCGCCGAGATGATCGCATTGGGTTACAAAAAGGCCCAGATGAGCGGCCTCACGGCATTGGCTGCCCGGCGTTAGAGAGGCGATGCCAGACAACGCCAGGGACAGGATCGCGTGATTGTTCCCGCGCCGCGCCCAAGCCCGGTTCGTTACACTCACAACGATGCCTCCGACGCACCCTGAACCCGGCGAAACTGAGCGCGAGATCGCCCAGGTCTACAGCTTCTACTCGGTGCTGGCACGCAATCTCGACCCCAAAGCCGGACTCGGCGGCACACTCCTTTACGTGGGGGACCCGGCGGAATCGGGCTCGGCTTTGCTCCGCGCCGCCAACATCGCCGGCGCAGCCTCGCTTGCCGCCTCCGCCGACGCCGCCCTTCTCCGCCGCCTCATGCGCGAAGGGGCTCTGGACTTCGTCGTCACATCGCTCGACGAGGCCCTTCGCATCCTCAAAAACGAGATCCGCAAAAAGGAGCCGGTTAGCGTGGGAGTGACCGTCGCCATTCCGATCGTCGAACGCGAGATGGTTGACCGCGGCGTCCAGCCCGACCTGCTCCCCGCCAGCCTCGCCACCTCACCTGACCGCCAAACCCTTCTTACCCGCGGCGCTCGCGCCGTTGAACCCCAAACCCACCCACCGGCCAACTTCCAGATCCTCCCCATACCGCCCGGCCAGCCCCCGGCAGCTTTCGACGCGCTGCTCTTTGAATCCCTCGCGCCCGAAGACCACCTCAACCTCCGCTGGGTCCGCCAGGCTCCCCGCTTCCTGCCCGCCACCGCCCGCCGCCTGCGCTCCATTGCCACCGATCAACTTATCCCCGGCGCCAGCGCTGACCGCTCCCGCTAATCGTCCAGGCGCAAAATCACCGTCCCGGCTCTGTATCCAACTGTTTGACACCTACCGGAAACCCCGGCGCCGGTGCAAGATGGATGGGCCTGTCAGCACACGGCCAGCAATTCCCGAAAACCAGCACCTCATAAGGAGCACATCGATGCGCATCTTCAAGCCGGCGAACGCCTTCCTCGCCGTGGCAATCTCTCTCTGCCTTTTCCTCTCCGTCTCCCCGGTCAAAGCCGCGGATACGCATCCCCTCCGCGTCGGCACGGCCAGGGTCGACATCACGCCCAAGGACCTCACCGGCCTCATCGGCATTCCTAACCGGCCCTATGGCGGAGTCCACGAGCCCCTCTACGCCCGCGCCCTTGTCCTGGATAACGGAGTCAACTCGGCGGCGATCGTTGCCCTCGACCTGGTGGAGATGGGCGACACCACCGCTCTGCGCCAGCGCATCGAAAGGGAGCTTGCCATTCCCGCCGCGCACATCATCCTCAACGCCAGCCACGACCACAGCGCCCCCCGCGCCGGTCCGATCACGCCCGGAACCTCCTCGGCCGATGGGCGGCCCTACTCCACTCCGGCCTACGTCCAGCAGGTAGACGACTCCATCGTCGACGCGCTCAAGCAAGCCAAAGCGGCCCTTCAGCCCGCCCGCGTCGGCTACGGCACCGGCAAGGTGGACGTGAGCGTCCAGCGCTACGGCTACACCCCCGAGCGCGGCTGGCGCGAGAACGCGAACGAAGAGGGCTTCTCAGACAAGACGCTCGCCGTAATCAAATTCGTGAACCCGGCCGGCGACCCCATCGCCATCCTGATGAACTACGCCGTGCATTCCAACTCGATGACCGGCGCATTCAACAACATCATCCACGGCGACATCGCCGGCAACGCCGAGAAGTTCGTCGAGCACCAGTACAACGACAAGGTGGTCGCCCTGTGGAGCATGGGCGCGGCAGCCGACGAGTACCCGAAGTACAACACCGATATGGGCCTGCTCGACGACAAGGCCTCGCCCTATGCACCCATCGAGATTCAGGGCGCAATGATCGGCGGCGAGGTAATGAAGGTCATCAAGCGCACCACCCAGACCACCGACTCGGTCGACCTCTTTGCAAGCGCCCGCGCCGTGCCCTGCGAGATGAGCGTTCAGCCGGCCGGCCAGCAGAATCCCGGCGGCGGCCCGGGCGGACCGGGCGGGCCAAATGCTCCGGCTGGTCCCGGTGGGCAGGGCGGTCCCGGCACACCCGGCGGCGCGCCTGGCGCAGGGCCGAATGCAGCCCCCGCCGGCCAGAACCGGCCCCCGCAGATGGAAGTACGTCATCTGCTTCCCGCGCCCAAGAAGGGCGACACACTCGACATCAAGCTCGGCCTGATTCGCATCAATCAGTTGGCCATCGTCGGCGTCTCCGGCGAGGTGGGCTCGCAGATCTTTGTCCACCTCAAGCAGGTATCGCCCTTCGCCAACAACATCATGATCACCTTGTCCAACGATCGCGACGGCTACATCCCCGACGACGCCGGGTGGGATCACCAGGGGCCCAGCGGCCAGGCCTTCGTGCGCGGCTGCGCGGAAAAGGCAATCGTCAACAACCTGGTTGAAATGATGAACCAGAGCCTCCAGTAACCCCCCGGCCGGCGCGCACTGCCGTTTACCCGCGCGCCGGCCCCGCCCTTCCTGATAAGATTCTTGCCGCCAGCTCTCTCAGTCACCACAAGGAGACGTACGCCATGAAAGCAAAATCTCTTCTCACCGCCCTGGCGGCCCTCACTCTCGCCGTTTCCGCGGCACTCTCAATCGCCCAGGCCGGCCCCCTTCGCGCCGGCGTCGCCAAGGTCGATATCTCGCCCACACCCGACATGTTCCCGCTCAAGGACATGCAGACCTACGGCAGCCTGCACGATCCGATCTACGCCCGGGCGCTGGTGCTTGACAACGGCTTCACCAAGGTTGCCCTCATCGGTTCCGATACCATCCACTTCCCGAACGGCGATGAACTGATCAAAGCCGTCACCGACGAGCTGAAGATTCCCGCCTCCAACGTAATCATGAACGCCACCCACGACCACAACTCGCCCTCCGGCGGGGGATTTGGCCCCCATGGCACAGGCACTACCGCGCCCTACTTCGCGGTTCTCAAGAAAGGCCTGGTAGAAGCCGCCCGCCAGGCCAACGCCAATCTCCAGCCGGCCCGCATCGGCTTCGGAACCGGCAGGGCCTACGTCAACGTCAACCGTGACGAGAAGATCGGCGAAGGCTACCACATGGGCTACAACCCCGACGGACCTTCCGACAAGACCGTCGCCGTCCTGCTCGTCACCAAGCCCTCCGGCGAGCCCATCGCCATCTATTCGAGCTACGCTGTCCACTCGGTCGTGATGTTCCGCAACCACACCAAGGACGGCCAGGTGCAGGTCACCGGCGACCTCGGCGGCTGGGCCTCCAGATACGTCGAAGACCACTTCAAGGGCGCAGTGGCTCTGTGGGCCATGGCCGCCGCCGGCGATCAGAACCCCCTCTTCCAGACCGACTACAACCAGGACGCCCCCGACGTCCATGAAGAGGGCGAGGGCGGCTTCGCCATCCTCGACGTCCTCTCCCGGCGCGTCGGCCAGGAGATCGTTCGCGTCACCAATAACATCCAGAACACGTCGTCCAAGGCCGTGCTCTGGGCCGCCTCGACCTCCGTCACCTGCCCCGGACAGAAACGCGCCGAGGCTCCCCAGGCCGGCGTTCCGCAGGCCGGCTGGCAGGCCCCCGCACACGTGAAGATGGTCGACGGCGATCCGGTCACCATCCCGCTGCAGCTCGCCATGGTCAACGACATAGCCATCGCCGCCGTCTCCGGAGAAGTCTTCACCGAGATCGGCGAACACATCAAGCGCGACTCGCTCTTCGACCGAACCTTCCTCGTAACCATGCTGCCCAACGGCATCGGCTACATCCCCACCGACAAGGCCTATCTGATGCCCAGCGAGAAGGCCATCACCAACCCCATCAAGCCCGGCTGCGCCGAGCCCTCCATGGTCGACGCCTTCAAAAAACTCGAGACTACTTACCTGCCCATCTATCAGGCAGCGACGAAGTAGTTTTGCTTCGCAAGTGCCCGGGCGCACTTCGCGTCCGGGCATTCGTGTCTCTGGGTCCAATCGCCGGGCCGGCACGTCTTGAAAGCAGCGCCAAGGAGCAACTGAAATGAACGCGAAACTGCTTGACTGCGGAGCCGCGCTCGCGGTCCTTGTTCTTTCATCCGCACTTGTGTCTGCGCAAGCCGGCCCCCTCCGCGCCGGCGTTGCCAAGGTCGATATCACGCCGCCAAAGGATCTCTTCCCGCTCCCCAAAGGAGACGATTACATCGATGTTCACGATCCCCTCTTCGCGCGCGCGCTCGTGCTCGACAATGGCTCGGCCAAGGTTGTGCTCATCAGCGTCGACTCGAACGGCATTGCCTCAAGCAGCGAGATCGTACAGACCATCGCCAGTGAGCTGAAGATTCCAGCCGCGAACATCATCCTCACAGAAACGAGGGCTCACAACACGCCCACGGTGCAGGGCTTCCCAGACGTGGATATCATGCCCCGCCCGCCTTACTTCGAAGTTTTGCAGAAGGGCATTGTCGAAGCCGCGCGCCAGGCCAACGCCAATTTGCAGCCGGCCCGCGTCGGCTTCGGAGCAGGCAAGGCCTACGTCAACACCAACCGCGACCAGAAGATCGGCGACCACTACGGCATGGGTTACAACCCCGACGGGCCCTCCGACAAGACCGTGGCCGTCCTGCTGGTGACCAAACCCACGGGCGAGCCGATCGCGGTGTATTCGAGCTACGCAGTACATCCGGTGCTCATGTTTCGCGCCAAGACCAAAGATGGAAAAGCCGAGATAACCGCCGACCTCGCCGGAGCCACCTCGCAGTACGTTGAAGAGCACTTCCCGGGCGCTGTGGCCTTGTGGACCATGGGCGCGGCCGGCGACCAGAACCCGCTCTTCATGGCAGATTACAACCAGGACTCGCCGGACGTTGTGGACGAAGGCTCAGGCGGCTGGGCCATCCTCGACGTTCAGGCTCGACGCCTCGGCGAGGAAATTGTCCGCGTCACCAAAACCATTCAGAACACTTCGTCCAGCGCGGTCTTGTGGGGCGCGCAGGCCACCGTCACCTGCCCGGGGCAGAAGCGTGCCGAACCTGCCCAGCCCGGCGTTCGCTCGGCCAACGTCAAAATGGTGGACGGCGACCCGGTCGATATCTATCTGTCGCTGGTGATGATCAACGACATTGCCGTGGCCGCTGTGGCGGGCGACGTCTTCACCGAGATCGGCGAACACCTCAAGCGCGACTCGCTCTTCGATCGCACTTTTATGGTGACCACCATGCCCAATGAGACCGCCAGCATTCTCACCGACAAGGCGTATCTGCTGCCTTCGCAAAACGCCGCAGGCAACCGCCTCAAGCCCGGCTGCGCCGAACCGGCCTTGATCGACGGCTTCCTGAAGATGGAGAAGAGCTACCTGCCCGTCTGGCAGGCGGCAGCCAGATAACCGTCCGGACCCCGGCGGGGCTCGCCCACTGCGTCTTCCCCCGAAGCCGTTTCGTCTGGAAAGCAGTTTCAAGGAGCAATCGGATGAAGATTCACCTGCTATATCGCGGCGCCGTACTTGCGGCCCTTGCCGTCTCTTCTACACTCGTATTCGCCCAGGCCGGATCTCTGCGCGCCGGCGCGGCCAAGGTCGAGCTGTCCATTCCTGCCAGCATGTTTCCCATCACCGACAAGCAGAAGTTCGCCGACGTGCACGATCCCATCTACGCCCGCGCGCTGGTGCTCGACAACGGCCACAGCAAAGTCGCCCTCATCGTTCTTGAAGTTACCCAGCTCACCTTCGGCGCGGAACTCGTTCAGGCCGCCAGCGACGAGTTGAAGATTCCCGCCGCCAACATCATTCTCTGCGGCACCCACAACCACAACTCGCCCTCGCTCAACGGCGGCGGATTCGGCCAGGCGCCCACCAAGCTGCCCTTCTTCGACATCGTGAAGAAAAGCATGATCGAGGCCGCGCGCCAGGCCAACGCCAACCTGCAGCCGGCACGCATCGGCTTCGGCACGGGCAAGGCATACGTGAACACCAACCGCGACCAGAAGATCGGCGACGCCTACCACATGGGCTATGCGCCCGAGGGCCCCTCCGACAAGACCGTCGCCGTTATCTCCGTCACCAAGCCCACGGGCGAGCCCATCGCCATCTACGCCAACTATCCCGTGCACTCCGTCGTCATGTTCCTGTCGAAGACCAAGGACGGCATGACCGAAGTCACGAGCGATCTGGCGGGATGGACCTCGAACTACGTGGAAGCCCACTTCCCCGGCGCGGTTGGCCTCTTCACCATGGGCCCGGCCGGCGACCAGAATCCGCTTTTCATGTCCACCTACAACCAGGACGCGCCCGATGTGCACGACGAAGGCACGGCCGGCTGGGGCATTCTGGACGTGCTCTCCCGCCGCCTAGGCGAAGAGGTCGTGCGGGTCACCAGGAATATCCAGAACACGCAGGACAAGGTCGTCCTCTGGGGCGGCCAGGCTACGGTCACCTGCCCCGGGCGCAAGTTCGTTCCCATCGGCGGACAGCCCGCCCAGCCCGCGCAGCGCGGCCCCAACAACGCGCCCATGCAGGCCGTGGACGGCGACCCGGTCAACATCAACATCGGACTGCTCATGATCAACGACATCGCCATCGCCGGCGCGGCCGCCGAGCTCTTCAACGACGTAGGCCAGCAGATCAAGCGTGAGTCTATCTTCGACCACATCGTGATCCCGACCCTGCTGCCCGACGATGTGGGCTACGTGCCCAGCGACCTCGCCTTTACGCTGCCCTCGCAGATGGCCGCCCGCAACCGCCTCAAGCCCGGCTGCGCCGCACCTGCCCTCGCCGGCGCATTTAACAAACTCGAAAAGGAATACCTCCCCATCTATCAGGCCGCAACAAAGTAGCGGTACAAATACAACGGGCGCGCCAACATCGGCGCGCCCTCGCTTTTTTCCCTAGTCCCTAGTCCCTGGTCTCAGTCCCCGCCTCTTCAATCGCTCCCCAAAGCTCCTTCAATCCCGCTCCTGTCTTCGCGGAGACGGCAAGAATCCCATCCACCTCAAGCCCCTTCCGCAGCGCCGCCAGGTTCCGCGTGCGTTCGTTGCCGCTCAGCCGGTCGCTCTTGGTGGCCACCACCACAAAATCCCGATTCACACTGCGCAGCCAGTCCATCAATTGCTTGTCCGCCGGCCGCGGCGGAATATTCGAGTCCACCAGGCACACGCACAACGCCAGCGTCTCGCGCGCGGCCAGGTAAGGCTCAATGAACTTGGGCCACTCGGCCGAGATGGACTTCGAAATCTTCGCGTACCCATACCCGGGCAGATCGGCAAAGACCATCTTGGTCCGCCCGCGCTCGTCGCCAAGCGCAAAAAAGTTGATCGCCCGCGTCCGCCCCGGCGTTCCGGAGACCTTGGCGGCCTTCTCGCCCACCAGCGCGTTCAGCAAGCTCGATTTGCCCACGTTCGACCGGCCCAGAAACGCGATCTCCGGCGCATCTGCCCGTGGAAACTGCTCCGCCGCCATCGCCGAGAGCAAAAACTGTGTCGTATATGCCATCTTGTTCAGGATACGCGCCGCGGCCTTGCCTCCTCAGCCCCTCGAACGGAATACTTGAGCCCATGCGCTATGCGATCGCAGGAGCCGGCTTCACGGGCGCGGTTATCGCCCGAGCACTCGCCGAGGCCGGGCACAAGGTCCTCGTCGTCGACGAGCGCCTCCACGTCGCCGGCAACTCGCACACCGCGCGCGACCCCGAAACCGGCGTCATGACCCACATCTACGGCCCGCACATCTTCCACACCGCCAACGAGCGCGTCTGGAACTACGTGCAGCGCTTTGCCGTCATGCGACGCTACCAGCATCGTGTGCGCGCGATAGCGGCCAACGGCAGCAACTACGGACTGCCCGTCAACCTCACCACGATCAATCAGTTTTTCGGAACTTCGCTAGGCCCCGAAGAAGCGCGAGCATTCATTCAATCGAAGGCGTTGAAGATCGCGCACCCCGCCAACTTCGAAGAGCAGGCGCTCTCGATGATCGGCCCCGAACTCTACCAGGCCTTCTTTCGCGGCTACACCCTCAAGCAATGGGGAGCGGAGCCGACCGAGCTACCCGCGTCGATCTTCCGCCGCCTGCCCTTGCGCTTCACCGCCGACGACACCTACTACGATCACCCCCATCAGGCCATCCCCGAGGCCGGCTACACCGCACTCGTCTCCGGCATCCTAGACCACAGCAACATCGAACTGCGCCTCGGCGTGAAGTTCGAAGAGTTGACGGAAGAGTTCTCGCACGTCATCTACAGCGGCCCCATCGACCGATACTTTCATTACGACTTAGGCCGCCTCAACTACCGCACCCTCGACTTCGAGGTCTTTCGCGCCGAGGGCACCCATCAAAACACGTCGGTAGTGAATTACTGCGCGGAGCAAGTGCCTTACACGCGCATCACCGAGCACAAGCACTTCGCGCCCTGGGAGGCGGAGTCGTTTGCGAAGACCATCTGCTACCGCGAGTTCAGCCGCGCCTGCGGCCCCAGAGACATTCCCTACTACCCCATTCGCTTCGCGGGCGAGGAAACTCTGCTCAAAAGCTACATCGAGCGCGCCCCCGCCACCAAGGGCGTCAGCTTCGCAGGCCGCCTCGGATCTTTTCGCTACATTGACATGGACGTCTCCATCGCCGAAGCCCTCGCCGCCGCCGACACAATCCTCGACCGCATCCGCGCAGGCGCGCAGATACCGGCCTTCTTCATCGAACCGTGAGCCGTTCGCTCACCCAAACTCGGCCCTCGCAAAAATAGCCTTGTCGTCCTGAACGAAGCGCAGCGAAGTCGAAGGATCTGCGGTTGCCTTCAAACTTCCGTGTAGGCGACCAACCGCCCGCAATCGTTCGGCTAGACTATTTCTAACATTCCACTGCGGGAAGACTATTTAGGGAGGCTACGATGGCGCGAGGCAGGAGGATGTTTATCTTTATTGGTGCCGTGTTGCTTGTTCCCGCAGTGCTTCTGGGGGCGCTTTGGCTTTTGTGGTCACGTTCTAACATCCCTTCAAAGATTGTTGACTTTCGTCCCACGACATTTGAGGCAAAGGCGGCGACTGGGTTCTTCTATTCTGTGGGCAACCAATTGAAATTTGGAGACGAGATTTCCGTGCTATCCCCGACATTGGCAGTGATGCCGGGGAAGGTCGCGTATTTTCTCGTTTCACCAGACAGTGGGAAGATTGCTGCCGTTGCGAGCGGGAAACTTTTCGTAGTCATTAGAACACCGCTCACGATTCGGCAAGTGGTGTCGGTTGATTCAATCTTCCGGGAACAGAAGCCGCTTGGACGACAGTTCTTTCGCGATTTTGAGATGCAGTGGTCGAGAGACTCGAAGACGCTGTACCTCATCAAGGACGAGTTCTATGAGACAAAGGGAGCACAGCTCTTCTCAGATAAAGCGGAGCTATGGCGCTACGATGTGAATACGCAGCAACTTGCAATGGTTTTGAAGCCATTTCCGGCGGGTGATTTCTTCCTCGGTCAGACTGGGATCTACTTCTCTGCAGCGACACCAAGCGGCGACTTGCAATTGAAATACTTCGATAGCGAGCACACGCGTGATGTCATTGCATCAGATGGAGCGGATATTTCTGTCGGGCAGTTGAACCCGAAGTTACATGAATCGCCGTTCTCTTCGTTTGATTCTATCCGCTGGCGCAACTCAGGACATTACGTACCGAGGCAACTTTCAATAGTGATAGATGAGGCAAATGGGCTTGAGAAGCTTGAGGTTGGTAATTCCGCCTATCTAGTGTTCACACGCGGTGAGGGTTTGAAGGGTTCCTACTATTGCGATCAGGCCCAGCAGGGTGATTCTCTCCCAGGGGACAGGTATTTCGTATTCAGCACATACTGCGATAACTTCGAAGGAGAAATGTTGCTTGATATGGACACCGGAAAATATGAGCGACTCCCGAAAGACTCACGAGTCTTTCTGACGTTTAACACTGAATCGTATCCGCACTACAGAATTACGATTAGCGGCATTGAAGCCGAATAAACCGAAATGTCGAGAAGTGAGCGGAGTTCTACGACCGTAAGCATTAATACCGGTGACTGATTCGTTTTGTGCTCATGGATTAATTTTGGGTGACCGCCTATTCGGAAGTTTCAGAGGCTGATAAAACGCTGTCTCGGTCTTTGCGATCAGGTCGAGCACAAAAAGGGAATACAAGGCTCATGCGGCCACCCCGCTTCTCACCGGCCAGCCGAATCCACCCGCTTCAACGGCCCCAAGTCCGGCCTCTTCAAACTCTGCCGCCGCACAATCTGCCAGATCTTCTCCGCCGCCTTCACGCGATCGCGAAACTTCCCCAAGTCCTTGAGATACCGCCAGGCCATCGCAAAGCCCAGCCCCGCGCAGCCCTCGCGCCTTCGCCCATCGCTCTCAACCGCCGCGTAGATCAGCGGAAATATCCGCTCCCGCACGTTGTAGCGCGCCTCGAGCTTCCGGCGCTCCTCTTCCGGCGTTGCGCCCCGGCCAGCCATGCTGCCGCGCAGAACCTTGCCCACAGGCCGCGTATGATGCACGGCGACCGAATCCAGAATCGCCGCCTTGTATCGCGGGTCATCGGAGAGCCGGCACCAGATCGAGTCCATACCGAACCCGCTCATCGAGCCGTGAAAGTCATCGACAACCTGCGCCAGCAGCCCCGCCTTCAAACACGGGACCATAATTTCAACGGTGTTTGTATAGCGCAGCGCGAACCCCGGGCACTGCATAAACGCAAAGTGCGAAAAGTAGCTCTCCCACGTGAGCGCGGGCTGCGCGATTTCAAGGTTGTAGCTGCGCATCGCGGCGAAGATTGCGTCGATATCCGCGCAGGTCGTGGCAATGTCGTCGTCCGGCAGCCAGATGTACTCGTACCGGCTCGTGAGGTCGGAGCCCGCGAACAGCGTGTGCAGCCCGTCCCACTTGCCCCCCGGCTGCAACACCACCTTCACATCCGGCGAGTGCTCGAAGCGCGCCGCCGGATCGTAGGCGCTCACAATCAGATCCCAGGCGCGCTCGGCAGCCCCTTCGAGCCACTGCGGGTGCAGCGAGTTCTTGCCGGCTCGCACCACGACAAGATTTTTGCGCTGTTCGCCGCTCATCGCCCCTGCCAGCTCTCTCGCAGCCGCCGCGCATGGGCCCGCTCCCGGCTGCCATTGCGCCACACGCCGAAGTTATAGGCCGCCTGGTAGCGCAGGTTCCGCCACACGCGCTTGAGGCCGCTCTGCTTCTCTTTCAAGCGCGCCGCCTCAATGCCGCTGCCGGTTTGCGGGCTGACGCTCAGCGGCGAGGGCTCCACCACCAAGACCGGCACGTCGAACTGCCACCAGTGCTTGATCTCCATGTCGATGGGCCGCGCCATGGGCAGCGCGCGGGCCGCGAGCTTGCCGGCAGCCACGCGATCTACCGCGTAGCCCACCGTCTGCCCCGGCACGTGGCGCGGCATCACCAGTTTGTAGCCGCTCCCCAGCGCGCCGATCTCCACGCCCCGCGAAGGCCTGCGCGCGAACAGCTTGGTCATGCAGTTTTCTTGGATTCCCGCCGAGATCGCCCGCATGAGTTCGGCCAGTTCCGGCACGGCCTCAAAGTCGTCTTCGAGGATAAAAGCCCCGCCCGCCTCTCCGGCCGCGATCCTGCGCCACAGGGCAACATGGCTCAGCGTGCAGCCCATCTCCGGCGCAGTAAGCGGATGCTTGTACACCCGCTGGTTCCGGGTGCCGTCGTACACCCGCGCAATCTCGTCGCCGGTGAGCCGCGCGCCCTCCACCGCGTCGAAGAACTCGAAGCCAAGCCCGAGCTGCTCCATCGCCGCCCGGCACCGCGCCCGGCGCTCGGTGGCGCGCGCGAGCGAGATCACGTAGATCGGCCAGCCGGGCTGCTCGACTCCGCCCTTCTCCAAGGTCATCCCCCCTGCCCCCGCCGGGCCCCATTCCTGTCCAGAATACCCGCATCCTCCAGCGTTTTGCCGGTGACCCGGGGTTTCTCTGCGTGACCGGTTGCCGATAATTTCCACCAAAACAGCTATGCTGGTTTCATGGGTGACGAAAGGTAGGGATCGACCGCGCGGTCTCCTCCTGATGCACTTGAAAGAGAAAAGGAATCATCAGGTTGGCACACCGGTCATTCCCGACCCAATACTACTGCACCTCACAAAATGGAGGGGGCGTAGCTATTTCCCTTTGAGATCATTTTGACTGTAGTAGCGATTCCTGGCGTTTGTCTCATCGACTTTGCCACACGGCACGGACTGAACACCCCAGTAATTGTTGCCGCTAGTGCCAACGTTAATCATGGCTACTCTCATAAACACTTGGCATGGGGCGTCGTGGACCACAGTACCGAACCCATTATCGTATCTAACGTCACCACTAACTTGGACAATTTCAAGACCTTGCTCAATGGAGCCTTTGGAGAATTCCCCGAGATCTACTCCATTCGGAAACTGACTGCCGAGATTTGCACCGGAACCAGACAACTCACCCTTTTGAAGATGGACTGAGCGAGACAAGGATTTAGAAGCTCCCTTCCTTGCGATGGTGAAATCTCCGTTGATGTCTTTTGCCGTTGCTTTCCCTTCATTTATCAACTCGATTGAAAATAGTGTCGACCCGTCCATCTGGAGGTCGCGAGTGATGTAGGTTTCGATAACGGCAGACTGAGTGCTTTCCAATTGCGCTTTAGTAAGATCGGCGCTCAGTTTGGCAGCATCGGCAGATTCTTGCAGCAACGGAAGTTGCTTGGTCATTTGATCGAGCTGATGTTGCATCACAACCTGTTGACCGTGGTAGATACACAACGCCCCAATTCCGATACCGGCCAACAGAATCTGGCTGAAATAGTATGCCCGTTTCAACCAATGAGGTTTCTTGGGGAGGGCGAAAGCTGATTTCTCGGTGTCATCTTTGCCATTATTGGCGGTTGGGCGCTCCAGTAGCAGTGGGACCGTTGAGATTTTTGGAATTGGCGCAAGCGTATCGCTATTGGGATCCCGAGATGGCTGCTCGCAATTTACATCATCTGGCAAAGGGAGAACATCCTGGTGGGTATCTAACAACGGAGATTGAGGTTATGAAACACGAATACCACGAAGAGCGTCAAGGTGGCGAGAACTTTGCGAAGCTGTCGCGGGCTGCTTTTCAGACTCCCATGGTTGAGAAGCGCTAGAGACAGTCCAAAGCGAAGCCTGCGCGCCGCAGATCTACCGGCAGCGGCAAGGCCCAGAACTGTTTCGCTTACCCACCGGGCCTCATTCCTGTCCAGAATACCCGCATCCTGCCGCGATTTGCCGGTGACCCTGGGTTTCTCTGCGTGACCGGTTGCCGATAATTTCCACCAAAACAGCTATGCTGGTTTCATGGGTGGCGGAAGGCGCGGCTCGACCGCGCCCTCCCCTAGACAAGAACACAACTCATTTGTTTTGATGCACTTGTAAAATTTGCTCTTTGTTTTCATACACTTACGAATTTGTTGGTTTGCAAATCATCTGGAATCATACTCTTATGCGTTAAGGCTCAGATTTCGCAAGTTTTTTCGGTGGCCCACCCAGCCCGGCGGGGAGCGGAGAGAGAAGTCAGATAAGTTCTTTGTTTACCGTACTTGTATCATCGGTTCTTTAGTTTCATACACTTATACACACTTGAAAATATAACTCTATGCGAATGAAGCAGATGTGAAATCTGCAACGACAGGAAACCGAAGAATATACCATAATACGGTATTTTCGGCTGACCTTGCCGCTGCCCGCCCTCCGCGCCTCCACGGCGCCCGCCACCCCGCCCCCTCCGGTAGAATCAGGCTTTACGATGCCTGACACGGCTCCAACTATCGCCGCCGAGCCCGCCCGCCCCCAGCGGGACCCGCACCCGTCCGGCCCCGTGATTCGGGTCCAGTCGCTCGCCAAGACCTACCAGAACGCCCGCGGCCCCATCCGCCTCTTTGAGGGCCTCGACCTCACCGTTGAGACCGGTGAGATGCTGGCCGTCGTTGGCCAGTCCGGCGCGGGCAAGAGCACCCTTCTGCACATCCTCGGCGCGCTCGACACCCCCACGGAGGGCTCGGTTTCCTGCGCCTCGACCGACGTCTCCGGGCTCAGCCCCAGGCAGGCCGCGCACTTCCGCAACCGCGAGATAGGCTACGTCTGGCAGTTCCACTACCTGCTGCCGGAGTTCACGGCCCAGGAGAACGTGGCTCTGCCCCTGCTGGCCCGCGGCGTTCCCAAGCCCGAAGCCCTTGAAACCGCGGCTGGCTGGCTGCGGGAGGTCGATCTCGAAGACCGCCTCACCCACCGCCCCGGCGAGCTATCGGGCGGCGAGCAGCAGCGCGTGGCGCTGGCCCGGGCGCTGGTCAACAACCCCCGGCTCCTGCTGGCCGACGAGCCCACCGGCGACCTCGACGCAGCCACCGCCAACCGGGTCTTCGAGCTGATCGAGCGCCTGCACTCGACCCACAATCTGACATCGATTCTGGTAACGCATAATATGGAACTAGCCGCCCGATGTACGCGGATTCTTCGGCTGGAGGGCGGACGGCTGACACCCTTTCAACCGACGCAGTCACCTCACCAGCAGCCCGGAAGCTGAAGAAACGCACCTTTCCGGGCCCGTCGAGAGTCATATACTTAGGTCCACTCGATCCGGGCTCCGGTGCCGGGTCTTAACCAACAGGAAGGGTGTCTTCTCCGCGGCCGGCTCACGGACTTGAGTGCCGGGGGCGAAGAAGACGAAAGGACCCTTCAACCGATTGCACCATCAGGGAGCGCATCATGTTCGAACGCTATACGGAGAAGGCACGGCGCGTAATCTTCTTTGCCCGGTATGAGGCCAGCCAGTTCGGCTCGCCCTATATTGAGACCGAGCACCTGCTGCTGGGCCTTCTGCGCGAAGACAAGGCCCTTACCAATCGCTTCCTGCGCTCGCACACGTCTGTCGAGTCGATCCGCAAGCAGATCGAGGCGCACACCACGATCCGCGAGAAGGTCTCGACCAGCGTCGATCTGCCGCTCTCCAACGAGTGCAAGCGGGTGCTGGCCTTTGCGGCCGAAGAGGCCGAGCGCCTGGGCCACAAGCACATCGGGACAGAACATTTGCTGCTTGGCCTGCTGCGCGAAGAGAAGTGCTTTGCCTCTGAGATTCTGCAGGAGCGCGGCCTGAAGCTTGGCGCGATTCGCGAAGAGCTAGCCCGCGTGACGCAGGAGAAAGCTCCGGCGCAACAGCAGCCACAGCAGCAGCAGCGCCAGCGCGAGAGCTCGCTGCTGGCAGAGTTCAGCCGCGACCTTACGCAGGCTGCCGCAGACGGCCAGCTCGATCCGCTGGTGGGCCGCGATGGCGAGCTTGAGCGCGTGATCCAGATCCTCTGCCGCCGGACGAAGAACAACCCGGTGCTGATCGGCGAGCCCGGCGTGGGCAAGACGGCCATCGTCGAGGGACTTGCCCAGCGGATCGCCGACGGCGAGGTGCCCAGCTTTCTTGCGGAAAAGCGCGTGCTCGGCCTCGATCTCTCGCTGGTTGTGGCCGGCACCAAGTATCGCGGCCAGTTCGAGGAGCGGCTCAAGACCATCATGAAGGAGTTGATGGAGAACCAGAACTCCATCGTCTTCATCGACGAGCTGCACACGCTGGTTGGCGCGGGTTCGGCCGAGGGTTCGCTGGACGCGGCCAACATCCTGAAGCCCGCCCTCTCGCGCGGCGAGATTCAGTGCATCGGCGCAACCACGCCGGCGGAGTTCCGCAAGTCGATTGAGAAGGACCGCTCGCTGGAGCGCCGCTTCCAGGCCGTCAAGGTTCCGCCGCCGAGCGAGGCCGACGCGGTCAAGATCATCATGGGCATCAAGGAGCGCTACGAGAAGTTCCACGCCGTCAGCTACACAGACGAGGCGGTCGAGTTCTCGGTGTCGCATTCGAGCCGGTATATCCCCGATCGCTTCCTGCCCGACAAGGCCATCGACCTGATCGACGAGGCAGGCGCGCGCGTGAAGCTGCGCCAGACCTCGCTGCCCGACGAAATTACGGAAGTGCAGAAGCGCATCAAGTTCATCGTGCACCGCATGGACTCGGCGATCGCCAACCACGAGTTCGAAAAGGCCCGCTTCTACTCCGACGAGGAGCGCAAGGAGCGCGAGAACCTGCGCGCTCTGCGCGACAAGTACCACCTGGACGACTCGGCCTCGGGCATCGTGAGCCGCGAGGACATCGAGGACGTGGTCAGCCGCTGGACCGGCGTACCCGTGACCAGCATCAAGGAAGAAGAGACCCAGAAGCTGCTGCGGGTAGAAGAAGAGCTGCACAAGCGCATCATCTCGCAGGAGAAGGCCATCAGCGCGCTGGCGCGGGCCATCCGGCGGTCACGCGCAGGCTTGAAGAGCCCGCACCGCCCCATCGGCTCGTTCCTCTTCCTCGGCCCCACCGGCGTGGGCAAGACCGAGATGGCCCGCTCTCTGGCCAACTTCCTGTTCGGCTCCGACAAGGCGCTCATCCGCTTCGATATGTCGGAGTACATGGAGAAGCACTCGGTCTCGAAGCTGATCGGTTCGCCTCCGGGATACGTGGGCTACGAGGAGGGCGGCCAGTTGACCGAGCGCGTCAAGCGTTCGCCTTATTCTGTCGTGCTGCTCGACGAGATCGAGAAGGCGCATCCGGATGTCTTCAACATCCTGCTCCAGGTCTTTGAAGACGGCCAGTTGACCGATGGACTCGGCAACACGGTTGACTTCAAGAACACCATCCTCATCATGACCTCGAACATCGGCGCCAAGTACCTGGTGAAGGAGAAGAAGTCGCTTGGCTTCCACGGCGACAGCGAAGACCAGATCAACGAAGCGGTCGAAAAGAATGTGATGGCCGAGGTAAAGAAGGCATTCAATCCCGAGTTCCTCAACCGCCTCGACGAGACGATTCTCTTCCAGTCGCTCACGGACGCCGACCTGATCCAGATTGTGGAACTGCTCGTACAGCAGTTGAACGCGAACCTGGCCCAGAAGGCGATCACCATCTCGGTGACCGAGGACGCCAAGAAGTGGATTCTCGACAAGACCCTCGTCGATCGCAGTTACGGCGCCCGTCCGCTGCGCCGCGCACTGCAACGGTTCGTGGAGGACCCGCTGTCGGAGGCTCTGATCGCAGGACAGATTGCAAGCCGTCCGGCATTCCTCGAGGTGTATCTTGACGCCAACCAGCTCTTCTACCGCCCAGTAAGCCCGGACGAGACGAACAGCGAGGAGAAGCCGGCGGGGATCGCGCTGACGAGCAACTAAGACTGCAACATGCATTCAAGAAGCCCCGGCGATGTCGCCGGGGTTTCTTTTATATCTTTTCCCAGAAAAACCCAAGCGCTTTGGTATTTGGTATACTTCTTTCATGCCAACCGTCCTGAGGATTGGCGCTTTGCGGGTGGTGATCTACCCCAACGACCACCGGCCCGCTCACGTTCATGTAATTGGGAACGGGCACGAAGCCGTCTTCGAAATGAAGCCGGCTCTGCTAAAGCCGCTACTGCGGGAGAACTACGGCTTCTCGCGGCGCGATCTGGCTGCGATTGAGCGCGCATTGGCCGCGAACCGGGCGGTGATTCTGGCCGAGTGGGAGAGAATTCATGGAGCCGATTAAGGAATTCGCGCAGGCGAACCGGAGGGCGAAGGCAATCCGCGCCACCGTTCCGCGAGCCACCAGCGCGCGCTACGACCGGCGGTTGGGACGCGTGCTGGTCGAGCTCTCAACAGGCGTGGCTGTGGCATTCTCGCCCGCCGACGCGCAAGGGCTCGAAGATGCGGCCCCGGCTGAATTGAGCGCGATCGAAATCTCTCCGTCGGGTCTTGGCATTCACTTTCCCAAGCTCGACGCGGATCTCTACCTGCCCGCATTGCTCGAAGGCTTTCTGGGCTCACGCAAGTGGATGGCAAGCAGGCTGGGCGCAAAGGGCGGCCGCGCGCGAACCACGGCAAAGGCCTCGGCGGCCAAGCGCAACGGCATGCGTGGCGGACGGCCGAGAAAGACCCAGGCCGCGGCCTGAGCGATGATCGACCTTGACGCAGTCACTTCCGATCTTTCCGGCAGCATCTTCTCGGGCAAGCTGCATCACCTGCCCGTCACGCAATCGACGAACATCGATGCCATGACTGCCGGACGGCTGGGCGCGCCGCACGGCTCGGTGTGGATCGCCGACGAGCAAACGGCAGGACGGGGACGCTCCGATCACGAGTGGCTCTCGGCTGCGAGCGAGGGGCTCTACATAAGCGTGCTGCTGCGGCTCGGAGTTCCGCCGGCGCGGCTGTTGCTGCTTCCGCTGGCCGCGGGGCTGGCAACTGCGGAGGCGGTTCGCAGCGCAGCGGGCCTCGAAGCCGACCTGCGCTGGCCCAACGATCTGCTCATCGGTCCGCGCAAGGCTGGGGGCATTCTGGCCGAGGCCGCGAGCGGTTTTGCCGTGGTGGGCATCGGCATCAACGTGCATCAGCGGAGCTTTCCTGACGGTCTGGCGACACCGGCCACTTCGCTCGATCTTGTGGCCGGCCGCCGCGTCTCGCGCCAGGCGCTGCTGGTCGAGCTGCTGAAGGCGCTGCAATTCGAAGCCGAGGTTCTCTCGGACCCGGTCACCGCCGCCGAGATTCCCAACCGCGTGGCGCGCATTTCTTCGTGGATCACCGGCAGGCGCGTGGAGGTGCACGGCCCACAGGCATGCACCGGCACAACCGCCGGCCTCGATGAGCACGGATTCCTGCGCGTCGGGACAGCGACAGGGCTCGTAACCGTGCAGACCGGCGGGATTCGCGCCGCAGCCCCCGAGTCTTCTACCATGGAGTGAGTCATGCTGCTTGTACTCGATGTGGGCAATACGAACACGAAGCTGGGCCTCTACGGACTCAACAGCAGTGAGCTGGTCGCAAACTGGCGGCTGACCACGCACGTGCAGACCACGGACGAGTACGGCGCACTCATCTTGCGAATGTTTGAGATGAAGAAGCTCGACCCGGCGCTGGTGAAGCACATCATTATCTCTTCGGTGGTGCCGCCGATCGACTTCACGCTGCGCCAGATGTGCCAGGTTTATTTTCACATGGAGCCGCTGTTCGTCTCGGCCAGCATGGACTCGGGATTGACGCTGAAGATCGACCACCCGAACGAGCTGGGCGCGGACCGCCTGGCCTGCTCGGTGGGAGCTTTTGCGCGCTACGGCGGCCCGGTGATCGTGGTCGAATTCGGCACCGCCACCAAGTTTGAAGTCATCACCGAGCGCGCGGAGTACATCGGCGGAGCCATTGCGCCGGGGTTGAGCCTGAGCGCCGAGGCGCTGTTTACGCACGCCGCCAAGTTGAGCCGCGTCGACATCAGGCGACCGGAGAAGGTGATCGGGACCAACACCGTGGGCCACGTGCAGACCGGCCTCTACTGGGGCTACACGGGTCTGGTGGACGGCATCCTGGAGCGCATCGTGGGCGAACTGGGCTCTAAGCCGCGCGTGGTGGCCAGCGGCATTATGGCGCGCATGATCTCCGCCGACTCGCGCTACATTACCGACGTGGACCAGATGCTTACGCTCGAGGGGCTGCGCATCCTCTGGGAGCGCAACCACCTCAAAGCGCAGTGAGGCGCACGCCGTGCGCAACTACTTCAACTACTTTACGGAGATCGAAGAGCGCTTTCAGCAGCGGCGCGGCTCGCTGCTGCTGCTGTCAACGATTGATTGGGCGCTGATCGAGAGCTGGAGCGAGGCCGGCATTCCGCTGGAGGCGGTACTGCGTGGCATCGATGCGGCCTTCGACAAGTACGAGGCCCGCCAGAAGCGCGGCCGCCAGCGGCGCATCAACGGCCTGGCCTGGTGCTCGCAGGCGGTGATGGAGGCCGCGGAAGACCTGAAGGAAGCCTCAGCAGGGACGGCATCAACTACCACTCCCGCGCGTGACTCCGGATTCGAGCACGAGCGTGTAGCGGCACATCTCGATGCCGCAGCGGCTGCTCTCGATGCGGCAGCCGTTGCGCCCGAACCCTGCCGAGCAACTGCAAGCCGCCTGAGGGACCTGGCCGCCGAGGTGCGCGGCGCCAGCGCGCCCGATCTTGAGTCGTTGGAGCGCTCGTTGACCGTGCTTGAAGAAAAGCTCTACGCCGCGCTCACGGCGGCCGCGCCCGAGGAGTTGCTGGTCGGACTCAAGGAGCACGCCGCCAGGGAGCTCGCCCCCTACCGCAGCCGTATGAACGTTGTGCAACTGCGCCAGGTGGAACACCAGTTTGTGCAGAAGCAGTTGCTGGTCCACTACGCGCTGCCGCGCCTCAGCCTTTTTTACATGAGCCAACAATGAAGCCACGCCGTCCAGTTGCACGCACTCACGATCGCGCACGCAAACAACCTGAGGCTGGCCCGCCAGTGCTTGTGAAGATTGAAAAGCCCATCTACGGCGGCTCATTTCTTACACGGCTGGAGGGCAAGGCGGTCTTTGTGCCGCTCGTGCTGCCCGGCGAGCAGGCTCTTGTACGCATCGTCGAAGGCAAGCGCGGCTACGCAAAGGCGGAGGTCGAAGAGATTGCGGTGGCGGCAGCGGAGCGCATCGCTCCCCGGTGTCCGCACTTTGGTGCTTGCGGCGGATGCAACTACCAGCACGCGACCTACGAGCAGCAGCTCGGCTTGAAGCAGGAGATTCTGCGCGAGACGCTGGTGCGTGCCGGAGTCGAGCCGCCGGAAGACATCGAGGTGCTGGCCGGCGAGCCCTGGCAGTATCGCAACCGCATTCGGTTGGCGCTCGATGGACAAGGCAACCTCGGCTATCGCGGACGGCGCTCGCATGCGATCGTTCCTATCGCGGAGTGCCCCATCGCCGCGCCGTTGTTGTTCGAAGCAGCTAAAGAGCTTGCGCAGTCGATTCGCACGATGCTGCCAAGTCTGCGTGCTACTGAGATTTCGCTCTTCTGCGACCGGGATGAGACGGCTTTGCTGGCCAGCATTATCTCAGCGCAGCCAACAAAGATGAGCCTTGCGAAGCTGGGCAACGCAGTGAAGGAACGTGTGCCCGCGCTTCTGGGGATAGAAGTGGTCACGGAAGACCGCGCCGGGCAGCAGCAGACGCTCGCGCAGTGGGGCGCGCCGTCTCTCACCTATCGTGCGGCTGGCTTCGACTATCGCGTCGATCACGGCGCGTTCTTCCAGGTGAATCGATGGCTGGTGGATGAGCTGGTGGAGTGCGTCACACGAGGCCGCAGCGGCGGTCTTGCGTGGGATCTCTTTGCCGGTGTGGGCCTGTTTGCGCGGCAACTGGCTGGCGGCTTTGAGCGAGTGGTCGCGGTTGAAGTTGCTCCGCCTTCGCGGAGAGCGCTTGAAGCCAACCTCGCCGGCACCTGTGCCGCACCGGTTCACGCTTCGACACTCGAATTCCTTAGCCGTAGCCAGACGGGTCCTCGGCCCGATTTGATAGTCGTTGATCCGCCGCGCACCGGGCTTGGTCCGGAGACTACGGCGCTGCTGGCCGCAATCGGTGCGCCGACGATCACGTACGTCTCTTGCGACCCGGCGACTCTGGGCCGCGATCTCAAGGCACTGTTGGCGAGCGGCTACGCGATCGAGAGCCTCACCCTTGCCGATCTCTTTCCCCAGACGTATCATCTGGAAACGATTGCAAAACTCACCAAGAGATGATCTGCCCGGCGACTGCCGGAGCGATCACACCGTGCATCTTTCAGGTTCTTTCCTCAAGATCATAAGCGTTTGAGCAGCATGGCAACCGCTCATCGCAGCTTCGGACCGGGTCCAGATGGCGCAGCTCCCGCGGCGTCCGCGGGCGTGCCGCTGTTTCACGCGGCGTGGCTGTTTGCATGCGGCATCGTACTGGCCCACTGGTTCTGGATCCGCCCCAGCTTTACTCTTATCGCTCTGGTTCCAGCGGCGCTGCTCTGCGTGCTGGCGGGTTTGCGCGCGCAGCGAATCGCGTGGCTGCCTTTGGCGCTGGTGTGGATGCTGGCCGGCGTCTGGAGCGCGGAGATGGAGCCGCATCCGGCTCCGCAGCCTACTCTGCTCGCGCTCTCCGATGGGCTGCTGAGGACTGTTGAGGGAACAGTCGTCGATGACGGCCCAGTGCGCAGCCAGGTTGAGCAGAACCTCGATGAGCCCTCGCAGACCGCTCCAGCCGAGCGTGTCGATCTGCGCGTGGCGACGATTGAACAGGTGAGCGACGAGGCGGACGCACAAGTTCCTGCCGGAGGGGCAGTGCGGCTCACCGTGCGCTGGCCGGCGGGCCAGGTTTCGCGGCCGCTTGGGTGCGGAGAACGCATCCGCGTGGCGGCGCGGTTGCTGCCGCCGGAGACGTATCACGATCCCGGAGCGTGGAGCCGCGAGGACTATCTTCTCGACGAAGGGGTGACTTCAAGCGCCAGCTTGACCGCCGACCGCGTGGAGCGGCTGGGCCGTGCGCCGGGCTGGTTCCTGAACTGCCGGTTGACTGGATTGCAACACGCTACCACCGACCGGCTGCTGTCGCTGCCCGCTGCGATGCGCAAGCTCCCCGCTCCGCTGCGCATGAGCCAGGAAGATGCGGCGATGCTGGCGGCGATCGTGGCCGGAGACCGCACCTATCTCACGCACTCGCTGCGCGTGGGCTTTGAGCGCACCGGCTCCTTTCACATGCTGGTGGTCTCGGGCTTTCACCTGGCGATTGTGGCAGCCTGCATCTTCTGGCTTGCGCGGCGCGCGCGGCTGCCGCGGCTGCCGGCGACGCTTGCCACCATTGTTGTCTCGTTCGCTTATGCGCTTTTCACCGGCTTTGCCACGCCGATACAACGCTCGTTCTGGATGGTTGCGCTTTATCTTGTGGGCAGACTCGTCTATCGGGATCGCAGTCCGCTGAACGTGATCGGGTTTGCAGCGCTGTGCCTGATGGCGGTGAGCCCGCGCAGCCTCTTCGATGCCAGCTTCCAGATGACGCTGCTGGCCGTTGTCGCCATTGCAGGAGTTGCCGCGCCGCTGCTTGGCTGGACGCTGCACCCTTATGGGAACGCGGCGCGCGATCTGCGCCTCACTGAGATCGACATCAAGCTCGCACCTCGGCTTGCGGCCTTCCGCGTGGCGTTGCGCATGGTGGCGATGCGGCTGGCTGTCCTCGCGGGCGGTTTTTCCGGCTGGCGGGTCTTTCCGTGGATGGTGCGTTCGCTGGTGCGGCTCATTGAGCTGATGCTGATTGCCTATGTGGTCGAAATGGCGATGACGCTGCCCATGGCGGTCTACTTTCATCGCATCACGTTCTACGCGCTGCCGGTGAATCTGGCCATTCTGCCGCTGCTCACCGTGCTGATGCCGGCGGCGTTGCTCACGCTGCTGGCGCTGCTGGTGTGGCCGGCGGCTGCAATTGTGCCTGCAGTGGTTACGGCGGCTTTGCTGCATCTCGGCGTCGGACTCGTTCATTTGTTCGGCTCCATGCGCATGGGAGACATTCGCATTCCCGAACCGACGGCGTGGCAACAGGCCGTCTTCTGGGTTCTGCTGGCAACGGCCATCGCGCTGGCAGCGGGACGCGCGCGAAGGAGATGGATGTTTCACGCCGCCTGGGCCGCGCTGCTGCTGGCAGCCTGTTCGGCCGTTGTTCCGCGCCCGGTCGTGCATCCGCGCGGCGCGCTGCTGGTTGAGGCCATCGACGTGGGCCAGGGCGACTCGCTGCTGCTCATTACGCCCGAGGGCAAGACGATGCTGGTCGATGCCGGAGGCTTCGGCGGAGGCCCGCGCCAGGCTCCGCAGGAGTTCGATATCGGCGAGGAGGTTGTGTCGCCGGCGCTGTGGGCGCGCGGCATCCGGCATTTAGACGTGGTAGCGCTCAGCCATGCGCACTCCGACCACATGGGCGGCATGGCGGCGGTGGTGCGCAACTTCCACCCGTCCGAGTTTTGGGTGGGCAACAATCCGCACTTCGCGGCCTACGATGCGCTACTCGATGAGGCCCGAAGCTTCGGCGGGCAAGTGCGCTCGCTCCGGGCCGGGGACGCGCTCGATTTTGGCAGCTTGAAGATAGCCGTGCTGGCTCCGTTGGCGAATTATCATCCCGGCGCTGAGCCGGCGAACAACGACTCGCTGGTGCTGCATGTGGCTTACGGAGCGACTTCTGTGATGCTCGAAGGCGATGCCGAGGCTCCCATTGAAAAGGCCATGCTGGCCGAGCCGGGACTGAAGAGCACGCTGCTCAAGGTAGGCCATCACGGCAGCATCACGTCCACCACGCCGGAGTTTCTTGCGCGGGTTTCGCCGCAGTTCGCGGTGATTTCGGCGGGGTTGCATAACCGCTACGGGCATCCGCGCGGGGAGGTGCTGGCGGAGCTCGAAGCGGCGCATGTGCGGACGCTGAGGACGGACCTCGATGGGGCGAGTTGCTTCCTGGTCGATGGGAAGTCCGTTACGGCGGACTATGTGTGCGGGTGGCGAGGCGAGCGGTGACGGAAACTCTCCTGAAACATTGGACGAACTAAGCAAAAATGCTTATAGTGGAGGACAGGTGAAGAGCAGCGAGTTTAAGCGGTGGCTTGCGGCGCAGGGAGCGGTATTTGAGAACGCTAAGGGCTCGCATTTAAAGGTGATTTTGAACGGCAAGACTTCCTACCTGCCAATGCACTCGAAGGACCTCGGAACAGGGCTCGTGCAGTCTATTAAGAAGCAGTTGGGGATCAAATAGGAGCGACCATGCGATATCCCGCAAAGTTTCAAGCCGATGGGAAGTTCATCCTCGTGACTTTCCCCGATTTCCCCGAGGCAATCACCCAGGGTGACAACGTCAAAGATGCTCTGGTTCATGCCGCCGACGTGTTGGAATCGTGCATGGATTACTACATCGAGGAGGGCAAGCCCATCCCCGCGCCATCGAAGCCCAAGCGCGGCCAACACTTAATCGAGTTGCCGGCGAGCGTCTCCGCGAAAGTTCTTTTGCTGAATGAGATGGCCGCACAGAAGGTTCGTCCCGCTGAGTTGGCGCGGCGCTTGAAGGTTACGCCGCAGGAGGTGACGCGGCTGATCGACATCCATCATGCCACCAAGATCGACGGTATCGCCGGGGCGTTGAAGGCGTTGGGGAAGACGCTGGAGGTACGGGCGGTGTGAGGCGACTGCGCAATTAAAAGCCAGTAGAACCACGAGACTAAGAGCGCAACTCAATCGATGATCGCGGAAACCCCAGGAATCAACCGCAGTTTTTCTTGAAACGCTCGAAATCTGGTTTCGAGCGTTGCATCGTAATCGATAAGTGTAAACCACCGAAATAATTGTCGAACCGAACCGCAGGCTTCGCACCTTATCTCTGTCCGCGTCCGCAAAGTCATTGACATTGAGGCATCTGATTGATTCCGCAGTGATTCAGCGTGAGTCTTGAGTTGTTTCTTGTGGTCTTCGAACGCAGGAAACTTGATAAGGAGTAGCGCTCTACAAGAAGAACGCAATTTCCTGACGTCATCGAAAGTTGCATGGCGAATAGTAGGCCTATGGTGTACACCGTTATCGGGGTCGAGGAACAAGAGTTTCGAACTGGCTAATTTGCACTCCATAGCTTGGAGCCAATCTGAACGATCCCTCACAAATCTTGGTACCGATTCCCCTTCTCGTGTGCCGTGGAAACTTGTCTGGTTTGGCCAAAATGAGAGTCTTTCGAGGCTACCAACTGTTCTTTCCTGCGAATCGGCCTTCCACCTCCAATAGAACCTCTCCAATTCCTCTCTCAGAGCCTTATCGACAGCTTCCCATTTTTTATCCAGAATATAATCGGTATGCCGTCCGTCGGCTCGCCCATCATGGTCTTTGTTGTAATACCAAGCAACGCCCACGCTACAGTCGTCAGCCGCGAGAGCACGGAGCAGAGCAAACTTCAAGAAGTCTGAGATGTCTCCTGCGTATTGATCGCGCATGCAAGAACCTCGATATAGCTCGTGCAACAATCAGCTTCCCGAACCGCAGATCCTTCGACTCCTCCCCTTCGCACGGCTCAGGGTCGTCGCTCAGGATGACAAGCCACTCTTTGTGGCCGCATCAATCGCCATTAGCTTCTCAAGCAGCGGTTTCAACTGTTCGAGATTAAGCGAATTAGCCCCGTCCGACTTGGCATTCGCAGGATCGTCGTGGACTTCTAGGAACAGTCCGTCGATTCCTGCGGCAACTGCGGCGCGCACCAGCAGCGGAATGAACTCCGGCTGGCCGCCGCTTACGCCGTTGCCCGACGAGGGCTGCTGCACGGAGTGGGTGCCGTCGAAGATTACCGGCGCTTCTTTGCGCATGATGGCCAGCGAGCGGAAGTCGACTACCAGATTGTTGTAGCCGAAGCTCGCGCCGCGTTCGGTGAGCGAGATGCGCTCGTTGCCGGTGGAGCGCGCCTTTTCGACTGGATACTTCATGTCGGCGGGCGAGACGAACTGGCCCTTTTTGATGTTGACAGCGCGGCCGGTTTTTCCCGCTGCGACGACGAGGTCGGTCTGGCGGCAGAGGAACGCCGGGATCTGGAGCACGTCGGCGGCTTCCGCGGCCACTTCGCACTGGTAGGGCTCGTGCACGTCGGTGAGGATGGGCAGGCCGGTTTCGCGCGCGATCCTGCCGAGGATGCGCACGCCCTCTTCGAGGCCCGGACCGCGGTAGCTCTTTACGCTGGTGCGATTGGCTTTGTCGAAGCTGGCCTTGAAGATGTAGGGCAGCTTTAGGTCCGATGTAATGCGCTGGATGGCGTCGGCCATCTTTCTCGCGTGGGTTTCGCTTTCTATAACGCAGGGGCCGGCGATGAGGAACAGGCGTCCCGCGCCCACCTCGACCGGACCGATTTCAAAGGAGTTGCTGGCAATAGAGTTGCTCACGAGGGGATTGTATCGCATGAGCAAGTCAGCAAGTCAGCGAGCCAGCAAGCCAGCGAAGGCCTCTGCGGGAGGCCGACTCGCTGACTTGCTGACTCGCCGTTTTATCAGCCCGCAAAGCGGCGCGACCACTCGCCCAGCGCGCGGTCGAGCGCGCGCAGCGCCGTGGCGGCCGGAACGCCGTCCTTCGGCTTGACGATGTTGCTCTCGGCCAGCCGTTTGCAGAAGGCCAGGTACTCCTCGTAAAAGTGCACGTCGTGGCGCGCGTGGCCGAGGGCTTCGAGCGCGCGGAAATCGAGAACCGTGTACCGGTCTGGGAAGATGGCCGCCAGGATCGCCGAAGCAACCGGGATATCTACTCCCATCAGTTCGAGCAGCGCTCTTACGGCGGCGTCGGTGGTGCTGTTGGGATCCGCCGCCACAGCCAGGGCGCGGCGAATCTTCTCGTTGCTGTTGGCGATCAGGTAATGCACCACGCGCTCTGACTTCCAGCGCACGATGGTTTCGAGATTGGCGAGCGTGTGCTCGCCGTTGCGAATCGCTTCTCCGGCCTCAAAAGCGGCCTTCTCCAGTTGGCGATCTTTTTCGGCAGTTTTTTCCCAATACTCATCTGCCAGCTCCTGCAAATCCGTCTCTGCGGGCTGAAGCTGAAAGTACGCGACCATGTCTAACCCTTCCTTTCAGACCAAAACGGGTTCAACAATAGGCCTGTTGGGAAAACTTTGTCAATGACCCCGAAGGGTCTTGGGGAAGCTGGGTGCCCGGAGGGCGCGAAAAGCCGCGCGGATGATCCCATAAAGCATAGGAAAACAAGGACTTATTTTCCTCTTTCCACCTTGCCGGGAGGGGTTACCAGCGAGTAAAATGGAGATGTCGCTCGGCGGTCTCGGGTCCAACTGTTTCCTCTTTTTTCCCGCCTTTTTGTGAGCGCAAGAAAGCCTATGGCAGACGACCAGAATCCTCAGCTCCCCCTCGAAGGTGGCGCCTCCAGCGGCGGCACGAACCTGATTCCCATCAACATCGAAGACGAGATGAAGCGCTCGTATCTCGACTATTCGATGAGCGTAATCATCGGCCGCGCGTTGCCCGATGCGCGCGACGGGTTGAAGCCCGTGCATCGCCGCGTGCTCTACACGCTGAGCGAGATGGGGCTCGAGTACAACAAGAAGTACACCAAGTGCGCCAAAGTTGTGGGCCAGGCCATGGGCGTCTACCATCCCCACGGCGACTCGGCCATCTACGACACACTGGTGCGCATGGCGCAGCCCTTCTCGCTGCGCTATCCGCTGGTCGACGGCCAGGGCAACTTCGGTTCGGTGGATGGCGACCCGCCGGCCGCCATGCGTTACACCGAGTGCCGCATGCAGCGCATTGCCGGCGAGCTGCTGGCCGATATCGAGATGGACACCGTGGACATGGTGCCCAACTACGACGAGTCCACGGTGGAGCCGGCCGTATTGCCGGCGCGCTTCCCCAATCTGCTGGTCAACGGATCGAGCGGCATCGCGGTGGGCATGGCCACCAACATTCCGCCCCACAACCTGACGGAGGTGGTCAACGCCACCATCGAGATGGTGAACAACCCCAAGGCGGGCCTGGCCGAGGCGCTCAAGCACGTGCAGGGGCCGGACTTCCCGACCGGCGGATTCCTTTATGGCCGCGCCGGCATCGCACAGGCGTACAACACCGGCCGCGGCCGCTTTATGATGCGCGCCCGGGTGGCCACCGAGAACCTGACCAAGGAAAAACAGGCGATCATCGTCACCGAGATCCCTTACCAGGTGAACAAGTCCAAGCTGATCGAACGCATCGCCGAGCTGACCAACGACAAGGTTATCGATGAGATCAGCGATGTGCGCGACGAGAGCGACCGCGACGGCATGCGCATTGTTATCGAGCTCAAGCGCGGCGCGCAGCCTGAGATCGTTCTGAACCAGCTCTACAAGCACACCTCGATGCAGGAGAGCTTCTCGATGATCCTGCTGGCGGTGGTCAACGGCCAGCCGCGCGAGCTGAGCCTGGACCAGGCCATTCGCGTCTTCATCGACCACCGCGTGGACGTGGTGCAGCGGCGCACGGTGTATCTGCTCAAAAAGGCGCGCGAGCGCGAGCACATCTTGGAAGGCCTCAAGATTGCGCTCGACAACCTCGATACCGTGATCAGGATCATTCGCGCATCGGGTTCGCGGGCCGAGGCGAGAGAGAACCTCTACGCCTGGGGCAAGGGCACCGAGATTGTTATCAACCTCGACCGCGAGCGGCTCAGGCACGAAGAGCGCGGTCTCACGCTGCGCCAGGTTGACGCCATCCTCGAGTTGCAGCTCTACCGGCTCACGCAACTCTCTGTCGATGAGCTGCTCAAAGAGCTGGCCGAGATACGCAAGAAGATTGCCGAGTACGAGGAGATCCTGGGCAGCGAGAAGAAGCTGCGCCGGGTGATCGTCAAGGAACTCGAAGAGGTTCGCGACAAGTACGGCGACAAGCGCCGCACGGAGATCATCGACGAGAGCGCCGAGATCCAGCTCGAAGACCTGATCGCCGACGAGCAGGTGGCGGTGACGGTGAGCCATCAGGGATACCTGAAGCGGACGCCCATCAGCACCTATCGCCAGCAGCGCCGCGGCGGCACCGGACGCATGGGCATGAAGACGCGCGAGGAGGACTTTGTCGCGCAGTTGATCATCGACTCGACGCACGCGTTCCTGCTCTGCTTCACCAACATGGGCCGCGTGTACTGGCTCAAGGTGTACGAGATCCCCGACGTGGGCGCGGCGGGCAAGGGCAAATCGATGCAGAGCCTGCTCGACCTGCAGCCCGGCGAAAACGTGCGGACTATTTTGCCCGTGCGCGATCTTGAGGAAGAGGGCAAGTACGTCTTCTTCGCCACGCAGCAGGGCACGGTAAAGAAGACTCCGCTCAAGGACTTCTCGAACGTGATGTCGCGGGGCATCATTGCTATCGGCATCGAGGCTCACGACGAGCTGGTGACGGCGCGCATTACCGACGGCTCGCAGGTGGTCTTTCTGGCGACGCACCTTGGTCTCGCCATCCGTTTCGAAGAAAGCGATGTGCGTTCGATGGGCAGGCCGGCCTACGGCGTGCGCGGCATCGCGCTGGGCAAGAACGACTACGTAGTCGGCGCGGCGGTTACACCCAAGCAGCATAAAGAGGGTGAGTACCGGATTCTCTCGGTCAGCGAGAACGGCTTTGGCAAGCGCACGGATGTGGAGGAGTATCGCCTACAGACGCGCGGCGGCAAGGGCGTAAAGAACATGGCCGTCACGGACCGCATCGGAAGGGTGAGCTCTATTCAGTTGGTGGACGACAAGAGCGAACTGATGGTAATCAGCCAGTTCGGCAAGATCATCCGCGTGGACACCAAGACGATCCGTAACGCGGGCCGCGCGACGCAGGGAGTTCGGCTGCTCAACCTCGAGCCGGACGACAAGGTGGCCGCGGCGGTGATTATTCCGCCCGATGAGCTGAATGGGAAGGATGAGGAGCAGGGGTCGCTGCTGTAGTAGTGACTTGGTCCCCGAGGTCACTCAATGGAGTCCTCGGGAACCGATTGCAGCATCTATTGTCTAGGGAAGGCAACATGACAATACTGAAAGATGAGCAACGCGCCCGCGCTATCGAAGCTCTCAACGAATATCTTGCCGCCCCATCTGCAGAGGCCGGGAAGACTCTCGTACAAGCCCAAACAGAATTTGACGCCAGTAGAATCACACTCATCGAGAATGATCTCAAGCCCCTGCTCACAGGTTATCTAAATGGTCTCGTGGAGCTATCTGAATTCAAATCAAAGATCGATGGGATTAATAAGAGAAACGAGTTGTGGGGGTTTAAAGGCATTAAGGGCCAGATGTTTTTCAATATGGTTCTGAATGTGGCGGATCACGAAGAGTGCGATCAAGAACTCAAGGCCGCGATTGCAGTTCCAACGAACGAACAGATCGCATCAAGCAGGATCAAGACGTTTCAAAGCTATGTGCGGAGATTGGGCGAACAGTGGGTCGCGAACGGCAACACGAAATACGGCGCGCCCAAAGCAGGTAGTATTCCATTCTTTTTGTCGTATTTTTGGCAAATCCAGGGCAGAGATGTGTGGCCGATCTACTATACCAGCACCGTTCAGACCTTGAGCGACCTCAACATTTGGCAGCCATCTGAGGATCTCGCGACCGACTACCTCGAATTCAAGCGAATTCACGAAGAACTGGCTAAGCTATTCGGTGAAAATGCAAGGCGCAACTTCACCCTGTATGACGTGGAGCATGTTTTCTGGCTGAAGGGCGGAAACCCTTATCAAGCCACAAAGCAGGACCAAAGAGGCGAGCCTCAACAACCTCAGAACCTAACGAAGCCCAGTACAGAAACCAAGTTTGAACGGCTCCCCGAGAGCTATGTTCCTCCAGTCGTCGCAATCCTCCCAGCCCTAGCTCTTAACGACTCAGGTCTTGCGGAAGCAGCAATAAGATCTGGAACAAATGTTGCGAGGGCGTTTGAAAAGAGCGTCGACGCAGCATTCACGGTACTTGGTTACGATACAAAGTTAATGGGGCAGGGAAAAGGCCGGGTGCCAGATGGTCTAGCCCTTGCTCTTGACGAGAACTATGCAATAATTTGGGACTCAAAGGCGCGAACTAATGGATACAGTCTCGGTACTGACGATCGGGCTATTCGTGAGTACATCGCCACACAAAGTAGAGAACTGAGCAGGCGTTACAGAAACATCTATTACGTAATAGTGTCCAGCTATTTTACTGACGATTTTGACGACACAATTGCTTCTATCAAAATGGAAACGGACATCAGCGAAGTCGTCCTCCTCGAAGCAGAGGCGTTGGTCGCAATTGTAGAGGCAAAGCTTCGAGCACCACTTCAGCTCACATTGGCCAGTGACGGAATTCAGCGTCTCTTTACTAGCAGTGGCCGGCTTTCAGTCGATGAGGTTCGAGAGTTTCTTGTCTAACCAAATTGGAACCTCAGAAATCTTAAAGTGAGTACCCCTCGCCCCTTCGAGCAAATGACTCTCCGCATCGTCTTATGCATCGGCTTATTCGGATCGCGGACTACGCCAATCTTCGCCCAGCCCGCTTCGCTCAACTCACAGATAAGGTCAAACCGCTCGCTGAATGTGAGCGACTGACAGTTCTTCACCCTCTCCTTGAGGTGCTCCGGCACATAGCCATACGGGAATTTCGACTCGTCTACGGCCATCACTTAACTCCAGGCAAGCACCTCTCCAGCGCCACAATCAACTTCGGAATGTCTTCCGTGACAACTCCCCACAACACATCGAAGTCTACCGAATCGTATCCGTGAATGAGCCTGTTACGCAGGCCTACGATCTGGCTCCAGGGAATCGAAGGGCAAAGCTGGCGTTCCTCTTCGGTGGTTCGGCTGGCGGCTTCGCCTACGATCTCCAGAAGCCGCACGAGTGCAAGATTGAGCTGGCGGTCGGCGTAGAGGTCGGCAAGGCTTCGCCCCGCGATGAGCGCGACGGCCTCGCGCGAGTGGTCGAGCATGTGCCGGAGCCTTACACGGCCGTCACGCTGCGACATAGCGCTCCTCGGAAGAACGCATGACTTCGTCGCGGAAGTAGCTGCTCAGGAAACCCGGAGTGTTCAGATCGACCTTGCGGCCGAGGATCGCCGAGAGTTCTTCTTCCATTCCGAAGAAGGCCAGACCGGGCACGAACCCCGGAGCGAACTCTACCAGCACATCCACGTCGCTGTCGGGACGGAAGTCGCCGCGCAGCACCGATCCAAAGAGACAGAGTCTCCGGATGTGGTGGCGCTGGCAGAAGGATTCGACCTGCTCCTGCGGAATTGCGATCTGGGCACGGCTCGTCAAGGTGCTCCGCCTTTGGTCGGGGTCATTGTCCGCAACGGACAATGACCCTACAAAGACAGTATCCCGCGAGTTTGCCCGCCAGTCCAGCTTTCTAATCCGCAACTAGCTTGCAAGCGGCCGGGAACAGGACTTGCTGGATGTGAAGAAGCTGCGGGCGATGAGTCGCGCCACACAGGCATAGGCCTGCCTGGCAGATAGCGCCGGATTTGCCCTTTTGGGCTTTGGCTGAGAAAACTGCTGTCTCTGGCAAATCGCCGCTGTTCGGGTGTCCGGAGTGTCAGCCCTACTCTGTAGACCTCAAGACCTCTTCGAAAGATACGGAATCCCGTTTCGCGTTCGCGTCCCTATCCAATGTGACGATCCGGATTTCGAGGCTTTTCCCGCTGGGAAATACCAGGGTAACGAGATCCGATTCTGCGTTCGTTGCCTGCTCGTGTCTTACCTTGACAAGAGCCGTAGTTGCTACATCGGGCAAAGACCGCTTAAGGGCTCTCGCGAAAGAAACCACGTTCTCATCGGAAGAGTCAATGCCCTCTGCAAGTTCGCGCGAAACATTCACGACCTTATGGCCTTTAAACCAGATGTTACCGAGCATTTGTTGACTTGCTTCATTCTTGCTAAGGACGAAATGCCCTGCGATTTGACCGTCGGAAACAGGTGAATTGTCTATGGTCGAGCCTGAAGGCGGCGCGAGAATACAACACTCGGAAAGTTTGGCTAATGCTTCAGCCTCCGACATGCCGAGGTGAATTTCGATTCCGCCAAAACTGACTCCGGCAGAACGGTGATCTTGAGAATACGAGGCAGACGCATGAAACAGGGGAAACACAAGCAATAGCAAGTAACACTTGCGCATAGTTTTGACCTCCATACGATCTCTGATTCAGTCTTGAGTATTTTGGGGAGCGCTCTCGAACCCGCTCATTTCCTTCACGCAGCCAGAGCCCGCTTCTGGGCCAAATTTGCCGCATCGCGAAAGCAGCCGCCCAGGAAACCTGAAGTGTTCAGTCCGACCCAGCGGCGAGGACCGCCGCTCCTGGTGGCAATATTGGCCCGGGACAAGGCTTGCCACCTTGACAATAGTATCCCCGGGTTTGTGCCCCAGTCGAACAACATTTTTTTGGAACGTTACTGAGTAAGTTACTACTCCGGCGGGCCGACGGAGACTACAAAGTACGACGCCGGCGCGGTCTTGCTGGCGTTGGCTACCAGGTGATCGGTGCCCGCGGGGGCCAGGCCCATCTCTCCGGCCTTGAGGGTGCGCGTAACTCCCGCGGTCATCAGCGTGACTTCGCCCTCGTGCACAAGCCACATCTCGGTGTGCTTATGATGCTCGATTGGCTCGGGGCCTGCGCCGGGGACGAGATAAGTGAAGTGAGCCTCCAGGCGGATGTTATCCGGCAACATGCCGATGAGGAAGCGGTGCGAGGTGCGGGCCGGGCGCTGCTCGCCGTAGGCCTCGCCCTGGGTGTACTTGCCGGGAGCCAGAGGGGCGAGTGGCGCGGCTGGAGGCGGCGTCTGGGCCATGGCCGCAAGAGGAGAGGCCGCCAGCAGCGCGGGCAGCAGGGCGGAGAAGTTGCGGCGGGTGATTTCGGTGGGGTTCATCGGTTTCCTCGCTTTCGGGTGTGATCGTAGTGAAGCTTGCCAGCGTTGCGCAACTGGAGAGGGTTGAGAGAAACCGTCCCTCAGGGGCTAAAGCCCCGGTCCGGCTTGAGCTGGTTTACGTACGGGCTGAAGCCCGTACCCTTCAAACCGACGGTAGTGCTTGTGCCTCGGCAGAGCCAAGCTACCATGAGCAGCGATCTTCCAATCCCATTCCCAAGCGGCGCAAGTGGTAGCATCAGAACTGAATAGAATGGCAAACAACAAGCTGCAAATCATTCCCCTTGGGGGCCTTGGCGAGTTCGGAATGAACTGCCTGGCCGTGCGCTGGCAAGACGACATTCTGGTGATCGATGCCGGCCTGATGTTTCCCGAGTCAGAGTTGCTGGGCGTCGATATCGTCGTGCCCGACATTACTTATCTGATCGAAAACAAGAAGCATGTGCGCGGCATCGTGCTCACCCACGGCCACGAAGACCACATCGGCGGGCTGCCCTGGATTCTGAACGAGCTGAAGGTGCCGATCTACGCCACCGAGTTTACGCTGGCCTTTGTCGAGGGCAAGCTGGAAGAGCACAAGCTCCTCGACGAGACCGAGCTGATCGAAATCACCCCGCGGGAGAAGTTCACCGTTGGGCCATTCACGATTGAGCCGATTCACGTGACGCACTCGCTGGTGGATTGCGTATCGCTGGCCATTGAAACGCCGGTGGGCGTCATCATCCACACCGGCGACTTCAAGATCGATCTGGCTCCGCTCGACGGCAAGTCTTTCGATCTGCACACGTTTGCCGAGTACGGCAAGCGCGGCGTGCTGGCCCTGCTGCAAGACTCGACAAATGTGGACCGGAAGGGCTACACGCCCGGTGAACGGGCGGTGATTCCGCGGCTCGACGAGATCTTTACGCAGACCAAGAAGAAACTGTTCTTCAGCTGCTTCTCTTCGTCGATCTACCGCATTCGCATCGCGCTGGAGTTGGCGCGCAAGCACGCGCGCAAGGTGGCTATCATCGGCCGCTCGATGGTTGAGAGTTCGGAGATTGCGCAGGATCTGGGTTACATCGATGTGCCAAATGGGCTGCTCATCAATCCGGGGCAGATTCGGGACTTTGCGCCCGAGCAGGTGCTGGTGATGATCAGCGGCACGCAGGGCGAGCCGATGAGCGCGCTGAGCCGCGCCGCGGTGGACAACCACAAGTACGCCAAGATCGATCCGGGCGATACGGTGCTGCTGAGTTCGCGCATCATTCCGGGCAACGAGAAGGGCATCTTCCGCGTGATCGACCACTTGAGCCGCCGCGATGCGCAGGTGATCTACGACGACGGCCAGCAGGGGCTGATCCATGTGAGCGGCCACGGCAGCCAGGAAGAACTGCGGCTGATGATGAACCTGGTGCGGCCGAAGTTCTTCATTCCCGTGCATGGCGACTATCGCAACCTGCGCCGCCACGCGACCATGGCGATGGAGACGGGCGCTGTGGAGCACGCGATCGTGATCGAGGACGGAGACGTGCTCGAACTCGACAAGGACGACGCGCGCGTGAAGGACAAGGTCACCGCGGGCCGCATCTTGATCGATTCCGGCTCGTCGATCGATGTGGTGGAGGACTTGGTGATCCGCGACCGGCGCATTCTGTCGGAAGACGGCGTGGTGCTGGCGGTGATGGCCATCAACAAGAAGACCGGCAAGGTGGAGCGGGAGCCCGAGGTGCTGATGCGCGGCTTTGGCGGCGGCGACATTGCCGAAGAGGCCCGCGAGGCCGTGCTGAAGACCCTCGACGGGCTGACCAGCGAGCAGAAGTCCGACTACGGCATGGTGAACGACAAGGTGCGCGCCGATCTGAAGCGGCTGATCCAGAAGACCACGGGACGGCGGCCGATGATTATGCCGGTGATTCTGGAGATCTAAGCGGAGTTAGCGTTGTTAGCGGGGTTAGCGGAGCCAGGCGGGAATACCCGCAGCTTCTCCACGCGGTGGCCGGTGGCAGCGACGACTTCGAAGCGCAGGCCCGCTTCGGGCAGGACGATGACTTCACCGGAGAGCGGGATGCGGCCTTCGATCTCGCTGACCAGGCCGCCGAGCGTGGCGGCCTCGTAGTCGTCTTCCAAGTCGAAGGATTCACCAAGAATCTCATCCAACTGACTGATGGGAAAGCTGCCCGGTACGAGCCATGCGCCCGAGGGCTCGCGCTGCGGCTCCTCGTGGTGCTCGTCGATCTCGTGCTCGTCGCGGATGTCGCCCACAATCTCTTCAAGCAGGTTCTCGATGGTGACGACGCCGGCGATTGCGCCGTACTCGTCTACCACCATGCACATGTGGCGCTTGTGGCGCTGCATCTCTCGCAGCAGCTCGTAGCCTCGCTTGGTCTCAGGCACGAAGACGACCGGCTGCTGGATGGAGGCGACGGTACGCGTGCGCGCGTCCACGTCGGTGATCTGCAAGAGGTCGTGGGCGAATGCGATGCCGGTGACATTGTCGAGCGTTCCTGAATACACCGGAACGCGGGAGTAGTTGTGCTCGCGTAGCAAAACAAGGAACTCTTCGAGAGTGGTTTCGGCGGGGACGGCGAAGATCTTCGGCCTCGGGGTCATGAGCTCGCGGACGAGCATGTCGCCGAACTCGACAGCGGAGCGAACCAGTTCGCGGTCGGACTGCTCGAGGATGCCCTCTTCTTCTCCGGCCTCGATGAGGGCGTCGACATCGGGGGCGGGCTCGTCGCCGCCGGCGATGGAGTGCTCGGAGAGAGCGGAGATGGAGAAGAAGAAGCGGATGAAGGCGCTGATGGGCCAGACGATCCAGAGCGCCAGGCGGATAGGCCAGAGGACGCGAATGGCCCACTGTCCGCGGGTGCGGTTGAACAAGAGCGCGGGAATGAACTGGCAGGCAACGATGACGATGAGGACGAGGGCGAGGACGGCCTGAGCGATCTCTGCCGGCGTGGGCAGACCCAGGTGCTCAGGCCGGATGAAGAGAACCGCGCTTAGGTCCAGCGCGATGAGGCCGATAACGAGCTGCTCGAGGACCGCGGCGGAGAGAGCGGCGTGGTCGCGGTCGATGCCGAGACGGGGCTCAATGAGACCTTCCCAGGCGTCGAGGTTTTCTTCTACCTCGCGGGAGAGGATCTTGCCGAACTCGGCGTAGACGCGGCGGATGTAAGAGGCCAGCGCGGCGACGGCGATGAGCAGGGGTAGCAGGAGCGCGGTCATGGATGGCTCCGTTTTATGGCGGCCTTTCGCGCCGGCCCTACGGGACGGCGGGGAGGTTTTGGCGCGGCTTTCCCGGGGTTCCGTTCGCTGGCGCGAACTCCACCCCGGGCTACTTTCGTTGCCTCCCTACGGGAGGCGCCTGCGGCGCGCTCGATCAGTCCCAGCGGTAGCTTTAGCTTTGCGCGTAACAGCCGTTCGCGGCGGGCCATCTGGCCGGAGTCGGTCTCGTGGTCGTAGCCGGCGAGATGGAGGAGGCCGTGGAGGATTAAGACCTTGAGTTCGCAGGTGAGGGCGTGGTTCTGGGCCCTGGCCTGCTTGCGAGCGGTGTCGATGCCGATGGCTAGATCGCCGGCGATGCCTTCGAGCTTGCGGATGAACTCGTCGGCGGGGAAGCTGAGGACGTCGGTGGCCTGGTTCTTGCCGCGAAACTCGCGGTTGAGCTGGCGGATGCGGCGGTCGGTGGTGACGAGGACCGATACCTCTCCGCGGAGACGAACTGCGACCTGGGCTTCGGCGAGAAAGCGCTGAAGGGTTTGCCTGGTGGGGATTCGATCTGCCCACAGAGATCGCGTTGGCTTCGAGCCGAGGGGAGCGATTGCGGCCTGCAATCCGGCTGCGGGTTTGGGATCGAGGTCGGGATCGAGATAGATCATCGTGCGCCTGCCGAGCCAGGAGCGCTGACTCAACTTCTAACGAGGATGATACGCGAAGTTGGGGAAATTATCGGCAAATGCGGAAGCGCAGGCCGTTAGAGGCGCTCCTCGGAGGCTGAAGCCCTCGACTATCCGTTCTCCACCCGGGCCTTCATGTCCGCGTAGGCCTGCTCAATGAGTTTGCCGAGAGCGGATGCGTTTGCGGCTGTGCCGGGTTTGAGCTTTACGTGACGCATGAATTTTCCTGTGCCCTGGAGAATGCGCTCCGGGTCAGGCAGCGCCGAGCCCTGGTAGAAGCCCACGTTGACGTGCGAAGTGAAGACATTGACGTAGCCGAAGGGGAACTCTCCGATGCACGCAACCGGACAGCCGTCGTGCATCATCTCGCGGACTTCGTCTCCGCATTGGCGCATCCGAGCGAACCAGAGGCGCGCGATGGCTCCCAGCTCGCCGCGATGCTGCTCGAGCCATGCGTCGATGGCGGGGTCGCGCGCAACCACGCCGTCGAGACGGAATAACCGGCTTCTTTCCATGAGCCTGCTTCACTCGTGGATGTGTGGACTCCGGCTGCGGCCCCCCTTTGAGCAAAGCGTGAGTGCTACTGTGGCTTGGCCGGGTGAATACGGCTGGAGTCGATGGAGTTGACGCCGACCTCGATGGAGCCTTCGAGGGGCAGTTCCTGCTGCTGGATCTTGACGGAGTCGTAGGCGCGAACGATGCGCTGGACCAGTGCATGACGAACGACATCGACCTCTTCGAAGTGGCAGAAGGCGATGCCTTCAACGCCGTCGAGGATGTTGATGGCGTCGAGCAGGCCGGAGCGGCGGGGGTTGGGCAGGTCGATCTGGGTGATGTCGCCGGTGATGACGGCCTTGGAGTTGTTGCCGAGGCGCGTCAAGAACATCTTCATCTGCTCGATGGTGGTGTTCTGGGCCTCGTCCATGATGATGAAGGCGTCGTTGAGGGTTCGACCGCGCATGAAGGCGAGCGGCGCGACCTCGATGACGTTCTTCTCGAGCATCTTGTCGACCTTTTCGGGTTCGAGCAGGTCGTAGAGGGCGTCGTAGAGGGGGCGCAGATAGGGATCGACCTTCTCCTGAAGGGTTCCGGGGAGGAAGCCGAGGCGCTCGCCGGCTTCGACCGCGGGACGAACGAGGACGATGCGGGAGACGCGCTTGGCGAGGATGGCAGCGACGGCCATGGCGACGGCGAGATAGGTTTTGCCGGTTCCGGCGGGGCCGACGCCGAAGACCATGTCGCTGGCCTCGATGGCTTCAACGTATTTGCGCTGGTTGGTGGAGCGGGGATGCACGATGCGCTTGACGCCGGCGGAGCGCTGCTTGCCGGAGTCGGCGATGGAGCGCAGAGTGACGGCCGGATCGGCGACGACCAGCTTGAGCATGGCGTTGAGGTCGCCGTTGTGGGGATGGATGCCCTGCTTGCGGAGGGATTCGAAGTCCTCGAAGATGCGCCGGACGCGGGCGACCGAGTCTTCGGGGCCTTGCACGTGGACGGCGTCGGAGCGGAGATCGATTTGGACGCCGAGCGAGTCTTCCATCAGTCTGAGGTTTTCATCGCGGGTCCCGAAGAGGGGCTCAAGGTTGGGGGTGATCTCCAGAGCGAGTTTCAAAGGGATTTATGCCTCCGTGCGGGGTTGGAGGAGCGGGTTGAGGCCGGAGAGGGGCTTCTCTCTCCGGCCGTTTGGTTGGGAGGGTATGGGCAAGGCAGAGCAAGCAGAGGATTGCGGAGCACAGGCGCCGAGCCGGATGGATCCGGTGAGGAAAGAAGCGTGCGCGGGATGGTGTTGGCGACCAATGCCGTTATCTGGCCTTGAGAGTAGCGCGGGCGGGCGAGGGCGTCAATGATGGCAGTCTTAGGATTGTGTGAAATATGTACCTTGTCAGTCTCCCCCCTGGCGGAGCAAGTCAGCTAGTCAGCGAGTTGGCGGGTCAGCGAGCCGGTCAATCCGCCCCCCCTCCGGGCGGGGCGGATTGACCGGGTGGGCGGTTTCCCGTAAACTTAGTAATTGCGAGAGGTGCGGCTAGAGGCTGCATGGCCGACCGCACAGGCAGCCTACCCAGGCGGCCGACAATTTCGCCTCCCAACAGGCAAAGAGCAGAAGGAAGCATAATGGCAAACCACGTATCCGCGCTGAAGCGCGTCCGGCAGACAGAGACCCGTACCGAAGTGAACCGCGCCAACCGCAGCCGCGTGCGCACCAGCCTGCGGGCGATGCGCGAGGCGCTTGTGAAGGGTGACGCCAAGGCAGCAGCGGAGCAGTATCGCGCCACGGTATCGACCCTGGACAAGAGCATCCAGAAGGGCGTTCTGCACAACAACACGGTATCGCGCTACAAGAGCCGGCTGAACAAGCGGCTGAAGGCCCTGGCCACGTCCAAGGCGTAAGCGCAGGGGCGGCCTGTGGGCCGCTGTCGATAGGAAGTTTGAACAAGAGCAGCCGGGAGCGATCCCGGCTGCTCTTGTTTTTTGCGCTGGAATCAATTGGCGCCGGGAATGTTTCCGCCGGGACCGGGATCAAAGCCGATGAGAGAGTTGAAGTCCTGAGCAGGGTCCACCGCGAAGGAGGCGTATGCATTCAGGTTGGCCGCGGCCATCTGGACGGCGTTGAGCAGGACGGCGGCGCGGCGGGTGGTGATGCGGTTTGCGCAGAGAGCCATGGCGATCTGGTTGATGGCCGGCAGGAGGTCGGTTGGATAGTTGATGGGATCGAATTCGATCTCATGCTCGGCGGCGCGACCGCGGGAGGAGATTTCACCCCGGGTTCCGTGGTGGCAGCAGTAGGCGCTTCCGGTGACGGCTGGGGACTGGCAGTTTCGTCCCGAGGGCATGATCTGGCGGCATTCTCTGGCTTTGGACATCTTGATTCTCCTTCGATGGTTGAGACGGATGGAGCGACGGCCAATCGGACCCCCCTGGGTATGAGTGAATCACTGGATCTTTGTTTTCAGTGGGTTAGGGGGTCGATATCGATCCGTCGGGTATTGTTTTCAACGAGTTACGATCTCCGATCATGAAAACTAAGAGGTTAAGCCGGATGGGCCGAAGCCGGTCCGGTTTGCATTCTGAAGCCAGAGTAATGGATTTCGGGGTAATTATCGGCAGCGGGTGGTGCTTGGGGAAGTGGTTGGTAATAAAAGGGTTGTATGGGGTTCGGACGGGGGTGGGGGTTGACAGGTCACGCCCAGGGATCGATGAGCGGGACGCCGGTGTGCTCAAAGTGCCGGATATTCCGAGTGGCAACGGCGAAGCCGTGAGCGGCGGCGATGGCAGCGATCCAGACGTCCGGAGCGGTTGGTTTGCGACCGGCCTTCTCAGTGTGTGCGGCGATCCGGGCGAGGTGCTCAGCGGCCTCGCGGTCAAAGTCGAGGGTGCGGTCGTCGAAGAGAGCCAGAGCGCGGCGGACGCGAGGTTCGAGGTCGGATTTGCGCTTGCCGTCGGGGAGCCGCTGGACACCGAAGAGGAGTTCGGCACAACTGATGGAGCTGAGGAAGAGGGTTTCGGCGGCCTGGTTGTCGAGCCAGGCAAGGACGCGGGGATCGGGCTGGGAGCGGAGTGGTTCGGAGAGGACACAGGTGTCGAGAAGGATCATTTTGGACTCCGTCCGCAGGATTATTCGAAGTCGGCTCCACGAATTGCGGAGGACTCACGGGGGATTTCTAGGTCGTCGATGCCGCCGACTTCCTGGGCGATGCGCTGGAGTTCGGAGCCGATTTTGAGGCGGGCTGGGGGGCGGACGGTGGCTTCGAGGATGGCGCGGACCTCGGCCTCGGTGGAGCGGTTGTTGAGGGCGGCGCGGACGCGGAGAGCGCGGTGGGTGGCTTCGGGAAGGTTTCTTACGGTGAGGCTAGGCATGATGGCACCTCCGGCTTGATTACGTAAGATAGATGATAGCATCGTTAGCAAAATGATTGCATTGCTATAGATGCTGATAGAAACTGTACCAAGCGGGGTTGTGGAAGGCCTTTCGAAGGTGTGCCTATCTGGCTGAATAGGGCTTCGAAATGGGTGAAAATGATGTATGCCTATCAATGCCGATAAGCCGCAGCTTTGGAAGGCTGATACACGAGCTTCCGTCGATCAATTCAACAACTGGTTTCAGAGTTTCGCACCCAGGGCTTTTCGCGAGGCTCGAAAACAGACGGTTGACGATGTCGCGCGAGGTTTGAGCGCCACAAACGATCTTCAGTCCATCACGCCCGATGTCATTCTGAAAGCCCCAGCTATTCTCCAGACGCTTCGTATGGCGACATGTCCACCGCTTGCCCGCGATCGGCTGATCGGACTTGCGGACACTACCAAGAACCTTGTGGGGAGAATTGAGAAAGGGAAGGTTCCGCCCAAGCTTTCAGATGCCGATGTGCGCGACCATTTGGATCGAATCTGCGGTGTCCTGTCAAAGATGCTCGATGTGGACATTTTCCCATGGATTGAGGAGCAGCGAAATCCCAGCGAGGAGGAGCGTTACAGATCCTCTACGATTGTTGCCGATCGATTGTGCGGCGCGGTTGCAGAGCCAATTGTGCGGAATGCACAAGAGAAGCGCCAGTTAGCAGCAATAGAGCACTACCTTGTGGCGAAAGGGTATAGACACCAACCTCACGCCACGGGCAAATCGGTTATTGAAATGGAGCCGGGCACGTTCTGTTTTCGACTCAATCTGGAGGCGGGGTCGGCTCACGGCGGGGACGGTTCCAAAACGGTACGGATTCCCGTTGATGCAGTGATTCAGCCAAAGAGCGCCACTTTGCCGCACCTCCCGTTGCTTATTGAGGCAAAATCGGCTGGTGATTTTACGAACGTGAACAAGCGGAGGAAAGAAGAAGCGACGAAGGTCAACCAGTTGCGAGGGACTTATGGCGAGCAGGTTACTTTCGCACTCTTTCTCTGCGGCTATTTTGACGCAGCTTATCTCGGATACGAAGCAGCGGAGGGAATAGACTGGGTCTGGGAGCATCGGATATCCGATCTGGACCAGCTTGGAATTTGAGGGGCGATGACATCGTTTTCGGTTTCGAGGACTGAGGTTCAACGGCTAGAGCAGCAGATGCTGCTCGACAGCCAGAAGACTGCCTTGGAGCGAAATAAACTGGGCCAATTTGCAACGCCGCCGGAACTTGCATTGAGCCTGGCCCAATATGCACGGGAGATCCTCGGAAAGCAGCGAGTCCGTTTCATCGATCCCGCTATCGGTACAGGATCGTTCTTTTCGGCGGTCGCGCAGACTTTTCCTTCCTCTCAGATCGAAAGCGCATTGGGGATTGAGGTCGATCCGCTCTTCGCAAATGCCGCGCGGAATTTGTGGAAGGGCCAAAATCTCCAGGTTCTCGCTGGAGATTTCACGGTGAAGCACTCGGAGAGTGCATTTAATTTAGTACTGACGAATCCGCCTTATGTGCGCCACCATCACTTGCCGGTATCGGAAAAGGAGAGGTTGCAGATTCGCCTGGCAGAGTCGCTTCAAATGAAGATCAGCGGTCTTGCTGGGCTGTACTGTTACTTCCTGTTGCTTTGCCACGATTGGATGGAGGCAGATGGTTTGGGGATTTGGCTGATCCCTTCGGAGTTCATGGATGTCAATTATGGGGCAGCGCTGCGGGAGTATCTCACCGAGCGGGTTACGCTCCTGCATATCCATCGCTTTTGCCCTACCGATGTGCAGTTCACCGATGCGCTGGTTTCCTCTGCTGTTGTCGTGTTTCGCAAGTCGTCGCCCCAACCGGGACAAGTCGCCAAATTTTCGTTTGGCGGGCTAATCAACGATCCAAAAGTAAGTGCTGTTGTTTCCCTGGATCGCCTGCGCCGATCCCGCAAGTGGACTCAATACCCGGACAAAGTGGGCGAGACAGCGCCTCCGGAGACAGCGCTGGGAGACATTTTCACAATTAAGCGTGGTATTGCTACGGGATCAAACAATTTTTTCATTCTGACTCCTGAACAGATTGAAGAGTGGCAGATTCCGAGCGAGTTTCTCAAGCCGATACTTCCCGGCCCGCGCTTTGTAAAGAGCGACGTGATCGATGCGCTCCCCGATGGAACGCCTTCTCTTTCGCCTCATCTGTTCCTGCTCGACTGTCGCGAGAGCGAGGAGAACATTCGTCTGAAGTGGCCGCGTTTTTACGAGTATTTGCAGTCTGGGCACGAAGGCAAGGTTTCCAGCGGCTATCTGGTAAGCCGTAAGAAGCCGTGGTATTCGCAGGAAGGGCGGCCGGCAGCGCCGTTCCTTTGCACATACATGGGACGCACGCGCAAAGGCGGGTCGCCGTTTCGTTTTCTATGGAATCGTTCGGTGGCCACGGCTCACAATGTGTATCTCATGCTTTATCCGCGTGGCCCTCTGGCTCGCGCTTTGCACGACGATCCGCGTTTATACGAGCGGGTCTTTGCGGCGCTGCAGCAGGTATCGCCATCTGAGATGTTGGCCGAAGGCCGAGTATACGGTGGCGGGCTGTACAAGGTTGAACCAAACGAATTGGCTCAAGTGTCCGCATCGCTCATTCTGGACAGTATCTCCCATGCTGTGCATTTCGATAGGCAGGAACGTCTCTTCGCCTGAGTGCTTTCGCCAGGTTTCACCTCGCGCAAATCTCTTTCTGCTCTTCCCTAGCAGGTTTGGGGCTGTTTCCTCCCGAGCGTGAAAATTCGAGCCCGGGGCATTCGGCGTTGTTTCCCTACCATGTTTTCCTCTTCATCCCCTGCTAGGCTAGTTGGTTATGGGAGTGATCCGGGTACTGTCGGACCAGGTGGCTAACCAGATCGCGGCGGGCGAGGTGGTGGATCGGCCTGCGTCTGTGGTGAAAGAGCTGCTCGAAAATGCGCTGGACGCCGGGGCTACGCGGATACGGGTGGAGGTGGAGGCCGGGGGGCGGAAGCTGATCCGGATCTCGGACGACGGGTGCGGGATGAACCGCGACGACGCCCTGCTGGCCTTTGAGCGGCACGCCACTTCAAAGCTGAGAACGGCGGACGATCTGCTGCGGATCGGGACGCTGGGGTTCCGGGGGGAGGCGCTGCCTTCGATCGCTTCGGTGGCGCGCGTTTCTCTGGAGACGTCTACCGGCGCGGAGGGCGCGGCGGGGACGCGGGTATTGATCGCCGGAGGGAAGATTCTGGCGGTGGAGGATGCGGCGCTGCCCCGGGGGACGACGATCGAGGTTGCGGATTTGTTCTTCAATACGCCGGCGCGAAGGAAGTTTCTGCGGGCGGAGTCTACGGAGCTGGGGCACGTTACGGCGCTGGTGACGCATTATGCGCTGGTGCATCCGGAGATGCACTTTGAGCTGGTGAGCGCCTCGCACACGGTGGTGCTTGCGCCGCCGGTGGCAAGGACGGCGGAGCGGATCTACCAGATCTTTGGGAAGGACACGCTGGCACAACTGCTGCCGGTTGCGGCGGAGACGCCGCTGGAGCGGGCCGGGCTTCCGGAGCCGCCGCCGTGGAAGAGAGATCCGGATGCACCGGAGAAAGAGCTGGGAACGCTGCGGCTGACGGGGTTTTATTCGAAGCCGGAGTTGCAGAAGCTGAATCGGAACTCGATCTATATCTTTGTGAACAAGCGGCTGATTAGGGACCGGCTGCTGATGCATGGGATCACGGAGGCTTACCGGAACGTGATTCCGCCGACGAGTTATCCAGTCGTCCTGCTGTTTCTGGAGATGCCGGCCGAGGAAGTGGACGTGAATGTGCATCCGGCGAAGACCGAGGTGCGGTTCCGGCAGCAGGGACTGGTGCACGACTTTGTGCGGGACAGCTTGCGGATGGCGCTGGTGAAGGCCAGGCCGGCGGCGGGATTTCTGGCGGCGATTGACGGGCAGCCTACGGCCAGTCCTTCGCTGATGCCTCCGGCGGAGAGTCCGCTGCCGGGGGCGGTGACGCCCATGCTGCCGGATTCCGAGCCGGTGACGGCGGAGGGGGCCGAGCCGTTTGCGCTGACGGAGGCGGAGCCGAGGCCCGAGGCGGTGCGGCTGCCGTTTAGCAGCGGGGGCGGGGGGTTCAGCTCGCAGAGGTTCGACGCGCGGAAGTTCGACCGCGAGGCGTGGGGGGAGGCTGCGGCGGCGCTGTTCAAGCCGGTAGAGGGCGCGGAGGGATGCAGTCCGGGATTGGATGCGCTTGCCGATGGGACCACCGGCGTGGAGGCCGAGCAGGCCGAGGCGAACCTGAATCAACTGGCGTCGTTGAAGCCGATGGGGCAACTGCGGGAGTCGTTCATTCTGGCGACGAACGAGCAGGGGCTGTGGCTGGTGGACCAGCACGTGGCGCACGAGCGGGTTCTGTTTGAGAAGCTGCTGCGGGAGCGGCAGGTGGAGAAGGTGGAGCGGCAAAGGCTATTGATGCCGCTGCTGGTGGATCTGAAGCCAGAGCAGATGGTGGTGTTTGCGCGGATCGCCGAGGAGCTGGAGCGGAATGGCTTTGAAGTAGAGCCCTTTGGTCCGCAGACGCTGGCGGTGAAGGCTGCGCCGGTGGGTCTGGAGGGCAAGGAACTGGAGCGGATGCTGGCCGAGGTGATTGAGCAGACGGCGAACGAGGGCGGAGCGGAGGAGCGGGGCCTGGATCTGGGCACGCTGCGGAGCCGGATTGCGGCCTCGATTGCGTGCCATGCGGCGATCAAGGTGAATACGCCGCTCGATGCGGTTCGGATGGAGTGGCTGCTGGGGGCGCTGGCGGAGACGAGCCATCCGACGAGCTGCCCGCATGGGCGGCCGATCGCGCTGCTCTACTCGTGGCGGGAGATTCTGAAGGCATTTCACCGGATATGAGGGCGGGGTGGGAGCGGTCGTCCCGGAGCGGGTGCGATGGGGCAGGGGGCGACGCGGGGCCAAAATGGGTGCGGAAACGGATTATGGCGAAAATGGCCTTTCCGGGATATGCCCATAAGGTCATTTATATCTATAAGTTAATAGGGGGTGCAACGAATCCAAAAGAAGATTAAACTAGAAGAACACCTCTGGTTTCCTGCAAAACCAGCTTGAAGTGAGGTTTTCTTTGACATCGGAACAGTTGCAAGCATCGCGCTCCGAGAGGATGCGCTTGAATGGATCTGGGGCATTGACTTTAGAGGATGCCCGCACGTGGCTGGAAGAGACTGGCCTTTGCGTGTTCATGCCCCGGCGGCACTCAGCCGCAACGCTGGCACCGTCGTTTGTGGATGCGATTGCCGGGCGGGAGACTCCCAACCCCGACCCGAAACAGATAGCCCACGCCGAGGATCTGCTGGTACGGCTGGAGAAGGCCGACGTGGCCGTACGGCTGAATCTTCTGGGCCAGCCCGGAGAACATCCGGACTTTATTGTGGCAACGTGGGTGCTGCCGTATGTGTACGCGCTGCGCGGCGACCGCGACTGGCGGCGTACACCGCAACTGACCGGATCGCGGCAGGTTTCTCCTTTGGCCATCCAGGCCTACAAGCTGCTTGAGACCGGCGAGAAGACCATTCCCCAACTGAAACATGCGCTGGGCCGCGAGGTTACCGAGCAGGCCGTGTTGCGGGCGATTACCGAACTGTGGCAGCAACTGCGGATTATTCCGGTGGTGGATGCGCCGGGAACCGCGGCGAAATGGCAACTGCTGCGGGTGCGCTTTCAGAAGGCGATTGCCGAGGGCGCGTCGACTTCGCAGGTGACGGCGATCTCGGTTCTGGCGTCGATCTTTCTGCAGGCGGTGATCGCGGCGGGAATGGAAGATGTGGAGCTGTTCCTTTCTCCGCTGACGGCGCGGAGCAAGGTTCGGGAAGTGCTGCGCGGACTGGTGGCGACGCGGCAGGTTCACACGCTCTCAGTGGGTCATGCGCCGCACTATTACGTGGCGGGAACTCTGCCAGAGTTTGCGCCGGCGTCGGCGGCCTACACGAGCACGGCGATCTCTGCCTCGAGCTACTTTCTGCACTCGTATGAGCGCGACGAGGAGCACGAACCACGGCACCAGACGCTTTCGCTGGCCGCTTCGGCGGAGAAGAGTTCTCACATTGAGCCGGTGAAGCCTGCCTCGGTTGCGAGCGACAGCGACAAGGTGAGCGCTCCGGCAGCGGCGCGAGAGCACAAACCCGCGCAGCCCGCCAGCGGGCGTACGGCGGCGCGGCGTCCGGCCGAGAAGAGCCACGGGGATCGTCATGCCAAGCACGGTACGGGCCATGGCGTGAAGTCGCCGGCGCATCGCGGACATGCATCGTCGAGCAGCAGTACCAGCAGCCGGACCGGGCGGAGCCAGTCGAGTTCGAGCGCACGCAAGCCAGCGGCCCGCGGGGCACACTCAGCGGCCAAGCCGGGAGCGAAGACGGCGGCAGGGGCGCGGAGCAAGCGGCCGCACACGGTGGCGGCGGGAGCTAAGACCGGCGGCGCCAAGCGCTTCGGGTTTAGCGGAGCGAGAACGTCGCGGACCGGTTCAAGAACCACAACGGGTGCGAAGAAGCGCGGATGAGCACAGGCAGGGAACAGCAACCGGGGCGGCCGCCAATTGTAGCGATCGATGGGCCCGCAGGAGCCGGAAAGAGTACGGTCGCGCAGCACCTCGCAAAGCGATTTGGGCTGTTGAACCTTGAGTCGGGGGCGATGTACCGCGCCTTCGGGTTGAAGGCGCTGCGGGCGGGCGTCTCTCCGGACGACAGCAAGGGGCTGGAGGCTTTGTCGGCGAGCACGGAGATCGGGCTTGAGGCAGGCGAGGGCGGGAATCGGGTTCAACTGGACGGCGAAGACGTGACGGGACTGCTCCGGGACCCGGCGGTGAGCGATGCGGCTTCGAGGGTGAGTGTGTTTTCGCCGATCCGGGCCTGGATGGTTCGGCTGCAACAGGGGCTTGGCACCCGGGGCGGCGTGGTGATGGAAGGCCGGGACATCGGGACGGTGGTATTTCCGCAGGCCGACGTGAAGATCTTCCTGGACGCGGCGCCAGAGGTACGTGGGTTGCGAAGGTATGAGCAGATGCAGCCGGCGGCCGTGGTTCACCCCGAGGAAGTGATCCGCGATCTGCGGGCGCGGGACCAGCGAGACCGGAACCGAGCCGATTCGCCGTTGCGTGCCGCCGCGGACGCCGTGGTTTTGGACTCCACGAACCTGAGCCTTGAACAGGTGCTTGAGGTAGCCGAGAAGATTGTTGCCGGCAAGATCGGGCAATAAGCAGGCTGGCCGGAGATCGGGAATTTTCCCGGGCTTTACGTCAGATTTATCTGCTTGAGAGTATCCTCTCTAGTGTGAGCTCCCTCTGAGCGAAGAGTGTGGTGTCTCTTTGCTTCATGCTCGCGGAGGATGTTCGTGGAACTGAAATGCAAGGCGTGTGGCGGGGAGAAGTTGCGTCTCTCCCGGATCTTATTTGAAGATTTCCTTTTCTTGTTCCCGATTTTGTATCCCATCCGGTGCCGGTCCTGCGGCCGAAGGTCACATATGTTTTTCTGGAAGGCCCTGGCGATCTGGGCCAACCAGGATCAACAACGATAGAGAATCGGCGGCCGGTTGACCCGGGAAATAGCTCTCTCCTGGCCCGGTGATAGGCTAGAGGCATGGAGACGACCTGCAGCCGCTGCCACCAGACGGTCCAGCCCGGAGCGAGTTTCTGCCCGAATTGCGGGCTTCCCCAGCTTGTATATGACGCCGAGGTGTCCGACCCGAGCCTTCAGCCAGCGCGGTGGGAGGACGCGGTGCGGGATGCCAGCAGCGTGGTCTGGCGTCAGGCGCTTCCCGCGGCGCTGGGGGTTGGATTTCCAGCCGGGGTGCTGTGCACGTTTCTGTGGCCTGCCGGGATCGTAGGGATGGTAGTGATGGGAGTGACGGCGGCGTGGGTTGTCTCCCGCTACATGCGGCGTCAGAGGCCGGCATGGGTCACTCTGGGGGCCGGTGCGCGGATCGGGCTGGTAACGGGAATTGCGGGATCGTGGGCCGCGGCGGCTACGACTGGGGCGGTCCTGTTTGCAATGCGGTACTGGCTGCACATGGGCGAGACGATCGACAGCTTCTGGACCCGCATGGTGAACGGACAGTTTACGGATCAGTGGAACTCGATGGGTGCGGACCCCCAGACGATCGGGACGCTCAAGGCGATCCTGCTTTCGGACTCGGGGCGGGCCGGCTGGATTCTGTTCACAATCGGCTTTGTGATGGTGCTTTCCCTGGGGTTTGCAGCCGCCGGGGGCGCGTTGAGCGCTCGCCTGGGACTGCGGCGGCGGCAGAGCCGGTAGACGCAAGAGCGAAGGCCCGGTTCTCCACAACTTGCCCAGAGTTCGTAGACCCCCGTATGATCGCGCCAAGAGTCTGAAACATGAGCGACAGCGAAGAGAAGAACAATTTGCGGGTGAAGAGCCGGCTGATGTCGGCTTCAGAGATCGAGCGGACGCTTGTGCGTCTGGCGCACGAGATCGTGGAGAAGAGCAACGGCAGCGAGGACCTGGCGCTGATCGGCATCAAGCGGCGGGGCATCCCGCTGGCCGAACGTCTGGGGAAGCTGATCTCCACGATCGAGAAGCGGACCGTCGAAACCGGGATTCTGGACATCCAGTTCTATCGCGACGATCTCTCGACGGCGGGAGTTCGCCCGATTGTGACGCCGGGATCGATCGGCTTCGACGTGGAAGGCCGGGATGTGGTTCTGTGCGACGACGTGCTGTACACGGGCCGGACGATCCGCGCGGCGCTGGATGCGCTGTTCGATCATGGACGTCCGCGGCGGGTGCAGCTGTGTGTGCTGATCGACAGGGGGCACCGCGAACTGCCGATCGAGGCGACGTACGTTGGCCGGTCGGTTCCCACGAGCAGCCGGGAGATTATCGAGGTAAAGTTCCACGAGGTGGATGACTCCGAACAAGTACTGCTGGTCGAAAGAGCAAACTGAGCTTCTAGCCTCCAGCTTCTAGCTCCTAGCCGAAGACGCGCACTGAATAGCGGCTCTGAATCAAAACTCCGCGCACCATTTTTGAGATTTCAATTTCGTCACGGTGAATGGGGTGGGAGACCACGAACCTCAACCTTAGCCCCGCAGCCAAATCGCTCCTGGCTGAAAGCTGGGGGCTAGAAGCTAGAAGCTGATTTCATGAATCCTGCCGCAAGTACCGCACGCCGCAAGCTGACAACACCGCCCCCGCCGATCTCTAACTTTCCTTACAATCCGGGCTCCCTTCTGTCGGTGTTCGACCTGACAGTTGAGGGTGTCGGCCGGGTGCTGACACGGGCCACCGAGCTGGAGCAGATGACGCCTTTGCGCCGTGGCAGCATCCTGGCCAAGCGGCGGCTGGCTCTGCTGTTCTACGAGTCGTCGACGCGTACGCGCACCAGCTTTGAGTTGGCGGCCAAGTCGCTTGGCGCCGATACGACGCTGGTCTCGAGCCTGAGCTCGAGCATCGAGAAGGGCGAGAGCCTGAAGGACACCGGGCTGACGCTGCGGGCGCTGGGGGCCGAGGGCATTATTCTGCGCCACCCATCGAGCGGCGCGGCGTGGCTGCTGGAGGCTTCGACGCGGCTGCCGGTGATCAACGCGGGCGACGGCATGCACGAGCATCCGACGCAGGCGCTGCTGGATCTGCGCACGCTGGCGATGCATCTGCGGCCCGGGCTTCGCGAGGTAAGCGACCAGACGCTGGCCGGAGTGACGGTGACGATTGTGGGCGACGTTCTGCACAGCCGGGTGGCGCGGTCGAATATGCTTCTGCTGCCGCGGCTGGGTGCGCGGGTGGTGCTGTGCGGACCGAAGGAACTGCTGCCGGAGATGGCCACGGGCGCGGGACCTGGAATCGAGATCGAGCGGGACTTTGAGGCGGCGCTCAGGGGTTCGACGGCGGTGATGATGCTGCGCATCCAAGCCGAGCGGCTGGCCGGACTGAAGCTGGACCTGAACGACTACAAGGCAAAGTATCAGCTGACCGGGCAACTGCTGGCCAACTATGCACCCAAGGCGCTGGTGCTGCATCCGGGGCCGATCATCCGGGGCATGGAGATCACGGCCGGCGTCGCCGATGGGCCGCAGTCGATGATCCTGGAACAGGTGACAAATGGAGTTGCAATCCGCATGGCGGTGGTGGAGCGGGCGCTGATGGCGGGCGGCAGGTCTTCATCGCAGGAGAAGAAGGGAGACCGGGCATGACGGCGATTGCGATCCTGGGCGGGCACTTGATGGACCCGGCAGCGGGCGTGGACGCGAAGAAGGATCTGCTACTGAAGGACGGGCGGGTCGTAGAGATCGCCGCGCCGGGCAAGCTGAAGACGAATGGCGCCGAGGTTCTGGACGCCCGGGGCCTGGTGGTTGCGCCGGGACTGATCGATATGCACGTGCACCTGCGCGAGCCGGGGCAGGAGTACAAGGAGACGATTGCGACCGGGACTGCGGCGGCGGCGGCGGGCGGGTTTACGTCCGTGGCGGCGATGCCGAACACGACGCCGGTGAACGACTCGCCGGAGATCACGCGCTGGATGCAGGCGCCGGAGCGGGGAGCGGCGGTGCGGGTGTTTCCCATTGCGGCGGCGACACGGGGATCGAAAGGCGAGACGATCAACGATTACGCGGCGCTGCGCGCAGCGGGCGCCGTGGCGGTGAGCGACGATGGACGCCCGATTCTGAAGGACAGCGTGATGCGCGAGTCGCTGGCCGCGGCTGCGCGCGCGGGGATGAGCGTGATTCAGCACGCCGAGGACACGCGAGTGACCGAGGGCGCGAGCATGAACCTGGGGCCGGTGTCGTTCAAGCTGGGGCTGAGGGGGATGTCGGCTGAATCCGAGTCGGCGATTGTTGAGCGGGACATCCGGCTGGTGGCGGAGTTGCGCGATCTGCATCCGCATCTGCACGTGGCGCATCTTTCGACGGCGGCGGCGGTGGAAGCCGTGCGACAGGCGCGGCGCAACGGGCTGCGCGTAACCTGCGAGGTTGCGCCGCATCACTTTCTGCTCAACGACGAGCATGTGGGGCTCTACGACACACACGCCAAGATGAATCCGCCGCTGCGGGCTTCGGCTGACCGGGAGGCGGTGATCGAGGGGCTTCTCGAAGGCGTGGTGGACGCGATCGCGACCGATCACGCGCCGCACGCGATGCATGAGAAGGAGATCGAGTTCGAGTACGCGCCGAACGGGATCATCGGCCTGGAGACCGCGCTGGGGCTGAGCGTGCGCTGGCTGCATAAGGAGTGGAAGATGCCGCTGGGCCGGGTGCTGAGCCTGCTGAGCGCGCAACCGGCCGCGCTGCTGGGGTTGAAGGGACGCGGGACGCTGGCGGCGGGGAGCTTTGCCGATGTGGTGGTCTTCGACCCGAATGCGGAGTGGACCTACCGGGCGACGGAAGGCAAGTCGAGAGCCAAGAACACGCCCTTCGACGGCTGGACGATGCAGGGCCGGGTGCGCTGGACGATCAGCGAGGGGCGGATCGCGTACGAACAGGCGTAGTAGTTCCGTTGCGGCAGCAGAATTCAATGAAGCATTGAGCACATCGGAAGAGGTTCCGCCTGGAACCCGGTGAAGCTTTGCCTGTGGGCTCCCTGAGAGAAAAAAAGACCGCCGCCCCACAGGGAGCGGCGGTTTCGGAGGCCAGTTATTCCATTACATGGTTGAGGCTGTACCCGTGTAATAGAACAGCGTATACGCCTTGATGGAGCCGGTCGGCGTGGGAATGCCGAAGATTTTGACCGGCGCTCCAGAGGTCAGTTGCGCGCCCACCGCGGCCAGGGTGGAGGGGTTGCCGATGTCCTCAGGCGTAATAGTGATAACGTTGCCCTGGCGAGCCACCTGGTAGACGAGCGTGGCGCTGCCAACCGCCGTATCAAGATTGACGGTAACGATCTTGAGCGGCGGAGCGCTGGAGCTGACGGTGGGCAAGGGCGGAGTGAAGGTAAAGCTGTTGGTGCTGGCGGCGAAGGAATTGACGATGTATCCCATAGGCGCCTGAACGGGCAGCAGATCGACCCACTTTGCCGACCAGGTGCTGGGAGCTGCGGGATCGTTCCAGGTGGCGCGGCTGATGCCGACCGGCTGCATGACGCCGTACTTTCCGCCGAAGTCGGTGGCGGCGCTGCCCACGGCGCTGACGAAGTCGGAGACGGCCTTGGAGCCGGAGTCAAGCAGTGTCGGGAATCCGAAGTCCCACCAGTAGAAGCCCTGTATAGGATTGTCTGCCTGATCGGTGTTGGCGCTGGTTGAAGAGATGTAATCGATGGAGCCGGTGTAGCCGTCGTTTGCCAGGGCATCGGCATCGGCGAAGGTGCGCCCGTAGATGAAGCTGGTGGAGTTGGGCGCGGTGATGGCGCCGTCGTAGCGGGCCACGTCGATTTCGACCGACTCGGCAACCGGAGGCTTGGCCGAGGAGAGCGGATCGATGGTGACGTTGACCTTGAATCCGCGGGCGACGTTGGGCAACTTGCCCGGCGTAGTGCCGTCGAAGAACCCCGATCCCGTTCCGATGACCGCGTTGCTGGCCCCGTAATAGAAGCTGGTGTTGGGGCCGATGGCGATGGAGGTCAGCTTGCCGTCCTCGGTGGTTACCCACATCACGTTGGTCTTGGTGTTGACGTGGACGATGTGACCCTCGGGGTTGAGCCAGATGGTGTTGAAGGTCTTGCTGGCGTAGATGCGGGTGGCGGTCAGGGTTCCGTCGACCTGGTAACGGGCGGCGATGCGCACGTACATGCCCGGCAGCACGGCAGCGACCGAAGAGAAGCTGGTGATGGTGGAACTGGACTTGGTGTCGAGGTCATAGAAGATGGTTCCGTTGGCCGCGTCGGCATAGATGGGAATGGCGGCGGTACTGTCGGCGACGGCTGTTTCAGGGTTAGTAATCGGGTGCACAGGCGCCACGCGGGTGACGTCGATGTGGGTGTTGTCAGAAGAGACCGCGCCTGTAGCGGGCAGGACGCCATACAGATGGCGGAGCAGATACTGGGTGAGGTCGGGACGCGGGTGATGGCGGATGGGGCCGTTAAAGTTGATGGCCCAGATGGGCTGAGTCTCTGTCGCGGACTGGTGCTCGACGATCAGCGCGGGATTCTTGAGGTCAAACTCGACATTGAGCACGTTGGCGCCGGCGGTGGTGACGGCCAGCGGCGCGACCAGATTCACCGTGGTCTGCACGGTTTGGTTGGGCGCGGTTCCGGAAGCGCCGTTGATGACGATCTGACTGCAAGGGACAGTGGCTGAGGCGGCCAGCGGGAAGCCGGGCTCGGGATCAGGTGAGACCACCAGCGATACGTCGCAGGCCGAGCCGGTGTTATTGGCGCCGAGGGTAAGGATGGCCTGGGTGTAGGTTCCGGTGGGGACGGTGACCTTGCCGAGCAACTCGCCAAGTTGATCGAGCTGGACAAGGTTGATGGTGGGCGCGCCGGTTGTGGGCGCCGTGTACACAGTCTGAGCATTGCCGCCGCCCTTGGGAACCAGGGCAATGCTCTCGACCTTTACGCCGATGGTGGCCCAGTCCTCGGTGGGATCGTCGCTCACGCTCAGATCGACCGTGCTGCTCATGTTGTAAGTGGCCGAGGCGGTGTTGCTGGCCGTGTACTTGGGCGCCGCGGCCATGGCGGCGATGGTCTCAGTCGAGGTGACCGGGATCGGGCCGGAGTAGACGCTGGAGCTCGCCGTGGGAGTGGCGCCGTCGGTGGTGTAGTAGATGGTTGCGCCCGGAGTAGTGGTGCTGAGGGCAACGGTCTGGGTGGTGGAGTAGCTGCCGGGAGCAACGCTGAAGGACGGAGCCACGGTCTGCTGTGTCAATGGTGAGGAGATATCGTTCACGGTTGCCGCGGTGCAGCCAGCCAAGGCAAGAAGCGCAGCCGAACAGGCTGCCGCAAAGGAGAGTTTGTTCGGGTTCATCCTAATGACTCCTGTGAGGGTGTTCGATCTTCTGTTTCGCATCTCGGGGGATGCGCCGCATCTTGTTGCAGCACCCTTGCTGCGGAATGGTCTCGCCGAATGTCAAATTCAGGGCCGGCGCCGGATCGCCCTGAGTTGGTTTGGATGCCATCGCTGTTGCCAGCCCCTGGCACTTGAAACGGTAACGGCCCCGGCCTGCCAGCCCTGTTGTCGGCTGATCCAATTGGGGGAGGAGCCGGAATCGTGCCCTAGAGCGGCGGTTCACCGGTATATACCCGGAGGACAGGAAACAGTTGCGGGGCAGTACGGAATTTTTTAGGAGGATTTGACCGGAGTGCTCCCTGGCAGCCGGTAAGAGCGAGTTGGGGGAGAGGGGAACGTCCGGTCAGGGCGATGATTGCCGGGTTACCGGGCCGTTCTGGCTTGCGATATATGTTGAGTTTTATAAAGTGCTGCTTTAGGATTCTCATATGAGAGTTATTGCCCGCCAGATCGAACCCGTGCTGCAAGAGGCGTTGCGGCGCTTTCCGGCGGTGGTGATTACCGGGCCGCGGCAGGCTGGCAAGACGACGCTGCTACGCAGCGCGGCTCCGCATGCGCGCTATGTACTGCTTGAGGATCCGGATGTGCAGGACCGGGTGCGCAGCGACCCGCGGGCGTTTCTTGAGAGCCTGCGGCCGCCGGTGATCTTCGACGAGGTACAGCACACGCCGGAGCTGCTGAACTATATTCGGACGGTGATCGATACGCATCCCAGACGCATGGGGCAGTGGCTGTTTACCGGGTCGCAGGAGGCGCCGCTGATGCAGGGGATCACGGAGTCGATGGCGGGCCGGGCCGCGGTGCTGCAACTTCTGCCCTTTTCGAGCGCGGAGACGCCAAGGGCGGGGCTGCTGACGGGAGGGTTTCCGGAGGTGGTGCTGCATCCGCGCGGGCGGACGCTGTGGTATGCCTCTTACCTGCAGACGTATCTGGAGCGGGACGTGCGGGCGATCGCGAACGTGCGCGACCTGGCGGTGTTCCGGAGGTTTCTGTCGCTGGTGGCCAGCCGTCACGGGCAGGCGCTGAACCGGGTGGATCTGGCCGCGCCGCTGGGGATCTCCGTGCCGACGATCTCCGAGTGGCTGCGTATTCTCGAGATCACCGGGCAGATCATACTGGTGCCGCCGTATTTTGAGAACTTCGGCAAGCGGCTGGTGAAGTCGCCCAAGTTGTACTGGGGCGACGCGGGTTTGGCGTGCCATCTGCTGGGGATCGAGACGCAGGCGGAGCTGGAGCGGTCGCCGTTTCTGGGACCGATATTCGAGGGATTTCTGGCGGCGGAGATATTGAAGAGCCAGGTGAACCGCGGCCAGCGCAAGGAGCTTTACTGGTTCCGCGATCAGCAGGGGCTGGAGGTGGATTTTCTGGTGCCGAGGGGACAGGCGCGGTTCTGGGCGGTGGAGGCCAAGGCGTCGAAGACGGTGCAGTCGTCGATGGCCGGACCGCTGGTGCGGCTGTCGCAGGCGGCCGGGGCAAGGGCGGCAAGGCGGGTGGTGGTGCATAGGACGGCGCGGATGCAGGTGGAGACAAAGGCGATAGCGCCGGGGGTGGAGGCGTGGACGGTGGAGCAGTTTGTGGCGGTGATTAACGGAAAGAAGACATAGGAAGAGCGCGGAGAGAGAGACGATCTGGGATTGGGGTAGTGTTGAGAAATTTAAAGTAGGACTTTAAAAAACTCAATGATTCGTATCGAGGATTTGAAAGGTACGAACACGAAGGCCCGCCGCAAGGCGGGCCTTCGTGAAGCTAGGAGCTAGTAGCTAGAAGCTAATAGCTGTTTTTACGCTTTGCCGATGACTTTGGCGAGCATCTCGCCGATGTCGGCGGGGGAGCCGACGACGTGGATGCCGGCTTCGGCCATGGCCTTCATCTTGTCGGCGGCGGTGCCCTGTCCTCCGGAGATGATGGCTCCGGCGTGGCCCATGCGGCGTCCGGGAGGCGCGGTCTGGCCGGCGATGAAACCTACCACCGGCTTTTTGACGTGTGCTTTGACGTAGGCCGCGGCGGCCTCTTCGTTGGTGCCGCCGATCTCGCCGATCATGATGATGGCCTCGGTCTCGGGGTCTTCATTGAGCAGGCGGATGGCGTCGATGTGGGTGGTGCCTACGATCGGGTCGCCGCCGATGCCGATGGCGGTGGACTGGCCGATGCCGCGCTGGGTCAACTGGTGGACGGCCTCGTAGGTGAGGGTTCCGGAGCGGGAGACGATGCCGACCGAGCCTTCTTTGTGGATGTGGCCGGGCATGATGCCGATCTTGGCCTTGCCGGGCGAGATGACGCCGGGACAGTTGGGGCCGATGAGGCGGGACTTCGAGTCCTTGAGCTTGGCCCAAACCCGGACCATGTCGAGCGTGGGAATGCCCTCGGTGATGCAGACGATTAGGGGGATTCCGGCGTCTTCGGCCTCGAGGATGGTGTCGGCCGCAAACGGCGGCGGGACAAAGATCATGGTGGCGTTGGCGCCGGTCTCTTTGACGGCGTCGGAGACAGTGTTGAAGACGGGCCAGCCCTCGTGGATGGTGCCGCCCTTGCCGGGGGTGACGCCGCCGACGACTTTGGTGCCGTACGCGGCGCAGCCCATGGCGTGGAAGGTGCCTTCCTTGCCGGTGAGGCCCTGAACGATGAGGCGCGTGTTTCTATCGACTAAGACTGCCATTTATGCTGCCTCCTTTGCTGCCTTGACGGCGATCTCGGCAGCTTCCTTCATGGTTGCGCCGACCTGGAAGTTGAGGCCCGAGTCCTTGAGGATCTGGCGGCCTTCTTCGACGTTGGTGCCTTCGAGACGGAGCACGATGGGCACCTTGACGTTGAGCTTGCGCGCCGCGGAGACCACGCCTGTGGCGAGGCGGTCGACGCGCAGGATGCCGCCGAAGATGTTGATGAAGATGGCCTTGACGCCCTTGTCGGAGAGCAGAATCTCAAAGGCGTGCTCGATCTGCTCCTGACTGGCGCTGCCGCCCACATCGAGGAAGTTGGCCGGGTTGCCGCCGGAGTATTTGATGATGTCCATGGTGGCCATGGCCAGGCCGGCGCCGTTGACCATGCAGGCGATGGAGCCGTCGAGTTTGATGTAGTTGAGCTCGTACTTGCTGGCTTCGACTTCGAGGGGGTCTTCTTCGGCGGTATCGCGCAGGGCCTTGATGTCGGCGTGGCGGAACAGGGCGTTGTCGTCGAAGTTGATCTTGGCATCGAGGGCGAACAGCTTGTCGTCCTTGGTGGTGATGAAGGGGTTGATCTCGACCAGCGAAGCGTCGGTCTCAAGGAAGGCTTTATAGAGGCTCTGGAAGAAGGTGACGGCCTGATTGATCTGGGTGGGCTTTAGTCCGAGCGCGAAGGCGAGTTTGCGAGCCTGCCATGCGCCGAAGCCAACGGCCGGGTCGATGACTGCCTTGTAGATAGCCTCGGGGGTCTTGGCGGCGACTTCTTCAATTTCCATGCCGCCGGCCTGAGAGGCCATGAATACCAGCTTGCCTACGGCGCGGTCGAGAACGATGCCGAGGTAGAGCTCGCGGTCGATGTTGGCCGTCTCTTCAATGAGCAGGCGCTGTACCTTCTGGCCCTGGGGGCCGGTCTGGTGGGTGATGAGCTGCATGCCGAGGATGTTCTTGGCGTGCAGTTCTGCGTCCTCACGGTTTTTTGCAACTTTGACGCCGCCGCCCTTTCCGCGGCCGCCGGCGTGAATCTGGGCCTTGACGACTACGCCGGGAGCGCCCTCGGCAAAGAGCTTGCGCGCCACGGCTTGCGCCTCTTCAAAGGTGTTGGCGACTTCGCCTTTGGGCACGGGAACACCGTACCGGGCGAGGATTTGCTTGGCTTGATACTCGTGAATTTTCATGTTGAAAGATACCGCCCGCTCAGCTGCCTCCAGATGGATTTCGGGGCTTGGATCACAGTGATTGGAGGCTGCAATTAACCAGAATAGTATCTTGGCAGACAAACAACCGGCAAACCCGTTTATCGCCATGGTCCGCGCCTTTACCATGGATTGGTATGGGAATTGTGAAGGAACTGCTGAAACCGCTGGCCCAGGACGGGGCGGCGATGTCGAGGGAGCAGGCCGCGGCCGCGCTCGAGGAGATTCTTGCCGGGGGGGCGGCCGACGTGGAGACGGCGGCTATGCTGGCCGTGCTGGCCACCCGCGGCGAGCAGGCGCCGGAACTGGCCGGGTTTGTGGACGTGATGCGCAAGCATGCGACGCCGATGCCGTTTACCGATGCCGAGCGGGCGGAGCTGGTGGATTGCGTGGGCACCGGCGGCGGGGGCCCGCAGACATTTAATATCTCCTGCGGCGCGGCCCTGGTGGCGGCGGCGGCGGGGGCCAAGGTGGCCAAGCACGGCAACCGGGCGGTTACGTCGCTGTGCGGCGCGGCGGATGTGCTGGAGGCGCTGGGGGTTCCGATCGAGCTCCCGGCCGAGCAGGCTGTGGAGTGCCTGCGCGAGACGGGGTTTGTGTTTCTGTATGCGCCGCTCTATCACCCGGCGATGAAGCAGCTTGCGCCGCTGAGGCGGGCGCTGGGGTTCCGGACGATGTTTAACCTGGTCGGCCCGCTGACGAATCCGGCTGAGGCGAAGACGCAGGTGATTGGGGTTCTTGCGCCGAGCCGGGTGCTGCTGGTGGGCCGAGCGCTGCTGGCGCTGGGGGCGAGGCGGGCGTTTGTGGTGCACGGGACGGACGGAATCGACGAGCTGACGACCACCGGCGAGAGCGTGGTGGCGCGGATCGTGGAGGGCGAGGACGGAGCGCCGCAGATGAAGGCAGCCAGGATAACGCCGGAGATGGCCGGGCTGCCGAGGGCGACGATTGAGGAGTTTTCGGGCGGAGATATCGAGACCAACAAGGGACTGCTCTACGACGTGCTGACCGGGATCAAGGGGGCGCGGCGGGATGTGGTGCTGCTGAACGCGGCAGCGGTGCTGGTGGCCGCTGGGCTGGCCGGGGATTTGAAGCAGGGCGTGGCGATGGGAGCCGAGGCCATCGACATGGGCGAGGCGGCGGCCACGCTGGCCAGGCTGCGGGCGTTTGGGGCGAAGTAATACGGCAACTGCGGCGTTGCGCAGACTATGGTACTCTCCGAGCGACGAACGGAGGCGAATTCAATGAAGCGTATTTCGATGCTTGCTGTGGGGTTGGTGGCGGGGGCGATGTTTGCCGGTGCAGCTGCGGCCCAGACGTTCCAGGTCAACCGTGAGAACAAGACGATTGCGATTAACGCGACCGATGAGGCCACGGCGATGGCGGATATCGCGGCGGTGACGATTGGGTTCGAGGTATTTGGGCCGGATTCGGATTCGACCTATGCGCTTGGCGGGAAGACCTCGCAGGCGGTGCTGGCTGCTTTGAAGAAGGCCGGTGTTGAGGACAAGAGCATCGAGAGCGTGAATCAGGGGTTGGAGCGGTTCCAAGATTTCGACCAGAAGGATACGCCGGATCAGATGGCGAAGAAACAGTTTGTGTTTCGGCAGTCGTGGACGGTGAGCGTGGCTCCACAGTCGGCGGCAGTGGTAATTCGCGATGCTGTGGCTGCTGGCGCGAACAAGAGCGGCGCAATTGACTGGAGGCTCTCTGACCATAAAGCTTTGCAGGCGAAAGCGGCAGAGGCGGCGCTGGTGAAGGCTAAGGCGATTGCGAGCCAGATGGCCGAGGGACTGCATGTAAAGCTCGGCGATCTGATCTACGCGAGCAATGAATCTCAGGAGAGCAGGCCGGTCCTCTTGAGTATGCAACGTATAGCTCCTGGAGTCGTTGCTGCGCCACCACCACCTCCACCACCTCCTCTCCTTGAAATTCGACCGCAGACGATTCACGAAGAAGCCACCGTCTATGCAGTCTTTGCCATTGAGTAGGCCGCGATGAACCTGCTTGCACGCATGCGCGTTAGCTGCTTCGAGCGCACTGTGGCCGGGCTTGACTGGCTGGCGCGGCGCAGCGGGCGCGCGCGGGAGCTGCCCGCACACTTGCTGGTGGGGCTTGAGGGCGAAGATGTGGCTTACTTCCACCTGCTGCGCTCGGGGTACACGGTGGTGGCGCGGCGATGGTCGGGCGGAAACCTGCCCGGGGATGTGGACCTGATTGGGTGGCAGGGTGAGCTGCTGTGCTTCTTTGAGGTAAAGACGCGCACGGCGCGGGATGCTACGGCGGCAGAAGTAGCTGTCGATAATCACAAGCGCAACGTGCTGCGGCGGCTGGCGCGGCAGTATGTGCGGCAGTTGCCGGGAGAGGCGGCGCCGCAGGTGCGGTCCGATGTGCTGAGCGTGTATCTCGAAGGCGGACGCAAGGACGTGGTGCACTTTGAGAATGCGTTTGGATGGCGGGAGGGGCGGCGGGATTGGGATTGAGGCTGTTTCCGTCGGGGGCTGAAGCCCAGCGATACTTGCAGGTTTTTGTGCGGGCTAAAGCCCGTACCCTTCATTTTTGGCCTGTGTGTTGACACGGCTAAAGCTGTGCCCTTTCAAAGCAAGTGCGCGGCTGGACAAAAGCAGAAAATTATGTGGCCTCAAGATTCCTTCATCGTTCCTTCGGGCAGGCGCATCTTATCTGGAGTACCTTCTTCCCCGGAGGCTCCCCGTGAAACGAGTGGTAACGTTCCTTTCCACCAGCAAAGCCGATGAGGCGATTGCTTTCTTCCGCGACAAATTGGGCTTCAGGTTTGTGGTCGACGACGGATTTGCGCTGGTCTTCGATCTGGGCAGCGCTACGCTCAGGATCAACAAGGCGCAGGAGCACACTCCCGTAATTCGTACGGAATTGGGCTGGGAGGTCGATGCGATCGAGTCTGCCGTCGACGATCTCAAGGCCCGGGGCGTGGTTTTCAGCAAGTTTCCTGGCGTCGAGCAGGATGCGCGCGGCATTGCGACGTTTCCGAACGGGAGCAAGGTGGCTTGGTTCACGGATCCGGACGGAAATATCCTGTCGCTGTCGCAGGTTCCGAAGGCTTAGCTAGCCTTTGGCGTCCTCGAACTCTTCGTGCCAGGCCATCTGAATGGCTTCCAGTTTCGGTTCGTTCGATTTCTGCGGGTCGTCTGCGAAGCCTTCGAGCTCGACGACGTAGCGGTGCAGGTCGGTGAAGCGGACGGTGAGGGGATCCAGGTCCGGGAACTTCTCCTGAAGCTGAATGCCGATCTCTTCGGCGTCTGTCCAGAGGATCTCGCGGGGCATTTACTGGTTCTCCTTGCCGGGTTGGTGTTGGTATATCCCAGTGCTGTGGTGGGTTCAGAGTGGCTGGTTGAGTGTCGATCTTTCCCACCCAAACGACACAGTACGTCGTTTGGATGGGGCACCTAATGTTGTGAATAATTGAACAACTAAATTATTTATCCTCTGCCAAAGCCAGGGGTTTGCCTTCCTGGACGTAGTTGCGGTTCCAGGCGGGAATCTCGACGATGTAGTTGCCGGGCTTGACGATGACGGCCTGGCAGCCGAGGCGGGAGTTCAGGTCCTGGTCGGCGGCCATGTCCAGCCGGTCCAGTTCGTCGTCCTCGGCCTCGCTGATGCCTTCAGAGCCCTGCCTGACCTTGATGTGGCAGGTGGAGCAGGCGCAGACGCCGCCGCAGGCGTGGTCGAGGAAGACTTCGAAGTTTTCCGCGACGTCGAGGAAGGACATGGGGAGTCCGTGGCGATCGTAGGGCAGCGTGCCGAACTCAAACTCTACGGTGCGGCCTTCGGGTTCGAAGGTGACGCGGACTAGTTTGTCGGCGGGGATGATTTTTTGGTCTTCGGTCATGATGTGATTCCTTGAGGGGTTTCGATTCCCTCAGGGGCTAAAGCCCCTCGATCTTTGTTGCTCTCATGTACGGGCTAAAGCCCGTACCCTTCATTCGAGCCATCGTTATGGTACGGCTAAAGCCGTACCCTACCAGCCGTACCATACCAGCCGTGCCCTACCGCACCTATTTGAACTCCGCTGGGGAGAAAGCGTGTGGAGCGGTGACGGCTTCGGCGAGTTCTTCACCGGCGGCGTCCATGGTTTTGCCGCGGATGGCGGTGGATACGGCGGCGTCCATCATCATCTCGGCGAATCGGCGGGTGGCCTTGTCGAGTGCTGCTATGGCGGCGCTGATGGCGGGTATGTCGTAGCCCTTGGCGGCCTCGAGCAGATGGTTGCGGGCTTCGCCGATGGCGGTGCGTTCTTCGGTGGTGAGCAGCGCCCAGGCTGGAGTCTGGGAGCCGCGATCGACGGCGTTGAGCAGACCGAGGGCCTCGTTGCGGGCCTCGATGAGGAGGCGCTTGGCGAAGTCCTCTTCGGCGTGGTCGTAGGAGTCGAGGATCATGGTCTCGACCTGTTCGTCGGTGAGGCCGTAGGTTGCCTTGACCTCGATCTCGGCCTCTTTGCCGCTGCGCTGCTCGCGGGCGGTGACCTTGAGGATGCCGTCGGCGTCGATGAGGAAGCGGACCTCGATGCGAGGCAGGCCGGCGGTCATGGGCGGAATGCCTTTGAGATCGAAGCGGGCAAGCGAGCGGCAGTCGTCGGCGAGTTCGCGCTCGCCCTGAACGACGTGGATGGCGACGTTGGTCTGGCCGTCGACACCGGTGGTGAAGTACTCGACGGCGGAGGCGGGAATGGTGGAGTTGCGCTGGATAATTTTTGCGGTGACTCCGCCGAGGGCCTCGATGCCGAGCGAAAGGGGCGTGACGTCGAGCAGGAGCAGGTCGTCGGTGGTCTTGGAGGAGCCGGAGAGAATGCCGGCCTGCACGGCGGCGCCCATGGCGACGACTTCGTCGGGGTTGAGATCGGCGTTGCACTTTTTGCCGCGGGCGCTGAGATTGAAGAGCGAGTCAACGAGCGCTCGTACTGCTGGGATGCGCGTGGAGCCGCCGACGAGTACGACCTCGTCGATCTGCTCGGGCGTTACTCCAGCGTCGGTCATGGCCTGCTTGCAGGGATACGCGGTGCGGGCAAGGACGGGCTCGATGAGCAGCTCGAAGACTTCGCGGGGAATCTCGCGCTGGTAGCGGTCGCCGTTGGGCAGCTCGACATCGAAGGAAGCTGAGTCTTCGGTGGAGAGGCGGATCTTGGCGTCGATGGCGGCCTTGCGCAGGGCCTGCACCGCGCCGGGATGTTCGCGAAGGTTGATGCCGTGTTCGGAGTGGATCTCGTCGAGGGCGACGGTGAGCAGGAGGTTGTCGATGTCGTCGCCGCCGAGGTGGGTGTCGCCGTTGGTGGACTGGACTTCGAAGATGCCGTCGTTGAGCTTGAGGATGGAGATGTCAAAGGTTCCGCCACCGAGATCGTAGACAGCAATGGTGCCGATTTTGGCGCGGTCGAGCCCGTAGGCGAGGGCCGCGGCGGTGGGCTCGTTGACGAGGCGCAGCACCTGGAGGCCGGCCATGCGTCCGGCGTCCTTGGTGGCCTGGCGCTCGGCGTCGTTGAAGTAGGCAGGCACAGTGATGACGGCCTGCTTGACTTCAACGCCGAAGAAGCGCTCTGCGTTGCGCTTGAGCTGGCGGAGCACGTAAGCGGAGATCTCTGGCGGCGTGAAGCGCAGTTCGCCGAGTTGGAGGCGGGGCACTTCGCCCTCGGCGGCGTCTTCGGCCAGGCGGAAGGGAAAGAGCTTGAGTTCGTTCTTCACTTCCGCGAGGCTGCGGCCCATGAGGCGCTTGACGGAGTAGATGACGCGCTCGGGCGACTCAATGAGGACCTTGCGGGCGCTGTTGCCTACCGAGACGGTGGGGCGTCCGCCGGCTTTGGGCAGAGGCTCGAGTGCGACGACTGATGGGACGAGGCTGGAGCCATCGACGCCGGGGATGACGATCGGCCGATCTCCCTCCATATAGGCGACGAGGGAGTTTGTGGTTCCCAGATCGATTCCGACTACGGGTGCTTCCGGCATGGTTTCCTCTGGGGGATCGTGTCCCCTCTCTTGGATTGGTTATGCGCCGAGGGTCTCGCTGACTTCGCGGACGAGATTGGAGAGGTAGCGGCGGCGATCGAGCAGCGCGACCATGTGCTTCTGCGCGATCTTTCTGGCGGTGGCGTCGCCGGCTTCCCAGTTGCTCCACTGCTCGCGCAGTTCGGCGTCAACGGCTTCGACGAGACGTTCGAACTTCGTCTTTGCCAGGGTGAGATCTCTTTCGAGATCGGTATTGTCTTCGCCGGCCTTGCGCGCACCGCGCATCTCTTCAAGCTGCATGTTGAGTTCGAAGACCTCTTCGAGCAGGTCAATGGGAGCGCGGTTGGCGTCCTTGGCGGGCTTGCCTTCGGCGGCGGTGTAGTCGCCGACTTCAGCGCCCATGAGCTTGAGCAGGTACTCGGTGCGGCGGAGCGGATCCTTGAGGGTGCGATAGGCGTCGTTGAGCAGGGCCGTATCGGCGAGAGCAAACTCGCGCTCACTGTCGGTGGCGCGGGCGTAGCGGTCGGGATGGAGCTTGCGGCTGAGGCGGTGAAACTCGTGCTCGAGAACCGCGGTGTCGATGTTGAGCCGGGGTTCGAGCGAGAAGACCGAGAAGTAGTCGCCGGCTGCCGGGGGCTGGATCTTGCTGCAATGAGGACAGAAGAGGGTGGACGTATTGTGCGCCACGGAACAGGACCAGCAGGCAACCGGTACAGCGGAATCGATGACTTTCAACATGACGAAGCTCCGATCTTTCTAGCGCGTTCCTAAGCCGAGAAGGAGGAACCGCAGCCGCAGGAGCGCGATGAGTTCGGGTTGATGAAGTTGAAGCCCTGACGCATGAGGGTCTCTTCGTAGTCCAGAGTCATTCCGCTGAGGAAGAGGAAGGACTTGGGATCGACGAAGATGCGGACGCCCTCGAAGGTGTAGATGCGGTCGCGCTCGCGGGGTTGGGAGTCAAAGGTGATGGAGTAGGAGAGGCCCGAACAACCACCGCCCTTGATGCCAAGGCGCAGGCCGCCCTCTTCGGGCGAGACGCCCTCTTTGGCCATGGAGATTCGGATGCGCTTGAGGGCGCGATCGGTGACCTGAATGGGCTGCGGCGGCACAGCCGGGTTGGGCTGCGCCGCAACGGCCTCGGGGGAGGGCTGGGATCCGAGCTGGATTACGTTTGCCATGGTGATTCTCTCTGGTTCTGTGCGTCTGTGGTTCCCAGGTCTCAAAATCGAGACCTGGGGCATCCACTATCGTGACTGGTCTGCGATTTCTTACTTTGCCGCCTCAACTGCTTCGGCTACGCCGTTCTTTTTCTTCCAGTCGCCGATAGCGGCGCGGATGGCGTCCTCTGCGAGCACCGAGCAGTGAATCTTGACCGGGGGCAGGGAGAGCTCTTTGACGATGTCGGTGTTCTTGATGTCGAGAGCGTCGTTGACGGTGCGGCCCTTGATCCACTCGGTGGCGAGCGAGGAGCTGGCGATGGCCGAGCCGCAGCCGAAGGTCTTGAACTTGGCCTCTTCGATGACCTGGGTCTCGGGGTTGACCTTGATCTGGAGGCGCATGACGTCGCCGCACTCCGGCGCGCCGACCAGTCCGGTGCCTACTTCCTGCGATGACTTGTCGAGCGTACCGACGTTGCGAGGATTGTTGTAGTGATCTACTACCTTGTCGCTGTATGCCATTTGTTACTCCTTGTGCGGGGGAAGCCGCGTTTCTTAGCTCCTAGCTGCTAGCTTTTAGCTCCTAGCTCCTGCCTTGGCTCGTCTGCCTGATCTACCACAACCAAGCTAGAAGCTAGAGGCTAGAAGCTAGTGGCTGCTTTTTTAGTGCGCCGCCCATTCGATCTTGGTGAGGTCGATGCCTTCCTTGACCATCTCGTAGAGCGGTGAAAGTTCGCGCAGGTGCTTGACGATGTCGATGACCTTTGCCGCGACGTAATCGACTTCGGCCTGGGTGTTGAAGCGGCCCAATCCAAATCGGATCGAACTGTGGGCGACGTCGTCGCCGAGGCCGAGGGCCTTGAGAACGTAGCTGGGCTCAAGCGTTGCCGAGGTGCAGGCCGATCCGCTGGAGACGGCCACGTCGTTGATGCCCATGAGCAGCGACTCGCCTTCGACGTAGACGAAGCTCATGTTGAGGTTGCCGGGCAGGCGATGCTCCCAGGAACCGTTGACGTGCACGTAGTCGAGCTCGGCCTCGAGCTTGGCGCGCAGCCGGTCGCGCAGGCCGGTGAGGCGGAGGATCTCCTCAGGCATCTCCTGCTGGGCCAGCTCGCAGGCTTTGCCGAGACCGACGATGCCGGGGACGTTAAGGGTGCCGCTTCTCATGCCGCGCTCGTGGCCGCCGCCGTCGATCTGCGCGGCGAGCTGGACGCGGGGGTTGCGGCGGCGGACGTAGAGCGCGCCGACTCCCTTGGGTCCGTAGATCTTGTGGCCGGATATGGAAGCCACGTCGACAAAGTCGTCGATGACGTTGAAGGGGACCTTGCCGGCGATCTGCACGGCGTCGGTGTGGAAGAGGACGCCCTTCTCGTGGCAGAGCTTGCCGATCTCGCGGATGGGCTGGAGGACGCCAATCTCGTTGTTGGCGGCCATGATGGAGACAAGGATGGTCTTGTCGTCGATGGCGCGGCGGAGGTCGTCGAGGTCGATGAGGCCGTCTGCCTTAACGGGCAGATAGGTGACGCGGTAACCCTGCTTCTCAAGACGCTTGCAGGTGTCGAGCACGGCCTTGTGCTCGGTGACCTGGGTGATGATGTGATTGCCGCGCTCGCGGTACATCTCCGCGATGCCCTTGATGGCGAGGTTGTTCGATTCGGTAGCGCCGGAGGTGAAGACGATCTCCTTGGCGGTTGCGCCGATGAGGCGGGCGATCTGCTCGCGGGCGGTCTCGACGGCCTGCTCCGCCTCCCAGCCAAAGGCGTGGTTGCGGCTGGCGGCGTTGCCGAATTTGCTGGTGAAGTAGGGCATCATCGCTTCCAGCACCCGGGGATCGAGGGGCGTGGTTGCGTGGTTATCCATATAGATGGGGAGGGTAACGCCTGCGGGAACCTCCAACTGATTGCCAACGATAGCCATTGTGTTCTCCGTGATGCTGTGGGGGTGGGGACCGCCCGTTTTTCTAGGTGGTTAACGACACCAGGCTCTGGGAGTCGCGGCCGGGGGAAGCGGACGCACTCTCATGCTCGGCAAGATCCTGAATGCTGATGCTCTTGAGCACGCCGGCGATGGTCTCATTGACGCGGGCCAGCGGCTCCTTGATGGTGCAGTTGGCTCCGAGCTCACAACCGTGGGCGCCCTTGCTGCATGAGGTGATGAAGAACGGGCCGTCGATGGCGAGGATGACCTCGTAGGCCGAGATGGTGCGGGCCTCTTTGGCCAGCGCATAGCCGCCGTTTATGCCGGCGTGGGAACGAAGCATCCCCGACTTGGTGAGCCGCTGGAGGATCTTGGCGAGCAACTGGGCAGGGATGCCGTATGCGTCCGCGACATCCTTGGCGCTAAGCGCGGATTTCTCAGGGTGTTCGGCGAGGTACTTGAGGGCCATCAACCCGTAATCGGCTTTTTTGGTGAGCTTGAGCATGAATATCCGACTCTTCCGGTCCGTGTTTAGTATACGACTAATTTGGTCGGGATTACAAGAGCCCTCATGGAACTTTTTTGGGCGGGCGGAAGAAGTAGGGAAAGTCCTGTGAAAAGAAGAAAAAGGGTCTTTCAATCTGTTGCGGAGGCGGCTACAATCTGGCGCAAAGAGGGAGGATTTCGGCCGGTTCTCGGGCTCGGGAGAGGATGAGAGAGCGGCTGGAGCGTAGAAGCTAAAAAAAGATGGCCAGCGCCTGCAGACACCCAAAGGTACGGATCGTTTCCCGGCACGAAGACAGCGAGTTTGTCGAGTGCCTGGAGTGTGGCGAAGTCTTCGACTCCGAGGAGTTTCGCGATATGGAGATTGAGGACACCGCCGAGACGGAACTTTCCGAGGACGGATCCTGAGAACAAAGCCAGCGCTTTTGATTTGAGACGAGAGGCCGCCGTCTACGCGGCCGGTCCGCTGCCGTTGACGCGCGAGGTTGCGCCGTTGTGTGCGCCGGAGCGGCGTGAGACCGTCCATGCGTAGTGCAGGCCCGAGATAATCGTCAGGGCGATAGTAGCGTCGATCATGGCGGTGCGCAGAACCTCAATCCAGCGAGCTGCGAAGATCTGATTGAGCAGAACGGCGGAGACGGCAGCAATCTGCGCGAGTGTATTCGCCTTGCCGAAGATGGATGGGCGGAATTCGCGCCGGCCTATGGCGGCGTAGAGGATTGCGGAGACCAGCAGGATGCCGACATCGCGCCCGAAGACGAGGACGGTGACGGTGACCGGCATGAGGTTCTTGTGCAGGAGCACCAGGAAGATAGTGCTGAGCAGAAGCTTGTCCGCGACCGGGTCAAGGTAGGCGCCGAGGACCGAGCGCTGATGGAGAGCCCGCGCCAGGAGGCCGTCGAGGGCATCGGTGACTCCGGCAACCACGAAGAGCACGAAGCCGACGGCGTAGTGATTGTCGAGAATGGCGACGACCAGAAAAGGCGCCATGCAGATACGCAGCAGCGTAAGCAGGTTGGGCGCGGTGCGCAGAGGGTTCGGCGGGCTGGCGAAGGTGTTCATGGCATGGACTAGGTGTGGTTCTGCCTCTCCCAGCGGCCGCGCTTCTTTCCCGGAGCCTGCTGTGTAGAGCGAAATTCGATTGCACTGGTTTCTTAGGCCGTGGTCCAACTCCAAAGAGGCGGTATGGAGGCCATCGTACAGGAAGCGGGCGGGGGCGGCCAACGGGTCTTTGTCTGGGCCCAGCGATGCTGATAAACTAGATTCAATTGGTTGCAGGCGCGTAGCTCAGTTGGTTAGAGCGCTTCCTTGACACGGAAGAGGTCGCTGGTTCGAATCCAGTCGTGCCTACCATTTCCAGATTCTAAGACATCCTAGACAATCCAGAGAACAAAGATAAGCTGCTGAAAAATGAGCGGCTTTGTCTTTTTGCGTCCAATGGGGGCTGTGGAAGCCAACCCATTGTGGGGGTATTGTTGGGGGTAGATTTTTGGGGAGTGGGGGTATTTCCACTCCTAGCGGATTTCAGGGGGTACAAGCCTTGGCCTTGACCGATACCGAGATTCGGCGTTCCAAACCTGCTGAGACGCCCTGCAAGCTATCTGACTGCGGTGGTCTGCATCTTTTTGTAACCCTTGCCGGCAGCAAGCTCTGGCGCTGGAAGTACCGCTTCGACGGCGCAGAGAAGCTGATGGCCTTGGGTCGGTACCCGGAGATTACGCTCGGCGATGCTCGCGGGCGTCGGGACGCGGCACGGAAGCGACTGGCCAATGGAATCGACCCCATGGCCGAGCGAATGGCAGAGAAGACCGCGGTCGAGGAGTCCACGGAGCATACCTTCGAGAAGATTGTGGAATCATGGCTGGACCACTGGCATGGGAACAAGAGCGCTCGTCATGCCGCTACAACTAGGAGTCGTCTAAGGGCGAATGTTTACCCTTTCTTGGGGGCGAGGCCCATCGCAGAAGTGGAGCCGATGGAACTGGTCCAGCTCGCCAAAGGGATTGAAGCGCGCGACGCCTCTGATATGGCAAAGCGGATTCTGCAGATCGTGGGTATGATTTTTCGTTACGCTGTAGCACACGGATTCAGCAAGCGCAATTCCGCCGCCGAGATCCGCCCATCGGAGATTCTGTAACCCACGCGAAAGACGAACATGGCGCGCATCGACGCCAAAGAGCTTCCGGCGCTGCTACGAGCCATCGAGGTTTACGAAGGGAGGCAATTGACCATGCTGGCCATCAAGCTCATGGCGATGACCTTCGTCCGGACCAGTGAACTTATTTGTGGACGCTGGGAAGAGTTCGACTTCGAAGCAAAGCGTTGGTCCATTCCTGCCCGCCGCATGAAGATGAAGACTCCACACATCGTCTCCTTGTCATGTCAGGCCATTGAGGTGCCAGAACTCTTGCAGACACTCTCTGGGACCCGAGAGCTCGTCTTCCCCGGTGAACAGAACCGGGAGAAGCCGATGTCAAACATGACCATCCTGAAGGCGTTGGAGCGCATGGGCTATAAAGGCCGGATGACCGGCCACGGCTTTCGCGGCCTAGCCTCGACGATTCTGCACGAGCAAGGCTACAACCATGACCATATTGAACTGCAACTTGCCCACGCGCCGCGCAACGCCGTCAGTGCCGCCTACAATCACGCACTTTACCTAGAGCCACGCGCCAAGATGATGCAAGACTGGGCGGATTTTCTGGAGCTCACCCAACGCGGCGGCAAGGTGCTGCCTTTCCGGGGATCTGCGGCTTGAACCGTCCTCTCGATCAGGAATGGGAGCAAAGCTGTTGTCTAGGAGTTGTCTGGTTCCTTAGTTGCCAAACACAAAAAGGACTTCGCTCCCACACCCTGGGGCGTTTGCCGTTACTGATCCTGCCTGTCGGGCAGCACAACTGATTCTGACGCGTAGAGACGTCGGCTAGGTACTTGTTGATCGCCAGGAATCCGGCCAAAATAAATCGGGCGGCCAACGCCGCCCAATTTGTCGAGCCCTTAGTCAAAGGTTAGTTCTTTGCAGCGCCCTGTTGTAAATGAAAGGTCGTGTCAAGAAAATCGTTCACAGTCTTCAGGATCTCTTTCGTTTGATCGGCAGTGGCTCCGCCAAACATGTGGTTCAGCCCTGGCAGCAGCTTGAACTGGACTGGCACGCCCTTGGTCTTCAGCGCATCGTAGAGTTCCTGGCTCTGCTTCCATGGCACCATGCTGTCCGAGTCGCCGTGCATGATCAGAAACGGCGGCGTGTTTGCGCCGACAAAGCTGATCGGGTTGGCCAGCTTGAGCAAGTCAGCCTTGCACTCCGCATACTTGCAGCCGAGAAACGCCTCTTCCGGAGAGCCGCCGGCTCCCATCATCATGCCGGGACCGGGGCCCTGCATCGGGCCGGCTCCAGGGCCACCCTGCATCATGCCCGGAGGAGGGCCTTGCATTCCGCCCGGTCCTTGCCTCCCCGCGTTCGCCGAGCGTTGCGAGGCCATACTCGGAAAATCGATGGGGCCATACCAGTCGATCACCGCCTGCACGCAACTGGACAGCTTCGTGTTGCGGCCGGTCGCTTCCAGTTCCTTGACGCCGCAAGATACGCCTGCTTCAACAGCCAGGTAAGCTCCCGCGGACTCACCCCAGATGGCGATGCGATTGGGGTCGATATCGTACTTGGCGGCGTTGGCGCGCACCCACTGCACGGCGGCCTTGACGTCCTCAACTGCCGCGGGGAACCTGGCTTCGCCACTCAACCGGTAATTCACGCCCACAGCCACGTAGCCCCGCGCGGCTATTCCGGCCAGCACTTTGTCGAAGGGACCAAAAGAGCTGATGGACATTCGAGAGTTCCCGGCCATGAACGCGCCACCGTGCATCCATAGAACGGCGGGCTTCGGCGTGTGATTGTCCGGGTTGTAGTACAGATCGAGTAGAACCGGCCGAGAGCCCATTCCTTCGCTATACGGAATATTTAGAATTCCTGTCACTCCACCGGGGTAATGCGCTTCGCTGCGTGCGGCCTGTTGCGGCGCGCCCATTGGGCCGCCTGATCCCATTGGACCCATGTTCGGCATGGTCCCGCCAACCGGAGGCGCGCCCTGCGCCAGAGTTCCCAGCGCGCAAGAACAAGCGAGCAGCAGCCCGAGTACTCTGGCCACAGCGGAAAACGGCGCGCGCAAATCAGTTGATTTCATTTTTGTCTTCTCCTTGGTTCAGTCAATCTGGATCCTTCCGAGTTTCTCTTGCTCCGTACCTCCGCCTTGCGCCAGATGACGGCGCTTCAATCGGAGGCGCCGCACCAGGGGAGGAGCAAAGCTTCATCCCCGCAGTTGGATCGAGTATACGATGCAGCGAATGATTCCTCTCTGATAGCTTGACCGCCCCAAAAACAGCAGGCCTTGGGCTGGGAGAGGTTTCGGGGGAGGGGCAAAGCTCCTATCCTTTCTACGCCCACGCCTTTCGAAGAGACGGGAAGCGGGTGCGCGCATTACCGCGCGCACCCGCTTCCCGGTTGTAATTAGAAGTTGTAGCGGAATGCGAACTGCATGATGCGAGGCTGGTTCGCCGTCTGCTGGATCCAGTTGAAGGTTTGATCGCCGACACCGGTGTCGGGCGGAGCAAAGCGAGTCCAGTTGGCGATGTTGAAGAACTCGGCACGGAATTCCAACGTCTGTCCTTCCTTGATGGCCGTCTTCTTCACCACCGAGACGTCGGAGTTATCGATGCCCTGGGAGTGGAGATTGCCGCTGACACGGGGCGCGTTGCCGAAGGAGTAATTGCCGGGCTGCGTGAAGCATGCCCCGTTAACCCACGAGTTTGATTTCACGCGTTGCGAGGGCTTTCCAGAGAATCCCTGGTTGCAGCCGGCAACGATGTTTGGACGCGGCGTACCCGCCTGCCAGTAGGTGGTCAATGAGGTTTGCTGCGCCGTAAAGGCCAGCGGGAATCCGGTCTGGAACGTGGAGATTCCGTTGATGCCCCATCCGGAGATCAGCTTGTCGGCTGCACCGCTGACGTTACTCACAAGCCGCTGTCCCTTGCCGAACGGCAACGCCAGGAAGTAGCTGATCGTGGCGCGATGCGGAACAGTAAAGCTGGAGACGGACCGCTCCCCGGCATGGTTGTATTCATCCTGCGGGCCGCCGCTGCCACCGGTAGTGCCCAGTTCCACGAAACCGAGGAGAGAGTCGACGTCGCTCATGATCTTCGACCAGGTATAGGATGCCTGGGCGAAGCTGCCCTGCTGGAAGTGCTTCTGCAAACGCGCTTGAAGGGCGTTGTAGTTGGAGTGGCCCCAGTAGGCGCGGTTCTGATTCACAGCCATGTACTGCGGATACGGCAGCATGAGCGTGCCGGCGGCCTTTGGCCCGGCCATGATTCCGGTGCCTTCAAAGGGGCACGTGCTTGAGGTGGCTCCGGTGGAGGTCTGGCACCCGTCCGCGATGGCGAGCGCAATGTTGGCATCGGACCACTGGTTGAGGTTATTCGGCCCGTTATCGGGAAGATGCGTTCCCGTTGACGCAACGTATCCGACTTCCAAAGATGTCCCCTTGCCGAGATCCTGGCCGACGGTCAAGTTCCACTGGGTTGAGTACGGGTAGCTGTAGTTGGGTATTTGTACCTGAATGTTGCCGTTGTACTGCGCAGTGCGGTACGTGGTGGTGCCGGCGGCGCCGCGGCGCGTCGGCTGCTGCAAGCAGGGAGCCGCGGCCGTGCACCCCGTCGCATACCCAGTCAAGGTCGTATACAGGTTAGAAAGTGCGGTTGTGTGATTATTATTGGCCGGGATGATGTTAGCTGGCGTAACGGAGTTCGCCGCGCTGGCGATGGGCGATTGCGAGGTGCTGGAATTGTTGGGCAGGAGCGAAATTCCGAATCCGCCCTTGACCACTGTCTTGTCCGTCACGCGATAGGCGAAGCCAACGCGCGGCGAGAACAGCTTCCACTTCAGTTGCTGGTCGTACCGAGACGCGTAATCGGAGCTGTTGACCAGCGCCAGCAGACCGAGTTGATTGGCAAGGGCGTGATTCGTTACAGTGCCCATTGCCGAAGTGGAATAGTAAGCTGTGGGATCGACGACGTTCGGCAGGAAGACCGTGTTATTGTCGTGATCTTCCTCAAAGGCTCCGGGCTGCTCCCAGCGCAAACCGAGATTCAACGTGAGCTTCTGGCTTGCCTGGAAAGTATCCATGGCATACAGGCCGCCATAATATGTGCGCAGGCCGGTTTCGATTACGGTTTGCGTACCGCCGGCGGTCATGGCGCCCACCTGCAGGTTGGACCACCAGTTGTCAGTGAACATGATGGGGAGGAACAAGAACCCGCCGCTGGCGTTGCCCACGGCGCCGCCGCCCCAGTTGCTGAAATGGGTCATGCGGTACTCACCGCCGAACTTCAGCGTGTGGCGGCCGGCGATTTTGGTGACCGAGCCGTTGGCACCGATGATGCTGTCGAAGCTGAGCTGGGTCTGATCCATGAACATGCCCCAGAGAGGCCCTCCGGGCACCATGGGATCGATGTTCTGATTCCAGTTGAGCTGTCCTTTGCCCAGCGTAGTCCACATGGTGCTGCCGTAAGCGCTCATATCCCTGCCCGTGCTGGGAGCGAGCGAATCCCAGTTCATGCCCGAGTAAGAGAGGCGGAAGTCGGCCACGGTCTTGGGGCTGATGGTCCAGGTGTCGCCGAAGTCGGCCAGGTAGGATTGGTGCTTTTCACCCGGTTTGCCGTATCCGTTCTGGAAAGGATCTTCCGCGATGGTAAAGGCATTCCAGTAGGTGAAGCGCCCAAACAGACGCTGGCTGGCGCTCAGCTGGTAATCGTTGCGAACGGTGATCTGATCGTAGGAGCTGCCTGCAGGGCCGTTGCCCGAAGCCACACCGGTGTTGCCGCCCAACGATACGCCGGGCGTCCCCGGCGCCGAATAGTAATGCGTCATGATGTATTGGCCGACCGGATCGAAGCCGGTATAGAAGACCTCGTTGTGACCGGTCAAGCCGTTGTTGCCGGGGGTACTGGGAATCAGGTAATAACCTACGGGGCAGTTCGCGGCGTTGCCGGAAGTAGCCAGAGGGTAATAGGTTGGCGCGCCAACAGGAATAGCCGTCTGGTTGACCGGTCCGAGTACCTGAACCCCGTTCACATAGTTGTAGGGGTTGGGCGCATAGCAGCCCGCCATATTCTGCGTGGTCGGAACATTTACCTGGTACGGATCGCCGAAGCGCAGGTGGAAGTGCTCCCATGAGCCAAAGAAGAAATCCTTGTCCTTTTTGATCGGGCCGCCGAGAAGAGCGCCGTACTGGTTCTGATTAAGGTTGGGACGACCCACAAAAGCAGCGCCGTTCAACTGGGACTTGTTCATCCAGTTGTTGGCGTCAAACACGGTGTTGCGCAGGTACTCATAAGCGGACCCATGGAACTTGTTGCCGCCCTGCTTGGACGTCATGACGACGACGCCGCCGGCAAAGCGCCCATACTCAGGGCTGACGGTGTTGCTCTGCACCTGAAACTCTTGAACGACATCCTGCACCGGAACGATCAGCGGATCGTTGCTCATGGTGCCATTCAACGGCTGGCCGTCGAGGAATATCGCGCTTTCGCCGCTCATGCCGCCGCCGATCTGGTAGTTGCCCCATCCGGCCGGGTTCGAGAAGGTGCCGCCGTGCTGGTTGGACTGTACGCTGCCGCTCGAAGAGCCCTGCGGAACCACGCCGGGCGCAAGCGCGATCAGGTTCATCACGTTGCGGCCGTTCAGCGGAGTTTCGGTAACGACTTTTCCTTCGATCACAGCGCCCACCGTGGACGACGTGGTATCGATCGCAGCTGCCTGACTGGAGACTTCCACCGATTCCGAGACGGCGCCCAATGCCATCGCCAGGTCGATGCGTGTGGCAGTCGCGGTCTTCACTTCTACGTTCGTGCTCTGTAACCGCTTGAAACCCTGATGCTCAAGCGTCAGCTTGTACGTGCCAGGAAGAAGATTGACGAACTGGTAGCTTCCGTGGTCGTCCGACTTGGCGCTGTGAGTCTCCGCGGTGCTGGTGTTGACAAGCGTGATGGCCACACCCGGAACGACGGCTCCGGTTGGATCGGTGATGGTGCCGATCACGGAACCGTTAGACGTCTGGGCGACAGCCGGAAGGCTGTACAGCATGATGAAGCAGACCACTGCTACCGCGGCCACTGCCATGAACAGGCGGTGCAGCGTCATGGTGCGAGACTGCCTCGATTTTCGATCTTGCAAATGCCTCACTGTGTTTCTCCTTCCATTCCTTGCATCTTTGTCTGTCGTGCGTGTGTTTCGGCGACTTTGTCTCCGAAGCGCGGTCGCGCTCCTACCCTGAGTCGTCCCGTTCTAGGAATCTTTCGTCCGTCGGTTGATCCAGATGAATCGTCCTGGCAATTTTGGCTGGCTGTCTTGCGCTACGGTTCACATGTATCGACCAACGCGTCAGATATTCATGGAGCCCTCTAGGCATCCGCAAGGTGCCCTATGGTTCTCTACATGGGTGCTGTACGTAGGGGATGGAATGATAAATGCTTCGTATCTATTAATGAACAATGGGTTTAGTGCAACTCGTCCATTCGTATTTAACGTCATTGACATCGAAGCAGCGTGGGGGTAGAGTACCCCACATAGACTCGTTGGCCAGAGCGGTGGTGAGTAAATGGACGACAAAGGAGCGACGTTGTCGCAGTCCGATCAAGAACTTGTGCGCGAGGAGTTGCGGCGGTTGTTCGCCAGCGCGCACTTCAGTTCCAGCCATCGCTGCCAGACACTGCTCCGCTACGTGGTCGAGAATGCGCTCAACGGCGATATGGATTCGCTGAAAGAACGCAGCATAGGGATAGCCGTCTTCGGCCGCGATCCGTCCTACGACACGAACAGCGATCCGGTCGTTCGCTCTGCTGCGGGCGAAGTCCGAAAGAGGCTCGCGCAGTGCTATTACGATTCCGCGGACCAGCCCAAAGTCCGGATCGAGTTGCCCATCGGTTCCTATGTACCGGTGTTTTCACTGTCGGATACCTCCGTTCACCAGGCTGACAATTCGGCCCCCTTGGCCCCGGGGAAACCCGGCCATGAAGCGGAGATCGACTCGACGGCAAAAGACAGCATGGCAACCCATCCCGTTCGCTATGCGACTTGGTGGCTTGCGGCGGGGATTCTGGCAGTTTTGCTTTGCGCCTCTTTTCTCTACCTGCAGCTTCACACCAAATCGCAGGACGCATTTGAGATGTTCTGGGCGCCGGTCGCCAAATCGCATCAGGCTGTTCTGATTTGCATTGGGGACATGCAACTGCCTCCGATCCATCCGTTGCCGGGCGCCGCATCGCACGAGCCCGCCTTCGCATTAGCTATGGCAGGCAGTGGCGATAATCAATACAACTGGCCCGTCATGCCCGTGCAGGACTCGATCACACTCATGAATCTAGTGCTCCTGTTGAGGACCGAGAATAAGGCGTTTGCGATTAGAGGACAGGAAGCCACATCGTTTGACGATCTGCAGAAGGGCCCCGTCATACTGCTGGGAGCGAATAACTCCTGGGCCATCCGGCTCCTCCAGCCCATGCGCTTTCATCTCATGCTCGACCAGAATTCCCTCAGGAGAGGGATCGTAGACGAGCAGAAGCCGGGGACAGAAATTGGCGCGGTAAAGGCTTTCGTCGCTGCATCGAATTCGGAAGATTACGTAGTTATTGCCAGAACTTTCGAGCCCCACACCCAGCAGCCCACGATCGTCGTAGCAGGCGTCACGCCCGCCGCCACGCACGCCGCCGGCGAATTTCTTACCAATCCCGTCTATCTCAATGATTTCGGCAAGAAGGCGCCGCAAAACTGGCTGACAAAGAATCTTGAAATCCTGCTTGTCGCCAACAATGTGAATGGCGATTCAGGGCCTCCACGAGTGGTTGATAGCTATTCTTGGTAGAAGAAACAGAATCGCCATAGATCCTGAGGGTAATCTGGCCTGCCTGCGCCAAGTGGCGCAGGCAAAACTAGTGTCGCCCAGGCTTCTGGTGCTTGCGTCTGGGCTCTTGCACGGCAGCCATGCCGGGTGCCAATGCAGTCGCGCTAGCGCCAGTTCGTCCCGCTGAGCAGCAGAATTCATTCCAGCCGGAATCTTGCAGTGAATGCACCCAGCAGTACGAAAATCCGAGTAACAGCATTTTCTGCTTGTAACAGGCTGTCTCCAGGATTTCCTCCTGAAGTCGGCATCGCGGCGGGAATCACGCGCCCGACCGCCCGGCTGGGCGGCGAGGTGGCTGTCGGACCTTCAGCGTGTCCCATTGCTAGTCTGTTAGATGGATGGCATTTGCCATAAATAGCGCTGCCAACGAGTGCTTCTTGTGAGACTACCCCCGGCAGAGCCGGGGGCTTCTTTGCGTGAGCCGCTCAAAGCGGCTTGAGCGGGGTCGCTGACGCGGCCCCGGTTGGGTCGAGCCACCTTAACGGTGGCAGGCTATTTCCACATGTTCAGTTGATCCAATCGCTCGTCTTCCTTCTCCTGGTTGCGGATGTAGTCCCGGATCGTTGCCTCGTCCCGCCCTACCGTTGACACGAAATACCCTCGCGCCCAAGAGCTTTGTCCAGCGTAATTCTGCTTCCGCTCTCCGTATACCCGCGCAAGGTGGATCGTGCTCTTTCCCTTGATGAACCCAACCACCTGCGAAACCGCATACTTGGGCGGGATCGAAATCATCCTGTGGACATGGTCGGCTTGCAGATGACCTTGCTCGATCCGGCTCTCCTTTTGCTCAGCTCGTTTGCGAAATACTTCGCCCAAATGGGGGCGGAGGCTCTTGTACAGCACTTTCCTGCGGCCCTTCGGGATAAAAACTACATGGTGACTTGCACTCCCATTTCGAGTGGCTTAAGCTTTCATACTCGTCCATCCAGGTTCTCCTTGAGGTGTGCTTGGCGGCTCACTTCTGGAGTTTCTTGGATGGACTCCCGAAAATGTCAAAAAGCTACTGCCTCCCCGGCAGAGCCGGGGGATCTCCCGATTGGATTAGGCGGAACTGGCGCGGCTCCGGAACTTGTTCAGAGGCCCCCTAAGTTATGAGCTGGATCGGGCATCGCCTAATCGCGAGGTCAAGGATTACTCAGCAGGCGCACCATGAGATCGATTTTGAATGGAATGCCCCCCGGGGAATGCCCTCTCATCTACTCGATACAGTGGCAGATCACTGCTCCGGTGAGCAGCAGACAAACAAGCTGACTACCACGTATAAAGGGTGAGCACTTGGGGAGGGCTAATGCTTCCGTTGAGAACGGTGGTTTTCAGAACCATCTGAATGTTCGTCTTCGAGTGGATCCCTGCCGGAAGAGACTTTGCGAGCGAATCTTCCGTAATCAATTGAGCCGCAGCCCTGGTGCCATGGGGTCCGAGGCTAGTTACGGCTATGATCCAGTTTCCGCTTTGACGGTCCAGAAAACGTGTGATCACGGCGTAATCTACATAAGTATCTGTAAAATGGAACCCGGTATTGATCCCCCATTCGTGTTTCAGAGGGTTCTGTGCGTCTTCGATCCATGTAGCACCTGTCGCCGGATCCATGCGGATGCTATAGCGAAGATCCGAAAGCAGAATCAGCGACCAGGCATTGTCGAAGCCTCCGACTAGAATCATCGGCCCCTGCCGAAAATCTTGCAGCGTAACTCGGGAGGAGCCCCGCAGACTCGCCTGCCTGCCGTGGGCTGCCAGCCAGTTTGTGATTCTGTTGGCCACGCTCGCTTCCAGAAAATAATTGGTTCCAAGCTCATTGGACGGTCTGACAGCTAGAGGAGGCTTACGAGAGGCTATTATGTCAGCAATCATCTTCGCTTGGTCTTCGTCGCGCATACCCATCAGCGAAGGGTCATCGACTATACAGACCGTCAATGGCTGATTTGAGTCGAGCAGGGGTTCCCAAAATGAATACTGCGCGGAGCGGGAGAAATTGAAATGGTAGACAGCGAGGCCTGCAGCAAACAATACAATGGCGATCCCAATCCATAAGAACCACCTGCGCTCGATGGCTAGATGGGCGAATACGCGAGTTCTTCGCAAACGCGATACCTTGGCACGGAACAAAGCAGGGCGCGCGGGAGGCCCTTCCGAATCCCCCGGATTATCGAAATCTGAATGATCCGAGCCATTGAAATCGAATTGCGGGAAATAGGTGCCCCGTTCCAAGTGGATCTTGACGACATGACTGCAATTCTCTTCCTGATAACACTGCGCTAATCGCTTGCGAATCTCATTCGCGGTCATGCGTACGATCGGGTCGGCATTGCTGTCGTAATTTGCATCACGCCCGAAGACTTCGACGCCGAGGATACGCTCCTTGCATCTTTCGTGGTCGCCTCGCAGGGCATGTTCAACCAGATGACTCAAGAGCACGACACACCGCTTGCTGCTCTTGAATAGCGGATCAGCGAGAAGCCAGTTCAGCTCTTCAATGACCGCCGTGCGCTGGGCAGGAGTCAACTCGACAGAACTCGATTTGGGCGGGCTGGACATTTATCCCCACGCATTCCATCCACGGACCCTGACGCAGCGCCCCGCCGCATCAGGGAATAACAGTCAATCTCTGCGGCAGAATTATACACCCCTACGTACGCTCGTCATGAGCGTACGGGCGCGAGAGGATCTATCCAATTGATAATGAGCGGCCTGCTGTGACTGTACCGTACATGACGTTGACGCGGCCTTTGGTCGTACGTACTCTCCCTCCAACATACGTTCCACACCTGGCTGTGCTGTCGAGTCAAAGGCCAAAACGCCTGCTCAAGGGATCAAGCCGACGATGCAAGGCGGCTGCAGCGTGCACGAGAATGCATTGCCTCGACCTCGGCCAAGCCACTTGAAGGGCGGCGAAAGAGGGAGCGGAATCCCATGGACCGGAAACATCCCGCGGCAACTTCCACCATTCCACCGCCAGGACAGCGGCTATCGGACTAATGCGATGGCTACGCTACGCAATTGTTCACACTGGCACAAGAGACTAGCCAGTCCACGCTCGTAATGGGAGGACAGCATGACAAAGAGAATGGCCATTAATGCACCGGCAGGTCTTGCGATTCTGCTGGCGATCGTGACGGGAATGGCGCTTCTGCGGCCAATGCAACTGCAAGCGCAAACGACCTATGGCTCGATCGTTGGAACCGTGACTGACGCCTCTGGGGCAGCCGTCCCAGGCGCAACGATCAGCGTTAGCAATCTTGGAACCGGTGAAACCCGGGCGACAAAGTCGGACGGGGCCGGCAATTTTAGTGTTGTGGACCTGGTGCCCGCTAACTACAAGGTCGATGTGCAAAAGGCCAACTTCAAGCGCTTCGAGCGCCAACCGGTGACGGTGGCCGTCGGCGCCACGGTCCGCACCGATGCCGCGCTGCAAGTGGGCGCAGCCACCGAGACGGTTGAGGTGACGACGCAAGCGCCTCTACTCCAGACCGATTCGGGCACCCTATCGACGCAGGTGCAGGGCGAGGCGGTCACCGAGATGCCGCTCAACGGCCGCAACACAATGAACCTGCTCGCGCTGGCCGCGGGCGTGATCCCGCAGGGCTCGACGCAGGGCGGCACAGCCATCAACCAGGGGTATATGCAAAAGACCAACGAGGCCGGCTGGAACAACTACCAGATCAGCGGCACGCTGGCGGGCGAAAGCTCGGTGTACCTGGACGGCGCACCGAACAGCATCCTGCGGCAAAACGCCGTAGCTCTGGTGATGACTCAGGACGCGGTACAGGAGTTCAATGTCGCCTCCAACAACATGACCGCTGACTACGGGCGCAATGGCGGCGCGGTGGTGAGCATGGCCTCGAAGGGCGGCACCAACAGCTTCCACGGATCTGTTTACGAGTACATCAGGAACAGCTTCTTCAACTCCAACGAATTCTTCAATAAACAGGCCGAGGCCGCAGAGGCGGGAGCCGGCGTCAAGGATCCCATTACCGGAAACCTGATTTCGAATAAGCCGTTGCAGTGGAACCAAGACCAGTACGGCGTGGTATTCGGCGGCCCGGTAAAAAAGGATAAGGCGTTCTTCCACTTCACATGGGAGCACCTGTGGGTCGACGCGGCAGGCAATCACACCGGCCAGGTCGTGCCGACGGTGAACCAGCAGAACGGCCTCATTCCGGAGATATGGAATCACGGCCAGCTGAGCTCGTTTGTGGATTACGGTGCGAAAGTATTCCCTGGTGGCAGTTACACGGCGAATGGGGCAACCTACAATCCAGCCGCCGTCACCGGCCTCAGTACCTGCAATTTTCAGCACACTGTTCCGGGGACAGCCAGCTCGCCAGGCTACTACACGATCACGAACCTGTGGACCGCCGGTTGCGGCGATCCGATGGCCAAGATCATTCGCGGCTATTACCCGCCGCCGACGCCGGGCTATAGTTACCAGGGCAATAACTTTTACTATGCCCCGCCCGTAGTGGACGCTCAGAACCAGTACAACGCGCGCTTCGATTATGTGCTGAGCAGCAAGCAGCGCCTCTTTGCCCGCTACACCTGGTGGCACCTGCAGGATACCGGCCAGGCGGGGTTGGGCAACTACGGCGGCTGGAAGACGGGAGGCGGCGCCGAGAGGTCCACCTCGGAGCAGGCGGTGCTGGGAGACACCTACACCTTTTCGCCGAAGACGGTGCTCGACCTGCGCCTCAGCTACCTGCGGATGATTGCTTACGACAGTTATCCGGCCAGCTATGGCACGTCCACGTCGTTATTCCCCGGCACTTATTACCCCCTCATCGCCAACCAGATGCAGGAGCATGTGCTACCATCGGCCGGCATAGGTTCGCCAGCCACCTATAATATTGCAAACGGCCCCCAGCCTATGCTCGACCTGAGCTTCTACAACACCTACGCCATAACCCCCAGCCTGGTGACGATCTGGGGCAAACACACCTTCAAACTCGGCGCCGAGCTTCGCCTGATGCAATTCACGAATTTCGGAACCGGACCCAGTATTAACTCCGGTAGCTTCAGTTTCGGCGGCACGTCAACCGGAGACCCGTGGACCGACTTCCTGCTGGGCTATGTGCAATACAGCACCGGCCGCGGCGGCAGCGGGATAAGCCTCGGTGAAGCGGTCACGAACTACAGCTACTACCAGGCCTATTACATAACCGATACCTGGCAGATGACGCGGCGGCTGACATGGACGCTGGGCCTGCGCTGGGAACTGCCCGGCGGCGTTACCGCGAAGCACGGACTAAACACCGTGCTGCTGCCGTCGTATCAATGGACATATACCGGTGCCGGAGGGGTCCAGGTTCCTGTCACCGGCGCTTATGGGCTGCTGGATTCTCCGCTCTATACGTCCGGTTCGAGCATCAACATCAAGCACGACTTATTCGGGCCGCGCGTCGGCTTTGCCTACCGGCTCAGCAGCAGCATGGCGGTACGCGGCGGATACGGACTCGCCTACCCGGCAATCGATTCCGGGGGAGCGGCTACAGGGGTGGGCTCGGGCATCGTTCTCCAGAACACCTACTGCGGATCCAATTTTTCAACCGGCGGACCCGGAGGCGTAACATATCCCAACTTTGCACAGTTGATGTACAACTGCCTGGGATCGACGACCGTCGGCAACACAACCTATACTCCATCGCTCACCGAGCCGGTGGGAAGAGCCTACAATGGCGGCCCGCTGGTGGCTTATCTGAACGGCGGCTATCCGGGCGGCAGGCTCAGTGGTCCGATTCCGCAAGAGCGGGCCTCGTACGTGCAGCAGTGGAACCTCGCCGTTAGCCGCCAGATGAAGGGCGACATGATGGTGGAGGTAGGTTATGCCGGCGCCAAGGGAACCTTCCTGCGCGCGCTGGGCACCAACTTCAACGAGCTACCTGACTCGCAGTGGCTGCAGTGGGATTCAACCCATACAGTGAATCTGCTGGGCGGATATCCGGGCGGCAGTTATCAGAACAGTCCGGATTACATCAAATACATGTCTCACTCGGCGGCTGCGACCGGGACGGTGAATGCGGCTACCAGCCTGACCTGCGGTCAATTCGGACAAGCGATCGGAAATGGCAACATCACCGAAGCTCAGTGCTCGCTACCCTATCCGGTGTACGGCAACGTCAGTAACTCGATTGCTTACAACGGGAGCTCGATCTATCACGGGCTGCAGGTCAAGGGTGAAAAGCGTTTCCGCTCTGGTGGCATGATCATGGCCAACTATACCTGGTCGAAGATCATCGGCGACACCGACTCGACCGTGGGAAACTATTTGGAAAACGCCGCGGGCGGCGCGGTAGGGCCCGGCTCCCCCGGCGGAGCAGGCGCGATCCAGGACTACAACAACATGAAAGCGGAACGTTCAGTCATGACCTACGACGTTCCCCAGCGCGCCGTGATCAGCTACGTTGTGGGCCTGCCGTTTGGCAAGGGTCAGCGCTGGGGCAAGGATGCAACTGGCGTGGTCGGCCACGTGATCTCCGGATGGGGCCTCAACGGCATTACAACCTTCCAAAAAGGCTTCCATCTTGCGCTCGGGAACTCTGCGGATAACAATGCAAACGATCTGACCACCTATAACAACGATAACAGCACTTTTGGCTTAGGCACGATACGTCCGAATGTCGTGTCCGGCTGCAACAAAAAGGGCGGCCTCACCGGCTCGTACGCCTCGCGCGTCATCGCCCACACCCCGCAGTTGAACACCAGCTGCTGGACGCAGCCTGTCTACCTGACGCCCGGCAATGAGCCGCGTGTGGATTCCAACGTCTTTGCGCAGGGCATCGACAACTTCGATCTATCCTTCCTGAAGGCGACCGCTATTACGGAGCGGACCAATGTGCAATTCCGCGCCGAGTTCTTCAACCTCTTTAACCGCATCCAATTCGGCCCGCCCGAAGCGCAGGTTGGCCAGATGACCAATAACGTCGCCCAGTTCGGTCTCATCGAGGTGACTGCGAACCAGCCTCGCCTGGTGCAGTTCTCGGTGCGCATCAACTTCTAGCTGCGTGGACCAGGCAAGGCGCGTCAAGCGCCTTGCCTGTCCATTTTGTCCTGTTCGACCGCACCTTCATGGTCACTATGCTGCCTGACCGCGTGGGCTATTTCCCCACGGATAAAACGTATCTTCTGCCTTCGGAGAAGGCGATCACTAACCGGCTCAAGCCAGGCTGCGCCGAACCAGCTATGGTCGGCGCATTGCTCGACATGGAGGGGAGCTATCTGCCAACATGGCAGGCAGCATCGAAGTAGAGATCTCCCAGTCAAGCACCGGGTGCTCGATTTGGGCGGGGGAGCAAATCCATGAGCACGTCCAGCAGAACATTGCATATTGTCCTTGTCGGGGGCCTCTTGCTTCTCGCAAGCAGAGTGAGCCCGGTGCTTCACGCGCAGGGCGCCGGAGTTCTGAAAAATCTCGAAATCGGATTTTACAGAGCCGATACGGGAATGACGAGAGTCGCGCTCGACGATTCGGGATTGATGAGAATGGCGCTCGACCAACCGCTGTCCGATTCGCGCTTCGAATACTCGGCCACCGTGGAGCAGCGTTATGGAGACAAGCTCTTCATCAGGGCCACCGCACCGGATAATTCGGACTCCGAATTGAAGATCGACGGCGTCGCGGTTCGATCCGGCGAGCTTCATGCTGTCGATTTGAAGATGGGCATCAATCGCTATGTGATCACTGTAACCTCGCCCGACGCGACACCCGCCCGGTATCACTTGGCCGTGATTCGGAGGGATCTTTCGCGAGACTACAAAGTGACGAGCCTGGGCAAGGGCATCTGGCGCATTGAGGATGTGGGCGGCGCGCCCGGCTTCGGAAGCTGCTACCTGGTGGAAGGGACGGACCGTGCTCTGTTGATCGATACCGCCGTGGGCAAGGGCGACTTAATGGGGCTGGTGCAGACCCTGACACCGTTGCCGGTGGACGTTGCCATCACCAACGGTCGCGGGGATGGGCAAGTGGATCAGTTCAAAGACAGCACGGTGTATGCGTCCAAGTGGGTGGTCGGCTACCTTCCTTTTGCATTCATCACGCCGAAATTCAAATGGGTAAAAGATGGCGATGTGATTGACCTGGGCGGGGGCCACAAATTCGAGGTCATCGAGATGCCTGGCCACACATTGAGTTCGGAGGCCTATCTCGACCGCTTCGATAAGATTGCCGCCGTCGGTGACTCGCTGGGTTCAGGCGCCGGGGTGTGGATCTGGGAGTCGGACAGCACCGCGCTGGATCAATACGCCGACAGCGTAAAGAGACTCGAATCGCGAGTGACGGATGTTGATGACCTGACGTTACTGGTAAGCCACCACTACCAGGAAAAGATACCGATGACAGGAGCCGATGCAAAGCAGTTGATTGCCGACATGCACGCGGCCACTGAGAAAGTCCTAGCGGGCGAGCTGCAGGGTAAGCCTTTCACCATCAAGTCCCACGATGGATCGGCGCAGGAAATCCGAAAGCTCTATTTCGGGCTGGCGGGACTGACGTATGACCCCGGCAACATCCGCACCGCTCCTGCCGCTCTTGGGACGCTCGACCTGATGACATCGACCGGCAAGGTGGCCAACTGGACGCCCGCTTTTTCTTCGATGCACACAAGCTATAAGGTCGAGCTGCCCGACCAGAGCACTTCAATCGACGTGACCCCCACTGCGTACTGGAGGAATTACAAGGCGATCAGCATGAATGGCGCCGCGGTCAAATCCGGCGCCACGCATTCCGTGGGCCTCGTTTCCGGTGCGAACAAGATCGAGATCACGGTCACCGGAACTGACGACTCTAAGAGAACCTATACTTTGCTCATTCAAAGATGATCGGTATCCGGCCAATATCCGGCCGGTAACCAAATTGCCACTGTTGATTGTGAACAGCTCTTCTTCTTTTTCGAACCGATATTTATTGGCATTTCCCGGGATGAAAGGAGCACTTCTTTATGAAGAACGCAGTTGCTGCGATCGTGTCAACGGTTCTTTGCGTCTCGATGGCATTGGGGCAAACGAACCGTACGGGGCCGGCTCCAGGACCCCTGAAGCCCGGGGTACTCGAGTCTCCCTTTGTGCAACCAGACGGAAGAATCACCTTTCGTCTGTTCGCTCCCGATTCGGCGAGGGTGGATGTGATTGGCGATTATCCCATTTCGGAAGGTTACGCAGCCACCTGGAAGCACCTGCACATGACTAAGGACGAACAGGGCCTCTGGTCCATTACGGTGGGGCCTCTGGAGCCTGATTTCTATAGCTATACCTTTGTTCTTGATGGTGTTCGTATCCCAGATCCAGGCAATTTACGCACTACTCGCGAAGGCCACCTCCGTTCGAGCTGGGCTATTGTCCCCGGCCCGGGCTCTGCCAACTACCAGGTCAACGATGTTCCTCACGGTCAGATGAGCGGGATTTGGTATCCTTCGCCGACACTGAGGATGACGCGTCGCATGATCGTCTACACACCGCCCGGGTACGAAGGCGGAGCGGATCGCTACCCCGTCCTCTATCTTTTGCACGGCGAACGCAGCGTTGACCATGGCGATGAGGAGGTGTGGGCAGATATGGGCCGGGCGCCGGAGATATTCGACAACCTTGTGGCGCAGGGCAAGATGGTTCCGATGATCGTGGTGATGATCAATTGCAACTGGTGGGAGTCGATGTCGATCAACGACGCGCCTTCGCGGGCGCGGGTAGGCGAGAATGAGGTTGGAAACGGGCTTGAGCGCATTCCCGCGAGCATTGTCCACGACCTGATTCCGTTTGTGGACAAGACCTACCGGACGAAAGCCGACCGGGACCACCGAGCCATCGCAGGCGCGGCGCGAGGCGGGGCGCAGACGCTGCTCGCCGCACTCAACAACCTCGACGACTTCGCCTGGGTGGGCTCATTCAGCGGCGAGATCCCGTTGCTGCCGGATGTCAAGATCGACATTCCCATGCCGGCTAACGCCGCGACGCGACGCGGGCCTGACGTCGGCAACTCAATCGATCCCATGAAATTCGAAAAACTCTTCCCTGCTCTCGGCCCGAATCTGAACACCCGGCTGCGCCTGCTCTACCTGACCGACGGAGGCGACGACGGCCTGGTGGAATCGTGGGTCGATGCCAGGAAGATCTTAGATGAGAAGGGCGTCAAATATCTCTGGGTTGAGCAGGCCGGGTATGGTCACGAATGGCGTTTTTGGCGGCTGGCCCTTCAAGACTTTGCGTCGCGTCTCTTCAAGAGCACAAAGTAGTGCCTGGCTGAGAGCGGTGGCGGCATGGCGGAGCCGCGCCACACACGCCCGTGCACAGACGGAGAAGACAATCAGGGTGTTCACGAACCTGGTTCAACACGGGAATTCTGTGGGGATTCAACGCGGTGAGAAGTATCGGTGGCAAGAAACCGATCGAACCTCCGTGAGCATCGCGAACGGAGATATCACGTGGGCAGACCACTTTCGGTCGTCGCCTTTCTGGGACGCTCGGATAACGACAAGGAGTAATGAGAAATGAAGATGCGGCTTATGCTTCCAGGTGTTGGAGCAGCGGTTCTCCTGCTAATGGCCGTAGTTTGCCCGGCGCAGATGGGCAGCCTGCGCGCCGGAGCGGCAAGGGTGGACATCTCTCCACCGAAGGAGATGTTCCCGCTCCAAAACACGCTGCTCTTTGGCGGCCTGCACGATCCCATCTACGCGCGAGCCCTGGTGCTGGACAATGGCAAGACGAAAGTGGCTATTGTGGGTCTGGACCTTCTCGACCTGATGGTCGACAACGGGCTGATCAGGGACATCTCCAACGAGCTGAAGATTCCTGTGGACAATGTAGTGCTGAACGTCCCACACGACAACAGCTCTCTATTAATCAGCAATTCGTTGCCGAACTCTGTCATGTCGGATCCGAATCAGGACATCCCCGCGTTCACGAAGATGCGGAAAGGTGTGATCGAGGCGGTGCGGGAGGCCAATGCCAATCTGCAGCCGGCGCGGGTCGGGTTCGGAACGGGCAAGGCCTATGTGAACGCCTCCGTGAACGGCGCCGACGGACCCTCGGATAAGACAGTGGCAGTGCTCGAAGTGACCAAGCCGACCGGCGAACCGATCGCGATTTACACCAGCTACGCGGTGCACTCGCTGGTGATGTACCAGTCGGTAATGGACAACGGTCAGGTGATGATGACGAGCGACCTGTCGGGCTGGACGCAAAAATACATAGAAGATCGCTTTCCGGGAGCGGTGGCGCTGTGGGCAGTGTCCGCCGGAGGGGACCAGGCTCCTCTGTTCACGTCGAGATCCCGCCTGCGCGGCGAGATTCACGATGAAGGATCGGCCGGTTGGGCAGTTCTGGACGTAGAGTCGCGCCTGCTGGGTGCAGAGATTGTGCGCGTGGCGAACGCGATCCAGAGTACGAGCGGCCAGGTCGTTCTGTGGGTCACGCGCAGCTCGGTGACCTGCCCCGCACAGCAGCGCACTCCGCAGGCCGGAGGGCCGGGTGGACAGCCAAGTGGCCAGGAAGGTCCTGGCGGGCCACAGACCGGTGGACAAGGTGGGCCAGGTGGACGGGGACAGGCTCAGGACCAGGGACAACAGGGCCGCGAAGGACAGAGCGGAGTGCCGGGCCAGGTGCAGATCCCCCGCAGGGTGTCCGACGGCTCCCCGATGATGATTCCGCTGCAACTATTGATGGTAAACGACATAGCGATCGCCGGGATCAACGGCGATCCCGCAACGGAGATCGGAATCGAGGCCAAGCAGGATTCACTCTTCGACCGGACCATGATGGTGACCCTGATTCCGAACAAGATCGGCCACCTGAACTCGGATAAGCAGGGATGCACCAATCAAGCTATCGACAACGAGTTCCAGAAGATGATGAAGAGCTACTTGCCGGTGTGGAAGGCGGCGCAGTAGTTCTTTCGCGACCATGCGGCCTGCTAAGAAAAGTGCTTTTGAACAAACAACAGGGGCCACGCCCCAGCGACAAGAAGAAAGCGAGTCGATTAGCGATGAAAATACGATTCAGGACGCAGTCCTCTGCTGCCGCTGGCTTGCTGCTTGTGGCCATTCTATCTGTACCTTCCGTGGCCCAGTCCGGCAACCTTCGTGGCGGGGCCGCCAAGGTCGACATCTCGCCCACGCCGGATCTGTTCCCACTGGTGGACCCGATTCCCTTCATTAACGGCGGAGAATTCATCGATGT
>Ga0326728_10000532_pt1 | contig 149655 bp, 161 predicted proteins | sample MB3enrmetagenome_FD_207602 | JGI IMG/M metagenome (GOLD analysis project Ga0326728, IMG submission 207602) | Lab enriched peat soil microbial communities from McLean, Ithaca, NY, United States - MB31MN | ecosystem: Environmental > Terrestrial > Soil > Wetlands > Peat | place: USA: New York... | reverse complement strand
CGGGCAGGCATCCACCACGGTCTACCTCACCGCGTCTGTCGCGTCACCCTTCACGTTCACCGTCTATGCCTCCGCCGGCGGCAAGCAAGGTTCGGCCAGTGTGACGTTCAATCCCGCTGCTTCCGTCGTTACGACAATCACACTTCCTGCATGCACCGTCACCCAGACCACGGGTATGACCGGCTGCCCGCTGACGATCACCGTGGATGACCAGTACGGCAATCCCATGTCTGGAGTCACCCTGACGATGAGCGCTTCGACGACGACCGACAGTCCCTACTTCTCGTCCAACCCGACCACCCTTTCCAACGGGCAGGCATCCACCACGGTCTACCTCACCGCGTCTGTCGCGTCACCCTTCACGTTCACCGTCTATGCCTCCGCCGGCGGCAAGCAAGGTTCGGCCAGTGTGACGTTCAATCCCGCTGCTTCCGTCCCCGTCACCCAACTTTGCCCTCACTTGGGGTTCCAAGTAGCCCCCGAGTACTGTACTCTACCAAATGGCTATCTTGGCTTCAGTTATTCTTCTATCTCCCTCTCGGCCTACATTCAGGGAGGGGTGCCATCCTATGCCTTCACTCTTTGTGCGCCAAACTTGGCGCGTTGCGACGGGGGCCAAGGAAATCTGCCCCCGGGCATGATTCTATCACCAGCAGGGGTAATCTCGGGGACGCCCAGTGCGCCTGGGGAATACATCCTTCTACTTCTGGTCGTTGATTCTCATGGCGACTATGCGACTCCTCTTTTTGACCTGTCTGTGCCCCCAATAGTGAGTGGGGTCTCACAACAATACGGATCTGTTGGTGGTGGTGACCTGGTGACGGTGTCGGGGATTGGGTTCACTGGCGCATCTGAAGTAGAGATGATCTATGACGGGACGGCCGTGGGGAGTGCAAGCTGCGGGGGGCTGCTGCCTCAGTGCACAATCGTAACTGACAACGAAATTACGTTTACGACGCCAGGGGTTGTCGGGACTCTCGGTGTTGGAGCAACACTTCCTGACGGTGGAGTTGTGAACGTGGTCGTTTTGGTGGGAGGTTACGAGAGCAGCGGAGCCTGCGCGCTCGACAACGTGCCCGGCAGCCCCGCGTGCAATCAATTTGTCTACGTCCCAAACGCGCCCACATGTTACAGCGTCAGCGCTTCGGGTTTCGGCGAGTCTTTCCCCTCCACGGAACTCTCTATAGAGTCACAGGGGACATCCGCCTCCTTCACAGTTTCGGGCTCGATTGATATCTACGGACCTGCCCAGGTGTGCTGGTCTACATCCGCTCCTCTGGACCTTGATTCGTACGTCGTCACTGGGACTGGGACAATCCATGCCGACATAGAACTCACGATGCAGGCGACAGGCTCTATCTCAACTGACGGAGAGACGAAGTGTAACGATGACACGTCCCCCCCGACATGCCAGGCCATTTTGTTTTCGGTACCAATTCTTGGGCCCCTGTCCCTGTCCCCGGTCTTCACCTATTCAGCGTCTGCTTCGGTCTCTATTACATTGACGGCGGACTACGATGCAGAGATCAATCTGGGCAACATGCAATTCAGCTACTCCCAGACTACACAATCCTACCAGTTGACACAATCACCCGCGATAACCTACCAGTGCACGAGCCCCCCGGCTTCTGCCACAGGCACCCAAGACACCGACTGTTTCACGATCTCGCAAATGATCACATTCTCGGGGAGTCTGGACGTTGGGGTGGGGGTCGAAATCGGGCTGACCGTACCTGATGTCCTCGACTTGGGCGTTGGCCCAGCTGTGACATTAGACCTCACCGGCGGTGTCTCAAGTGGCGGAACAGCGTACTGGGCATTGACTGGAGGGCTCGAAATCGACGCGACTGCAAGCATAGGACCGGAAGACGCAGGACTTTCCGTTAGCGCGACTCTTTCCCTGTTCAGCTGGCCACTCTTGAGCTCATCTTTGAGCTTCAGCTCAGATTCGCCGGTGAACTTGTTGGTTACGAGCCCAAGTGGCCAACTGGCAGGGTATACATCTAACGGCAGCCAGATTGATGAAATTCCCGGCGCCGTTCTCGCCGGCCCTTGTTCCTCGCAGACGAACGAGGTAGTGAAGGTCACTATTCCCAACCCGGTACCAGGGATCTACAGCGTACAGGCCTTCCCGTCCTGTGCAAGCACAAACGGGTCTGCATATAACGTCAGCGTCATCGATTCGACCGGCAGCCAGGTCTTTAGCGCGGTTGCCTACGAGGGAGAATCTTTCCAGACGATTGTAACGACCCTGACCACAGTCACACTGAGTTGCACCCCAACGCACCCAGTGGTAATGATGTCCGTCATCTGTGAGGTGACGGTCAAAGGCTCTTTGCCTACGGGCACGGTCACCTGGTCCAGCAGCGACCCGGGCAAGTTCTCGACCACGGCCTGCAAACTCTCGAGACACAAGACTTACAGCTCGTGTGCCGTGAGGTTCACACCACTGTCCGTGGGCTCGGGCTCTGTCGTTCTGACTGCGAGCTACGGCGGAAACTCCAAAAACCCTGCGACCTCCGGAGTGTACGACTTGGCCGTGACCGCAAGAACCACGAAGACGACAGTCTCCTGCAAGCCAACATCCACCCCCGCCGGCTCTTCGACTCCCATAACTTGCACTGTCAAGGTGACCGGTTACTACCCCACGGGAAACGTGACCTGGTCGCAGAGCGGTACGGGGAGTGTAACCTATGCGTCCTCGACGTGTTCCCTCTCGGAGGTTAGCTCCTTCACGAGTAGTTGTTTTGTGAGCCTGACCGGGTCGGTCCCGGGGAAGTTGACGGTGAACGCCACTTACGACGGCGACGCTAACAACACGGTCAGCTGGAAGACGCACAAGCTCGAAATCGGGAAGGAGGTCCCCACTGTGACGATATCCTGCAACTCGCCGCCCAGTCTGGGCGTACAGGTGTCGTGCACAGCTACAGTTACTGGGTACTCTCCGACTGGGACAGTTACGTGGCAGAGGATCTCCGGTGCGGGACACCTTGTCTTCTCCTCGGCTACCTGTATCCTTTCGGCGGGAACCTGCTCCGTGAATGTTACAGGAACGCGCGTCGGACCTCTTGTGCTCAGGACGATCTATCGAGGCGACGAGGACAACCTCCCCGGCTTTGGGGTGGTTGACTTGGTTGTGACGGAGACTCCATAGCCGCCTCCCTTGCCACTTGCTTGATACCTCTTCTGGGTACGCTTGGATTTGAGACAATCGGACCAGGCGCTGCTAATCCTGGCCGGGCTACAATTGTGTAAGGGCGCCTATCTCAAAGAAGGTATATACGGCCAGGGCGCCTACTCTCGGTCGACCGATTGTTCCTGCCGAGGTCACTGAATTTCGGAGGCGGCCAAGAGGAGCGAATCGCGAGAGCCCACAAAGGCAACCTGAATTAGCCGGATCAACGCGAGGCTTATAGCAGACCCTTCACTCCATCGAGCAGTTGAACGTTGGCATCATTGGCAGTGGGGTAGTTGGTCAGGCCCTGGGCAAAGGCTTCGCCTCCAGAGGCTTTGGCGTCATGATAGGCTCGCGGACGCCAGAGAGCGAGAAGCTCCAGGCTTGGGTGAAGAAGGCAGGCAAGAACGCATCGGCCGGCACCTTCCCACAGGCTGCGGCGTACGGAGACATCCTGGTCCTCGCGACCCTCGGGTCAGCCGCCGAGGATGCGGTTGACTTGGCTGGACGGGACAACTTCGTCGGGAAGGTCCTGATTGATGCCACCAACCCGCTCGAGTTCAATGGAGGGTCCGTCGGTCTGTTCGTGGGCACGTCGGATTCCTTGGGAGAGCGCATCCAGAGGAGGCTCCCGAAGGCCAGGGTCGTGAAATGCTTCAACACGGTAGGCAACTCGCAGATGGTGAACCCGAAACACAAGGGCGGCGAGATGTTAATCTGCGGAAACGACTCCGCTGCGAAGGAGCAGATTGCCAGAATCTTGAAGGAATTCGGCTGGAGGGGCGCAATCGATGTCGGCGGGATAGATGGGGCAAGGTGGCTCGAAGCACAGGTGCCTTTGTGGGTGAGGGCTGGCGCCAAGCTCAACACCCATGACCACATCTTCGCAGTCCTCCGCGACTAAACTAGTGCGAACCTGAAGTCTCACCGGTGGGGTTCGAGTTCGACGGTGAGTACTTCTGGGTGGGGAGCCACAGTCAGGAGATCTTCCCCAAGACGAGGAGGTACAAGAACATCACAAGTGGGAATGCCCGAGTGTCCATTGTAATCGATGACCTGGTTTCCGTGGATCCATGGAGGCCACGCGGAATCAAGGTGAGCGGGAGAGCCGAGGTCATGGAGCACAAGGGGATCTTCGGGGACGGAAGGTACATTCGCATCAAGCCAGTTGTTTCCGTCAGCTGGGGGATCGAGCCGGCGAAGGGAGAGAGCTGGAGTTCTGTCAAGCGGTGGAACTGAGGTCGCAGTCGGAGCACAGGGTCAATGTCCCAGGCTGAGGACAGTCTTCACTAGGCGCTGTCCCGGCCAGTGCCCCTATCGTCATTGAAGGCAAGATGGAGAACAGGGACCGACCTGGGAGCCAACACCGACTTCCTCGGACCTTGCCTTGGTTCCACTTGCCAAACTCAGGCTTCTTCAAGGCCAGTCCATGGCTGCGCAGCTGCGCTGACTTGAATAGAACGCGGAAGAAGCGAAACGCGCGGAAGCGCTGATTGGATGCATACATGGGTCACCATGCTTCGCGGCGTAAACGTCGGCGGACATAAGCGAGTGTCCATGGAGGAGTTGAGAATGTGCTACTTGTCGTTGGGTCTCGGAAAGGTCCACCCCTACATCCAGAGCGGGAACGTTGTGTTCGAGGATGAGAGCCAGGACGCCGATCGCCTTGCCGAGAGAATAGAAGGGGGAATCAGGTTCCGCCTCGGCCTGGACGTGCATGTAATCATCCGGACCAAGGAGGAGATGCTGAAAGTGGTCAGGACCAACCCGTTCAAAGGGAAGGAGGAGACCAAGGTGCACGTGACATTCTTGTCCATGAGACCTGAATCCATCTCAACGAATGAGATCAGTAAGGTTAGGGACAAGACGGAGGAGTTCTCGGTCCTAGGGAGAGAAGTCTATCTCTTCTGCCCTAAAGGTTACGGTGGATCGAAGCTCTCGAACTCGTTCCTCGAAAAGGTGCTCAAGACTCGCGCCACAACAAGGAACTGGAGAACCGTAAACGCCCTATCCGTCCTGGAAATTGGGTGAATGCCACCTCAGGTTCGGCCCCCCCAAGCCAAAGCGCAGGTGTTCGCCTAGAGCGCCTCCTCTTCCAGCGCTTTGGCGTCCTTTCGCGTCCTGAGGCCGACCTCAGTGAATCTACATCATCGATTTCGACCAAGTCCGAGGCGAACGGAGGTGCGGCCTCGGGAGTGCTCGCCTCGTTACGCTTAAGTGAAATCTTCCAGGGGGATTTGGGTTGCCACAACTCAGGCTCGAGAGGGCGGTCCTGGTTGAAGCCACTTTGGAAGAGGTGTGGAAGGCTTGGACCACAGTCGCTGGGGTGAAGAGGTTCTTCGCGCCCGATGGCCGCATTCAACTTGCCCTCGGTGGGAAGTACGAGCTGTACTTCGATCTCGACGCTCCGGTGGGTCGCAGGGGATCCGAAGGCAGCAGGGTCCTCAGCTACCTCCCGCAAAGGATGCTATCCTTCTCCTGGGGCGCCCCGCCTCAGTTCGAGAAGTCGCGCCGAGAGCTCGCACAGTGGGTCGTGCTGTTCTTCGACCGGGTCGACGACCACCGCACAATGGTAAGGCTGGAGGAGCTAGGCTGGAAGGACACCGAGGAAGGGAGGAAGGTCTACCAGTACTTCGACCAAGCCTGGGCACTGGTGCTTGCGAGGCTCGCCTACAGTTTTGCCAAACATCCGATAGACTGGGGCCATCCTTACAGACCCTAAACCTGAAGTTTCTTGGCCGGCGCGCGTCGCGAGCGGCTCTGCAACCCTTAACAGCGAGAATACGGCCGGCTGAGTTGCTTTGCCATCAAAGGATGAACGCGAGTTCCACAGGAAGGTCGCCGCTCGCTGCTTCAACGGGGCCTGGGATTACCTCGATAAGACAGCAAGAACCAAGGAGGACGACCAGGCGATGCTCCAGCTGGCTCACGCCTCCAGGTACCATTGGGGCCTCGTAGGGACCCCCAGGAACGCGGCCGTGGGGGACTGGCAGATTTCCCGGGTGTACGCCGCCCTCAAGCAGGCGCATCTCTCCCTTCTCTTCGCCAATTCCTCTCTTGAGACTTGCAAGAAGGAGAAGCTGGCTGACCTGCTGGCGACTGCCTACGAAGCGGTCGCTAGGGCGTACGCCGCCGCTGAGGACTACGCCTTGGCGCGCAAGTATCTCGAGATGGCCAAGAGCCAGCTTGAGTCCCAGGACCTTGAGGATGTCGACAGGAAAGTGTACCTCGCTCAGATTCATGAAACCGAGAAGCTGATCCCGCGATAGCGCGCAGCGCGAAGGACCTCCCTGCCGGACGCATCTGAGGCGAACCCGACCGCGCAGATGCCATGACCTGCCTTCCGACCCCCCAGTCTCGTCCCCAAGGAGTCGACGCTTGTAGATTCATGCGAAGCTAGCGGTCGAAGGTCGAAGGGGGAACGAGGAACAGCTCGGGCTTGCAGACCTTGCAGCGCTTCGCCCCGTAGACCTTGGCGGCCGTCGCCAGGCTGTCCACCCAGAAGTATCCCCCTTGCTTGCCCTCGTTCAGGCCGACCTTGACGTTGAAGCTGTCGATGCTGATGCACTTCGCATTTACCTTGTGGACAATCGCAGGTCGAGCGATGTCCGTGATCACGAAGTAGCCTTCATCTGCGAGGCGCAGCCTGCGCAGCTCCTCGAAGCTCGAAATCTCCACGGTCTCCGCCATGTCGAAGTCTGCCCCGGGCGCCTTGAAATAGCTATCCGAACGGTCCGCCAGCCCATTTAGTCGGCGCGCCCGCTCAGGTCGTCAGCTCACGTCCATGGTGCCCGATGACAACTCGGGGGCTCCTTCCTTTCGCTCAGTGCCCGGAGGACGGGGCGACAAGTCCGGCCACATGGAGACGCTTCGCGGCGGCGGCCAAAGCCTATTACCGCCCCGTGCCCGCAGCAGTCAGAGGTCAAAGAAATGAAGATCACCTACAGGCCCCACCAGGAACTAGTCGTCCACGAGATCATCGAGCAGAGGAGCAAGGACGCTTTCTTCGAGGACATAGTGAGGCTGGCTCTTAGCGGCCCCATTCAGGTCCAACCCAGCATCAACTGGGTCGACGGCATCGCCTTCTTTGTGGCGCCAATGCAGCACACCGAGGATGTCGTCCGCGAGAACCTCGCGGGGACAGTTCACTACGCCAGCGTGCTCTTCACCAGGACTGAGTACGAGCCGCTGGTGGGCGTGAAGATAGGCAACCAAGACTACAAGGTGCGGCTGCGGAGAGCTGACGAGAACCCGACACTGGTGGCTCTTGCGGCGTTCCTCAAGGGCTTCAAGGCAGCGACCTAGCGCCCGCAAGCCGCACTTCCGCAGTGGAGCGCTCCGCCGACAGGCCAATGGGACAAGCCTCGCGGCCTCGATCCACCGGCGGGCCCCTGACAGTGGCTGCCGGCCCTGCCATTCATGGGTGCCCTTTCGGCTGTGGCACGGGGCGGGCGGTCGCTGCATCATCTGCGATTCGGGACAATCGTGGGAGGACCATTCGCAGGGCTGAGAGCCCGAGTGCCATGTAGATCCCGAACCAGAAGACCAGGTCGTGGAACCCTCCCCCTCCCCAGAACACCGCGCTGCCAGGGGCGCTCGCCAGGCCCGTAAGGGTCCTGACGACGTCGCTCAGGAACATCCCCTCCACTCCCATCGAATAGCACTCCGCGAACGCATCGGCGGCGTACATGCGCCTCCCCCTCGCCATCCAGTGGAGGAGTCCCCCTGCGGATCCGACAAGGACGGCAGCGTTCCCCCATGCGGGGGGCAGCGCGAGTCCTCCATAGAGTTCATGCGACAACGAGAACACAGCCGTGGCGAGAAGAGCGATCAGGAGGGCGGGCAGCCAGTACGACATTCCTCGGAAGGGCCTGGGTCCGCCTTCCTTGCCTGCCATCCTGAGCCCGAGGGCAGTGAACGCGCCGGAAGCCGCGAGCGGGGCGACGCCCCCAATCAGCCCAACGCCGACGAGTTCACCTCCATACTGGAAGAGCCCGTATACAGGGCCGGCTCCGGCTGGAAGGGCGATTAGGAGGGCGATGCTGACGCTTGAAGAGACGATGACCGCAATCGGACCCGAGAGGTAGACCAGCGTCCTCGCCAAGGCCTCCTCGCTCCTCAACAGTCCCCCTCCCCTGGCGCGCCGCCCCCGAGGCCGGGGCAGCCGGGACCGACCCCATGTGGCGACGGCGTCGCCACGCGCCTCGAGTCAAGCATCGCGCGTGGCGAGGTAGGCAAGCCTATATACCGCCTGCCCGAGTAGAGAACTTGCGAACCGAGCTTGTACTATGAGAGGCTCTCGTTAGAGGTAATAGCTGCCAAGCAGCACTGGCAGGTGCAGAGCCCGCCGGTTATCACGGGACGCTCTGGCGTTACCCACCACTTCGACTTCGTAGCCATGAACGGGGGGGAGAGGCTGGTCTTTGACATCTGCGAGACACTCAGCGAGACTGAGGTCATAAAGTCATTCATCAAGAAGCTCGACACAGGTGCCTCGTCCTATATCATATGCAAGGACGAGAGAATCGCTCCCGGGGCGAGCAAGCTCGCGGCTGAGTACGGGCTCAGGGTAATCCACTCCAACAGCATTGAGGCCACGTTCAAGGCCCGCGAGCTCGAGACGCGCTCGCAGACCCGCCGGCTTGCGGCGGCCTAGTCCCGAAGAGCAGTTCCGCCAGGATCAGCAATTCGCATCGTCCTCTCGCGCCCTTCATTGCAGGAGGACTCCGACGCCAGGCCAAGACGCCAACCGCTCTTGGACGCTTAAATAAGGGGCGACAGGCCTGAAGACTCGCAATTCAGCGTCAACGCGAGTCAGCAATTGTCTGTCTGCTGACCCCTTGGCCCCGCTTTGTAGTCAATAGGCGAAACAAACTGGAGAGCTTCGAGGAGTTCCAACTGAGTCCGGAGATCCTGAGAGGGGTCCACTCCGTCGGCTATCTCAGACCCTTCCCCATCCAGGAGAAGGCCATTGGGCCTCTGATGGCAGGAAGAAGCGTCGTCGGCCAGGCAAAGGCAGGGTCGGGCAAGACGGCCGCCTTCGGCATACCCCTCCTCCACGCCGTCAACCCGAACGACCACCGGGTGCAGGCGCTGGTCTTGGCTCCCACGAGGGAGCTGGCAGTCCAAATCACACAGGAGCTCCAGAAGATAGGCGCCTTCACTGGCGTCAGGATCCTCACGGTCTACGGGGGGCAGTCCATGAACGTCCAACTCGACGCCCTGAGGCGGGGTGTCCACGTGGTCGTGGGTACACCAGGGAGGGTCATCGACCACCTCAGGCACAGGACCCTGCGCCTCGACTCCGCGAGGTACGTAGTCATCGACGAGGCTGACGTCATGCTCGACATGGGCTTCATCGACGACGTGGACTTCATTCTAGCCTCGACCCCCGACGACCGCCAGCTCAGCCTCTTTTCGGCCACCATGCCCAGGAGGGTCGTCGAGCTCTCGGAGCGGTACACGAGGGAGCCCGACCACATCTTCGTCGACCAGAACGAGCCGGAGGCGGAGACCCTGGAGCAGCTCTACGTGAAGGCCGAGCGCGAGGAGAAGTTCGACATGCTCCTGAACATCCTCAAGCGCGAGGACAGCAGGAGCACCGTTGTATTCTGCCGGACTAGGCACGGAACCATCAGGCTCGCGAAGGAGCTGCAGAGACGCTTCCTCAGCGTCGCCCAGCTGCACGGCGACCTCTCCCAGAACCAGCGAGACCACTCCATGAGCCTCTTCCGGTCGTCCAAGGTGGACGTTCTCGTCGCCACAGACGTGGCCGCCAGGGGCATCGACGTCAGGCAGGTGGGCTGCGTGGTCAACTACGACGTCCCGGAGGACCCCACGGTCTACTTCCACAGGGTGGGGCGGACGGCCAGGGCCGGGGACATCGGCCGGGCCTACACATTTGTGAGCAGGGACGAACACCCCGACTTCGCCCGCATCATGAGGCTGGCCAAGGCCCCCATCAAGCCCTTGAGGCCCGAGGACGAGATACACTTCACCCGCAGCGACTACGAGGACTCCGAGCGCGACTACGGGCGCGGGAGGCGACGGCAGGGCCGGGGGCGGGCCGGACCCATGAAGTGGAGGCGCTACAGGTGAAGCCCTTTAATCAGGTGGGCGCGCCGGGTGATGCGAGGGCCGGTCGGTGACACAAGTTGGGTAAGCGCAAGGTGCTGAGCGAATCGAATCTGAAGGAGCTCGTCATGCCCGGTCAGGGGGAGATCCTCGGCAGGGCCATCAAGCTCACGGGCGGGGACCAGGTCATTGTGAAGTGCTCCGACGGCGAGACGCGCAACTGCAGGATCAGGGGCAAATTGAAGCGAAGGATGTGGATCAGGGAAGGCGACATCGTGCTGGTGGCCCCCTGGGACTTCGACAACAGGAAGGCGGACATCCTCTGGCGCTACATCAAGGCCCACGCCGAGTGGCTCGAGCAGAACGGTTACCTGAAGACTGTCTGATCCAGCGGGGACCCTGCATTCGGGGCGCAGTCGGCACGTGACAGACTAATCAACACGGGCTTCCGGCCCCAGAGGCATGGCCCGCGCGCCCGGACCTGAGAAGGAGGTCGACGTGCTCATCGCGGGGGCGGGGATCCTCGGGGTCACCATCGCCTACTGGCTGTCCAGCCTCTACGACTGCAGGGTTCTGCTCGTAGACCGCGAGGAGGGGGCCGGGGCCCACGCCAGCACCCGGAACACGGGCGTCATCCACCGCCCCTTCTACCTGAACCCTGACACCAAGAAGGCATTCGCCAAGGCAGCCGGCCTGTCGTACCCCCTCTGGCGCGACCTTGCGGCGAGGGACGGCCTCCCGTGGACCCCCCTCGGCACCCTCGAGGTCGCCGTCAGGGATGATGACGTCCGCCACCTGGAGGAGCACATGAAGTGGGCCGAGAGGAACGGCATCCCCGAGGGGCAGACCGAGCTCCTGGACGGGTTGACCGTGAAGTCCATGGAGCCCGAGGTCGAGTGCGCAGCCGCCCTCCACTCGAAGACCGACGTCTCTGTCGACTTCGGGAGGTTCACGGGCCGCGTCTTCCAGCTCGCCCTTGGACAGGGGGTCTCCTTCGTCGGGGGCCTCGAGGTGTCCGCCCTGGAGCCTTCGGGGGGAGCCCTGGACGTTTCGTTCAAGCGGAACAGGCGGCTCGCAGGGGCGAAGTGCCGCCTTCTCATCAACGCTGCCGGAGGCGGGTCCCTCGACGTGGCGCACATGGCAGGCCTCGCCAAGGAGTACGCGACCCTCAACTTCAGGGGCGAGTACTGGGTCGTCGACGAGCCCTTTGCCTCCAAGGTATCCCGGAACGTGTACGTGCTCCCCCGCCACCTTCAGTATCCGTTCCTCGACCCCCACTTCGTGGTGCGCTGGGACGGCCTGAGGCAGATTGGCCCCAACGCCGTCATGGTCACGGGCCCCTATGTCTACAAGGGGCTGGGCATCCGCTCTCTCCGGAGGCTGTTGTCCTCGCCGGCAGGGCCCAAGCTCAGGCTGCTCGCCAACCGCGAGTTCTTCTCGCTGGTGGCGGACGAGTGGCGCAGCTCGATCTCGAAGAGGGCCATGTGCGGAAGGGTGAGAGCTTTCATCCCGGGGCTCGACGTCCGCCACCTCAACGCTAGGGGTGTGGCAGGGGTGCGCTCGTCGCTGGTGGGGCCGGAGGGCTTCGTCCCCGAGGCCTTGGTCGTCCAGGACGACCGCTCCGTGCACGTCCTGAACTACAACTCCCCGGGCGCCACAGGGGCCCCTTCTTACTCCGCCGGCCTCGTCGCCAGGCTGCGCGAGGGAGGGGTCCTGGACGGCCTCAGGCGGAAGCCGTACCGCCCGGATGGCATGGTTTGGGACTTCGCCAAGGCCGCCGGCCTGAGCTGAGGCTGGCCCCTGCCGCGCATGTGCCGCGGGCCTGGCTGCCGGCCGCTCACTCTAGGACGTGTATGTTCTTCCTCGCGCACATGTCCTTGAGGACCTTCGGCCAGACAGTCACGCTGACCTCGCCCAGGTGCGCCTTCTTGAGGAGGAGCATCAGCGTCCTTGACTGGCCGATCCCGCCCCCAATCGAGAGCGGAAGCTCGCCGTTCATTATCCCCTTGTGGTAGTCGAACTTCAGGAAGTCCATCTGGCCGCTCATCTCTAGCTGCTTCCTCAGGGACTCGGCGTTCACCCTTACCCCCATCGAACTCAGCTCGTGCCTCCTCCTGGTGACCGGGTTCCAGACGAGGATGTCGCCGTTGAGCCCGTGCATGGGCCTTCCGTCTTTGCTCTTGGTCTCCGTCACCCAGTCGTCGTAGTCGGCGGCCCTGAGCTCGTGGGGGTGGCCGTCCTTGAGGACCCACCCGATGCCCACTATGAACACCGCGGGGTGCTGCTGGAGCACCGACGTCTCCCTCTGCTTCCTCGGGAGGTTGGGGTACATCTCGAGGATGTCCTCCGCGTGCATGAACTCGATCCTGTCTGCCATGCTCGGGTACTTCTTCTTCAGCTTGGGGTACTCCTCCTGGACCCTGTTCTCGGCCCCCTTCAGGACCTTCCAGATCCTGCTGACCGTGTCCATGAGGTATGACAGGCTCCTGTCCTCCGCCCTGACCGCCCTCTCCCAGTCCCACTGGTCGACGTAGGCGCTGTGGTCGTGGTCGAGGAAGTAGTCCTTCCTGACGGCCCTCATGTCGGTGCAGATGCCCTCGCCCGGCTTCATGCCGAACTGCTTCAGTGCGAAGCGCTTCCACTTCGTCGCCGCCTGGACGACCTGGGCGTCGATCGGGTGCTTGTTGTAGTCGTTCGAGATGTGGAACTGGATCGGAGTCCTCGACCCGTCCCTGTCCAGCATGTCGTTGATCCCGCTCTCGGCGTCCACGATGAGTGGGACCTGCACCATCATCAGGTTCAGCTCCTTGCAAAGGTTCTGCTCTATGTACCCCTTGGCCAGGTAGATCGCACGCTGCGTCTCCTTCCTGTCGAGTATCGAGTCGTAGTCCTTCGGTAGGACCTTCTCGACCTCTTCGTAGGTGCCGATGCCCGGTCCCGCGAGGTCTTTCGTTGAGTTGCTCATGCCGTTCGGCTCCGCGCCGTCGCGGTATTTCATTTAAACTTGGTCGACGGTTCCCAACTCTGGCAATAAGCGCGTCTCCCGCGCCCTCATGAGACGGCGACGAAGATGTAGTCGGTCTGCAGGATGAGGCCGTCCGAGACTGTGACGGCCACGGTGTAGCCGCCCGGAGTCAGCGCGCCCTTGAGCGTCAGCCTGACCGTCAGCCCCTTCTCCCCTGCCCCGGCCGGCACAGCGGTCGCGTTGAGCGCGATGCCGATGAGCCTGGGCTCGGCGTCGTAGCGCTCGGAGTCGGACGCGCTCACGTTGAGGCTCGTCTTCCACGACCCCGTCACCAGGAGCTGCACGGTCGCGTTCCGGGACAGGGACAGTTCCACGGAGTTCGACCCCTGCACGGACATCCTAAAGCTGGGTGCGTAGGACGCGCTCGCGAGCCCGACGTAGTTGCCGGTCGTGGCCGTTATCCACAGCCCCCCGGGGACGAGGGCGATCGTCTCGTCATTTTGGACCTGGGTGCCGTTGCCGATGGGCGGGTTCGCCTCGCTGTACTCCGTGAGGGTGCCGACCGGCGCCGGCTCGAGCTCGGCTATCCGGTTGGCGTAGTGCTCGTTGAACCAGACGGTCGCTCCGCTGGCCCGCACGAAGTACGGCAGGGTCACGTTCGTGTAGCCCTCGATGGATGTCGGGTAGAATGTCCACTCCCGGGACCCAAGATTGTACCCCGCCACCTCCGACGTGGCGTGCTGCGCTGCCCAGACGGCTGACTGGGTCGACGATACGCTCGTCAGCTCGTAGAGGGTCGTGTTCCCCCCGACCCTGGTGGGGGTGACCCCTCCCGCGACGTCCTGAGGGTCGAAGGAGTACACGCCGCTTGCGTTCGCTTGCGTGGGGTCGAGGGTGGAAAAGTAGGCGAAGGTGGAGTTGACGAACTGTATCTCGGACGGGACCTGGGCTGTGTTCTGGAGCACCGGGTACATGGAGACCGCGAGCGAGGTCGAGACGCGTCCTATGTACGCCCGCTGGGCCAGGGCTGTGAACCAGAGGGCCCCGTCTGGGCCGACCGAGAGCGTGTAGGGGAAGGAGTTGTTCAACGGGAGCGGCAGGACCACGGACGAGCCGTTGGAGGGGTTCAGGCCCACCAGGACGTTGCCGTCGCCGTCGGTCCCCCAGATCATCCCCCTCCATAGAGCGACCCCCCAGATAGACGTCTTGAAGGGGCACGACCCCCTGACCACCGGCGCGGCGCTCGGCCAGGCGTATTCCACGAGGGTCCCGTTGGCGGGGTAAAGGTGGGCCACCCCGGGGACAGCCTCCTCCCCGAACCAGACGGAGCCGTCCGGCGCCGCGGCCACGGCGTTGGGGTACCTGCTTGGCCCCGGGAGCTGCCACTCCGCAATCGCAGTGACGTTCGAGTGGCTCAGCGTCGTCCTGAGCTCGGTGGCGCCGCCGAGGGGCTCGCAAGGGTTGGCAGCCCGGGGGCCCAGGAAGCCGGAGGCGACGGCGGCGTAGAGAGCGGCCCCGACAAGGACCGCGAGCACCACCGCCGCTGCGGCTATCTTCTTCCGTTCCGCCAGCGGCGGACGGCCTCCCCTCTACGAGTAAGCGGTAAAGTCCTTCCCCAGCACGCCAAGGGCCATCTTCTGCTCCATGATCTCGTTGGCCCCTTCGTAAATCATCGTCACCCTCGTGTCGGTGAGGTGCCTCGCCGGCCTGCTGTCGAAGGTGTAGCCGTTTGCCCCAAAGATCTGGACCGCCCTGTTCGCGGCGTCGAAAGACGCGTTGGCTGCGAAGTACTTCGCCTTGGTGATGGCTAGGTCTGTCGCTTCGCGGAGCGCGACATCGTTCGGGCGCTCCTCGTACTTCTGCTTTGTGAAGGCCGCCTTCAGCAGCAGCAGCTTCGCCGCCTCCAGGTTCATCGACATTAGCCCGATGTGCCTCTGGATCAGCTGGTGCTTGCCTATGAGCTTACCGTGCTGGACGCGCACTCCCGCGTACTTCACGGCCTCGTCGAGGCAGTCCTGCATGACGCCGACGCACCCTGCGGCCACGCTCATCCGCCCGTTCATGAGCCCCGAGAGGGCCACCGACATCCCCTTGCCGCGCGGGCCGAGCATGTTCTCCTTCGGCACCTCCGCCTTGTCGAGATAGAGGGTGGATGTGTCGGCCGTGGGGAGCCCCAGCTTGTGCTGGATGAGCTCCGCCTTGAAGCCGGGCACGTCCGTGTTCATCACGAAGGCGCACATGCCTTCCCTCTTCCCCTTCGGGTACGCGAAGATGAGGACCTGCTTGGCGGTAGAGCCCAGGGAGATCCACATCTTCTGGCCAGTCAGGTAGAACTTGCCGTCCTTCTCCTCGAAGTAGGTGGTGAGCGCGGCCGGGTCGCTCCCGGCGCTCGGCTCCGTCAGGCCGAAGGCCAGGATGCTGTCCCCCTTCGTCGCCGGGGTCAGGAACATCTCCTTCTGTTCTTCGCTCCCCCAGTGCTGTATCGTCATCTCGCAAAGCGCCATATGGACAGAGAAGAACGTGCGCAGCCCCGTCCCCTCCCTCCCTATCCTTTCGATCGCCAGGGCGTAGGTGACCATGTCGGCCCCCTGGCCGTCCCCGTACCGCCTCGACACGGGGAGCCCGAGCAAGTGCGCGCGGGAGAAAACGGGCTTGACCTGGTCGTTGATTTTCCTTTGGAGGTAGCATTGGTCCTCGATTGGCCGGATTTCCTTGCAGATGCGGTCCACCTGGTCGAGAATCATGGTCTGCTCCTCGGAGATGTCGAAGTTCATCTTCGACAGGCTCATGAAGTCGTCTTGTTCTGGCATGTCTCAGTCTCGCCAGCGCTCCCTCTGAACTCTCCCTCTTACGTGTTCCACTATTTCTTCAAGGGAGCTCCCCGGTCCGTAGAGCCCGGTTATCTTCAGCTTCAGTAGTCTTGGCTTGTCCTCCTCCGGGATGATCCCTCCCCCAACCACCACGATGTCCTCCCCTCCCAACTTGTCCAGGAGGCGCTTCACCTTGGGGAATGCGGTCATGTGCGCCCCGTTGAGCAGCGACAGGGCCACCACGTCCACGTCCTCGTCGATGGCCATCTTCGCAACCTGCTCCGGCGAGGGGAGCAGGCCGCTGTAGATGACCTCCATCCCCGCGTCCCTCAGGGCCCTCGCAAGGACCAGCGCCCCCCGGTCATGCCCGTCGAGCCCAGGCTTGGCCACCAGGACGCGTATCTTGCGCTGAGCCGAGGTCGTCCTCTTGGGCATCCCAACGGCTCGGCCTGCCGCTGGTTTGAAAACCTTTGCGGGGCTACAGGATCAGAGGCTCTTTCCAGGTCCCGAAGACCTCGCGCCCGACCTGCACTATCTCCCCAAGGGTGGCGTACTCCGCCACCGCCTTCATCATGGGTTCGATTGAGTTTGCATCTTCGTTTTCAAAGGCCCGGCGGATTCTCTCCAGTGATGCCCGCACCTTGGCGCCGTCCCTCTCCTTGCGTACGCGCTGGATCCTCCTGACCTGGCTCTTCTGGGCCTTGAAGTCTATCTTCAGCGTCTCGATGGGCTTCTTCTCGTCGACGGCGTACTTGTTGACCCCGACGACGCTGTCCTTCCCTTCCTCTATCCTCCTGGACAGCCTGTAGGAGTTCTCGGCTATCTCCCTCTGCATGTAGCCCGACTTTATCGCCTTCAGGAGCCCGCCAGCCGCGTCTATCTTGTCGAAGTACTTGTAGGCCTCCTCCTCCATCTGCTCGGTGAGCCACTCGACGTAGTAGGAGCCGCCAAGCGGGTCTATCACTGATGGAAGCCCCGTCTCCTCGGCTATCACCTGCTGGGTCCTCAGGGCTACCTGGACGGCCTTCTCCGTCGGCAGCGCCCACGCCTCGTCGAAGGAGTTCGTGTGAAGCGACTGCGTCCCCCCGATCACCGCCGCCAGGGCCTCGATGGTGGTCCTGACGATGTTGTTCAGGGGCTGCTGCCAGGTGAGGGAGGCGCCGGAAGTCTGGGTGTGGAACCTCATCAGGAGGCTGCGCGGGTCCTTGACGCCGTACTTCTCGCGCAGGACGGTGGCCCATATCTTGCGGGCGGCCCTGAACTTCGCTATCTCCTCGAAGAAGTCCATAGTCGAGTTGAAGAAGAAGCTGAGCCTGGGGGCGAAGAGCTCTGGCTTTACGCCTGCCTCCATGCCAAGGTCCACGTAGCCGAACCCGTCCGCCAGGGTGAACGCCAGCTCCTGGACCGCGCTCGAGCCTGCCTCCCTGATGTGGTAGCCGCTTATGCTGATGTAGTTCCACAGCGGCATCTTCTTGGTGCAGTACACCATGAGGTCCTTCACGAGCCGGAGGTGAGCTTCGGGGGGGTAGACCCACTCCTTCTGGGCGATGTACTCCTTCAGCATGTCCGCCTGGACCGTCCCCCTGAGCTTTTCGGCGGCCACCCCCTGGCGGCCCGCGACCCCTGCGTACATGCAAGTGAGCACCGCCGCCGGCGCGTTGATAGTCATCGACGTGCTGATCTTGTCCAAGGGGATGCCGTCGAAGATGACCTCCATGTCCTTGAGAGACGAGACATTTACGCCGCACCTCCCGACCTCGCCGTGCGCCCTCTCGTGGTCGCAGTCGTAGCCGTAGAGCGTCGGCATGTCGAAGGCGATGCTGAGGCCAGTCTCCCCATGCTCGAGGAGAAGTTTCAGCCTCCTGTTGGTGTCCTCCGGCGTCCCGAAACCCGAGAACATCCTCATGGTCCAGGTCCTCCCCCGGTACATGGTCGGGTGGACTCCCCTCAAGTACGGGAAGACCCCCGGGTACCCCTGGCCGGCGTAGTCGGCGTCAATCACGTCCGAAGGTCCGTACAGCGGCTTCAGCTGTATGCCCGACGCCGTCTGGAAGTCGGCCTTGGTCGCGGGCATCCTCCTCGACTGCTCGCCGAATACGCTCGCCTCCCACTGCCTGATGCCCTTCCTCACGGCCTCCACGGCGGCCTCGTCGTACAGGCTCCCAGGCTTGGCCCTCCGCTCCACCGCTGACTTCGACTTCGTCCTCCAGTACGCCTCCCCGCCGTTTCTGAGCAACGCGTGCGCCGACCGGACGCGGTGGAAGATAAACGATGCCTTATCACTCATAAGTGGGCAAAGCGGACCGTCGCGCCGGACTGTCCGTGAAGCCATCCAGACTCGCGTCGGGAATCAAGGGAGGGGACAGAAGGGCTCTCTCGAAGGGCATCACGCTGGCGGAAAGCGGCAGCGACGGCGCCTCGAAACTACTGAATGAGCTGCGGCCCCCGGGGCGAGCGTTCGTCCTCGGCATAACCGGCCCGCCAGGCACGGGAAAGAGCACGCTCGTCGACCGGCTCATCGACTTGTACCGGAAGAGGGGCCTCCGCGTGGGCGTCATAGCCGTGGACCCTACGAGCCCCATAACGGGAGGCGCCCTGCTGGGTGACAGGATCAGGATGTTGGACCACTCCGACGACGACGGGGTCTTCATACGGAGCATGGCCTCTCGGGGTTGGACGGGGGGCCTGTCCAAGGCGACCTCGCAGGTCATCCAGCTGCTCGACGCCGCCGGCTACGACGTCGTGCTGCTCGAGACCGTCGGCATCGGCCAATCGGACATCGACGTGATGCGGGTGTCGCACGCGGTGATGGTGGTCCTGATGCCGGGCCTGGGCGACGACATACAGGTGTCGAAGGCCGGCCTCATGGAGATAGGGGACGTCTATGTCGTGAACAAGGCGGACCTCGAGGGGTCCGACGCCCTCGTGGTCAACATCCTCAGCGTGGTCCGGGGCATGAAGCCCCGGGCTCCAGCGGTGGTGAATGTCTCGGCCTACACCGGCGAGGGGCTCGACAAGCTGGAGGCCGCCATCGACTCCGTCCGCTCGAGGTTCGACCAGGGGGACGAGGGGCTGAGGCTCAGGAGCGCGACAGGGATGCTCACGGAAACCGCGAAGTGGATGCTCTCCGAACGGCTGGATGCAGCCTCGGGGAAGGCCGAGGAGCTCGCCATGCTTGTGGTGAAGGGGAAGCTCACAGTCGACGAGGCCGCCGCCCGTCTCCTGGAGTGGCCCGCTACCTCTCGCCGATAGGGACGTACTTCAGGCCCGTGGGGCCGACATAGGTCGCGTCGGGCCTGATCAGCTTGTTGTCGGCGGCCTGCTCGTCGAAGTGAGCCATCCAGCCGAACACCCTGCTGGCCGCGAAGATGGGTGTATAGAGAGGGACCTCTATCCCCAGCTCGTACATGATCGGGGCGGCGTAGAAGTCCAGGTTGGCGGGGAGCTTCTTCCGCGCCCACATCTCGGATTCAAGGCTGTCGCACAGTCTGTAGAGGGTGTCGTCGGCGCCGCGCCTCCTGAGCATCTCTCGGAGGTACGCCTTGCAGAGCTGGGCCCTTGGGTCGGACGTCTTGTAGACCCGGTGGCCGAACCCCATCACCTTCCTCCCGTGCCGCAGCGAGTCGTCGACGTACTTCGCCGCCTTGGCGGGGTCCTTCACCTCCAGCAGGGTCTCCATGGCGGCCTCGTTGGCGCCTCCGTGCAGCGGTCCCTTCAGGGCAGCCAGGCCGGCGGCTGCGGCTGCGTACGGGTCTGCCATGGTGGAGGCCACTACCCTCACCGTGAAAGACGACGCGTTGAGGTCGTGCTCCATGTACATGATCAGGACGCGCTCGAAGGCCCAGGCGTCGTACTCGCTCGCCTCCTTGTGGGTGAGCATCTGGAGGAGGTTCGCGGCGAAGCCCAGCCCCGCCTTCGGCTCCCTCGGCTCCAGGCCCCTCGGGACCCTATGACAGTTCGCCGCCAGCACCGACATCTTCGCCTCGATGGACGCCTGCTGGTCACGGAGGGTGCGCTCCCTGTCGATGCTCCCGAGGGCAGACACTGCAGTCCGGATTGCGTCGACGGGGTGGGCCTCCCTTCCGAGGTCCTTCATCAGCCTCCAGATTCTCGCCTCCACCTTCATCTTCCGCCCCATGGTCTCCTCGAATTCGTCCAGCTCCCTTCGGGAGGGGAGGGAGCCATTGAGGACCAGGTAGGCGGTCTCCTCGAAGCTAGCGTGCTGGGCGATCTCTCCAATGGGGTACCCCCTGTAGACGAGCGAGCCGTCGGCGTCGCTTTTCGCAATCCTCGTGTCTGTGATGGATACGTCGTGTAGTCCCTTCGGGACCCTAATATGTTCGGACACTTTCCTGCCCCGGCCTAGGAGGGGGTGTTTTAACTTGGCGCTCGCCTAAGGCGCTTGGCCGCTTCGAGCGCCTCTTGATCTGCCGCCTCGTACTTCCTGTAGTCTATTAGGTCGTAGAACTCCTCTCTTGTCATTAGGGAGTCCAGCATCCCTTGCTGGGACCCCTTCCGCTTCAGCTCGGAGAAGGCCGCCTCGACAGCCTTCATCATTGCCCTGAACGCCGTCACGGGGAAGACCACCATTTCGTATCCCATCGCCTCGAACTCCGCGGCCGTGAGGTAGGGGGTCTTCCCGAACTCCGTCATGTTGGCCATCAGGGGGAGCTTCACCTTCGCCCTGAACTCCTCGAACTCCTCCTTGGACCCAAGGGCCTCCGGGAAGATCATGTCCGCCCCGGCCCGCCCGTAGGCGCGGGCCCTCACAATGGCCGAGTCAAGGCCCTCGACCGATGCTGCGTCGGTCCTGGCGATGACCAGGATTCGCCCCCTGGCAGCCTCCCTGGCGGAGACCACCTTCTTCACCATCTCGTCGGCGTCCACCAGCTCCTTCCCTTCGAGGTGCCCGCACCGTTTGGGCAGGATCTGGTCTTCGATGTGGATGGCCGCCGCCCCGGCTGCGGCTAGCTCCTCGACGGTCCGCGCTACGTTGAGCGCTTCGCCGAACCCCGTGTCCGCGTCCACGACCAGGGGGAGCCTGGTCTGGGAGGTTATCTCGCGAGTGGCGCGGGCCACTTCCGTCAGCGTCGTCACGCCCAGGTCGGGGAGGGCTAGCAGGTTCGCGAACGCGGCCCCCGAAAAGTACAGCGCCTGGAATCCCGCTTTCTCGGCGAGCTTCGCGACCGACGGGCTGAACGCGCCGGGCGCCACGACTATCCTTCTCCCGCTCAGGAGGACCTTCAGGCGGGCGGCGCCGGAGGCAGTTGCCAATTCGGGCCCGCTGCCGCCCCCCGGCTTATTTCTGTTCCGCAGGCCCTGCGCTTCGGCGGGGCATGGAACAGCCTTAAGGGATGGTACCGCCTCGTGGGCATCGGTTGAAAGGGCAGACCGCGTCGCTCCTCATCGTGCTGGCCTTGGTGGTGGGCGCAGGCGTTGGCGCGCTCGCGGGCACCTCCAGCGGGAACGTCACCGTGGTAGAATCTCACACGACGGTCGAGTCGTACACGACGACGGTCACGGTCCAGGGGTCAGCCGCGTTGCGGTGCGTAGTCACCCTCTACCAGACCTGGGACGAACTGGAGGTGAGCGGGAGCAGCACGTTCATCACGACAACCAACGTCGCAGAGTCACGACTGCAGACCTTCACCACGACAGGCCCCCTGCAGGCTGTGGGCTACTCGACCACGGTGACCACGGAGTACTATACCGGAGTCACCCTTACCGGCCCCATCAACGAGTGGAACAGCACCGTCTGCGCTTCCATCCCGGGCTAAGGCTCCGGACGTCAGCGCGGGTGTCCTCAGGGTCAAACGCTGCACTTGTCCACCTAGGACAACATCCGAGACCCCGCCTAGGGCCGCATCGGAATCCTCTCGATGCTAGGCACCGTTAAATCGCCCGGCCATGGCCGCGGCAACGTGCTCAGGTCAATCTCGGGGCGCGCCCCCCGCGATGTCGTCTTCATGCACGGGGCGGGCGGGAACAGCGCCTTCTGGAAGAGGACGATGCACTACCTGTCGGGGCCGGCGAGGGCCGAAGCCGTCGACCTGCCCGGGCATCCAGTCGGCGACGTCTCGTGCAGGACTGTCCGCGACTACTCCGAGGCGGTGTTCGCCCACATCTCGGAGACTACCCTCGTCAGGCCCGTCGTCTGCGGGCACTCGATGGGGAGCGCCGTGGCCCTCACCCTGGCCCTCGACCACCCTGCCTCCCTTGGGGGACTGATCCTGATCGGGGCCGGGGCCAAGCTTGGCGTGGACCCTGCGATCGTCGAGGGCCTGAGGACCCAGCCCATGAAGACCATCGAGCAGACGATCACGCCCATGAGCTACTTCAAGGTCGACCTTGGCATGGGGCGCGAGGCTAGGGCCGCACTTTCCTTCTCGAACCTGCCGGTCTTCCTTAACGACTACCTCGCGTGCGATGGCTTCGACGTCAGGCAGAGGCTCACCGAGGTGACGGCCCGGACGCTGATCATCTGCGGGGCGGACGACAGGATGACGCCACCAAAGTGGTCGCGCTACCTGAGCGAGAACATCCGCTCGTCGACGCTCTCGTTCGTCGAGGGGGCGGGGCATATGGTCCCGCTCGAGAAGCCTGAGGCCTGCGGCGCAATCATTCAGGCGTTCCTCTCGGGTCTCAGTCCGTGAACTCTTCCCCGCCCCGACCCAGCCTGGCCATCTCCCCCACGAGGGCGACGAAGCCGTCGAGGGTGGTCGACGACACCGGGTAGAGGTCGGCTCCGAACGCCAGCTTTCTGAGGCTCCGGAAGAGCTCCGAGGATAGGGAATACTGTTCGCTGTCCCTGGTCTTGGACAGGGCCTCCTCGAACATGGTCGCGTCGCGGCTCCACTCGACAATCCTCTTGACCCCGTCCTTGGCGATGTCCCGCTTGGTCAGCACCGATATCTTGGGCACGTTCATCCTCAGGCCCACCGAGGCGGACAGCAGCGCCAGCGATAGGAAGTTCACGGGCGTAGTGGCGAGCAGCGGGTCCAGAAGGAAGAGCAGCGTCTTCGAGTCGGCCCTCAACTCCTTCACCACGTATTCCCCGCTCTCCCTGAACGCGAAGAGCTCGGTCTGGCCGGGGGTGTCGACTATGACGTATTCCGCCGAGTAGGAGTCTATCTCCTCTTGTACCGCGGCGAGCTTCGTTGCCACGAGGTCGGCGGCCAGTATCAGCGCTCCGTTGGGCCCAAGCCCGTAGTTCTCCATCACGTCCTGCAGGTTCACGCTCAGCCTGACGTCGACGTCCGGCTCGTATGGGAGGTTGACCACTCCCGGGTCCAGGTTGACGGCAATGGCCTCCTCCCCTCTGCCGGTGTACCACCTCTTCAGGGAACTCGTGAGGAGGGACTTCCCAGACCCCGCCGTGCCGGTTACGAATATGATGTCCATCCTTGGTCACCCGCCCCTCTGCCTCGGCGTCTCCCGCCTCGACACCACCTTCCCCCCGGCGTCGGCTATGCCCCTCCCGATCCCCTCGACGACCGCGTCCGCCGTAGCCTCGGCTTCGCGGGGGTCCTCGCTCACCACGGCCACGTCGAGCTCTATCCTGGACCTCCCCTCCTTTACACCCCTGGGGTGCGACTTGATGTAGGCGCCCGGGTGCTTCCTGAGCTCCGACCCGATCATCGGCGCCAGGACCGACTCGTATATCCCCTCAACCTTGAGCCAGACGTACTTCCGGAAGAGGGTCCCGACCCGCTCAGCAACGGCCGGCTCCACCGAGCCACGGAAGATGGCCTTCATCTCGGATGGCACACCGGGCAGGCAGTAGACCCTCGTCCCCCCCAACTCGAGCATCACCCCGGGCGCAGTCCCTATGGGGTTCACGAGGGGGGCCGCCCCGGAAGGGAGCTTCGCCATCTTCAGCCGGGCCGGGGTCATCTCCACGTTCCCCATGCCCCTCTTGGCGTAGTGCTCCTTCATCAGCTCCAGAGCCCGGGGGTTGAGCCTGAGCCTCCTGCCCGCGCCTCGCGCTATCCCCTTGAGAGTCATGTCGTCCGGCGTGGGCCCGAGCCCTCCAACGACCACCAGGAGGTCGGGTTTCCTCTCGAGGCAGCCCCTCAGCGCGGCGGAAATCTCCCCCAGGTCGTCGTCCACCGTCGTCACCTCGGCGAGGAGGGACCCCCTCCTTGCGAGCCTCAGGCCCATCCACTGGGCGTTGGTGTTCAGCGTCCTCCCTATCAGGAGCTCGCGCCCGACGGCGAGCATCTCAACCCTTACCACGGCGCGCTGCTAGCGGTCCCATCCTTAAAACGGCTGTCAGGCCCTCGCACCTCGATGAAGGCGCGGAGAGAGTACCCCTCCAGACCGCTGGTGGGGGCGGGGGCCCTCGTACGCACGGGGACCAAGGTCCTCCTTGTGAGGCGCAGGCACCCTCCGAACGAGGGCCGCTGGTCCCTCCCCGGAGGTCTAGTCGAGCTCGGGGAAAAGGCAGAGGAGGCTGCGGTGAGGGAGGTGAAGGAGGAGACGGGCCTCGACGTGGTCCTGGAGAGGCTGCTCGACGTGGCGACCGACATCCACTTCGATTCCCAGGGCAGGCTCCGCTTCCATTACATCTTGGTCGACTACCTCGCCCGCCCGGTCGGCGGGGAGCTGGCGCTGAACGAGGAGTCCTCCGGATGCGGGTGGTTCACCTTCGCGCAGACGAGGAGGCTCGAGATGAGCGACGCGACGCGCGCGGTCATAGCGATGTGCTTTGCGCGCTAAGGCAGTGGGAGACAGGCTCCCCTAAAAGCGCGGCGGCACGCTGCGGCTTCCGCCCCCTACTCCTTGTTCCCGCTCAGCCACCACTCGAGGTAGTCTGACTGCTGCCTCGACCTCTTCCGCCTCTCGTCCTCGACGGGCTCCTTCTGTTTGTGCCTCGCGTCGGAAAGCTGTTCTCGGGTGAGGAACGCACCGCAGCTCTTGCAGCCGAAGCGCTTGGTGGGAATGTCGTACATCATGATGCCGGTTCCGCATTCAGGGCAAAGCTGGTCCATGCTTGGGTCTCCTCTCCGCCCGGCTATGCCTTAACCATTCCTGTCGGAGTCGGGCTGTTCGCGGCCCGGCGGCAATCCGTTAAATACGATTGAGAGCGGAGCACGTTCGACTGCGATGGCCGAGAAGCTTGTCCTCGCCGGCCCTGCTTCCAAGGAGCTGGGCGTCGCGGTGGCCGAGAAGCTCGGGGTGCCATTGCTGAAGGGCGAGTTCAAAGTCTTCCCTGACGGCGAGTCGAAGTTCTCCTCCGACGAGAAGGTCGCCGGAAAGAACATCATCGTAGTCCAGTCGACGCACCCGCCCGTAGACACACACATGTTCCAGCTGCTGCTCGCGGCCCACCACCTCAGCCAGGAGGGGGCGAGGATCACCGCTGTGGTCCCCTACCTCGCCTACGCGAGGCAGGACAAGGAGTTCCTCCCCGGCGAGGGGATCACCCTGGGGGTGGTCGCACACATGATGCGCTCCGCCGGGGTGCAGCGCCTCGTGACCGTCGACATCCACTCGGCCGAAGGGCTGTCGCTCTTCTCGTTCCCGGTCTACAGCGTCTCTGCCATCCCGAGCCTTGTCGAATACGCGAGGAGCGAGCTCAAGCCAGCCGACCCGGTCGTCATCTCGCCAGACCTCGGAGGCTCGAAGAGGACCGAGGCCTTCGCCCAGCTCTACGGCGCCAAGCTGCTCCAGCTCACCAAGACCCGCGACAGGGTCACCGGGGGGGTGAAGCTGAAGGACGCTAAGCTCGAGGTCGAAGGGAAGGACGTCATCGTGGTCGACGACATAGTCAGCACCGGCGGGACCATATGCGTCGCGGCCGAGGCGGTCAAGGCGCATGGAGCGAAGTCAGTCGTGGCCATGTGCATACACGGCCTCTTCGTGGGCGACGCCCTCAAGAAGATGCAGGAGTGTGGGCTGAAGGCCATAGTGGTCACCAACACGGTCCCCGGCGAGTTCAGCAAGGTCGACGTCTCGGACGCCATAGTCGCCCACCTGAAGACTCTCGATGAGTAGGTCCCTGGTCCTCCTATCCGGGGAGGGAACCACCATCCCGGAGGCCGAGGCGAGGGCCCTTTTCCTCGCCTACGACCCCGCCTCGAAGTTCGCCTCGCCCGAGCGACGCGTGCTCGTCGCCGACTCCCTCGCGGACCCCTTCGTGGTCGGCTCACGGGTGGCGTTCTCAAGGCGCGTCGGCTTGTTGATTGACAAGGCCTCCGACGCCAGGCGCCAAGTCGCGGGGACGCGAATGCGCTTACGCAAGTTCGACCTCTCGGACGGCCTCGGTAAGGCCGACTTCGGGGCGATCCTCGCAGGGCTGGACGCCGCCGTGGACCTGAAGAGCCCTGACTACGAGTTCACGCTCGTTAGGGGGCGCCGGGAATACCTCGCGCTCACGAAGCCCGGGTCCATGCGCCAGGGCTGGCTGGTGAGGCGGCCGAGGGCAAGGCCGTTCTTCCATCCAACGGCCATCTTCCCGAAGCTGTCCCGGGCGATAGTGAACCTTACGCGCTTCAGGGAGGGGGACGTGTTCCTCGACCCTTTCTGCGGCACCGGGAGCCTCGCCTTGGAGGCGTACGAGGCCGGGGCCGAGGTGGTCGTCTCCGACCAGGTGGAGAGGATGGTCAGTGGAGCCCTTGCCAACATGAGGCACTTCGGCCAGCGGTGGGTGGGGGCGATCAGGGCCGACGCCTTCAGTCATCCGGTCATGCGCGTGGACGCAGTGGCGGCTGACCTCCCCTACGGGAGGGCGTCGAGCACTAGGGGTGAAGGCCCCGGGGCGGTCGTGGAGAAGGCCTTGGACGCCCTTCCAGGGCTCTTGCCCCCGGGGTCCAGGATGGTGCTGATGCACTCCAAGGCTCAGAGGATGGCCGGCTCGGCCGCGCTCGAAGTCGAAGAGGAGCACGACCTTTACATTCATAAGCTGCTGACGAGGACAATCACGGTCCTTAGGAGGAAGTAGGCTTGGTCAAGCTCACGGTCACATTCCTGGGCACCAGCTCCGCCGCGCCAACGCAGGGCAGGGGCCTCCCCGCGGTCGCCGTCCAGAGGGAGGGGAGCGTCGTCCTGCTGGACTGCGGCGAAGGCGTCCAGCGGCAGATACTGGCCCACGGCATCGGGCTCAACAAGGAGACCTCCATCCTGATCACGCACCTCCACGGCGACCACGTCACGGGGCTACTCGGCCTCCTGCAGACCATGGGAATGGCCCAGAGGACCAAGCCCGTGGACATCGTGGGCCCCCGGGACCTGCTGAAGTGGCTCCAGGTCACCGGGGAGCTGCTGCAGATGGGCCTCCCCTTCCCTCTCAACTTTCACCCGGCGAAGAGGGGGACCGTCCTGCGCACGCCGAGCTTCGTGGTCAGGGCGGCCGAGGCTAGGCACTCGGTAGAGGCATACGCGTACCTCCTCGAGGAGCGCGGAAGGCCGGGCGTCTTCTTCCCCGAGAAGGCACGGGCCCTGGGGGTGCCGGAGGGGAAGCTCTGGTCGCGGCTCCAGAAGGGGAGGAAGGTCCAGGCTGGCGGGAGGACCGTCTCCCCCTCAGAGGTGACGGGCCCGCCGAGGCGGGGCAGGCGCATCGGCTATTCCGGCGACACCAGGCCGACGCCCGCGCTGGCCAGGTTCTTCTCCGGCTGCGACCTCCTGATATTCGACTCGACCTTCCACGGCAAGGACCGGGAGAAGGCACTGGACCGGCAGCACAGCACCTGTCTGGAGGCGGCAGAACTGGCGAGTGAGGCCGGCGCACGACGTCTCGCCCTGACCCACTTCAGTGCCCGCTACACGGCGGTGGGGAGCCTCGTCCGGCAGGCCCGCGCGGTCTTCCCGAACACCTTCGCGGCCAAGGACGGCCTTGGCGTGACCGTCGACTACCCGGACTCGAAGGCTGAGAGCCAGTCGACGACTTCCTGAATCTGCTTCGACTCCAGCGTGACGAATATCGGCCCGAGAGCCGACTGGTCGGGGCTAGCGCACACGGCCAGAACCCCGGCTGCGGCCGCCTGCCTGTTCAGCATCATCGAGGTTGAGCTCCGCTTCATCCCGACCAGCAGCAGCCTCCGTGCCGCGCCCCTGACATGCCGGTCCCTCAACTGATCGCGGAGCCCCTCCAAAGACCCCGCCCCCCTGGCGACGACCTTCAGCATCCGTTCCCCCCTGTAGACGGCGTCCGGCTCACCCGTGACGATCTTCATCATTGCGGCCAGGACCTTCTCCGGATCCTCGGAGGGCGAAACTGACGCCTCCAGCACGACCCTGACCTCGAGGTCAGCGGCCGTCCGATACCACCCACCGGTCGACTGCCCGGGCGAGGTCGGCCGCCAGCCTCTCGGGGGTGGTGCGCTCGTTGGACACCACCTCGTCGGCCAGCGCGATGGCCTCGCCAATTCCCACGTCGAGCTCCCTTTCGTCCCTGTCTAGGAACATGTCGTGCGAGTGCGGATCGTCGCTGCGCCCCCTCCCCTTCAGGAAGGAGAAGCGCCTCACGGGCGACGCGAGGACAGCGACGAGCATGACCCTGGCGGCCTTCCTGAAAGCCTCAACCTCGGACATGGAGCGGATGCCGTCCACCACGAACCTCTCAGCCCCTGTCCTCCGCATAGCCTCCAAGCAGAGCTCAGCGACGGCGGCCTCTCCGCGCTCGGCCCTGAGGCGCTTCATCACCTCCCCCATGTTCTTTGCGTCGGGCTCCAGTCCCCTCCTCTTGGTCTCCTCCCTGATGACGTCGCCCATGACCACGCGCTTCCAGCCCTTGGCCACCAGAGCCCCGGCCGCGGTGGACTTGCCCGCGCCGGGCATCCCGGTTATGGCTATGATCATCAAGGACTAGTCATCGGCGCCAGCGCCGGTGCGGATTTAAATCAAGTCATGGGCGTGGAATGTCCATGCGCGCCTTCGTGGCCCTGGAGATATCCTCGGCCGGCGTCATCGACTCCCTCGTCGCGTTCCAGCGGGAGCTGGCCGCAACCGGCGCCGACCTGAAGCTGGTAGAGAGGGACAACCTCCACTTCACCGTGAAGTTCCTCGGGGAGATTACGGAAGCACAGGCCAGGGACGCCGACGCGCGGCTGAAGAGATTGAGCCTTCCGGGGGCGACCGCGATGGTGAAGGGCGCAGGCGCCTTCCCCGGCCCCGGCAGGCCCAGCGTAGTCTGGGCAGGCGTCGCCAGAGAACAGGAAGCCCCTGTCAAGGCAGTAGCCGAATGGGCAATAGCCGCCCTCGAGGGGATCGGAGTGACTGACAGGAGGCCATTCACCGCCCACGTAACCCTCGCGCGCGTCCGATCTCCGCGGGGTGGAGGCGTGCTGTCTGCGCTTCTCCGCGCCAGCGGAGACCGCAGCTTCGGCACGGTAAGGTTCTCGGAGCTCAAACTGAAGTCGAGCGTCCTTGGCCGCCAGGGGCCCACCTACTCCGACCTGGGGGCATACCCGCTGCAATGACCACCGCCGCGAAGGTCCTGCGGGAAGCGGAGGCGCTCGCCACACCTTCGCAGGCCGACGACCGCAGGATCTCCGCTCTTGCGAGGGCCTTGCTCCTCAGGACTAGGCGTGCCGCCTCCCGCTACCCGGAGGTCAGGAGCGTCCGCCTCGGGGGGTCATTCGCCAAGGGGACCTGGCTGCAAGAGAGCGTCGACCTGGACATCTTCGTCAGGATTGCGCCTGGAACGCCCGAGGCCAGGTTCGAGAGCGTGGGGCTGGCGGTCGGAGCCGCTGCGACGAGGGGGCACCCGCGGGGGAAGAAGTTCGCCCAGCATCCCTACACGGAAGCGGAGGTGGAGGGCACGAAAGTGAACATCGTACCCTGCTACGCGGTGAAGAAGGGGCAATGGAAGAGCGCCGCCGACAGGTCGCTCTTCCACGCGGAGCTCGTGAGCGCGCTACCGGACACCAAGAAGGCGCAGGTCAGGCTCCTCAAGACGTTCATGGCGGCGGTCGGCGTCTACGGCGCCGAGATAGAGGTGAGGGGATTCAGCGGCTACGCCGCCGAGGTGCTCGTGATGAACCACGGCACTTTCATGGGCGTCCTGAAGCACTTCGCGAAGGTCAAGGTTCCCGAGGGGGAGCGGCCGTTCCGACTCCCCGACCCCGTGGACCCCGCAAGAGACCTCGGCATAGCGGTGTCCGGGGAGAAGCTGGGCGCCATGGTCCTGGCGGCGAGAGGGTTTCTAAGGGGCCCGAGCGGGGCCTACTTCCGCGAAATGAAGGGGAAGGAGCATCCCGAAATGAGAGACTCGGTGGTGGCCCTGATATTCAATCACGCCTTGCTAAGTGAGGACACCCTGTGGGGGGAGCTCAGGAAGGCCACCAGGCATCTGGTGAGGCACTTGGAGCTCAACGGGTTCAAGGTGGCGCGGTCCATGGCAGCCTCGGACAACGGCAGGAACAGCGCCATCCTCATCATCCCGGAGACGACGACGCTCCCGGGCATCGAGCAGCGACTCGGCCCTACCGTCGACAGGGAGAGGGACCTCGAGGCGTTCATCTCGTCGGGCGGCGGGCGCGCCAAGCTCGTCTGGGTCGACGACGACGCCAGGGTCCGGCTGCTCCGCCCGAGGAAGCACACCAGTCTCGTCGGCCTCATCACAGACACTGCCAAGGGGAAGGAGGGGCCCATCGGCTCGCCGGCAGAGCTCCAGCGCGCAATGAGGAGGAGCGGGAGGGTCCTGACAGGCCCCCGGCTCGAGCGCGCGGCGTCGTCCGCCGGGTGGCTTGACTGCGGGATTAGAGAGATTGTCAGCGACGCCATCGGAACAAGCGGATCTTGAGCAGTTGGTCAGGACGCCGTACATCAACGTGCTGACCTACCCCAGAGTCTCCCTGAGGGCCGCCCGTTCGAGGATAGCCCAGCTCAGGAGGCTCGGCGTCGAGTCGCTGGTTTTCCGGGGCCACGCGAGGATAGGCCGGCTCGGCGTCCTGGGAATAGGGACGGTCGGCGTCGTCGTCGCGGCGAAGGCGGGAGGCGAGACCTGGGCAGTCAAGATCAGGAGGACAGACGCGAACCGGCCGGACATGAAGGACGAGGCCAGGCTCGCCTCCCTGGCGAACAGGGTGGGAGTGGGGCCGGCGGTGCACGGGCACACGAAGGACTTCATGGCCATGAAGCTGCTGGATTACGTAGAACTGGACGACTGGCTCCGGGGCCTGAAGGGGAAGGGCACCCGCGACTCGGCGAGGGAGATGGTCCACCTGCTGCTCAACCAGTGCAGGAAGCTTGACATCATGGGGATAGACCACGGCCAGCTGAGCAACCTCAGGAAGCACGCAGTTGTTGCCGAGGGGGTCCCCTGGATCATCGACTTCGAGTCTGCGGGGACGAGACGAAAGCCCAAGAACGTGACGACCGCGGCCCAGTATCTCCTGATCGGAGGGAGGGTGTCCCCGAGGCTAAGGAGGACCCTTGGCCTGCGCGACACCAAGCCGCTCCTCAAGATGCTTTCGAACTACAAGGCGGACATGTCTGACTACTCCTACGCGAAGATCCTCGAAGGGCTGAAGCTGAGCCGTAGGCCGCCCACTTGGAGGGGCGCGGATGTTCTCGCTTCTTGATGCCTAGACCGATCAAGCCAGTCTGCCCCCGACGGGGTCGTCGTCCAAGTTGAGGGCCCGAGCGGGGGCGCCAAACCGCGCAGCTCGCGCGGCCTGGACTTGGAGGTCCACGGAGGCGCACCAGTGCCGACTCCCTTAAGTAACAAGAGTGGGACAACGCCCCTTAGATGGCGCCTTGCTTGAACTGTGGCAAGGACTTCCCTTCCGAGTACATCAACTGTCCCTTCTGCGGCCATCAAAGACCAGTCGCGCTATATCCATTCAAGACCGAACCAAGACCCCAGTCAGCGAGCGGCGACTCCCTCAGCAGGGTCGACTGGGAGGTGATTTCTAACGTGGAGAAGCTGAAGTGGGCGCTCGCACTCTTGGCGCTTGCGGTAGTGGCCAACGTTGTGCCGGATGTTGGCACAGATATTGCCGCCCTCCTCTCAATCGCCGGGTTCATAGGCCTGCTAATCGCGTTGCACGGACTGGGCTCGTCTGCCCTGGAGAGAGCCCCGCTTTACGGCAGAACCTTCTGGGCCCTTATCCTTACCCTGGTCGTCTCGATCCTCATCCTAATCCCGGCAGTCTCTGGCTTGGGCGGGCAGTTTTCGCAAGAAATCTCTGACGGGGTCACTCCGGCGTCTGCTATCGTCTCCAGCCTGCAGGGACTCCTTGAGATGCTCGCGGTGGTCTATGTGATATCTGCGGTGGGACAGATCTACCTCGCCTTGTCCCTGAAGAGGCTGGGTCAGGACCTCAAGGAAAAGAGGTTTGGCATTGCCGCAATCATGTATTTGGTTGCCGTGGCCGTGGCATTTGTCAGCATACTCGCAATCATCGAAGAGGTGTCTTCGCAAGCATTCCTGGCGGCTGTGCAATCGGCAATCGACGGGCAGACGACTCTCACACAGGGCTCCTTCTTCACCGGGAGCTACGCCTGGGTCACCGGCATCACCCTCGTGCTCGGGGTGGGCTTTTACATAGCCGCGGCCATCTTCAGCTACGCCGGAGCGAATAGGTTCTTGGCTGGTTCCGGCAAGCTGGTCACAAAGTAACGCGCGCCCACTTCGAGAAGATGAGCACGTTCTCCGAGGTTGAGGGCCTGTGTGGCGGCGCTAGGCCGCACGATCGGGGTCCAAGCAGATTCGACTGTGCTCCCGGGTCCAACCCGACGGTGCTGTCTCAACCTGGTTAGCCCCTGCGATGTCCAGTTCGAGGGAACCACGGTTCGGTCTTGACACCCTCTGTTACATTGCACCCGCTCCACTAATCTCGATGCGCTGAATCTGGGTTTGGGGCAGCCTCGATAGGGGTGCCCGAACTCTCTCACTCCCTAATGCTTAAACCGAGTGGGAAGTCTGGCTGCCCCCGACGGGGTCGTCGTCCAGTTTGGTCAAGGATACCAGCCTGGGGCGCTGGCGATCGCGGGTTCAAATCCCGCCGACCCCATCTCCACCCCGACGCGACCGCCGCCGATGATGATAGCTGTAAATACGGCGTCGAGGCCGAACGCCTGACGCCTCTTGGATGGCGAGCGTCGGCGGGAGTTGCCGTACATCTTCTCTCCTGGCAAGGAACTTCTGCAGATAGTGGTCCGAATGAGCGATCGCCCGGGCTCGTACATCTCCGTCCTCACCAAGCTGCGGGGCAGGGTGAACTTCATCGAGTCCGTGACCTACGCTACGAAGGACGGGAACGCCGTCTTCAGCGCCTACGCGGAGCCCATTCCGCCCTACGAGGGCCCTGACACGCTGAAGGCCCTGGTCATGGAGTCCCCGGCGGCCATCGATTGCCGAGTGATCCCCGGCGCCGGCGGAGTACTGGTGGACACCTTCCACCGAGGGATAGAGACGGGAGCAGGAGAGCCCCTGATCCTGTTCAAGCGCACGGGGGTAAGGCGGATGTTCGGGCGCATGGCCAAGCTCTTCGGCAGCGGGGGAGAGGTGATGCTCTATGACGAGGGCCTCGCCATGGGCGAGTCCGACGGCGCGGGCATCCGGCGGAGCTGGCGAACCGAGGACATCTCCCTGCAGTTCCCCGTCCTGCTGAAGCTGTTCGCGTCCTTCGGGTGGGGCTCTGCTACTTCAGTCCCCGACCCATCGCCGAACCTCCGCAGGATAAGGATGGATGACTGTTTCGAGTGCTCCTCCAGGAGGGAGGGGCGCGTGTCGTGCGCCTTCGTGAGGGGGTTCCTCACGGGCTCGGCGGGCGCCCTCCTCCGCCGCGAAGTGGCATGCGAGGAGACGCTCTGCCGGCTCAGAGGCGCCGAAGCCTGCGAGTTCGTCCTGGACGTGAGGCCCCCCAGCAGCCCCGTGCTCGAGCGCTGAGAGGCCACTCGGCGCGCCTCCTGTTCCGAAGCTCGCTGAGGTCCAGGCCAGCTTGTCTGGATCATTGCCCTGCCCGGCCAGTGCCCGCACGCCTTCCCCCTGCGTCGCCCCGCGGAGGCAGCCCCTCTGGAGCGCGACAAGGCTCGTGTCCGCCAGTGCGATGTCAGAGTCCCAGGCTGAGGTGCAGGAGCATCTGTAGCACGAAGGCCGCCATGTAGAGGATCGAGAACTGCAGCGCCACGCCGGCCGTCCTCGGGTCGGCGTTGTCAGGGACCGGCCCGACGAACATCTTCCACAGGCCGACGGCTCCGGGCGCAGTCAGGAAGGTTATCACGCACCAGGGAGGGATAACGCTGGTAACCACCAGGGCAGGAATGAAGACGTAGGCCAGAAGGAGCAGGGAGCCATACAGCCGGACAGCTGACTCCCTCCCGAAGCGCACGGCCACGGTGGTCGCCTCCATCGACCCGTCGTACTCGGTGTCTCTGATGTTGTTGGCGAGAAGAACAAGCGCCACAAATATCCCGATGGGGACCGACGCAAGGACCGGCTGCCCCGCCGGCTGGCCGGTCTCCGCAATGTAGGACCCCAGCGGGATGAGAAGCCCCCACATGGCGAAGGCGGTAACCTCCCCCAGCGCTCGCGACTTCAGGACGACCGGGTCGGCCGTATAGAAGAGGCTCCCGAGCAGCCCTATGGCCATTATCGGGAGTATCCAGAGGCTCACGAGGACCGCAAGGCAGGCGCCGGCGCCCATCGCCAGGGCGAAGAACACGGCGGCCCACCTCCTTACGACGTAGGGGGAGACCTCTCCGGAGGCAGACGGGTGGGGGCGGTACTTTGTCGTGGGCGCCCCGACCTTGTCGACCGAGTGCCTCACGTCGTAGAAGTCGTTGATCAGGTTCGTGGCAGCGTGAAAGGCGATCATCCCGCCGAGGGCGAGTAGATAGAACAGGGGGTTGAAGTGGCCTCCCAGGGCCGCGATGAGGGTGGCGAGGGTCACAGACGAGAACGTCATGGTGAAGGACCACGGCCGCGTGGCGAGGAACAGCGTCTTGGCGTCCATGGCGCGCAGCATGCCCTTCGAGCCCAAGGCTTCCGTCCCTCTCCTCCTGTCTGACTTATCTCTTGCAGTGCACCGCCAGGGCGGCCGCCGGCCATGGCGTGCGGTGCTCCCGTCCTCTGGGCGCCCTTCCCCCGTCAATTGGTTAAATTAGGGGAAGTGGAGCGACTGCGCGTGGCGAAGCGAACCGTCCATCACATGGACCTCACGACGCTGGTGGCCGTGAACAAGGAGATTGTGGCGCTCACCAGAGAGCCGCACGAGTACTCGGCGACGGACGGCTTGCAGCTGGAGGCGCTCTTGAAGGAAGTCGCCGCCCGGGCCGACAACCAGGACTTCGGCGAGGCGGTCCCCGAGAAGGCCTCGCTGCTGGTCTACAAGCTGGCCATGGGGCAGCACTTCAGGGCGGGCAACAAGCGGACGGCGCTCGTGGCCGGGGCGGTCTTCCTCCGGAAGAACGGCTTCTCCATCAGAATCGACGCCCCTGACCTGATCTCGGTCGTGGACAGGGCGGGCATGGCCGAGGCAAGCCTCGACGAGGTCTACGACGTCATAGGGAGGCTCTCGGTCAAAGCCGCAGCAGAGAGGAAGGCCTGGGAGGGGGCGGTCAAGCAGACGGTCGAGGCCAACCGCAAGTTCCTGACAGACATAGGCTCCTAAGCAGACGATTCTCAAAGATAGGAAACGTCTCACCTTCTTAAACAGGCTCCGCAGGCGGGTTTTCTCGGATGGATTATGGCCGGTCATGAGCCGGAGGGCCTCCGCTCGCAGAGGGCTCTGCCTGAGAGCGACAGCGGCCATGGCGCCAGTCCAGATACGCTAAATACCACCGCCGTCGGTTTCGCGCCTCTTGCACGAGTACGTCTACGCAGACAGAATCCTTCAGTCGGTCCTCGAGGAGACGGAGAACACAGGGAAGCAAGCCACGAAGGTGAAGGTGGAAGTCGGAGAGATGCTCGGCCTCACGCGCGAGTCCCTGACAATGGCCTACGGCATCCTGTCGAAGGGGACGAGGGCGGAAGGCTCGAAGCTCGCGGTCAGGATAACGGGAGGGTCGGTGGAGTGCCCGAAATGCGGCTTCTCGGGGAGGCTTCCGACCCGGAGCCATCAGCACAGCATAGACCCGGCCTTCTCGTGCCCCAAGTGCGGGGCCTCGCTGAAGGTGGCCAAGGGACTCGAAGTGAGGATCACGGGGATAGAGTGAGCGACGTGGAGGCGGGCGCGTCGGCCCTGGGGGACGTCTCTGCGCAGCTGAAGGAGTGCCTCCTCGGGGGCCTCGCCACCGCCCACGTCTTCGGGATAGGGAACCCGCTCAAGGGGGACGACGCCGTGGGCCTCGAGGTGGTGGCCTCGCTCCGGCGGCGGGTCCGGCCCGGCCTGAAGACTGTGAGGTTGCACGGCGCGACGTCGAACCCAGAGAGGCTGATCTCTGAATTGGCATCCAAGGGGGAGAGGATCGTGCTCATCGACGCCGTCGAGGCGGAGAAGAGGCCCGGGACCATAGTGTGCGCAAGGCTCAGCGAGACGAAGTACGGGTTCTTCGCCACCCACAACGTCCCGCTCAGGCTTGTCCCCGGGATCGCCGAGAACGCTGCGGACACCTTCGTGGTGGGCATCCAGCCCGACTCGGTGGGAGTGGGGGAAGGGCTTTCGGAGACGGTGAAGGCGTCGAGCGAGAAACTGGTGTCCATGATCGCCGAGCTGCTGGAGGGGGCGCGATGAGCTACACAACCGACGCCATCCTCGGGCCGCTCATAATCATCGTGGCCGACATCATAGTCTTCTACGGGGTCTCAAGGCTGGGCAAGCGCAGCATCGGGACGGGCCCGAAGTACGAGCCGTTCACAGGGGGCGAGGCGTCCATCCCATCCAGGGGCCTCTACAGGTCGAACCTCTTCGTTTTCGCCGCCCTGTTCCTGGTGGTCGAGGCGCTTGCGCTCATACTCGCCGGCTCGTTCGAGGCGCCTTCCATGACATACCCGCTCCTCTTCCTTCTGGGGGGCGGGAGCGTCCTCACTGTTACGGTCTGGTGGTTCATATCCTCAGGGGGTGGCGAGTTTTAGGACTGGGCTGACCGCCTGGGCTAGGAAGAGGTCCATCTGGGTCTTCCACCTCAACGCGGCCTCTTGCAACGGCTGCGACATCGAGATACTCGCCGCGCTCACGCCGCGTTACGACGCCGAGAGGCTCGGTGTCGAGCTCGTGCCCAGCCCCAGGCACGCCGACGTCCTCCTGGTCACCGGGACAGTCAACTCCCTCATGAAGGACCGCCTGAAGGCGGTCTACGAGCAGATCCCCGACCCGAAGCACGTGGTCGCCATAGGCGCCTGCGCCCTCGGAGGAGGCGTGTACAAGGAGTGCTACAATGCCGGCCGCGGCATCGACGCCGTGATCCCGGTGGACCTCTACATCCCGGGCTGCCCGCCTAGGCCCGAGGCCGTCATCTACGGCATCCTGAAGCTGGTCACCGGAGGCCCGCCCGACCCCGTGGAAGGAGAGAAGGCAGTTGTCAAGTGAAGCTGTCTCCGGCCTGGCGGCGAAGCTCGGAGGGACCGTGACGACCCACGTGAAGTCCGTCGAGATCAACGTGCCTTCAGACAAGGTCCCCGACGCCTGCACGGCCGTGGCAGCCATGCCCGGGTTCTACCACCTGAGCACCATAACCGGCATGGACCTGGGGGAGCAGATTGAGATCATCTACCACTTCTGGCAGGGCAAGGGCTTCTTGGACGTGAGGACGTCGGTCCCCAAGGCGGACCCCAGGCTGAAGTCGATATCGAAGTCCCTTCCGTCGGCGGTGCTCTACGAGGCCGAGATACAGGACCTGCTGGGCGTGGCCTTTGACGGAAACCCGTACCTGGGCAAGAAGCTGCTGCTTCCGGACAAGTACCCGGCTGACGCGCCCCCTCCGCTGAGGAAGGAGGCGGACCCCGACAAGATCAGGAAGGCGTTGGAGCTTGAGTGAAGAGAACAGACCCGCGGAGAGGAAGGAGCTCAGCGCTGGACTCATGCAGTATTCGCCCGAGAGCGTCATGCCCTTCGGGCCCGTCCACCCCTCCCTGAAGGAGCCTGAGTACTTCAAGCTCATCCTGGAGGGCGAGAAGATTGTCCAAGTCATCCCGAGGATAGGCTACGTGCACAGGGGCATCGAGCGCGCCGCTCAGGAGAGGACCTGGGTCAAGAACATCTATCTCTTCGAGAGGATCTGCGGGATCTGCAGCTTCGCCCACAGCCTCGGCTACACCCACGCAGTGGAGGGCCTGACCGCCTTCGAGGTGCCCAAGCGCGCGAGATACATCCGGGTAATCGTCGCCGAGCTCGAAAGGGTGCACTCGCACCTCCTCTGGCTCGGGCTCGTCGGCCACTGGGCCGGCTTCGACACCCTCTTCATGTGGGTCTGGAAAGACAGGGAGCGCATCCTCGACCTGGAGGAGGCCATAACCGGCAACCGCGTGCACAAGTCCTACTCGACGATCGGCGGCGTCCGCATGGACTTCCCCGAAGGCCTGGCGGACCGGATCAAGACAGACCTCGACTACATCGAAAAGAGGGTCGACTACTACGAGCGCCTCGTCGAGAGCGAGGAGACCTTCACAGTCAGGACCAAGGGCGTAGGCCGCATCACCCAGGAGAAGGCCAGGCTGCTCTGCCCCGTGGGCCCGCTGCTCAGGTGCACCGGCATCGCCAGGGACGTCCGCGTCGAGGACCCCTACGCCGCCTACGACGAGGTCCCGCCGCGCGTGCAGACGAGCAACGACGGCGACATCGCCTCGCTGCTGAGGATACGCCTCAACGAGGTCCGCGAGTCCTGCTGGATGATCAAGACTGCCGTGGAGAAGCTCCCGTCGGGCCCCCACAAGGTGAGCATCCCGAGGGCCATCCCTGCCGGCGAGTCGACCTTCCACGTCGAGGCCCCGAGAGGAGAGCTGTTCTACTTCGTGAAGTCCAAGGGGGGCGGCTCCCCCGAGAGGGTCAAGGTGAGGAGCTCAACCGTGGCCAACATCCTGACCGCGACTGAGATGCTGAAGGGGCACACCCTGGCGGACGTCCCCATCGTCCTGACGGGCATGGACCCCTGCTTCGGGTGCATGGACAGGGTGTCGGTCCTCGAGGTCGACAAGTCGAAGTCGTGGTCCATCAGCGGCGAGGATCTGCGCAACTACGGCATCGAGTACTACCGGGGGAGGAAGAGCTGAGCGTCCTCGACCCGCTGGTCATCTCGGAGCTCCTGCTCTTCCCAGGGCTCACATTCTTCGTGTGGCTCGCCTTCGTCTTCGAGTGGCTCGACAGGAAGACCTCCGCTCGCATGCAGGGGAGGCTGGGCCCGGTCGTGACCGGACCCTTCGGCATCTTCCAGCCCGTCGCCGACTTCTTCAAGCTCGCGTCCAAGGAGGAGATCATCCCGGCCCAAGCCGACACCTTCGTCCTCAGGTGGGGCCCGGCGCTCTTCTTCGCCGCCCCGGCCATCGGCATCGCCTTCATCCCCGTCCTGGGGACCCAGGGCATCCTATACCACCCCCTCGACCTGCTCTTCATGCTCTTCATCCTGGCGTTCTCGACGCTGATGGCGGCCATGCTAGGGTACGCCTCGGCCGGGAGGTTCTCGACCATAGCCGTGGGCAGGCTCGTCGTCCAGTACACCAGCTACGAAGTGCCGCTGATCCTGTCGATCATAACGCCCGCAATCCTGGCCAAGAGCTTCTCGATACAGGGCATCACGTCGGCCCAGGGCTCCATGTGGTACATCGTGCTCGCTCCCATCGCCTTCGCAGTGTTCATCATCTCGGCGCTGGCCGAGCTCGAGAAGCCTCCCTTCGACATCCCGAGCGCTAAGACGGAGATAGTAGGGGGATGGATGACTGAGTTCTCCGGGAACACCCTGGCCTACGTGAAGCTGACGAAGAGCCTGAGCTACGTCTTCCTGTCGGCCCTGGCCGTGAGCCTGTTCCTAGGGGGGCCCAGCGGACCCGTGGTCACCTCGATAGGCGACGTCCAGTCGGTGTTCTATGCCATATACTTCCTCGTCAAGCTCTTCGCCGTAGGCTTCCTCATCTTCTCCATCAAGACCGCCCTCGCCAGGGTCAGGATAGACCAGGCGACCAGGCTCTTCTGGACGGTCATCACCCCGCTCAGCCTCGCCCAGGTGGCGCTGGCGATAGTGATGGTGTTCAAGTGATGGCGGCGTCGAGAAGGGCTGTCGGCTCGGCGTTCGGGGAGATGTTCCGGACCGCCTTCGAGAAGCCGGTGACCGAGGAGTACCCGTTCGGGGACAAAGTGGTCACCGAGAGGTTCAGGGGCAAGCTCGACATCGACCCGCTGAAGTGCACGGGGTGCAGCATCTGCGAGATCGTCTGCCCGGCCGACGTCATCACCATGGTCCCCGTCGGCAAGAAGACGGTCGGGACGAGGGAGGTCGAGATCAAGCGGCCCTCGTTCGAGCTCTACACCTGCATCTCCTGCGGCCAGTGCGTCGACGACTGCAAGTTCGGGGCCCTCAGCCTCACGCACACCTTCGAGCTCGCCGTATTCAAGAAAGAGACGACCATCATGAACAAGGCGCTGAGTACTTGACAACTGAGTACCTCTCGGTGCTGATTTCGGTGGCGCTGGTGGCCACGGTGCTCGTCGCCCTGTTCTCGAAGAAGGTGTCCATCTCGCTGATCTTCCTGTTCTACGCGTCCACACTCCTCGGCATAGCGTTCACAATCTACGGCAACGCGCTCGTGGGCCTCATGCAGATTGTCACCTTCTCCGGCGCCGTCTCGGTGCTCTTCCTCACGGTCATCCTCCTCACTGGCGAGTCGAAGCTGGACATCGGGGCTTCCCGCCTCGCCGTCGGGCTCGCGGCCGGGGCGCTTCTGGTCGCCGCAGTGGCCCTCGTGGACGTGACCACCGGCTTCAGCGGCGTGACGGCTTCGAGCTACACAGACCAGTCGGTCGCGACCTTCTCCTTCCTCTGGGAGTACAGGCCCTGGGACCTGCTCATCCTGGTCACCGTCTTCGCTTCGGCCATGGTCACAGTCGCAAACCTGTTCTCGAGGGAGCCCTAGATGCTGGCAGACCAGACCGTCTTCATGTTCACTGGCATGGTCCTCGTGTTCCTCGGCATCGCCTCGATCTCGTTCTCGAAGAACCTGATCAAGACCGTCATGTCGTTCCAGGTCGTCCTGCTAGGCGCCAACCTCGCGCTCTTCGCTTCGGGGCTGGTACTGTCTCCAGTCTCGCCAGGAGCTGACGCCCTGACCATCGGCTCCTTCGTGTTCCTCTCGATCCTAGTCGGCGCAGCCGTGGAGGCCGTGGGGCTGGCCATCGTGGTCAACGTCTACAGGAAGTACGGCACCCTCAACCCGTCTGAAATAAGGAAGCTGAGACACTGATGATAGCGTCCTGGCTGCTTTGGCTCGTGCCACTGATGGGGGCGCCCTTCGTCCCACTCGTGAGCTACTTCGACCCGCGGGGGACCAAGTGGTTCGCCATGTTCGTCAGCGGCATTACTGCGGCCCTCGGTCTCTACCAGGCCTTCGCATACACCACGCCGTCTGTGGAGACCCTCGGCGGCTGGTCGATCTACAGCTTCACCAACAGCACGACCATGATCGCTGCGGAGCAGACCAAGGTCCTCGCCGAGGTGAGCATCGACGGCCTTTCTGTGCTCCTCGCAGCCTTCGTCTCAGTCCTCTCCTTCGTCATCGTCGTCTACGCCGCTGGCAACATGAAGCACGAGAAGGGGCAGGCGCGCTTCTACTCGCTCGTCCTGATCTTCATCGGCGCCATGCTAGGGCTCGTGATGGCGGGCACCCTCCTCCAGCTGTACCTGTTCTGGGAGATAGTCGGCATCTGCTCGGCGCTTCTCATCGCCTTCTGGACGGACAGGGATGCGGCGCGCAAGGCCGGCCTCAAGGCGTTCGTGGTCACCAGGTTCGGAGACATCGCCCTTCTGATCGCCGTCGTCATGGTCCTCGCGACCCTCGGCACCAGCGACATCGGCTTCATCAACGGCCATGTGGGCGCGCCTGGGCTCAACTGGACTCTGATTGGCGCCCTCATCCTGCTCGGTGCGATGGGAAAGTCCGCCCAGGTCCCCTTCCACGTGTGGCTCCCTGACGCCATGGAGGGCCCTACTCCGGTCAGCGCGCTCATCCACGCAGCCACAATGGTCAACGCGGGCGTATACCTCATAGTGAGAATGTACCCGATCTACGCCGCCTCGACGGCCCTGTCCTACTCGGTACTGGGCGTGGGCCTCGCCAGCCTCTTCGTGGGGGCGGCCTGCGCGTCCGCCGCGGACGACCTCAAGCGCGTCCTGGCCTACTCGACAATAAGCCAGCTCGGCCTGATGTTCACGGCCGTGGGCGTGGGATCCCAGTCCGGGGCAATCTACCAGCTGATCAGCCAGGGGCTGTTCAAGGCGCTGGCCTTCATGGCTGCCGGCTCGGTCATCGAGGCCCTCGGCACGCGCAAGATGGACGAGATGGGCGACCTTGCCCGGAGGATGAAGTACACGTACCTCGCGTTCCTGTTCGCCGCCTTCGCGATGGCGGGCCTCCCGCCCCTGGTGGGCTTCTGGACCAAGGACGCCATCCTGTCCGCAGCCGTGACCTATGGCTCCTGGGCCGCCATGGCGATCATTCTAGGCTCCGTCCTCACCTCGTTCTACTCGTTCAGGGCCCTGTTCAAGACCTTCCACGGCCCCGCCCGGGAGAGGACGGTGCGGGAGTCCGGCATGCTGATGGTTGTCCCGATGATGGCGCTCGTGGTCCTCGTCCTGGTCGGTTGGGTGGGCCTCGGGGGCCAGTCCCTCTTCGTCCCCGCCCTCAGCGAGGCGCCGTCCATAGCCACGGCCGCCACTACCGTCGCGATTGTCCTCCTCGGCCTGGCCATCGCCTACTTCGCCTACCAATCAAAGGTGGAAGCGACCGCGAAGATGATGCAGGGGAGCGGCTTCCTCAGGGGGCTGAAGGCGCTCCTGGTCGACGGGATCTGGTTCGACAGGTTCTACGGCTGGGCCGTGGGCGGCATGGTGGGAGGCCTCACGCGCCTCTCCCTCGGCGTCCAGACCGGGGACCTCAGGAAGAACGTGGCCCTCCTGTTCGCGCTCGTAGTCGTGGTGCTGGTCCTCGCGGTCCTGGGAGTGATCTAAGATGTCGTGGCTAGCGTCGATACTCGAGATCCAGTTCGCCGGGGCCATGGTCGTGCTCATAGCAGACATCGCGAAGCCGTCCCTCGGCGGCAGGAGGGCCCCGGTCATTGGAGGGACCGCGGCAGCCTTCATCTTCGCGTCGATCCTGGAGCTGGTCTCAGGGTGGGGCCCGATCTCCATCCAGCCCGTGTCCACCATCTTCGCGAGCATCTACTCCGTCGACAAGCTCGGCGACCTGGTGATACTCACCGTCCTGCTGGCGGGTCTCGCGGTCGCGATCTACACGGCCCTGACGCTTTCCCGCAACGACAACATCGGGCCCTTCTACGCGCTGCTGATGCTCCTCGTGAGCTCCTCGGTGGGCGTCATCTCGGCGGGCGACTTCCTCACGCTCTTCCTCTTCTGGGAGGGGCTCAGCATCGCAGCCTACGGCCTCGTGTCCTTCGAGCGGCGCGACATCTCGCTGGAGGCCGTGATGAAGTACTTCTTCCTGGCCGGGAGCGGCAGCCTCCTCTACCTGTTCGGGGTCGCCCTGGTCTACGAGAGCATCGGCAGCATAAGGCTGGCCGACCTCCCCCTGCTCCTCTCCTCCGGCAGCGGCGGCGAGCTCGTTGGGCTCGTTGCCATGCTCATGATTCTGATCGGCCTCGCTGTGGAGGTGGCGGTGTTCCCCGTCCACACCTGGCTCCCTGACGCCTACGGGTCAGCCCCCGCGCTGACGGGCGCATTGCACGGCAGGGTCGTGAACGAGACCCTCATCTTCGCCATGCTCAAGGTGATCCAGCCCTTCGTCCCTGGCAACGGCTCCCTGGTCCAGGGCATCCAGATCGTGCTCGTCTCCGTAGCGGTGCTGACCATGTTCGCCGGCAACCTGGGGGCCTACGGCCAGAGCAACCTGAGGCGTATGCTCGCCTTCAGCTCCATCGCCCAAATGGGGTACATGCTGGCGGCGCTGTCCACGTTCACGGTGCTGGGCCTCATCGCCGTCACCTTCCAGATCTGGAACCACGGGCTCGTGAAGGCCAACTTCTTCATGCTCACCGGCGTGGGCGGCAGGACCGACTACGAGTCCGCAGACCTGGACAAGCTCAAGGGGGCGGGGAGGCAGAACAGGCCCCTGGGCGTGCTCTACACCGCGTCGTCGCTGGCCATGGTCGGGTCCCCTCCCTTCGGCATGTTCTGGAGCGAGATCCTCATAGTGCAGTCGCTGCTGCTGGCGTCGTCGGCCTACTTCAGCTGGCTGGCGGTCATCGTGGTCCTGAACATAGTATTGTCCATCGGCTACTACTACCGGGTGATCAACACCGTCGTCTTCTCCGAGTCCCCGGGGCCGTCCACCAACAAGCCTTCGGCGGACATGTTCCCCTCCACCCTCCTGCTGGGGCTCAGCGTCCTCACCGGCCTGATACCCGCCCTCATCATAGGGCTGCTCGTGTAGCGTTTCGCTAAGTTAATAGACCCTGAGGCGCACGACCTGCTGTTCCAACTTGAAGGATAGGGTCATCGCGGAAGTGCGCAGCGCAGAGGCAGCGAAGAAGGTCGAAGAGACGATCAAGACGGGCTACCTCGAGGCGACAATCGACAGCCTGACCAACTGGAGGGCCGTCGAGGACGACCTCGCCGACAGCTACGAGAGCCTCGCCAGCAAGGAGCAGTCGCCGGCGGCCAAGGCCGCCTACAGGAAGCTCTGCGACGAGTCGAGGAAGACCTTCGACCAGATCGCCGATCTACAGGAGTCGCTTGAGGGCCTCGACAAGGCGAGGGTGCAACGCCTTAAGCTCCTGAATAGCCTCACGTCCTAGGGCGGGCCCCGCGCCCTCACTCGGTCGCGGCGAAGAGGCGGTTCGCCGCCCCGATGTCCAGGGTTGTGTACTTGCGTATGTTCGACAGTTGCCTGGGGCTCAGCACCTCGCAGGCGTAGTCCCAGTGAAGGGACACGTGGTCCCCCGCCTTGACGGCGCCGAAGGGCGCCACCTCAGCGTTGTAGATCGCCCTCTTGAGCCTGGGCTTGGCGAGGGCCAGCCGGCCCTCCTCGATGACGACGGGGCGGTACTCCACCTTCAGGCTCTTGGCCCCGACCTCCTTCACCTCCCCCCATGACACCCTGCAGCTGTCGATCATCTGGGCCATCTTCCTCGCTCCGGCGTTCTCGACGTTCGGCCCGCCCTTCACGCTCGAGCTCGCGAAGGTGTTCATCACGTAGAACGTGTGGTGTGGCCGGGCTGCCGCCCCCGCGGCCTTGAACACCCTCTTCACCTCCGCCGGGTCGCGCTTCGCTAGCTCCCTGTGGGAGAAGCTGTGGAAGTCCGTGACTGGGACCCTGTCGAGGAGCCCGTTCCCTATCCAGTAGGCCTCGGGCACGGCGTAGTCGAAGGCGTCCCTCCCGGTGGTCCTCGCGATGAGCCTCAGGAACGGGTAGGCGGCCTCGAACTCCTTCAGGGTCGAGGCGAGGTCCTCGCCGCCGCGGGCAGACTCCAGGTGATGGAGGATTACCCCCCTGTCGTCGGGCCCGCAGTAGCCAAGGCTGTTGGGCATGAAGGCGTGCTTCGCGTGAAGCAGTATCCCATTGTCCTTCAAAATAGGCTGCCCCCGCCTTGGGAAGCGATAGCAGCCGCCTTCGTGATCTCTCTCCAGGCAGCCCTCCGCTTGTCTGCCTCCGGCCGGGTCAACACGGCGAGGGCCAGGTTCCCGAACACCTCTACGAAGTCTCCGCGAGATGCCTTGACCATGGACACGTCAACCCTGTCGAGGGACCTGCCGTCGAAGAAGTCGACCGACGCCCTCCCTTGGGCCGTCGATGTGACTTTCCCGACCCGAGTGATGCACATAATCCGTTAGCGAAGGCGCGTGAGGGAGTTAAAGGTGGCGCCAATACAGGGCGACCCCGGCGGGGGTTGGCTGGTTTCATGCTTGTGGCCTAGGCCGTTCGCGCCAAGCGTCCTTCAGCAGGAGCGCCACGCATACTGCCAGGGCTGCCGGGATGACCGTGTTGTATGCGATCGCCCCGGCCTTTCCGAACGCGGCCAGCATCTGAGCTGTGGTGTTCGGCGCGAGGACTGTCGCGACTGACTGGGCAGTTGTCGTGAGCCCCAGGGCCGACCCGGTCCTGCCGTCGCAAGAGTCGCACATCAGGGACTGCATGATGGGGAAGACCGCCGAACTGGTGAACCCTATCGCGAGCACTATGGCCGTGCTCACGTATATGTTGGAGGCAGAGAAGAACATCGCATACAGCGCTACCACCGCCGCAGACAGCACCACCAGCATCCGGTTCCTCCTCCATCTGTCTGAGGCGTTGCCGAGCAGGACCTTCCCGACGCCCCCCGAAATGGCGACCGGTGACATGACGAAAGCGGCCAGTGGGGCGGAGAGGCCCTTGACGCCGGAGAAGTAGTAGGAGAGGTAGTTGACCTGCCAGGAGGACGCCCAGGTGGCGAGCAGCGCGAAGGCCATCATCACTACGACCTGCCTCCTCTTCAGTAGGTCGAGCACGTCCTTGCCCATCGCGATGCTCCCGACCTTCCCGTTGGCTTCGTCGAAGGTCCCCTTGGCGAAGAACGCGCCCGCCACCACGGCGATGCCGATGAGCGGCGCGACGAAGAACGCGTAGTGCCAGTCCGACGTCAGGCTGAGCGTGGTCCCTCCGACCGAAGAGCCTATGGCCGACCCGGCGTCGAAGCCGACGTAGAATATCCCCAGAGCCCTCCCCTTGTTCATGCCAAAGTAGTTGGCCACCGCCGACATCGCCACGGGCCAGAAGATGCCCTCCCCGAGTCCGCTGATCAGCCTGAACGTGAATGCCTCGTAGAAGTTGGTCGAGAACCCGATGAGCCAAGTGAACGCTGTGAAGATGGAGACGCCCACGATGATGATCTTCCTTGCGCCGTACCTGTCGGAGAGGTGGCCTGCCGCGAAGACTGTGGCAAGGACGCCGATGTAGACGGCAGAAGTGAGGAGGCCAAGCTGAGTGGAGTCTAGGTTCAGCGACTTCGCCACGGTCGAAATCATCGACGTGAGGACGGTCCTGTCCAGGGCGTACACCGCGTATCCGAGGAAGAGTATCGCGAGTAGCAGGGCGCCTCCGGAAGCGCTCCTCCGTCCCGAGGACCCGACCCCAGCGCCCGACATGCCCATCGTCGCGAAGGAGTGCCCGCCAGTGCGTGGATAAGTTTGACGGCTCCGAGCGGCAGCCTCACCAGCCGCAGGCCTCCTGGCGGCTATCCTTGCTCGAGCTTGGCGGCGGGCGGCCAGGCGCTACTTGGCCAGGGCCCTGGGAGCCTGGGCACCCTGCGCGTTCTTGGCGACGTGCTCGTAGCCTGCCTGGACCGCGCGGACGTTGAGTGGTATGAAAGCCGCCTTCCTGTCCGTGAAGAAGTGCCCGAAGAGGTCCTTGGCGGCCTCCAGCTGGTCCTTTAGAGACTCGCCGGTGATCGCGAGGTATGCGCCGAACATGACCGCGTTCGCCGCGATGGAGGAGTCCTTCATCCCAGGCGGCCCGAACTCCTTCAGGCCGGCGGCCAGTTCCGTGGCTGGCACTCGAATGACCTTGATGTCGTCCCGGCCGGGCCCCTGGCTCACGAGGGAGCTGTTGACCACCAGCGTGCCGCCGGGCTTCAGGAGCGGCACGAAGTCCATTGACGGGATGTTCATGACCACCAGCAGGTCCGGCTCCTCCACTATGGGCGAGTCGATGGCGTCGTCGGAAGCGACAACGTAGCACTTCACCTTCCCTCCCCTGGTCTCCGGGCCGTAGGAGGGGGTGTAGGCCGCGTGCCTCCCCTTCATGATCTGGTGGAACGATATGTAGTTGGCGAGCTCCAGCACGCCCTGGCCTCCCTGGCCGGCCGTGATGATCTCAATCTTCACTTCTTCTCGATCCCCATCTTGTCCGTGTAGAGGCCTGGCGGGAAGATCTTGGTGAGAGTCTCGGCGGCGTAGCGCTTCGACTCCAGTATGGGCATTTTCCAGTTCACGCTGCAGGTGCTGATGAACTCCACGAACGAGAACCCGCCCATCTGCTGGACCTTGAAGGCGTTGAGGACGCTTTTGGCCCCTTCGAGGGGCCCCCTGGCGCTGTAGATGTCTGCAGAGCCCGTCGGCGCGATTGGAAGGAAGACCCTCTTGACGTAGGACGGGCCCGCCAGGCCAGCAAGGAGCTTGGTCGCGTCCAGCGGCCCGCCGGTGTCCTTGAGGTCCCTCCCCCTTGGCGTCGTAGTCGTGACCATCCCGTCGGGCGTGGTCGGCGCCATCTGCCCGCCCGTCATCCCGTAGATCGCGTTGTTGACAAGGAAGATGGTGATCGGCTCCCCCCTGTTCGCCGCGTGGACCAGCTCCAGCAGCCCGATGGAGACGGCGTCGCCGTCCCCCTGCACCGCGAAGACGAGCAGGTCGGGCCTCACCCTCTTTATGCCGGTCATCACCGCCGGGGCCCTCCCGTGCGGCGACTGGACGGCGTCCACGTTGATGTACTCGTGGGCGAAGACGCTGCACCCGACCGAGTCCACCATTACAGTCTTCTCCCTCACGCCGAGCTCCTCGATGGCGTTGGCCACCAGCCTCGTGAGAATTCCATGCTCGCACCCAGCGCAGTAGTGAGTCGGCTTCCCTGTAAGAGTGGAGAGCTCTCCCAGCTTCACCTCGTACTCGCCCGCGGCTGTGCCCTGCAAGGCTGTCATCGCGACATCATCTCCACCCTGCGCACCAGCTCCGAAGAGGCGGGGAGCAGGCCTCCCATCTGGTGCACGAAGTCCACCGTCGCCTTCCCTTCGATGGCCACCCTGACGTCGAAGACCATCTGCCCCGAGTTCAGCTCCACGACAACGAATTTCTTTACCCCTTTGGACACGAGCGCCCTCAGCTCCTTGGACGGGAAGGGCGAGAGCGTGATGGGTCGAAGCAGCCCTGCCTTCACTCCCTTGGCCCTGAGCTCGTTCACCGCGCGCTTGCAGAGCCTGGCGACGACCCCATAGGCGACTAGGACTACCTCGGCGTCGGAGGTCAGGTACCCCTCCGCCCTCTGCTCGGTCGCCTCGATGTTCTCGAACTTCTTCATCAGGTGCTCCGAGTGGTTGCTCTGGTCGACGAGGTCCAAGTGGAGCGACGCGATGACGTGCCTCTCGGTCCCCCGCGCCCCAGTTGCAGCCCAGCGGGTGTCGAACTTCTCGGCCGCGATCTTCGGGAACTCGATGTCCTCTTTCAGCTGCCCCAGGAAGGCGTCTGCGAGTATCAGCGTCGGGCAACGGTGCTTGAACGCAAGGGAGAAACCCAAGGACGGGAACGCGGCCATCTCTTGCACGGAGTTCGGCGCCAGCACGATGTTCCTGTAGCCGCCGTGGCCACCTCCCTTCGTCGCCTGGAAGTAGTCGGTCTGCTCTGGCCCGAGGTTGCCCAGGCCCGGTCCGGACCTGTTGATGTCGACGACGAGGAACGGGATTTCCATGGCGGCTCCGTAGGAGATGCCCTCCTGCTTCAGGCTGAAGCCCGGCCCCGACGTCGCCGTCATGGCCTTGGCTCCGGTGGCCGCCGACCCTATCACCATGTTGATCGCCTCCACCTCGCTAGCAGCCTGCAGGAACGTCTTGAACTCTGGGTATTTCGGGCTCTTGAACTCCTTGGCCAGTGTCTCCGGTATCTCGCTCGACGGGGTTATGGGGTACCCGTAGAAGGCGTTCATCCCCGCCTTCAGGGCGCCCAGCGCCAGTGCCTCGTTCCCTTTCACGAACTCCTTCTCGGAGGTCATTCCTTCAGCCTCCGCACCTCGGCGATGGCGAAGTCCGGGCAGACCCAGTAGCAGAGGCCGCAGGCCGTGCAGTCGCCCTTCTCGCCGTGGTAGTGGAACTCGACTGGGTGGTAGCCGATCCTGTTGAGACCTGTCGAAAGCTTGAGGTTCTTCTGAGGGCAGACAGCCACGCACAGGCCGCACCCCTTGCAGATTTCGGAGTCTATGATGACGAGGGACTTCTGGACCAAGCCTGCCGACTGGGCCATGTTTTGCTTGACCGACGGGGCGTATTTAATACGGATACCGCATTCTCAGTATTGATAATTGCGGGAAGCCCGCGGCCCCGCGGGCCTCCTGCGCGCTCATGCGGTGGTCGACGATGACTTCTTCCCCACGGCGGCCTGGGCCGCGGCCAGCCTGGCGATGGGGACCCTGAACGCCGAGCAGCTGACGTAGTTCAGTCCGGCCTCGTGGAAGAAGGCGATGCTCTTCGGGTCGCCGCCGTGCTCGCCGCACACCCCGACTTCGAGCCCCGGCTTGGCCTTCCTCCCGGCCTCGACCGCCATCTTGATGAGCTTCCCGACGCCTGCTGTGTCCACGGAGTCGAACGGGCTCCCCGGGAGGATGCCCAGCTCGATGTACTTCGGGATGAACTTCGCCTCCACGTCGTCGCGGCTGAACCCGAAGGTGGTCTGCGTCAGGTCGTTGGTGCCAAAGGAGAAGAAGTCGGACTCGGCGGCGATCTCGCCGGCCGTGAGGGCAGCCCTCGGAGTCTCAACCATGTTTCCGACCTGGAACTTCACTGTGGCTCCGAGCTCCTTGAAGAGCTCCCCGGCGGCGGCCTCCACCGTCTTCCTGAGGAGCCTGAACTCCCCGACGTGGGCGACCAGCGGTATCATGATCTTCACGTTCGGGGTCGTTCCCTTCTCCCTGGCGAGCTCTATCGCCGCCCGCAGGATGGCCTTGGTCTGCATCTCGTATATCTCGGGGTACGTCACCGCCAGCCTGCACCCCCTGTGCCCGAGCATCGGGTTGTGTTCCGCAAGCTGCCTAACCCTGTTCAGCACAGCCTCCTTGGCCTCGAGCTCCGCCCGCTTCGCGCCCTTCTCCTTCATGCTCTGCATCTCGAGGATCAGCTCCTCGGCAGGAGGGAGGAACTCGTGCAGCGGCAGGTCGAGCAGCCTCACGACCACCGGCCTCCCGCCCATCGCCGCGAAGATTCCCTTGAAGTCGGCCAGCTGGAACGGCGCCAGCCTGTAGAGGTGCTTCTTCCTCTCCTCGACCCCCTTGCTCATGATCATGTCCCTGACGATGGGGAGCCGCTCCGGCGCGTTGAACATCCTCTCAGTCCGGCAGAGCCCTATGCCTTCGGCCCCGAAGCCCCGCGCCTTGGCCGCCCCCTCGGGGGTGTCGGCGTTGGCCCACACGCCTAGCCTCTTCAGGGAGTCAGCCTTCTCGAGCAGCTTCGTGAACTCCGGCGACAGGTCGGGATCCACCATCCGCACCTCGCCCCTGTAGACCCTCCCCGTGGTCCCGTCGATGGTGATGGTCTCGCCCTTGGCGACCCTCTCCCCGCTCTTGGTGACGAACGCTGAGCCGTCCCGGGCGATCTCAATCTCGCTGCAGCCGACTATGGCCGGCTTGCCCATCCCCCTCGCCACCACGGCCGCGTGCGACGTCATGCCTCCCCTCGCCGTCAGCACTCCCTGGGACGCGATGATCCCCTTGATGTCCTCGGGGGTCGTCTCCGGCCTGACTAGGATTACCTTCTGATCGGCCCCTGCGGTGGCCGCCTCTTCGGTGTCGAACACCGCCTTGCCGGAGGCGGCGCCGGGCGACGCGTTGAGCCCCTTGGCCACAGGCTTGTCCTTCGCGGATGGGTCCAGCCGACGGTGGAGGAGGGAGTCTAGCATCTCTGGCTCAATCCTCAGTATCGCCTCGTCCGGCCCCACAAGGCCCTCGCCCATCATGTCGACGGCGGTCTTGACCGCCGCCTGGGCGGTCCTCTTGCCGTTGCGCGTCTGGAGCAGGTACAACTTCCCGGCCTCGACCGTGAACTCGAAGTCCTGCATGTCGCGGAAGTGCTTCTCCAGCTTCGCCGCCAGCCCCTCCAGCTCCTTCCTCAGCTTAGGCTCCATGCTGTCGATCCCCACGGGGGTCCTCACGCCGGCCACCACGTCCTCCCCCTGCGCGTCGCCGAGGTACTCGCCGTAGAGCTCCTTCTCTCCCGTCGACGGGTTCCGCGTGAACCCCACCCCGGAACCGGAGTCGGGGCCCATGTTCCCGAAGACCATGGTCTGGACGTTCACCGCGGTCCCCAGTTCTTCGCTGATCTTGTAGTACCGCCTGTACTCTCTTGCCCGCGGGTTGTTCCATGACCTGAACACCGCCGCCACCGCCAACTCCAACTGGGCGAACGGCTCCTGGGGGAACTCCTTGCCCGTCTCGGCCTTGACGATGGCCTTGAACCTCTCGGCCAGCCTCCTGATCTCCCGCGCGTCCAGGTCGATGTCCGCCTTTACCCCGAACTTCTTCCTCGCCGCCTCGAGCTCGGCCTCGAACTTCTCGCCGTCCGCGCCCATGGCCACCTTCCCGAACATCTGGACGAGCCTGCGGTACGAATCGTAGGCGAACTTCTCGTTCCCGGTCTTCTTGGCCCAGGCATCGACAATGGAGTCTGACAGACCGAGATTGAGGACGGTGTCCATCATCCCGGGCATGGAGAAGGGGCCGCCTGACCTGACAGAGAACAGCAGGGGATTCCGCGCGTCACCGAACCTCTTCCCGGTCTTCGCCTCGAGCTCGCGCACCTTCAGCCTCACCTCGTCCATCAGGCCTGCGGGGAGCTTGTCCCCCTGGGCGTGGAACTCCTTGCAGACGTCGGTGGTGACCGTGAACCCCGGCGGCACCGGCAGGCCTATGGCAGTCATTTGGGCCAGACCGTACCCCTTCCCGCCGAGCGCAAACTTGTCCTTGCCTACGGCTTCCTCGAAGAGCAGTACCCTGTCCATTCTCTATCTACCTGGCGGGGGCTGAAAGCGACCTGTATTTTAGAAAGACATCGTCCTTCGCGCGCTGCGAGCCTAGGTGTTGTACCAGGCCACGGTGAAGCTGCCGTGGTCAGCCGCGAGAGCCGATGGCTCTGCCTCGAGCGTGCTGCCGCTCGCCATGGTGATCTGCCACACCGTCGGGAACAGGCCTACAGCCTGGGTCACTCCGTTGACTGTCGCGACGTCCGACGGGCCGAAGGAGACAGTGCCGAAGTTGGCCAGCGGCAGGACTCCGAAGCCGCTCGAAGGCGCCTCAGCAATCCACTCAGCTGACGACCTCTGGGCCGACGTCACGACTGCCGAGTTGCTCGAAGACTTGCCGGTCGTCGTGTCGGTTATGGTCGCCACGAACGTGCTCCCGCCGGTGTACTGCACATTGGCGGTTATCACGTCCCCTGGCTTCACGTTGACGCTACTGATGGTGTACATCGGACTGGGGTAGAACTCGTACCATGCTGAGTAGGTCGCCACCCCGTGACTGCACTCCGCCAGGGTCCCGGTCTGCTCGACCGTGCTGCTGCTGTAGCCGTCGATGCCGACCCAGAACGCGGCGTATAGAGTCCCGCGACTCGGGCACGAGACTGCCGTTACGGTCCAGGATCCTGACACGTAAGTCACTGACCCTGCGACGCCCGCGACAGCGTAGCCGCTCCAGTTGGAGCTGCAGCTGTTTGTGGGGCAGACGAACTGGTGGAACCTCGACTGAGACGTGGCGTTGACCGACGACGCCGCCGCAAGCGCGGGGAGCGAAGTGATAACGAGGAAGACCGAGATAACCGAGACAGCGAGGATCCGTGAGGCTTGCGACATGCTTTGCTGCCTAACCTGTTAGGCTAGGTCTGTTCTTAAGCCTTTCTGGGCGGACTGCGGTTCTGGTAACTTAGCTTGACACCGCTCGGGGTGTTAACCAGACTGACATGGGATGCTTATATCGCAGAAACAACTCATACGGAGGTATGGAAGTGAAGGTCACGGGCTTAGATGAAGCCATTCAGAGCATCGAAGACCTCAAGAACGCAATCTCGAATGAAGCTCTAATCGAATGGGCAAACATCATCGAAAAGACTGCTCACCAAACTTGTGGTGAGGGCGTTGTGTTCAAGGGGTCAATTGATGCGCAAGGCAAGTTCCAGTTGCAGACTAAATCGACCCCCCAAACCTTCGATTGCCTATTGGATGCGATTCGAAAGAACATCCCCAACATGCATCCGTTTACTCAGGCAATCTACGAGAGGATAATCTATGGGTTGATTTCAGAGAAGGTCAAGAAGGAATCATCAGCCATAGGTTAGATGCTCGACTACCTGAAAGAAATGCAGAATGCGACATCTGAGGGCGGATAGGCTTGTCCCGCGAAGGCGTTCGGTCTGTAAGACCCTCGCCATTCCGATTCAACTCGCAAGCCCTTTGTCGATAACCATTGTTTGACCTCTTGCGATATTCTGCCGCGCTCCTCGTCACTGATTGCCGGGAATTGAATCTCAGCGGATTCGTCGTAGGTTAGCATTGGGACACCCCTCCTAATTGCCCCGCTCCTGACCAGCTCTCGGTCGAGACTGTCGGCTAAGCTGGCCGCGTCCCTGTGAGTTATCATGACGACAAGAATTGGCATGCTGCGTCAGGGCTCCGCCTTCTTGCTTGCGTTTTGTATCAGTGTCAGCCATTTGTTCTCCCCCTTCACTTTGATTCCCGCCCTGTCTGCGGGGGTGTCTCCGTTTAACCCTTCATGTGGCCGAATGAAGTTGTGATAGAGTTGAATCCCCTTGAGAATCGGCGTGTCGGTTCGCTTCAAGCCTCGCATTACTCTCTCCCTGTCTCTTACCTCTCCGTTCATGCGCTCCATCTTGTTGTTGTGAATGCCTCCCGCGAAGGCAATCTCTCGCGTGTGTGTGGCATGAGGGAAGTCGAGTTCAGCCGCCATCTTGTAGGAGCCGAGAGCGTCAGTGATTAACGCGGTCGGCTCCTTTCTTGCCGCCTGCTTGGCCTTGATGAAGAGTCGGCTTGCGTTCGCGCCCTCCTTGACTTGAGAGACTTCCTGAGCAATCCAGAATCTCGTCTCGTCGTCCATCACCGCAAAGACATACTTCCTGTCTCCCTTGAACTTGACATATAACTCGTCGGCTCTCCAAGTGTCGGAGACCTTTGGAGCGATCTGGACGAGATACCTGTCCATAAGTGCGACATACTTCCTAATCCATTTCAGAATGGCGACATGAGAAACGTACACGCCTTGCAATCGCAGGAACTTCTGAGCCCCCCTCAGGCTCTCGCCGGAGAAATACAACTGCATGGCCTGGGTGATTGCTTGGGGGGTCGCGTGCATCCTCTCGAATCCCAAGTTGACCACGAATGTCCTGTGGCAGTCTTTGCAGATGAACTGCTGGATGTCGCCATAGTCGTTATGTCTGATTCCGCGCTTGACTATCCGAAGAGACTGGCATGAGGGGCACGCGGATACATTGACCGGTTGAATGATTCTGTCATTGAGAACTCTCTCCCTCAGCTTCCGGCTGAACTCGACTGCCCATATATGCTTGCACTTTACCTGCCTGAACTTCGAGTCCAAACATGGACAGAGCCAGCCGTTCTCACAGGAGACTACCTGATACTCTCCCTTCCCTGACTGACTCTTGACAAAGTATGTGTGCGCATCGACCCTCTTAATCGCCCCCTCGACCTTGGCGATTGCCTCGCCCCGCGCCATGCGATAATCAAAAGCGGGGGCGTTCAATCTACGTCCTGCCCCCTGAACCGGCAGTAGGCCTCGCGGACTTCGTCGTATTCGGCCCCCATCTCGAACCGTGCTTGTTCGGTGGTCATTTCTTACCTACCAAGGTATAGGTTATGTGAGTATATAGGTGTTACTTATGCGGGCTATACTCAGTTAACCTTATAGGATACAGGTAAGTAGGCGAGGACAGTGAGCTACAAAGTCAAGATAGAGGTGGACGGTTATCGTTGCTTGAGATGTGGTCACGAATGGGTTCCGAGGACGATGGTAGATAGGGAGCCAACAATCTGCCCCAAGTGCAAGTCACCATATTGGAACAAGGAACGCCGTCGAACCAAGCAGAACTTGGTCGTCGTTAGGGGTGGAATCGAAAAATGATACAAAGCGCAAGGAGAAATAGCCCGTTCGACAGGCCGCTTGGTGAGTGGAAGCCAAGACATGGACAGGGTGAGTAGCTCGTGTCCGTAGAAGCCTCTCTGCCCCAGCCATCTCTGCCCCGCGTCGAGACGCAGAAGGAATTGATGGATGTTCTCGGAGATTGGATTAGGCCGCCAAAACCATTCGAAGCAGAGAAGGAGATGAGGGGACACCCCCTTGAGCTGAAGACCTACTTGGTCGAGAACAACAGCAAATCTCTTGCAGAGAGCTTTGAATACGAGAGAACTGTCGGGAGGATTTCGAACACGGGCCTTGACAAGCTCAAGATACTGACGATGTCCATTCAGCCGGCAGACAAGAAAAAGACACCTTCTCCGATTCAGTTCTACCTTGACATGTCATTTGAGAAGGGTAGATACCTCCTCTTGCACACCAATTATGATGCAGACCTTACCCAGACTGCAATCACAAGCTTGATTGATTCTGGGGTATTCGAACTTGACAGGGCATGGTTCTCTACAAGCATGCTGAAGAAATCCTCCGAAGCCCCAGGTAACAGTCGGGGCGGCGCAAGGGCTGGCTATGTTGACATCTTCTCCAAACCGGATGCAGAGGAGCTTGTTCCTGAAAACGACATGTTCGTTGAAGCGAGAGGTGGAAGCTCGAAGAAGTGGTTTGGTCTTGCCGAGGGTGATGATTACCTCAGGCAACATCTGGGATTCGAGTGGGTCAACATCGTAAGAGGAAAGATGAGTCATGGAATCAAGGACGAAGTCAGATTCGATGGGAGGTTCAGGGTGACCAGAGGCAGGTCGATTGGCGACCACATGATACTTGTCGAGAACGCGAGAGATGACTACCTGTCGCAGATGCAGACTGTCGAAGGCATGAGAATTGAGGGGCAAACCGAGAATGGATTCTCGTTAATCAAGGGAACTCCGTTCGAGTTTAGGTTCACCCGAAAGGTGGAAAGTTGGGAGCCCTTCCTTTCCCGGATATTTGACGCGACGAATCCATTCCGAGTTTGGGGAACCAAGACCATAGTCAGAGACAGATACTACCGCATCTTGGGGGTAGACATGCATACAGGTCATCCGTTGGACATTGAAGTAGCGGATGGTCTCTTCAGGGTCTATCTTCCTGAGTCGAGTTGCGGCAATGTGGTCATGCGCCTCTTGGCCAACCTTCAGAGGTTCTTCGACTCGACAATGACTTGCAGACAAATCGGCGCGAGCTGAGAATCTTGCGTCCAAGTCCGCACACCCTGCTCATCAACTGCGCGATAGGCTTCTGCATCGACAATGACACTTGGATACATCCACTTCATGCATTTGGATACTCGCCCGAACTAATCGAGCATAAGGTGGAACTACGGCGAAGAGGAGGGACGGTCAAGCCCGATGTCGTTGTGAACTCAAACAGGCTGAATCATGCATTGATATTTGATTGCAAGGGAGGCATTTCCTCGGATGAGGGACAGATTTCTCGCTATAGGTCGATTGAGATGTCCGACATTGGTCGATACATCAGGATTCACAATCCGCCGGAGTTCTCGCATGACATCTGCATATTAGATTACGCCGAGAACCACGCGATACTGGAAGCGGCCATAGCAAACCTCCCGTTTCTGACCTTAGGTGAGGGACAACTGACGCGGTCTCGAAGATTCACCAAGTTCGAGCTTAATCAAGCATTCCAAGACAGCGTCCCTATTCCCGAAGGCATGGTCGAACCTGTATCCTACTATCCATTCTCAGAGATTGACAGTCAAGGCGTGATTGTCAAACATGTCCTTAGAGCTATGATGACCATACTCCAAGACCGGAGAAGGCGTGAGATGGATGTCCTAGCCGCAGATACTTATCGCAATCCCGATGTCATGAAGACCATTCACCCGATGTATCGAATCATGGGTCGGGAACATCAGGAGTCACTTGAGCGTAGAGTCTCGGAGATACTGACCCACATTCAGAAGGCATACAGCGATTTCACTTTAAAGGTGGCCGAGATTCAGACAAAGAAGAGGGAAGGGGGCGATGCTACTGTCGCAATCTCGAATCTCACAGTGGATGTGGACGAGATAGTCAAGAGGGAGGAATCGGAGACCGGTCTTGACTTCTGGACGCGGGGTTCTTCGCCCTGAACATGTCAGTCTGGTTAACACCCCGAGCGGTGTCAAGCTAAGTTACCAGAACCCGGACTGCCGGCGCGCCCAACCGCCTCCCCGGAGAGCCTGTAGTAGTCCCACTCGCCCAGCCTGGACGCGCCCATGCCCTCGTAGAACCCCACAGCCCGCTTGTTCCACTTCAACACTGCCCACTCCATCCTCCCGCAGCGACGCCTTGCTGCCTCCCTGGCGCAGGCCCGGAACAACGCCGTCCCTGCCCCCGACCCGCGGTGCGACTCTTCGACGAAGATGTCCTCCAGGTAGAGCGTGGGCCGGGCGAGGAAGGAGGAGTAGGTGTAGAAATACAGCGCGTAGCCGACCAGCGCCCCATCGGCCTCGGCCACGAAGAGACCCAGCCTCTTCCTGTCGAAGATGTCCCTCAGCAGCCTCCTCTGTCCCTCCGAGGCGGGCGGCTCTAGGCGCTCGAACTCCGCGAGGGCCACTAGCAGCCTCAGGAACCCTTCGGAGTCGCTCCTTCTGGCCCTCCTGACGGTCAGCTTCGCCAAGCTCAGGTCCCGGCGGCAGGGGGCCTGTTAAACTGCTTCGGTGCCGGCGGCGCAGCCTCCGGGGGCCATCTCATCGCACGGCGCCTTCGGGTCCGCCGGGAAGCCCTGACGATTGCCTTCCATTCGACAAAGGATAAAGCGCCCCTGAGAACGCCTCGCGCTTGGGATGGGCCTCAAGGAATGGGTGATTCCCCAAGACAAGGCCTTCTACGACCTCCTTGAGCGGGAGTCGTCGAACGTCCTCCTGGGTGCGACTAAGTTCGAGGAGGCCATGAAGAACTTCGACCGAATGGAGGAGAGGCGGAAGGAGTTCAAGGACATCGAGCACGCCGGGGACGACATCGTGCACGAGATTTACGAGAAGGTGAACAGGAGCTTCATCACCCCCATAGACCAGGAGGACATAACGAAGCTGGCATCCCTCTACGACGATGTGCTGGACTTCATGTACTCTGTCATGAACAGGCTTGTGCTCTACGACGTCTCGGGGCCGCAGGAGCCCATGATCAAGCTGGCCGGCATCTGCCGCGCCTCAGTGGAGGAGATCCACCACGCCTTCACTTCCATGCGTAAGCTGGACAAGGCTGAGATTGACACGAGGTGCATCGAGGTCGACAGGCTGGAGAACGAGGCCGACGAGCTCCTGAACGACATCATCGCGCAGCTCTTCAAGAGTGACGACGTCATCAGCATCCTGAAACTGAAGGAGATCTACCTTGCGATGGAGACCGTCACGGACCGCTGCGAGGACCTAAGCTTCGTGCTCAGGGACATCCTCATCAAACACTCATAGGGGACCGCGGTGGACCTCCAGACCGTATACGTTCTCGGGATTATAGTAGTCGCTTACTCCTTCGATTTCATCAACGGTTTCCACGACGCCGCCAACTCGGTGGCGACGGTAATCTCCACCAGGGTGTTGTCTCCCGTAGCCGCCGTGACCATGTCCGCCTTCTTCAACTTCATCGCCTTCATCGTCTTCGGCGTGGGCGTCGCCGTCACCGTCGGTAGTGGAATCGTCAGCTCGACCGTCATCACCCCCAACCTAATACTGGGCGCCCTCATCGGCGCCATAGCTTGGGACCTCGTCACCTGGTACCTCGGCCTGCCGTCCAGCTCCTCGCACGCTCTCATCGGCGGCCTTGTGGGAGCCGCCGTGGTCAAGGCCGGAACGAACGCCCTAGTCTGGGCCGGCCTTGAGAAGACGGTGAGCTTCATGCTGGTGTCCCCAGTCATGGGCTTCGTCCTCGCCTTCCTGCTGATGACCGCCCTCATCAGGGCCTTCTTCAAGTTCCCGTTGACCGTAGTCAACCGCCACTTCAGGCGACTCCAACTAGTCTCCTCGGCGCTGGTCAGCCTGAGCCACGGCACCAACGACGCGCAGAAGACGATGGGCGTCGTGACTGCCCTGCTCTTGTCAGCCAACTGGATATCTTCCTTCAAGGTCCCATTCGTCGTGGCCGCCCTCGCCTCAACCTCCATCGCCCTCGGGACCTTCTTCGGTGGCTGGCGCATCGTGAAGACCCTTGGGTTCAGGATGACTAAGGTGGATCCGGTCCACGGGTTCTCCATCGAGACCGCGTCTGCCGTCACCATCTTGGGGGCCTCCTACGCCGGCATCCCAGTCAGCACCACCCACGTGGTCAGCGGCGGGGTCATGGGATCCGGGTCCACCTTTGGCGCCGCGTCAGTGAAGTGGGGGGTGGCTAGGAGGATCATCTGGGCCTGGCTAATCACAATTCCCGCGTCCGCCGCCATCGCGGCCGTCTCCTACTGGGTGATCTGCGCCCTGTAGTGCGCTAGGGCGCCTTCGCCTCGACTTCGACCCCGCCTCCGAGCCCTCCTGGGGCCGCACACCTCCGCGTGCGGCACCCACCCGCCTGCCTCCGCAATCCTATAAGCAGGCCCGCGCTGGACGGTCATGAGGAGCAGCCTGCGAATTTGGATAGCATCCAGGAGGGCCTCAAGCACGCGATGCGGTCCTACCCCCAGGGGGTCACAGTCGTGACCACCCAGGCCCCCGACGGCCCCGAGGGGATAACGGTCAGCTCCTTCATCAGCGTCTCCCTCTCGCCCCCCCTCGTCCTGGTCTCCATAGCCAAGGACGCCAGGTTCCAGGAGCACTTCACGGGGGCCAAGGCCTTCGCAATCAACTTCCTCGCCCACGACCAGAGGTCCATCTCGGAGAGGTTCGCCGGCTTCACCGGCGCCCTTGACAGGTTCGACGGGGTAAGGCACGCGCCGGGAGTTACGGGCTCCCCCATGATCGAAGGCGCGTGCGCAGCCCTTGAGTGCAAGGCCTGGAGGGTTTACGACGGCGGCGACCACTCCCTCATAGTCGGGGAGGTCGTCAGGGCCGCGGTGCTGTCGAAGAAGAAGCCTCTCGTGTACCACGACAGGGGCTACTCGTCGACAGGCGCCGCGTGACCCGCGGGCGCCTAGGCGCGCAACCTTTTCCTGGCCGCGGTGATGTCGACGCCCCTCTCGCGTAGCTCGGCCAGCAGGACCTCGACCATCCGCCCGCTCACCGCCCTCTCCGGAGCCACGGTCCCCCTGCCCTTGACGAGGCCCTCGCCCACCATCTGCGCGACTATGGACGCCGTGTACGCAGTCGTCTTCCCCATCGACGTCACCTTCTTCGCCTCGTCGTACCTGTCCACCATGTCGTAGGCCATCTCCTCGGTCTTCGACCTCGCTGTCACGCGCATGACTGTGATGTCCTCCGGGTCGCCCTCGGAGAGCTTCCTCCCGAGCACCTGCCAGGACATCTCGATGGGGGATACCTCGGCCCCGCCCACGCTGACCTTCTGCTTGTCGAAGTAGCCCGCCTCCTGGAGGAGCCCCATCTTCTGCGCGTGGCCCGGCCACCGCAGCGTCTTCTCGTCGAGGACCCTCATCCCCTTCATGGTGTAGACGAGGCTGGCGAGGCCGTCCGTGCAGAACGCCTCCAGCCTCCCTATGGGCTCCGGGAACTCGACGGTCTCGACGGTCGAGAACGGCATCACCTTCACGAGCCTCCCGCCCCTGAAGACCCTCGCCTCGTCGGTGTACTCTCTCAGGAGGCCCACTATCGAGAAGACCAGCCTGTAGTCGAAGGGAGGCCTCGGCCTCTGAGGGAGCCCCCCCACCATGATGTGCCCTTCGTCCCCGCCTCCAATTGCGTCCAGGCCGTGGGCGAGCAGAATCGCGCCGAGCCCAGGCGCCAGGCCGCACCCGGGGATCAAAAGGGCGCCCGACCTCCGGGCCGCCCCATCCAGCTCCATCTGCTCGTCCTCGAAGGCGATGTTGACCATCTTCGTCCCCGACGCGACGGCCGCCAGGTCGGAGCTGTGGACCACCCCGTGGGGGAGGGCCGACACAGCCACGTCGAATCGCTTCAGGAAGCGCTCAGTCTTGGGCCTGTCCTTGATGTCCAGGACCTCGACGGACAGCTTCCTTCCGCCCGCCTTCCTCTTCACCGCTGCGAGCCTCTCCTCGTCGAGGTCTGCAACCGTCACGCCATCGACGCCGTCTGCGCGGGCCAGGTCCCACGCCGCGACGCCTCCCATCAGGCCGGACCCAAGGACTGCGGCTTTCATTCCGCCGCCCCTCCCCTCCTGGCGCTTATCAAGTGCGCCCCGGGCCCGGGGCCGCCAGGACGCGATCTTCCGAGCCGGCGGCTCAGGAGGCCGCGAAGAGCTCCACGGTCTCGGCGACCCAGTGGATGCCCTTCTCCAGCAGGTCCAGGCGCAGGTTCTCGTTGGGGGCGTGTATCCCGCCGTCCTCGGCGGACACGCCGATGTCGACCGACGGCATCTTGTACCTGCGCGTGAACAGGTAGAGCGGCCCCGTCCCCGGCGACGACAGCTCGACCACTGGCTCCTTCCCGTAGACCTTCTCCGCCGCCCTGACGGCCGCCTGGGCGAATGGGTCCCTGTAGGACGTCCTCGCCGCTGGCTCCATGCTCTCCAGCCTCATCTCCACGTCGGCGAAGCCCTTCTCGTCCATATACTGCCTCAGCCTCTTCACCAGGTCCTCCGGGTCCTGGTCGGGGACCAGCCTGAAGTCTAGCTTCGCGTGTATCTCCTTGGGGAGGACCGTCTTTGAGCCCGGCCCCTCGTACCCGGACCAGATGCCCGCGATGTTCGCAGTCGGCCTCTGGGTCAGCGCCTTCTTGGCCAGGTCCGCGTTCATCCCTCCCAGCAGCTCCCTGGCGCCGTAGTTCTTCCTGAACGCCTCGGCGTCGAAAGGCATCGCCTTCATCACCTCGAGCTCCTCCTCCGAGAGGACCTCCACCCCGTTGTACCATCCAGGCACTTGGATCATCTCGTTCTCGTCCTTCAGCAGGTTGAGCAGCCTGATGAGTCTCCAGGGGGCGCTGGGGAGGGCAGCCGCGTAGCTGCTGTGGGCGTCCTGAGACAGCGACTTCAGCACGAGCTCGACGTAGATCATCCCCTTCACACCCAGCGTCACCTTCGGGCGCTCCTCAAGGTCCACGGTCCCGTACTCCCAGACGACCCCGTCCGCCTTGAAAAGGTCCGGGTACTTCGAGACGTAGTCCCCGAGATGGACGCTCCCTGTCTCCTCCTCCCCTTCGAAGCAGAACTTGATGCCGCACGGGGGTTCGCCGGCCGTCTTGACGAATGCCTCCGCCAGCTTGAGCCTCGACACCAGCTCCCCCTTGTCGTCGGAGACCCCCCTGCCGTAGATCCTCCCGTCCCTTATCTCGGGCTTGAAAGGAGGGGACTTCCAGAGGTCCAGCGGCTCCTCGGGCTGGACGTCGTAGTGGTTGTAGAACATGACCGTCTTCTTCGACCTTGTCGACTTCAGCTCCCCGTAGACGAGCGGCGCCGCTCCCTCGACCCTCAAAACCCGGGTCGTCGCGCCGATCTCCCGGAGCATGGCCTCCACCATGGCCGCGCACTCCTCGATTCCCTCGTGCCTAGCCGACACGCTCGGCTGGGCCGCCAGCCGCATTATCTCCTGGGCGAACCTGCCCATGTTGTCCTTCACGTACTGCGAGTACCTTGCGTCGACCATTGTTGAATCCTGCCCCGCCGCCGGGAGACACGGGAGATAAACCTAGAGCAGCGCCTGTGCGGCTTGCTTCGGGAACGATTTCCAACTATGAGAATCGCCTCCCACCCTTAAAGGGCAACCCTCGGCGCGCCGTCCCAGAGAGTGTGAGCAGTGGCTACCGCTTCACCTGAACTTGGCGACAAACGGCGCGACGTGCCCGTGCTAGGGCAGGCGCCTCCTGGGAAGTCCGGCGGTCAGGAGCGCAAGATAGCGGGCACCGGCGGTCAGCCCGTGGCCCCGAGGCCCATACCGAAGGACGAGCTGTCGCGGAAGGCGGTCCTCTACTCGAAGTTCTACGGCGGCAAGGTTGGGACTGTCCCCAAGGTGCCAGTTAGGTCGCTACAGGACTTCTCCATCTGGTACACCCCAGGCGTCGCCGCGGTCTCGCTCACGGTCGCCAACGAACCGGACCTCTCGTTCGAGTACACCGGAAGGTGGAACACCGTTGCAGTCATCTCCGACGGCACCAGGGTCCTCGGCCTGGGGAACATCGGCCCCGAAGGCTCGCTCCCGGTAATGGAAGGGAAGGCGCTGATCTACAACTATCTTGGGGGCGTAAACGCGTTCCCCCTGCCCATCCGCGCAAGAGACGAGGAACACTTCATCACAGTAGCGAAGGCGCTCGAGCCTTCCCTCGGAGGCATCAACCTCGAGGACATCGAGTCCCCGAAGTGCTTCGAGATCCTCGACAGGCTGAGGGCCGAGATGAGCATCCCGGTCTGGCACGACGACCAGCAGGGGACAGCCGGCGTGTCGGTAGCGGGGCTCTTCAACGCCCTTGAGCTGACGGGGAGGAAGCTGCAGAACACAAGGATAGTGCTCTTCGGCTCCGGGGCGGCCAACGTCGCCACAGCGCGGCTCCTCATGAGCGCCGGCGCCGACCCGAAGAAGCTGCTGATGGTAGACAGGAAGGGGGTACTGCACCCCGAGAGGGACGACATCGACCAGCTTTCCGTCAAGAACAAGTGGAAGTACGAGCTCGCCCTGAAGACCAACGGGGACCACGTCAAGGGCCAGCTGATAGACGCCCTGAAGGGCTCCGACGCCCTCATCGCCGCCGCGGGAGTGGGCCCGAACCTGATCAAGAAGGAGGAGATAGCCCAGATGAACAAGCACGCCATCGCGTTCCTGATGGCGAATCCCGTCCCCGAGATGCTTCCGTCGGACGCCAAGGAGGCGGGGGCCGAGGTGGTCGCCACGGGCAGGTCGGACTACCCGAACCAGGTCAACAACAGCCTCCTCTTCCCTGCGATATTCCGCGGCGCCCTCGACGTCAGGGCCAGGACCATAACGGACACAATGGTCATCGCCGCCGCCAAGGAGCTCGCAAAGCACGCCGCCGACAAGGGCCTGACGAGGGAGCACATCCTCCCGACCATGACCGAGTGGGAGGTCTATCCGCAGGTGGCGGCTACGGTGGGAGACATGGCCGTCCGCGAGGGCCACTCGAGGAAGAAGCTATCCAGGACCGAGCTGCTGGCAACGGCCACGGACATGATCCAGCATGCGCGCAAGTCCATGGAAAGCCTCAGGAGTTGCGGGGTAATACTTGAGCCACCAGAGTAAGAAGAAGACGGACGGTGGGCATCCTCCGTCGATGCCCCACGTCAAGGTGCGGCATGCGACCAAGGACGACGTCCCGGAGATTGCCGACTTGGCCGTGCGCCTGAAGAGACTGAACAACGAGTTCGACCCCCTCTTCAGCGTCGTCGACGACGCGAAGGAACGGGCCCTCAAGTACATCGCGGGAACCTTGGGCTCGCCCAAGAACCTCCTACTCGTCGCGACCCATGGAAGCAAGGTCATAGGCTTCCTGAGGGCGGAGATGAGGGAGAGGGTCTTCTATGAACCGCACGTAGAGGGGCACATCACAGAGATGTACGTCCTTCCGGAGTTCAGAAGGAAGCTGCTCGGCCACGACATCCTGGGGCAGGGGTTCAAGGAGCTAGTGAAGATGGGCGCCCAGATCGTAGTCGGCGACCTTCCTGCTCGGAACGAGATCGGCTACCACTTCTACACCAAGCGCGGGTTCAGGAAGCTCACAGAGACCTTCGCCCACATGCCCGAGTAGGCGCCCGGGGCCTACAAGTCAGTCCGGCCAGGCCTCAGCGTAGGCTCTGCCCCGCCAGTCAGCCGGCGGGGCTAGTAGTCCAGCAGGGTCCCGAGCTTCGGGCACCTGCACCCGCCCAGGTACATCCCGCACCTGTAGCAGACGTGGTTCTTCCCCTTGCAGGCCTGCTTGTGCACGTGGGTCTTGATGCAGTAGGTCTCGTCCGGGACGGCCAGAATTCTCAATCTGAGAAGCGACCGGTCTGGACCGTATATAATCTTAGGTGGTGGCCTAAGTCGCAGTTCGGCAGTTGGCTAACCTACCTCTTCCTGAAACCCTGAGCCTTGAGAAGGCCGTCGCCGTTGACCTCCATCAGCGTCTCGAACGACCTTGGGTCTTCCACGCTGACCCCGCCGCTGACGGTCCACTCCCTGAACGACGCTCCCTCTGCCAGCTTCGCCCGGACTTCGTGGGTCGTCGTCCGCGCGAAGGTCCTGCTCCTTCCGGTGTAGTCCTTGCCGTCGACCAGCACCTTCACCAGCTTCACGTCGGCGCTCTCGAACCTCACGAGCCTGGTGTACCGACGGTACAGCCTCCCCATCGCGTAGCCGAAGACTGCGGTCCAACCGACGAAGAACGCCGCGAGCAGGGCCGTCTCCTCAGGGCCGAGCACGAACCCGTACAGGTCCCCCAGGACCAGCCCCAGCGCGACAAGGGCGGCGATCACCTCGCCTTTCGCGGCAGGGCTCCTGCCCGGGAACGACTCGTAGGACCACCCGAAGAGGGCGGCGAAGAAGAGGACGACAAAGAAGGCGTAGAACGCTGTCAGCGGCACGTACCAGGAGGCGACCAGGTTGAAGCACGCCTGCAGGGCCGTGCTGTTGTTGGGCGGGCACGACCCCGGGCTGGTGCTCCCGAGCTGCGATAGCGCCTCGCCCTTGAACAGGTACCACATCGCAATGTTGAACGCGGCCAGCCCTCCGGCGTAGAGCGCCCCGCCGAGGGTCCCGGCCTTGACCCCGGCGAGTATGGACCCCATCCGAGACCCGCGCCTACTGCTTCAGCGCCTTCAGGACCTCGGCGTCGTGGCCGTCGACCCTGACCTTCCTGAACGCCCTCTTGACCCTCCCCTCGGCGTCGATCACGAACGTCGACCTTTCGGTCCCCCAGTACGTCTTGCCGTAGTTGTTCTTCAGCCTCCAGGTCCCGTACAGCTTGTGCACCTTCAGGCCCTCGTCGCTCAGGAGCGGGAAGTTCAGCGAGTACTTCGCAATGAACTTCGCGTGCGAGTCCAGCGAGTCGGCGCTGACGCCGAGCACCACCGCGTCCAGGCCGTCGAACTTTGGCATGCCGTCCCTGAAGGCGCAAGCCTCCTTGGTGCAGCCCGGTGTGTCGTCCGCCGGGTAGAAGTAGAGCACCACGCTCCTCCCTCTGAAGGAACTCAGCTTCACCGGCTTGCCGGTCGTCGACGGCAGCTCGAAGTCGGGCGCGGCGTCGCCCTCTTTCAGGTCCCCAGGCTTGCTCACAATCGGGCGTCGGCGGCGCCGGGTGAAAAACCTAGTGGAACGGGGCCGCTTCCGCCTGCGTCCTAGATGCTGCCGGCCTGGACGACGGGCTTGCCGGAGATGCTCAGGTCGGCTCCCCTGGCGACGGCCAGCATGCCGAAGCCTCCGAGCGTCACGGATCCGGCCGGCATCCTGTCCTGGCCGTAGAGGTACCCCATCTTCGGGTTCACTCCAACGTTCATGACGGTCAGCCTCCGCTGGTCCTCCGGGACCGCCTTCAGCAGCTCCCCAAGTAGGCGCCCACTCCGTCTGCTCTTCCAGGCCATCAGCCTCCCCTCCTTGAACTTCAGGGATGCGTCCTCGATGATGCCCAGCCTGGTGAGGGTCCGGGAGACCGTCATGGTCCCCGACGCGGACTTTGGGTCCACCTGGCTGTTGACGAAGCCAGGCGGGACGTAGGCCATGTTGTCGCCGGACTCCACGTCAGCTTTGGTGACAGTGCCGTCCTCGACGGCCGGCTCCCCCTTCAGGGCGAAAGCCAGCGTCGAGCCGCTGGTCGTGAGCACCCCTTCGGCGCCGTCGGAGAAGCGGGACGACACCCTCCTCGCCGTCACAGAGATCTCGCCGAGGTCCACCAATGCCGCCTTCAGCTGGCGCTCCACGATCTGGTCCACTGTCTTGCCCAGCATCCCGGCCATCTCTTCGCCGATGTACCCGAAGGTCAGCCTCGCGCCCCTGAGCTTGGCCTTTTCGGCCTTCTCGTACCAAGGTCCGTTGTACCTGGTCGAGTCCGCCATCAGCTTGGGGTCCACCTTCGTCTGGTACGCACCCAGGAGCGGCCCGGGCACGAACACGTAGGCGTCCGTCCCCGCGAGCATCCCGATCTCGTTTCCCCCCATCAGGCCGACTGTGTCCCTCGGCGCCCTCTTCAGCCCCTCGATGTAGGCCTCCTCGTCCTCCAGCAGCAGCATCGCCGTGCACCCCATGGCCCTCGCCTCGGCGACCGCGGCCCTCGCGAAGCCGAGGCCGTTGCTCCAGGTCTCGACCGTGACTGCCTCCCCCTTTCTCACGGAGAGCGTCTCCGACAGCACCTTCTTCGCAACCTTCCCGTAAAGCGCGTCCAAAGCGGCCATGGGCCTGCGGCCCCACCGCCTCCTCTTAAACTGACCCCAGAGCTGGAGCGTCCCGCCGTCAGTAGACGTATGCGTCGAGCCGCTTCCGCGCGATGGGGCTGAGGAACGCCTCGAGCTCCCCGAGCGCGTCGAATTCCTTGGCGACCAGAAGGGCGCCGGCCGTGGGGGCCCTGACCCCCCTCCTCTCGCAGACCATCACGGTGTACTTTTCGGCGAACCTAGTCACGAACGCGAAGCATGGCCTCTCGCCATAGGAGCCCGCGAGCCTGACCCCTGCGTCGGAGTCCAGGCGGCGCAGCTCCTCCATGAGAGCCTGAAGGGACCTGACCCTCTTCTCGTAGAACAAGGCTGCCACCGACGCCCGCGCTCTCCTGCTCAAAAAGGCTAATACCTGACCGCCTCTCGCCGGCACTTCCTGTTGCAGAGCCGCCTCGCCGTGTTCAACACCCTGACACAGAGGAAGGAGCGCTTCCGAAGCCTGCGCGAGGGGGAGGTCTCCATGTTCGCGTGCGGTCCCACCGTGCAAGACTACATGCACCTCGGCCACGCCCGCACCTACGTCTTCTATGACGTCGTCGCCCGCTACCTGGCCAAGCTCGGCTACAGGGTCCGCTTTGTGGTCAACATCACCGACATCGACGAGAGGATCACCGACGAGGCAAGGCGGAAGGGTAGGGATCCGCTCGCCCTGGCCCTTGAGCACTCCAAGACCTTCATCGAGGACATGGCCAAGCTACGGGTGGACTCGATCTGGAAGTTCGAGCCCGTGTCCGCCCACGTCGACGGGATGATCGACATAGTTTCGCGCCTGATAGCGAACGGGCACGCCTACGTGAGTGGACGGTGGGTCTACTTCGACGTGTCTACCTTCCCCCGGTTCGGGATGCTCTCACACCAGCGCCGCGGCGCCCTCTCCCTCAGGCCCCTGGAGCTCTCGCTCAGGAAGAAGAACCTCCTGGACTTCGCGCTCTGGCGCCCCGAGACCCTCGTCGAGGGGAAGTGGGACAGCCCTTGGGGCAGGGGGTCCCCCGGGTGGCACATCCAGGACGTGGCCGTCACGTCCGCCCTCCTTGGCCCTCAGTACGACATCCATGGCGGCGCCTACGAGCTGATCTACCCGCACCACGAGGCCGAGATAGCCGAGGCGGAGTCCCTCACGGGTCTCAGGCCCTTCGTGGGCTACTGGGTGCATACGAGGCTGGTGAACATGAAGGGTGAGAAGATGTCGAAGTCCGTCGGGAACGTCGTAAACGTCAGGGACGCGCTTAAGCGATACTCTGTCGACCAGCTCAGGACCTTCCTGCTCGGGGTCCACTACAGGCGGGACATGGACCTCAGCGGGCTTGACATCGCCGCCGAACGCTACCTCAGGATGAAGGCGCTGGCAGCAAAGGCTCTCGGCCTGGCGGGGCGCGGTCAGGCAGAACCCGACGTGGACATCATGAGGCGCCTCTCGGCCGCCATGGACGACGACTTCGACACTCCGCGGGCGCTGCAGGTGATCGAGGCAGCCCTCGCGTCGGCCGCAGGCGCGAAGGGACAGGCCTCGGCCAGGGCGAAGCTGAACGCCGCCCGTGATGCGGCGCGGGTGCTCGGAGTGGAGTTGGGGATTGGCTAGCCTGAAGGAGCTGGAGCTCAACGAGGCCTCGTGGTGGGCCTTCTGGGCCGACCTGAGTTGGACCGGGGCCGACTCCTATGTCCTCACGTCGCGGGAGTCAGACGAGTACTTCTTCAACAGAGGCGGCTTTCTTGGCTGCGAAGGGGGAGCGGCGTCGGTCGCCGGCGCAGAGGCGGCCCTCGTCAGGGCGGGACGGAACCCATGCTTTTCGGTGCCGGACGAGTGCGCCCAGGTCCTGCGAGCCCTGACTTCGCGCGGCTACACCGCCTTCGACTCGATGGCGGTCCTGGAGCTCGGCCGGCCGACCTTCAGGACGTCCCCCGCGCTTGCGATATCGTCGGGCCAGGAAGTCGAGCCAGCCGACTGGGCAGCGGCGTACTCTCTCTCCTTCTACGGCGACTTGAGCGAGAGCGAAGCGGCGACGCGCGTTGCCTCCCGGGTCGCGAGGGAGCAGTCAGTGACGCTTATCGAGGGAAAGATCGACGGCGATGCTGCCGGCGTGCTAGCTGCGTTCCGGTCACCGGGGCTCATCGGCATATACTGCGTGGGCACGGCTGGCGGATTCAGGAGGGCCGGCGTAGCGGGGTCACTGATCCGGGCGGCCTGGGACATCGCGTCAGCAGAGGGGAGGTCCTTGGTTCTGCAGACGATACTTTCCGAGAACGCCCTCGGCTTCTACTCCAGGGGCGGGTTCCGAAGGCTTCACTCCAAGACGCTGTTGGCGCGTGGTTCGGGCGGGACTGGGGGGAAGCAGGCCGGGAGGGGCCCGCCATGAAGCTAGGCGTCGTCATCAACAGGGGTGCCCCGCTGGGGACAGTCAGGTTCGCGGACGTCTTCAAGGGGTTCGAGAAGGTCGGGGCGGTCCGGTCCATCTTCGGAGCCGAGACCGACCGAGTGCTCTCTGGTCTCAGCGTCGAGATAGAGGACGGCCGCGGCTACATGCGAATCAACGCGGAGAAGGGCACGGTCATGGTCAACGCCAAGTACCTGAAAGACGGCGAAGAGCTCCACCTCTACCTGGACGTGGTCCACGAGCTCGTCCACATCAGGCAGCACATGGAGGGGAAGGAGCTCTGGGACAGGAGGTACGCCTATGTAGACAGGCCCACGGAGGTCGAAGCTTACCGTGCTGTCCTGCAGGAGGCCAGGCGGCTCGGCCTCCCCGAGGACGAGATAGTGGAGTACCTGAAGGTCGACTGGGTCTCGGCCGAGGACTTCGCCCGGTTCCTTGCAACGCTCGGCGTCGGGGCCTGAAAGGCGGAATCCCCAGGAAGGAGTCTCGGGGGAGCAGGAGGGGGCGATTCGGGGTCTGTCAGGCGCAGGGGACCCGATTCATGGGAATAACGCCTAGAAGAGGCCTGAAAAGAGGCGTGCCGGCGAGCGTCTGGGCGGCAGAATAGGCTTGCTGTTTATATATGGGGAGCGTTAACACCAAATGAGAATTCGCCGTATTCTCGATTTGATTGCAAATGTCGCACCACACTAACTTCTCGCGCCTGCTGAAGCAGGAGAGACACACGGACAAGTGCCCGCGCTGCGGCAAGAGCCGGATGGTCATCGACGGCTCAGGCTCAGAGCTGTACTGCAGCGACTGCGGCCTCGTCGTGAAGGAGAAGATAATCGACACCGGGCCGGAGTGGAGGTCGTTTTCCGGAGACGAGAAAGGCGACAGGAGCAGGGGAGGCTCCCCGACATCCATCGCCATCCACGACATGGGGCTCGCCACAGTCATCGGCGGCCTGAACAAGGACGCCTCGGGCAAGGCCCTTTCCGGCTCCATGAAGTCCACGGTCGAGAGGCTCAGGACCTGGGACAGGAGAAGCCAGGCCCACGAGTCCGCTGACAGGAACCTCCGCCAGGCCTTCGGCGAGCTCAGGAGGTTCGCCGACAAGCTCGCGGTGTCCGAGGCAGTTACTGAGAAGGCCGCGTACTTCTACAGGAAGGCCCTCGAAAGGAACCTGGTGCGCGGGAGGTCCATCACGGCGATAATCGCCGCTTCACTCTACGCCGCTTGCAGAGACGGCCAGATCCCGAGAACCCTGAAGGACGTGGCCCAGGTCAGCAACGTCAAGAAGAAAGACCTCGCCAGGTCGTACAGGCTCCTGCACAAGGAGATGGACTTCAAGATGCCCGTCACCGACGCGGGGAGGTGCGTCTCCATGATCGCCTCCAGGGCCAACATGCCCGAGTCGACCCAGAGGCGGGCGAGGGAGATTCTGGTCAGGGCGAGGCAGACCGGCCTCTCGGCTGGCAAGGACCCGATGGGGCTCGCGGCATCGGCGCTCTACGTCGCCTGCACCCTCGAGGGCGCCGAGAAGACCCAGAAGGACGTGGCTGAAGCGGCCGGCGTGACCGAGGTCACCATCAGGAACCGCTACAAGGGTCTGAGGGAAGGCCTCGGAATCTAAGAGCCGGCAGTCCCTGCCCGAAACCAACGGCGGGAAGTTCATGGTCCAGGTCCACGTGGGGAAGGACTTGAAGGGCAGTCATGGCTCCGGGCTGAAGCAGTGCGCGGCCCGAAGGCTGCTAGAGTGTAGCGGCGAAGGGGCGATGGCGGCCTAGGGCTGGATCAGCTGTAGCTTCAGCGCCTTCCGATCCCGATAACAGTTCTTGGTCTCGTGCCAGAACGAGACCTCCGGCTCCCCGTACACCCAGCAGAGCTTGACCTCCATCCCTCCCTTCTCCGCCGGGAAGTCGACCATGCCGTATTCCAGGTCCCTCACCTGGAGCCCCATCGCCTCCAGCTCGTCGATCCGCATGTTCATGTCCTCTCTCAGCGCGTCGAGCTGCGCTGCCTTGTCGGCAATCTCGTAGAGGCCGTAGCCGAGCAGGTTGTATCTCTCCATCTGCGACCTGAGGCCATCCGCGACTCTGCGCTTCTCCATGAGTTCCTTGACCTTCGGCCTGATGTCCGGGAGCAGCTTCGACGCCTCCTGCGGCGTGAAGAGATGCTTCTCCCGGGGCTGAGGGTGCGTTGTGCGGCTCGCCTCTCCAGGTGTCGAGGGACATCGGTAAATTACTCTTGGCTGGAAAAAACATGACCCCGGGAGCCAAATTCGTTGAGCACAACAGTTGTTCCCCGCAGGATCCGGCGCGGCGAGATACTGTTTATAATTCGCCGCTAGGCCCGAAGCCAGGTGTACACGAGGAGGGGCGACTCGGGCGAGACCTCGCTCTATGGCTCCAAGAGGGTCGCCAAGGACTCCCCCCGGGTTGAGGCATACGGCTCCATAGACGAGCTCAGCAGCCTGATCGGCCTCGCGATCTCGCTGTCAAAGGAAAGGGCGGTGGCCTCGGGCCTGCGGGAAGTCCAGGCGATGCTCTTCCGCGCTGCCGCCGACTCGGCCACGGGGAACGACCAGTCTCCTGGAGTCGAGAGGATCGGGGCGTCGGACGTCGCCCGGCTTGAGGAGATGACCGACGAGCTGCTGAAGCGCCTGCCGCCGCTGCGGAACTTCATCTACCCAGGCGGGTCGCAGTCTGCTGCTTCCATCCAATTCGCCAGGGCGGTGTGCAGAAGGGCCGAGCGCCGAGTGTTGGCGGCGTCCAAGGCGGAGGCGATGAACCTGGAGCTCAAGCCTTTCTTTAACAGGCTGTCTTCCTACCTCTTCAATCTCGGCCGCTACGCCAACCTGAGGGCCCGCCGTCGGGAGGATGTTTGGAGGGGTCGCCAAGCCTCGGGCTCGCGAAGACGTCCCTGACCCGACTGCAGCCCGACGTCCTGCCCATGCCGTGCCCTGGCCTGTTCCCGCTCCGCCCGATGGGCGGCACCCCGTCTCCCAAGAGAGTCAGGTCGGTCCTACCTCGCGAGCTCGAAGGCCGTCGAGTTCCCCAAAGGACGCCCGGGCTACTCGCCCGCGAGCTTCGCTTCGCGCTTCTCGAGAAGGGCCTTGACGCCTTCCCCGTGGCCCCTCGTCTTCCCGGCCAGTTCCTGCAGGTAGACCTCGTATTCGAGGGCCGAGCCCGCGTCCACCACTATTGCCCTGTTGAGCGCCCTCTTCGTCAGCGCGATGCCACGGGTCGGGCCTGACGCCAGCCTCTCGGCTATCTTCGCGACCTCGTCGGAGAACTTGTCCTCGGGGAAGACCCAGTTCACCAGACCCAGGTTGAGGGCCACCTTCGCGTCGATGGGCTCCCCCAGCATGGCCACCTCCATCGCCTTGGCCTGGCCTAGGACCCTGGACAGCCAGAAGCTGGTCCCAGAGTCGGGGGCGAGGCCGATCCTGATGAAGGCCTCGTGGAAGCTGGCCTTTTCGGATGCGGCCCTCATGTCGCAGGCGAGGGCGAGCCCCAGCCCGGCCCCCGCGGTCACGCCGTTCACGGCCGCCACGACCGGCTTCTCCATCCTCCTGATCCTCTGGACTATCGGGTTATACTTGCCCTCCAGCACCTCGCCGAGGAGCATGGGCCCGCGGCCCTCGTAGGCCGCCCCGGTCGAGTTCAAGTCCTCGCCCACCGAGAAGGCACCCCCCTCCCCAGTCACAACCAGGCATCTCGCTTCGGAGGACCTCTCCCCCTCCTTGAGGGCTTCGAGGAGGTCGGTCCCCATCTGGACGTCGAATGCGTTCAGCTGGTCGGGCCTGTTGAGCCGGATCCACTGCACGCCGTTCCTGACTTCGGAATTGACGGTCCCGTATGTCATCTACTTGCCCTCGAAGACGGGCTTGCGCTTCTCCTTGAAGGCCTTCATCCCCTCCTTCTGGTCCTCGAAGGCGAAGAGCGTGTAGAACATCTCTTTCTCGAAGTCGAGCCCCGGGCCAAGGCCCACCTCGAACGTCTTGTTGACGGCCGCCTTCGCGAATCTCGCCGCCAGCGGCGACTTCGACGCTATCTCGCCGGCCACTTTCATCGCCTCGGCGAGGCAGGCCTCCTTGGGGACCACCCTGCTCACGAGGCCGATTGCCTTCGCCTCCTCGGCGCCTATCCTCTTCCCCGTGAGGATCATCTCCATTGCCTTGGACTTGCCCACCGCCCTCGCGAGCCTCTGGGTCCCTCCCCCGCCGGGTATGATTCCGATGTCGATCTCCGGCTGGCCCAGCTGCGTCGTCTCGGACGCGATGAGCACGTCGCATGCCATGGCGAGCTCGAGGCCTCCGCCGAGGACGAAACCGCTCAGGGCGGCCACTATGGGCTTGCTGAAGCGCCCCGCCCTGTCCCAAAGCTGGAAGAAGTGCTCCGACGCTGGCGTTCGGACCGCCGTCATGGCAGACATCTCCTTGATGTCGGCCCCCGCCGAGAAGACGCGCTCGCTCCCCGCAATCACGACGCACCGCACGGCGCCGTCAGCCTCCAGCTCCCCGAAGGCGGCGAGCAGCTCATTCACCATCTGCGCGTTGATCGCGTTCAGCGCCTCGGGCCTGTTCAGGGTGATCACCCCAACGGCACCTTCCCTGGACAGCGCTATCGTCTTGAATTCCATGCCCGCGCGCCCGCTCGCGAGCGTAAAAACCCTCTCTCCCTTCAGCCCTTTTGAGCGAGGAACTTGCCGTGGATTACCGACCTCCTCTCCACGGCGTAGCCCGCCTTCACGAAGAACCTGCTCGACCGCTCGTTGTCCTCGTAGACTATGGCGTTGACCTTCAGCACCCCCTTGGCCCGCATCCTCGCCTCCACCTCGCGCACCAGGGCGGTGGCGACTCCCTTCCTCTGCCACCCCGGGAGCACTCCCAGGTGGTAGATCCAGCCCCTCCTCCCGTCCCAGGTCCCCATGGCGGTCCCCACGGTCTTCCCGCCCTCCTCGGCCACCAGGAAGAGCTCAGGGTCCCTCTCCAGCTTCGACCGGATCTCCTCTTTCGAGTCCCCAGGCCTGATCTCGAGGCCCGTGGCCACCCAGAGGGCCCGCACCTGCTCGTAGTCGTCCAGCCTGAAGGCCCTGACCCTCAACCTCCTCCAAGGGAGGGAGGGCATGTTATAAAACGGACCGAGTCGGCCTGGCACCGATGGTCTGGCACGAGCATCGGCTCAGGGTCCGCTTCGAGGAGACGGACAACGCCGGCGTGGTCTACTACGCGAAGTTCCTCATCTGGATGGAGGTGGGGAGGGTGAACCTCCTGCGCGACATCGGCCTTTCGCCAGGGAGCTGGGGGAAGATGGGGTTCCACATACCGGTGGTCCAGGCCCACGCGGACTACAAGGCGCCGGCCCACTTCGACGAGGAGATACTCGTGAGGACCAGGATCGGGCGGCTGGGGACCCGAAGCATCATGTTCGAGAACGAGATACTCCGGCTCCCAGACGGCACCCTGCTTTCGACCGGACACACGGTCCACGCCTTCGTCGGGGACGGGAAGAAGGCCATGCCCTTCCCGGACGAGATCAGGGGGAAGCTTGAGCGCGACTTGCGCCCTGCCGCTCAGACGCCCTGAGAGGTCTTGGTCGCGCCTGGAGAGTCCCACACGTAGAAGCCCCTGCCTGTCTTCCTCCCAAGCTTCCCTGCCCTGACCATCTCGCGGAGCAGCGGGCTCGGGCGGTACTTCGAGTCCTGGAACTCCTGCATGAACACCTGGGTTATGTTGAAAGCGGTGTCGAGGCCAACATAATCGAGGAGCTGCAGCGGCCCCATGGGCCAGTTGAGCCCCAGCTTCACCGCCTTGTCTACGTCCTCGGGGTCGGCCACGCCCTCATGGATGAGGTTGACCGCCTCGTTCAGGGCCGGGACGAGCATCCTGTTCACTATGAACCCGGGCGAGTCCTTCTTGCAGAGGACTGTCTCCTTGCCCATCTTCGCGGACACCTGCCGTATCAGCTCGACGGTCTCCTCCGACGTCCTGTTCCCCCTGATTATCTCCACCAGGGGCATGAGCTGGGGCGGGTTGAAGAAGTGCATGCCGCAGACCCTCTCAGGGCGCTTCATGGTGGAAGCCAGGAGCGTGATGCTGATCGACGAGGTGTTGGACGCGACAACCGCCCCTGCGTCAACCAGGTCGGACACCCGCCTGTAGAGGTCGAGCTTCAGCTTCGGGTCCTCCGTGGCCGCCTCGATCACCAGCTGGCTCCCCTTCAGGGCCTGGCCCAGGTCAGTCGTCGGGTGGATTCTCGCGAGGATTGCCTTCCCCTCGGCCTCGGACAGCTTCCCCTTCTCGACAAACTTCGACACGCTTTCCCTGAGCATCTTCATCCCCCTGTCGACCAGCTCCTGGTTGATGTCGAGAACGGAGACCTCGTAGCCACCCACTTGGGCGGCCACCTGGGCGATGCCATGGCCCATGAGACCTGCCCCGAGAACTGCGACCTTGGTTACGCTTGACTGCATGGGGGCGCTCCCGCCCATGCGCGTTTTAACCCTTGGCGGGGGGCCGCTCGAACAGGATGAGCGACGACCACCTCTCGAACCCCGCCTTCCGGAGGGCCCCGATGATCCTCGAACCCTGCGGGACGTATGCGAAGCGCCTCGACGCCCGCGACTTCGTCTTCAGCCCGAAGACGTGCCTCACCAGCCTCACGCACTCGTCCTCCCTCCCGGCGAGGAAGCACACCTGTTTCCACGCCCACCCTCCCTCTCCTCCTACGTTTGCGATGGCCACGGACCTCCCGGCGAGCCAGACTTGCCTCCGTCTCACAAGCTCCTCAAGCATCCGCGGGCTGAGAGACTTCGCCGCGAACGAGTCCCAGTATACCCCCGAGCCGAGCCTGAACTCCCGCGACCCCCTGACAATCTCGATGGCCTTGGCGAGGTCTCCTGGCGTCGCGAGGGCTGCCTCCTTCGCGGGCGAGGACCTGGCGCCCTTGCCGGGCACGTAGACGCTCATCCGAGACGCCTCCCTGAACCCCATGCGGGCGATCTGCCGGTGGGCCAGCCTGTTGCGGGAGCCGCTCACCAGGCGGAAGACCCTCACCCCGCGGTCCCTGGCGACTTGCATCGTCTTCTCTCCGAGCATGGTGGCCAGCCCCATGCCCCGGAACTCAGGGCGGACCCGAGCGCCCTCGAACCAGGCCGAGCCGTCCTCCAGGAACCTGACGCGGTTCATGCCGACAGCAATCCCGTCCGCCTCGACCACGAACATCATGCCGCTCCTGTCCTTCAGCCATTCGTCCCACACCCTGGGGATGTAGTCGTGCCCTCCCCACACATGCCTGACGAAGCTCATGAGTTGCTTCTTGTCAGCAGGCCTGGCGGGCCTTACGAGGGTCTTCATCAGCCCCTCTGGCGGCGGGGCTCGTAATAACGCTTGACGGCGCTGCACCACCTGGCTCACAGCCGGTTCACAGCTTATGAATGGGGGCCGGGGCTCCGCGTGGCTGGAGCCGGGGTGGCAGAGTGGTTAATGCGCGGGCCTTGAGCCACAGCGGGAAAGCCCGTGACCTTCGGGTCTCGTGGGTTCGAATCCTACCCCCGGCGCCCACAGATTCGGCGCCCCGCGAGGCGCGCGCTCCCAGGCTGCGGTGCGACATCCTTCTCAACCATGAGAATCGCCTCCACCACGTATAAGCCGACAGGCAGGATGTCGGACGAAGAAAGATGCAGAGTTCGGCCTCGAAGAGGAGGGTCATCGACTCCAGGGGATCCTGGTGCCCCCCCACCCCGCTGACGGACCTGTTCAAAGCGTGGCGGGAGTCGAAGGCTGGAGACGAAGTGGAGCTCTGGGCCACCGAGCCCGGCATCGACGATGACGTCAGGGCCTGGACCCAAAAGAGCGGGAACCAGCTCCTCGGCGTCCGGAGCGAGGACGGCTGCACGAAGATGGTCGTGAAGTTCACTCGGCAGGGGTGGAGGACCCTCGAGCTCGCGGCGACGAAGAGGAGCATGAGCGAGCCTGACGAGGTCAAGGACACCCCCGGGGGCAGGCTGCAGGTCATCACGATCGGCGGCTTCACCCTCGGCCTGCGGACGCTCCAGCCCGGGTGGCGGTGGTCGACCTCGATGAAGCCAGTGGCGAAGACGCGCTCGTGCCAGGTCCGCCACTTGGGGTACGCAATCTCGGGGATGATGCGCTTCGCCATGGACGACGGGCCCGAGCTGGAGGTGAAGGCCGGGGACGGCTTCGACGTCCGCGCTGGCCACGACGCCTGGACGGTGGGCGACGAGCCCTTCGTCTTCTTGGACCTGATATCGGCTGCCGAGGCTCCTGCGGGGACCTCACCCCGAGCGCCCCGCTGACGCCTAGGCGACCACTGTGCCGGCCTTTCCGGCCAGCGAGTCCTCCACCTTCGTAAGAGACGTGATGAGCGCCTTCACGCCGCCAGACTCTACGAACCTCGCCGCGGCCTCGACCTTCGGTCCCATGCTCCCCTCGGGGAACTGCCCCTCGCGGAGGTATCTGCGAGCGTCCCTGAGGCTGAGGTGGCGCAGGAGCCTCTGGGTCGGCTTGCCGTAGTCCAGGCACACGCCCTCGACGTCCGTGAGCACGGCCATCACCTCGATGCCCAGGTCCTTGGCGAGGATCGCCGAAGCCAGGTCCTTGTCGATTACGGCCTCGACTCCTCTGAACCTCCCCGACCCCCTTTCCCTCACCACTGGGACTCCTCCCCCTCCGGCCGCTATCACCAGAGTCCCGGCCTCGAACAGCCTCCTGATTGTGGGCGCCTCGACTATCTCGACTGGCTCGGGTGAGGGCACCACCCGCCGGAACCCGCGATTGCTGTCGTTCGCCATGGCCCAGCCCTTTTCCTTCGCCAGCCGCGCAGCCTCCGCCTCCTCGTAGAAGGGCCCTATGGGCTTGGAGGGGTGGGAGAACGCCGGGTCGGATTCGCTCACCAGCGTCTGGGTTATCACCACGGCCACGTCCTTCTTGGTCTTCGTCCTGCGGAGCTCGCTTTCGAGCGACTGCTGGAGCATGTACCCGATCATCCCCTGGCTCAGCGCGCCGGCGAGGTCCAGCGGCATCGGGGGGAGCGTCTCCTTCGCCGAGTCATAGGCGAGGAGTATGTCCCCTACCTGCGGCCCGTTTCCGTGAGTGATCACGACCTCGTGCCCCTCCCTCACCATCTCGACGACCTGCCTGGACGTCTGGTCGACCGTGGCGAGTTGCTCCTTTGCCGTGCCCCGCCCTCTCCTGCTGAGTATGGCGTTTCCTCCGAGCGCCACCAGGATCCTCAACCTGGCGCCGCCTCCTGCCAGAGGGGGGCGGACGAGGTTCTCATCGGGGCTGCGGCTCGTTTCATTCGATTTAAGGACTGCATACGATTCCCGCCGCTGGGATGCGTGGCCAGCCCCTCGGGGGCACCCGACCGGCGCTAGGCCTTATAGCGCCCGGGACAGGCTTGCGCCCCGGCGCCGATGAGGACGATAAGGGAGCTGTCAAGAGCATTCAGGGACCGCTCGGGTTCCCCCGTGGAGGAGACCGACAGCGCTCTCCGCCGCATCGAGGGCCTCAACCCGAAGGTCAACTGCTACATCACAGTCCTCGCCGAGCAGGCCCGGCGGCAGGCCGAGGAGTCGGAGAAGAGGTTCAGGCAGGGCATCCCGCTGGGACCGCTCGACGGGGTCCCCGTAGCCGTCAAGGACCTCTTCTACATCAAGGGGGTCCGGTGCACCGCCGGGTCGAAGATTCTCGCGGACAACGTCGCACCCTACGACGCACCCGCCATCCAGAGGCTCAAGGCCGCTGGCGCCGTCCTCCTGGGGACCACGAACCTCCACGAGTTCGCCGCCGGGGTGACCAGCGACAACCCCCACTACGGTCCGGTGAGGAACCCCTGGGACCTGACCAGGGTCTCGGGCGGCTCGAGCGGTGGGTCGGCCGCTGCTGTGTCGGCCGGGGTCGCTGCCGCCGCTCTAGGCACAGACACAGCGGGCTCTGTCAGGATTCCCGCAGCCTTGTGCGGGGTCGTGGGGCTGAAGCCGACCTACGGCAGGATCAGCAGGCTCGGCGTAGTCCCGCTTGCCTCTTCGTTTGACACCGTGGGGACCCTCTCTTCATGCGCGTGGGACGCCGCAGCCCTGCTCCAGACACTCGCCGGCCACTCCCAGGAAGACGTCACCACCTCCGCCACCGAGGTCTCAGACTACCTCTCTGCCGCCTCCTCCCCCCTGGAGGGGGCCCGCATCGGGGTCCCGAAGGCCTACTTCCACGACCCCATAGACCCCGCGGTCGAGGGCGTCTTCCATAGGTTCGTGAGCGGCTTGGAGTCGGCGGGGTGCGAGGTCAGGGAGGCGGAACTCGACGGCATCGGCGAAGCGTACGGGTGCTGGCTCCCCGTCAGGCGCGCCGAGGCGACGGCCTTCCACCTCAGGTGGCTCGAGACATCTCCGGGCCTCTACGGCGAAGACGTCCGGAGGGGCTTGGAAGCGGGGAAGCAGATAACGGCCGTGGAGTACATCAACGCCCAGAACGCCAGGCCCTCACTCATGGAGAGATTCGCCGCCTCGATGGCAGACCTGGACGTCGTGGCTGTCCCCACCACGACCATCCCCGCCCCAGCTATCGGCCAGACGTCGGCGGAGGTGGGCGGGACCAACATGGAGGTGTACTCCGCCCTGAACCGGCTGACACTGCCGTTCAACGTCGTCGGCTTCCCTGCCCTCACTGTCCCGGCCGGTTTCGCCGGAGGGCTCCCAGTCGGCGCCCAGCTCGTGGCCAAGCCCTTCGACGAAGCCGCAATCCTCAGGGTGGCAGCGCTGCACGAATCGAAGGCCGGCCCGTACCCTTCGCCCTCCCTGTCCGCCTGAAGCCCGACCCGGGAGCTTCCTCCTTTGTCGCTTCACGGCAGATGGTACCCCTCGTCCGCGCGAATGTCTCAGCGTGACGGCGCGCAAGGCGGGCTCGCCTCAACCCGGCGGGAGACGACTGAGGCGCCTGGGCGGGCCGGCCGGGCTCCGCTTGGGAGGAATTAATAGTCGGGGCGGGGGAGCGAGGGTGCGAGAGGATGGCTTCTAGACTCAACTGGGGCGTCGGCACCATCGTCGTGATCCTCGTGTCGGTGGCGGCCCTCGCATTTGGGCTCGTCGGCTTCAGGAACGCGGTGTCCCTGGCTCTCTTCTTGGAAGGCCTGTGGACCATCGTGTGCGCTGTCTTCCTCGTGGACCGCAAGGACATCTGGTACTATGCCGGGTGGGGAGTGGTCCTTGCCTTCCTCTCCTCTTTCGCGTTCCTCCCGGCTGGGTACACGATTGGCCTCGTGCTCATCGCCATCGTGATGCTCATCCTGCTGTACGTGTACATGGGAGGGCGCAGCAAGATGATTACGGCAGCTAAGGTCCCGCCGTCGCCTGCGGGCGGCACGCCGGCAGCGAGCGCTAGCTGACCAGCTCGTAGTCATCCAGCAGGACCTCGCCTGCGGAGACTGTCCATCTGATCCTGCCTGGGAACTCCCTCCCCTCGTAGGGCGACCATCCGCACTTGCTCTTCACGTCCTCCGCTCTGACGACCTCTGGGGACCTGATGTCCAGGATGGTGAGGTCAGCCCTCTTACCCGCCGCGACGGCGCCCCTGTCCGCCAGGCCGAGGAAGGCGGCAGGGCCGGACGAGGCGACCACCGCCACGGTCGCCGGGGGGATGCCCCCGTCGGCCAGAAGCCACGAGACCACGTGGCCGAAGTCGTCGAGGCCCGGGACCCCGCTTGCCCCCTCGTCCGTCTTCTCCTTCGGGAGGTGCGGGGCGTGGTCTGTCACCAGGAACGACACGGTGCCGTCCGCGAGTGCCGCGAGCAGAGCCTCCCTGTCTCCCTCCCCCCTGAGCGGGGGGTTGGTCCGGAGCATCCTGTTGGTCAGCATTTCCTGCCGCCTGAAGTACAAGTGGTGGAGCGCCGCCTCGCACTCCAGGTGGAGGCCGGCTGCCTTGGACCCGCGGACCAGGGAGAGTGTCCCGGCCGTCGACGCGTGGCAGACGTTGGCCCGCAGCGAAGGCGTCCGCCTCAGGGCGGCGACCACCTTCCTGACGGCCGAGACCTCCGCGGCCGGCGGCCTCATGTCGCAGTAGGCGTCCGCCCTCTTGTCGCCCGCGAGGGCCTCGGACCTCGCGTCGATGATGCCCTGGTCCTCGCAGTGGATGCTGGCGGGCTTCCCCGTGCCGGCTATGACCCGAAACGCCTTCTCCAGCATTTGGGGCGGGAATGTGAGGTTCCCGGTGGACCTCGCTAGGTACAGCTTGTACCCGCAAGCCAGCCGCGCCGTCTCTGGCGCGTCCCCCAGGGACTTTTCGGTGACCCCTGCGAAGAACCTCACGTCGATCAGCGCCTTGCGCCCGGCCAGACGCGCCTTCTCGCGGAGGGCGATTGCCGTCGTCGCCGGCTTCGGGTTGTTCGGCATGTCCGCGACAGTGGTCACGCCGCCGTGGACCGCGGCCTCGGTGCCCGTCCGGAAGTCTTCCTTGCGCTCCCAGCCGGGCTCGCGCAGGTGCACGTGGGCGTCGACGAAGCCCGGGAATATCAGACACCTGCCCGCTTCGATCCTCCGGCTCCCTGCGAGGCCCTGGCGCCTGACCTCAGATATCCTGCCTTCGTCTATGCCGACCTCGGCATACCTTACGCCCGAGGGGCCCACGACCTTGCCCGCGACCACGAGGTCGTGCTGCATCTGCGCTACGACCTTACATAGTCGGGGACCCTGTCGAACTCGAGCAGGGAGTCGCAGTAGGCGCACTGGAGCAGCCTATCGCGCTTGAGGGTGATGAACTTAGGTATAACGGGCTCCCTTTCGGCGTTGGTTATGCAGAGCACCTCGGGGCACCTTATCCTCCCCTCGATCACGTCGGGGACCTTCGGGTGGTACTTCGAGACCTTCCAGTCGTTCACATAGTTGACGGTTATGGTCGGAAAGATGAGAGAGAGGATGTCGGCGTCCTTCTCGTCGACCAGCCAGCTGTCGATCTTGACGATGTCCTTCCTCCCGCGGCTCTTGCTGCTCACGTTCTGCAGTATGGCGACGGAGACGTCTGCCTGGAGCCTGGCCAGCCTGTCGAGACGGAGCACCCTCGCCACGGTCTCGGCCTTCCAGTCTGGGATGTGGTCAATGACCGTCCCTTCTTCGATCTTGCGGACCAGCATCCTCTCCTCGGTGCGGCCCTTCTCCAACTACTTCGCGCCCCCTAGGACCATGCCCATGAGCACCATCCTCAGCGGCAGTCCGGCCGCGGCCTGCACGAAGTAGTCGGCGTAGTTGGTGGTGTCCAGCTCTGCGGCGAGCTCGTCGACCCGCGGCAGCGGGTGCAGGATCTTGAGCGTCGGCTTCGCTTCCTTCAAGGCGGCCAGGTTGACCTGGTACAGCCCCTTCACCTTCTCGAACTCAGTGAGGTCGGGAATCCTCTCCTTCTGTATTCGTGTCACGTAGAGAACGTCGAGGGCGCCGATGACGCCCTTGAGGTCCCTTTCTGCCCTCGAGGATACTCCCCTCTGGGTGAGGAAGTGTTTGACCTCGGGCCGCATCTGGAGGGCGTCAGGGGCGATGAAGGTCATCTCGACGTCGTAGTTGGAGAGCCCGTAGGCGAGGGAGGACGCCGTCCTCCCATACTTCAGGTCCCCCAGTATCCCCACCTTCAAGCCGTCGAGCTTCCCGAAGGCTTTCCGTATGGTGTACAGGTCCATCATAGCCTGGGTTGGGTGCTCCCTGCTTCCGTCTCCGGCGTTGATCACCGGCCTGTCTGTGGCCTCGGCAGCGAAAACGGCCGCCCCTGGCTTTGGGTGCCTTATCACGAAGCAGTCAGTGCCGTACCCCTCGAACATGCGTATGGTGTCGTGCAGGGTCTCCCCCTTGGACACGGACGACCCCGAGGGGCTCGCGAATCCGGTCACCTGCATGCCGAGCGTTGCCGCCGCGATATGGAAGCTCGAGTATGTCCTGGTCGACGGCTCGAAGAAGAGCAGGGCGGCGAGGCGCCCCTTCAGGAGCCCGTCCATGCTGCGGGGCTTCTTCTCGAGGTCTTCGACGGCCCGGAAGAGGTGCTCGAGCTGGTCCCGTTTGTAGTCCCTGATGCTGACGACGTCCCTTCCCAGGAAGTCGCTGTCCTTCCCCATCTGGGCAACCGTCTCCACAGGGAGTCTTTTGACTTTTCGTCTCCTTCCCTCCCGAGGTTCGGAGGTCGCGCGCGTCCTCGGGTTGCAAACGTTGTGAGACTTGGGCAGTCTCCTGGCCTGGCAAGCCCTTTAGGCAAGGTGTTCGGAGATACCTCCGGCGGAGAGAGCGAAGTGGCGACGGGGATGGAGGTGCATGGCGATTGAGGTGCCATTGCAACAACACCATCGGCCTCCGGGGCGAGAAGGGCTCGGTCTGCTCGTCCTGTGGGTGCGAGTTCTTGGTGTCAGCGGGTGAAGATGCGCCGAGGCTCGCCAAGAAAGGGGGCGCGTGCTGGGTCCGAGGCGTGGAGAGTCAGCCGCCCCCGTCGACTTAACAGAGCCGCCGTCTGCCGACCGTCAGGCGGACGGAACCGCGCTTCTAAGGTCTCTCGAGCAGGGCCCAGAACACGATGTCGTCGGCCATCTGCAAGGCCCCGCTGTTCTTGACCACGAACCCTTCCCGAGCGAGAGCGTTAAGGTGCTCGCTCCAGTCCTTTGCCTCCTCCACAGACTGGGTCTCGATTCTCGCTGCCTTGACGTCACTTTCTTCTTTGTCCCTGATGTAGTTGCTCCTTGACAGGAGTTGGGTGTGGCTGTATGGCCGATAGACCAGCTTGTATTCCATGTGGCTCGAATCCGCTCGGTTCTGTTAAGTCTTCAGGTCACAGGACTCTGTCCGCTGGAGGCCGTGTCCAAGGCAGCGAGCGTCTGCGCTCCGGGCACGTGAGTGCCCTATCAACCGCGAGGTGACAACGAGAACGTGGGGGCGCTCAACCGTCAAGTTGATCGAGCCTCACTTCTAAATCCTTAAATCCCCAACTGGTGACCTTTTTCTTCTTAGAGTGTACGGGCCGAGAAAAGACGCGCTTCTTCTTCTTGAGGACGGTTCAACCTTCTTCGGCTCGGGCTTCGGGGCCGAAGTGGACTCTGCAGGGGAAGTCGTCTTCAACACAGGCATGGTCGGCTATCCGGAATCGATGACCGACCCTTCCTACGCGGGCCAGGTCCTCTGCTTCACCTACCCTCTCATAGGGAACTACGGCGTGGCCGACTACAAGGACGCCGACGTCCACGGGCTCCCCCGCTTCTTCGAGTCCGAGTCCATCAAGGTCAGGGGCATCGTCGTCCAGGAGGCCTGCGCGGCCCCCTCCCACTGGGCCTCGAAGAAGACCCTCGGCCGATGGATGGAGTCCGAGGGGGTCCCGGGTATCGAGGGGGTGGACACGCGCGCCCTGGTGACTAGGCTCAGGGAAGCGGGCGTGATGATGGGCGTCCTTGCGAACGGTGGGCATTCGGCAGATCCCGCAGGAGCCGCCGGTCTGCTCAAGAAGGCCGGGAGGTACTCGTCGCTCAACCTTGTCAGGGGCGTGAGCGTCGACAGGCCCGTCGTCTACGGCGACGCGGAGAGGCGGGTCGTGCTCATAGACTGCGGGGCGAAGCTGGGGATAGTGCGGAACCTCCTGTCCCGAGGCTTCCAAGTCGTCAGGCTCCCTTACGACTCGACGTACGCCTCGGTGATGAAACACGACCCCGCGGGCGTCGTCGTCAGCAACGGTCCGGGCGACCCGCAGATGTGCGGCGAGGCGGCCAGGACAGCGGCAGCCCTCATCGCCTCTGAAGTCCCGGTCCTCGGAATCTGCCTCGGCGAGCAGATCATCGGCATGTCCCAGGGGGTCGACACCTTCAAGCTGAAGTACGGCCACAGGGGCCAGAACAAGCCCTGCGTGGACGTGGCCACGGGGAGGGGCTATGTCACGAGCCAGAACCACGGCTACGCCCTCGACGCGAAGTCGCTGGCCCGCTCGGAGCTGCAACCCTGGTTCATGAATTCCGACGACGGCACAGTGGAGGGGGTCCTATACCCCCGGAGGCCGTGCATGGCCGTCCAGTTCCACCCGGAGGCTACCCCGGGGCCCTACGACACGGGCTTCGTCTTCGACAGGTTCGTCGAGTCCACCGGTACGGCGCCAGAGAGAGGTGAGGAGATCCGAAGCGTGAGCGCGTGAACAAGGTCTTGGTCGTAGGCAGCGGGGCAATCAAGGTCGGAGAAGCAGGCGAGAGCTGGTAGAGCCAGCCGCAATTTCGACTACTCCGGCAGCCAGTGCCTCAAGGCCCTGAAGGAGGAGGGCATAGACTCGGTCCTCGTCAACCCGAACATAGCGACGATACAGACCAGCAGGCAGTTCTCTGACAGAATCCACTTCGTCCCCATCTCCCTCCCGTCTGTGACGAAGGTCATCGAGGAGGAGAGGCCTGACGCCATCCTTCTTGGCTTCGGGGGCCAGACCGCCCTCAACTGCGGCATCGAGCTCGCCGAGAAGGGGGTCCTCGACAAGCACGGGGTGAGGGTCCTCGGCACCCCCGTCCGCGGCATCCAGCTCACCGAAGACCGGGACCTGTTCAAGAAGACCATGGTCGAGGCCGACGTCCCCGTCCCGACCAGCACGGCGGTCTACTCCCTCGGCGAGGCCAGGGCAGTGGCGGCCGAGCTCAGCTTCCCAGTCATGATACGCGTCGCCTACACCCTCGGCGGCCGCGGGGGCGGAGTCGCCCGCACCCCACAACAGCTCGAGGATATCGTCGAGCGGGGGCTCAACAGCTCCCTCTCCCACCAGGTCCTCGTCGAAGAGTATCTGGGGGGCTGGAAGCAGATCGAGTACGAGATCATGCGCGACGCTGAGGGGAACAGCGTCATCATCTGCAACATGGAGAACATGCTCACCATGCGCGTCCACACCGGGGACAACATAGTCGTGGCCCCCTCGCAGACGCTGACGAACGCCGAGTACCACCTGCTCCGCTCCGCGGCCCTCAGGGCCGCCAAGACCTGCGGCATAGTCGGGGAGTGCAACATCCAGTTCGCCCTCCGCTCCAACTCGGAGCGCTACGCCGCCATCGAAATCAACGCCAGGCTCTCGCGGTCGTCGGCCCTGGCCTCCAAGGCGACGGGCTATCCTCTGGCCTACATCGCGACCAAGCTCGCCCTGGGATACTCGCTGACCGAGCTCAAGAACAAGGTGTCCGGTGTGACCTCGGCCCTTTTCGAGCCCTCCCTCGACTATCTGGTAGTGAAGATGCCTCGTTGGGACACCGACAAGTTCGACGGGGCCTCGAGGAGGATCGGCACTGCGATGAAGTCCATAGGCGAGGTCATGGCCGTCGGCCGCGGCTTCGAGGAAGCCGTCCAGAAGGCGGCACGCATGGCCAATCCGAGGCTCGACGGCGTAGTCAGGGACGGCGCCCCGCCCCCCAACAAGGCCAAGGCCGTCGAGGCGCTGGAGCGCCCGACGGACACGATAATCTTCGACGTCGCCGACGCCCTCAGGGCCGGGGTCCCGGTGGAGGAGGTGAGCTCCAAGGCCGAGGTGGACCCCTGGTTCGTCTCGAAGCTGAAGAACGTGGTCGACCTCCACTCCGATCTCGAGGCCCAGCCGCCGGGCTCCACGCCCTCCCGCGAGGCGCTCGCGGCGTCCAAGAAGCTGGGCTTCTCCGACAGGCAGCTCGGGACCCTCTTGGGAGTAGGGGAGGACCGAGTGCGCGAGCTGCGCGCCAGGATGGGGGTCGTCCCGGCCACAAAGATCATCGACACCCTCGCAGCCGAGTGGCCCTCCAAGACCAACTACCTCTACCAGACCTTCAACGGGTCCGTGGATGAGGCGCCCCCCAGCGGGAAGAGGAAGGCCATGGTCCTTGGGGCCGGGCCCTACAGGATCGGGAGCTCGGTCGAGTTCGACTGGGGGACCATGAACATGGCCTGGGCCCTGAAGGCCAACGGCATCGACGAGGTCGTCGTAGTGAACTGCAACCCGGAGACGGTCTCGACAGACTTCGACATGAGCGACAGGCTCTACTTCGAGGAGCTCTCGGTTGAGCGGCTCCTGTCAATCTACGACAGGGAGAAGCCCGAGGGCATGGTGCTCTGCGTCGGGGGGCAGACCCCCAACGACCTGGCCGACGCCCTCGAGAAGCGGGGGGTCACGGTGCTCGGCACCCCCTCCCAGTCAGTAGAGATGGCCGAGGACAGGACGAAGTTCAGCGCGCTCCTAGACAGGCTCGGCATCCCGCAGCCGGCCTGGGGGAGCTTCCGGTCCCCGGCGGAGGCGGCTGCCTTCTGCGCCCGGGTGGGATTCCCAGTGATCGTGAGGCCGTCGCACGTCCTTAGCGGCTCCGCAATGAGGGTCATCTGGGACCCGTCGGAATTGGAGGAGTTCATCTCGAAGGCGGTCAGGGTCAACCCCGACTACCCGGTCACGGTCAGCGAGTTCATGGAGGGCGCCCGCGAGGTCGAGGTGGACGCGGTGTCAGACGGCAAGGACACGGTCATAGGGGCCATAATGGAGCACGTCCAGAACGCCGGGATCCACTCCGGCGACGCCATCATGTCCATCCCGACTGTCTCGGTCCCGAAGGCCGCCAAGGAGAAGATCAGGGTCTACACCCGCAGCATTGCGAGGGAGCTGAAGGCCAGGGGCCCCCTCAACATCCAGTTCCTCGTGAGGGGCATGTCGGTGTTCGTCATCGAGTGCAACCTCCGCGCCTCGAGGTCGCTGCCGTTCGTCTCGAAGGCCACAGGCGTGAACCTGATAGACGTCGTCGCGCCCGCGGTCCTCGGGGGGAGGCTGACGCGGACCACAGACGTGGAGGAGCCCAAGAGGTTCGCCGTCAAGGCGCCGCAGTTCTCCTTCCTCCAGATGGAGGGCGCAGACCCGAAGCTTGGCGTCGAGATGAGGTCGACGGGGGAGGTCGCCTGCTTCGGCGACACATTCGCCGAGGCACTCTCCCAGGCCCTCCTCGCGACGGGGCACAGGATCCCGAAGGAGGGGGACCTCGGGGTCATGATCCTCGAGCCCTGGCAGGACGTGGCCGGAGCCGAAGCGCTCCTGGAGGAATTCAGGGGGCGGGGCGTCGAGATGCTGACCCTCGGCAGGTCCCCGGGGGCGACGGCCGAGGGCGTCCTGTCGATGATCTCGGCCGGCAAGGTGTCCTTCCTGCTCTCCTTCAACGCGAACTCGAACACAGTCTCGGAGGAGCTTCACAGGGTCAGGCGGAAGGCCGTCGACCTCCAGGTCCAGATCTTCACGACGAAGGAGGAGACCCAGGCCGTCCTCCAGTGCATGGACGCGCAGGGGGTGCGGCATGCCCGCTGACGAGCCCGTCGACTTGGTCGACGAGCTGGACAGGGTGGTAGGGTCCGCGAAGCTTCGCGAGTGCCTCGAACGCGGCCTCCTCCACAGGGCGGTCGCGGTACTGGTCCTCCGGCCCGGCGGCAAGGTCCTCCTACAGCAGCGCAGCAAGCGCGACGCATGGCACCCCGGCATGTGGACCCTGTCGTGCACCGGCCACGTGACGAGGGGGGAGAGCTACCGGAAGGCGGCCCTGCGGGAGCTCGGAGAGGAGCTCGGGATTAGGCCCGCGGTGAGAGAGTCCATGAAGCTCCTGCTGCCGGCCATGACCGACGGGAGGCTCACCGAGCGGGAGTGGGTGACCCTCTTCACCGCCGAGTCGGCGGCCCCGGTCTCCGTCGACCCGGTGGAGCTGGAGGGGACCAGGGAGGTCCCGGTGTCCGAGCTCGCAGGCCTGCTGCGTGGCCGGAAGCTGACCCCCGACGCCAAGATCCTTCTCGCCGCCTTCCTGAGCGGGGGCCTCCAGCCAGAGGGGCCCAAAGGGCTCTGACGTTTTTATAGAATGGGCCCGTTGCCTGCGACGTGGACCCGTTGGAGGAGCTCTCAGCGCACGTCGGTGGCGGGTCGCGGGTCATCGTCATCGCCGAGAGGGACGTCGACCTGAGGGCCTCGGCCCCGCCTAACAGGATGTTCCTGCTCAAGATTGCCGAGGGGTCGCTGGCCGCCGGAGGCCGGGGTGGAGGCTTTGGCGAGCGCAGGGTCGTGGGAGCGCTGTGCTTCTCCTCCGCAGGCGGACGTTGGACGAAGCTGTTCGAGGCGAAGGAGGAGCAGGCCGCCTCCGGCTTCGAGGTCCCCTACTACGTCTCCCGCCTCCCCTTCATCCTCGCCGACGGGAGGGAGTCCATGGGCTACGGCGCCGTCGACCCAGAGCTCGTCGGCCAGATGTCGGCGAAGGCCGGCGTCCCGTCCTCACCTTAAATAGAAACGGGCGGGACGGCCGACTTCAGACATGAAGGTCCTCCTGACGGGCGCCTCGGGCATGGTGGGGCGGAACCTCGCGGCCTACTTCGAGGGGAAGGGGGTGGGCGTCATCGCCACCGACCTAGCCGGGAGGGACGTCTCAGGGGACCTCCTCGACAGGGGCTTCGTGTTCGAGAGGCTCGCGTCCTTGGACTTCGACGCCATCATCCACCTGGCCGGCATCACCGAGATCAAGAAGACCATCGAGGACCCGCGCCTCTGCTTCGACGTCAACTGCGTCGGCACCCTGAACGTGCTCGAGCTCGCCAGCAGGAAGAAGGTCAGGCGGATCCTTTGCGCGTCGTCGGCGAACGTCTTCGGCGCCCCCAAGAGCAACCCCGTGGCCGAGGACGCCCCGTTCGACCCCAGGGTCCCCTACGACTACTCCAAGGTGATCATTGAGAACCTGGCCATGAGCTACTTCAGGACGAAGGGCCTCCCCGTCTGCATCACGAGGAGCTGGCTGCTCTTCGGCGAGTACGACCAGCCGACGCGGGCGACCATCCGGTTCATCAGGGCCTGCCTGAAGGGGGAGCCGCTGACGCTCTTCAACGGGGGCAGGGACACGACCTCCCCGTCCCACGCCGTCAACTATGCGAAGCTTGCCCTGGCGATGCTGGACAACGACCGGGCGGTGGGCCAGGCCTTCAACTTCGGCGGCGAGAGGCCCGTCTCGGTCAGGGAGCTCGCAGAGACCGTGAAGCGCCTCACGGGGTCGAAGTCAGAGCTGGTCCTCGCGCCGCCGAGGAGCGAGCTCGAGAGGGAGCCGCAGATCAGCTACCCGTCCGTCGGGAAGGCGAGGTCGCTGCTTGGCTACACCCACGAGCTGAGCCTCGAGCAGGGGCTTCAGCGGACCATAGACTGGGTCAAGACGCAGGCCTAGGCCGTCAGGATAAGCTCGACCTTCACGTCGTCGGGGATCTTCAGCTTCGTGATCTGGCGCATGGTCCTGTCGTCGGGCTGGACGTCTAGTATCCGCCTGTGGACCCTCATCTGCCAGTGGTCGAAGGTGTGGCTCCCTTCCCCGGTCGGAGCCTTCCTCGTCGTGATCTTGAGCCTGCGCGTTGGCAGCGGCTGAGGACCCCTGACCTTCACGCCCGTCTTGTCGGCGATCTCCCTGATGTCCTTCGCGACCTTCTCGAGCTCCGGGAGGTTCGTGCTCGTGAGCTTGATCCTCGCGAACTGCGCCATTTTCCTGCGACCGCGGCCTCCAGACTCTATTTAGGGCTTTACGTCCGCGGGCCTGCGAGAGGGTCCCGTTTGGGGCGGCGACCCCGGCTCCGATGAGCGCTCAGATGGGGAATCCCCACCTCTTCCCCTTCCCGTAGTCGATGACCTGCACGCTCTTGGTCTCGTAGTAGTGCTCGAGGCCCTCCAGTCCGTTCTCCCTGCCGAAGCCGCTCTGCTTCACCCCCCCGAAGGGGACCTCCGCCCTCGAAATGGGGGGAGAGTTCACCCAGGTGGTCCCCGCCTCGATCATCTCCGCCGCCCGCAGCGCCTTTGCGATGTCTCTGGTCCACACGGAAGACCCCAGCCCGTAGGCCGTGTCGTTGGCGGCTTCCACCGCCTCGTCCATCCCCTTCACCACGAACACCGGGAGGGCGGGTCCGAAGCACTCCTCGCGCGCGATCTTCGCGTCGCGGTCCACGCCCGTCAGGACCAAGGGCCTGCAGAACCGGTCCGGCGACAGCCCCTTCCCCGCTGGCGCGGGCCCCCTCGCCAGGCGCTTGGCTCCCCTCTTCTCGGCGTCCTCGACGAGCCCGTCGACTCTCTCGCGCTGTTCCTTGGTGTGCATGGGCCCCATGTGCGTCCCCTTCTCGAGGCCGTTGCCCAGCCTGATTGCCGCCACCTGCTTCGCCAGCTTCTCCAGGAAGCGGTCCGCGATTCCCTCGAAGAGGATGAGCCTCTTCACCGCCGTGCAGGACTGGCCGCAGTTCCTGAACCTCCCCCACACCGCCCCCTCGACTGCCAGCTCAAGGTCGGCGTCGTCGCACACCACCATCGGGTCAGAGCCCCCTAGCTCGAGGGTCAGCCGCTTCAGGGTCTTTGCCGAGCCCTCCATTATGCGCCTGCCGGTCGCCGTCTCTCCCGTGAATGCGATCTTGGAGACCTCCGTGTTCCTCACGATCTCCTCCCCCACCAGGCCCCCGGACCCGGTCACGACGTTGATCGCCCCGGGCGGGAGCCCGGCCCGTCCCATCAGCGAGGCGACCCTGATGTCGGTCAGGGGCGTCGTGCTGGCGGGCTTCACCACGAACGTGTTCCCGGCGGCCAGGCCGGGGCCAACCTTCCAGCCCATGAGCGAGACCGGGAAGTTCCACGGAAGTATGGCGCCCACGACTCCGACCGGCCGCTTCGTGACGAGGAAGTACCCATCCCCGGTGAGGAAAGGTGACTGTGCCCCCCTCTCCCGGCCCACGAGCCCGCCGTAGTACTCGCAAGTGTTAGCGAAGGCGCCGATCTCGCTCCTCGACTCCCCGAGAGGCTTCCCCTGCTCGAGGGTAAGGCTCGTAGCCAGCTCCTCCAGGTCGGCCCTCACGAGCTCGGCGGCCTTCAGCAGGACCCTGGACCGCTCCACAGGCGGCGCCGAAGACCACCCCTTAAACGCCTCGGAAGCTGAGTCGATGGCCTTCGCGGCGTCCTCTCTGCTTCCGGCTGGGGCCCTCCCGACCTCCTCCCCCGTCGCCGGGTTGATGACGGAGAAGTACCCGCCCGATTCCGCCTCCGCCCACTCTCCGCCGATGAGCATCCTCATGCCGGGTCGTGGCGAGGCGCCTGGCTCACGTATAAGCGCTGTCGCACGCGGGCCCTGGCCCCAGCTAACCGTTTTAAGACGACCTGGGCGCCGAACTGGCCGGATTGCGCCTCGACCCTTCCCAAGAAAAGCTCCTCAGGGGCGAAGGAGGAGAGGCGAAGAAGACCGCAGCCGAGATGGTCGTCAGGTTCGGAGACGAGTCGGGGGCCGACTCGCTTCTCCCGATCCGGTCCGCCCACGTCCAGGCTGACTACCTGGGCCTCGGGGAGGAGGGCGCCGCGCTCGTCGGGCGCTTCGCCGCTGCCGGCGGGCGGTTCACGGTCCCCGCCAGCCTGGGGCCCGCCAGTATCGACATGGGGGCCTGGGAGGCCTTCGGGGTCCCTTCGGCGTTCGCCCGGAGGCAGGTCGCGGTCTGCGAGGCCCTCGGCCGCCTCGGTGGGATGAGGTCGTGGACCTGCGTCCCCTACCAGGTGTGCAACTTCCCCAAGGCGGGCGAGGCCGTGGCCTGGGCCGACCCAAGCGCCGTCCTCTTCGCCAACTCGGTGCTCGGGGCAAGGACCAACAGGACCCCCCAGGGCATCGACGTCGCCTGCGCCGTCCTCGGGCTGGCCCCCAGGTTTGGAATGCTGGCCGACGGCGGCCCGGCGGAAGTGGTCTTCACGGTCCCGAAAGGGGGCCTCACCGACCTCGAGTACAGGTCCCTCGGGTATGTGGTGGGCAAGGCTGCAGGGGCTCGCGTCCCAGCCGTCGACGGGCTTCCGAAGGACGCCTCGTCCGACGACGTGAAGCACCTCTGCGCGGCTGCGTCCGCAGTGGGCCCGCTCACCATAGTCAGGATGGTCGGCGTGACGCCGGGGACGCGGTCTGCCGCGGAGGCGACGGGGGGAGCGAGGGCGGAGGCCGTTCCGATTGGGAGGCCGGACCTGGAGGAAGTCCGGGGGGAACTCAACCAGACGGACGAGGCCCCAGACCTGGTCGCCTTGGGGGCGCCCCAGCTTTCAGCCTCCGAACTGGGGCTGCTCGCGAAGCTCCTCAGAGGGAGGAGGGCCAGGCCAGGCATCAATGTCTACGCCTACACGTCGGGGCAGGCGCTTGAGATGGCTTCGATGTCGGGGATGGAGGCGGAGATCGAGGCCGCCGGCTGTACGCTCTCTCAGGGGACGGACGCCGACGTCTCCCCGCTCAAGGCCATGGGGTTCAGGGTCGTCATGACCAACTCGGCCCTCCTCGCCGTGACCCTCCGAGCCAAGGGAGAGGTGAAGGTGAGGTACTCCTCCCTGCGCGAGGCGGTGGAGGCGGCGACCGCTTGACCCGAGTCGACGCGGCACGGCACGGGGGTCTGCGCTGGCGCGCCGACCTCGGTCGCATCCTGAGAGGCAAGTCGCTGTTCCTGTTCGACTTGGACGGGGTGTTCTACCGGGGGAAGGAGGTGAGGGAGAAGATTGGCGGTACTATGGCCGTCGAGGCGCTCAGGAGGGCGGGGAAGGAGCTCTTCGTGCTCACCAACAACTCAACGGACACCGTCGAGACGGTCCGCCGGCGGCTCGCAGAGTTCGACATCCAGGTGAGGCCCGAGGAAATCCTCACGAGCGCCCTCCTCACGGCGGAGTACCTGGAGAAGAAACACGGCGGGGTCGTGTACTACCTGGTCGGCGAGGCCGGCCTTGAGGAGGAGATGCGGAGGCACGGGCACACTAGGACCGAGGGGGACGATGCCAGGTTCGTCGTGGTGGGCCTGGACAGGGCACTCACCTACACCAAGCTTGACAGGGCCGCCCGGATCGCCGCCGGCGGGGCCCGGATCGTGGCGACGCACTCGGCGAGGTTCTACATGTACAGCGAGGGGCCGGCCATGGCGACGGGCCCCGTGGTCAGGGCCCTGGAGTTCGCGGCGAGGAAGAGGGCGACGGTCATAGGCAAGCCCTCGCCCCTGATGTTCCGGATGGCCCTCCGGCGGTCGGGGTGCCCGGCGTCTCAGGCGGTGATGGTGGGGGACCAGGTGGACACCGACCTTGCGGGCGCGGCCAGGGCCGGGATAGACTCTCTCCTCGTCACGACCGGGGTGGACAGGGACGCGGGAGGGCTGGCCCTCGGCACCCTCGCCAACGTGGACGACCTGGCCGGGCTCCTCTGACCTGCCCCTGCCATCGAGGCGGGCAAGCTTAAATCGCGTCGGCGGCCCGACGGGCCGAGCTTGCAGCGCGCCTCCAAGACCCCTTCAAAGTGCGCAGTTTGCGGCGCCGTTGAGCCCCACCCCGGAACCTACCCGCTGGTCGTCGGGGTAGGCAGGGTGTGCCTCGAGGACGGGAAGAGGAAGGTGAAGTGCGACGTCTGCGGCGCCGAGGTGCGCCTGCTGACTTCCTCCAGGGTCCAGGGGAAGACCCTCTGCCTCGCGGACCACGTAAAGGAGGTGGAGAAGTACAGGCAGCACATCGTCCTCAACTTCGACGAGGACGTCGAGCCCGCGCCCTCGATACTGGAGAGGGCCTACAGCGGCGCCCCCGAGGGCTACACGCTGCTGGCGGTCCGACGGGGGCGGAACAGCACGCACCTGTGGGAGGCCGAGTACGAGAAGACCGAGATCTTCCAGACGAGGTGCGGGTGAGCCCCCGACCTCGGGCTCAACAACTTTACACACCTTTTCTTTAAACTCCGCCGCAGCCGATTCGACCTCAGGTACTGCGCATGGCGAACGAGGAGATGCTTGTCCTCCAGAGGCTGGTCCAGGAGATCGAGGACCTGAAGCTCGGGCTCGACCCTGAGGTCCTATCCGGCTGGTACAACAAGATTGCGAGCGACGCGAGGGCGGAGGCCCCGAGGCACCTCATGGAGTCCATAGACGTGGTCCAGGACCCGATACTCCCCATGAAGTTCGAGTTCAAGACCTCGAAGCGGGCCGTGAAGTACGTCCTGGACGCCATCGACAGTAACATCCCTGACATGCCGACTGCCACCAGGCTCTACTTCCAGAAGCTGTCGGAGCTAATCCAAGCCGAGATGCTGCGCTAGTCCAGACACAAGATTGAGGTAGAGGCCGAACCCATCGCTTCGTTTCCCCCACGCGCCTGCTTCAGCCCTCGTCTGGCTACGGCCCGGCCCTCGGGACGCCCCGTCCCCCTTCTGCGATGATGCTCGGCGGTCAGGGACCTCCCGCAAAGCCATAAGTGCCTTGGGAGAACGCGAGCGCAGGCGCGGAATGCCAGAGCATCTGGGTCATGTCCGAGACGAGAATGCCCCGTCCGCCGGCTCTCTCGGGGGAATTCCCCTCGGAGTTCCTGGATGTCCTGCAGGCTCCCCGGGTCCGGCGTTCCAGGTCCCGACTGGCGCCCGGGCTGGGGGACTCGGCTTTGGGGCGTCCAGACATTGACATCTCGGGAGCCGCCCACGCGCTCTTGGATCCTCCTGAAACCCCCTTTGCTGGGTGACCAGGCTTATGCCTTCACGAACTCTGGGGTGGCGATGATCAGGCTCGCTCCCCGTCCGCTTGTCTATCTCTCGAGACTCGCTATTGCTGTGGCCATCGTCTCACTGTTGCTCTCGCAGGCCTACTTCGGCCTGATCCTGGACCGGGTCGTGTTCCTGGCACTCCTGGCCGCTGGTCTCGCATCCTTTCCCATCGTCAGGCTCAGCTGGAATCGACTGGCTGCCGCGTCGGACGACCAATTGGCCGCCCTGACTTCTGGCACCATCCCATGGTCAGAGGTGGAGTCGGTCTACATCGACGGCGCGAAGGTCATGGCACTCGCATCCAGGCGGAGGATCCGCGGAACCCTCCGAGCCGGGGATGCGCGCAGGCTCGAACCCATCGTCCGCGAGCGCGTCGGCCCGGAGCGCAAGCCGGGGAGCGGCGCTGCAAAGCAGTAGCCCTGCTTCACAACGCCCCTCGGTGGTCAGTGGGGCCGCGGCCGGATCGCGACGTGAACCTTCCCCCGCTGCAGGCGGCGTTGCCTTAAGCCTCCCCCTGGCACCCCACTTCCCGCCCCCGGCTCGCTCGCCTCTCCGGTGGTCGTCTGTCCTCGTCTCCGCCTTCGCCGTCTCTCAGACGCGGCTGCCAGGCACATCCGTGGGCTCGGCGGCGGGTCCGGACGTCCGACCCATGGGAGTAGGCGGACCAGTCGGAACCCTCCTGCCGCCCTAACATCTTCGGGAATCGACTCAATAGCTCGCCGCGGGCGCCGCCCACCGATGGCTCAAAACGAGCCGCCAAGGGCGGACGTCCTTCTGGCTAACCCGGCCGCGCTCGGCCTCCTGGCCTTCGGCATGACCACCGTCCTCCTCAACCTCGCGAACGCGGGCGTCTTCCCCACTGACTCTGTCGTCCTCGCGATGGGCCTCTTCGTCGGAGGACTGGCCCAAGTAGTCGCCGGAGCCCTCGAGTTCAGGAAGGGCAACACGTTTGGCATGACCGCCTTCATCGCCTACGGCTTCTTCTGGATCTCTCTCGTCTTCATCTTGATCCTGCCAAGCTTGGTGTCTGGCGTCGCTGGGCCCAATGCTGCTGCGCTCTCCTCCTATCTCTTCCTTTGGGGCCTCTTCAGCCTCTTCATGTTCGCGGGCACTCTCAGGCTCAACGGCTCTCTGATGTTCGTGTTCGGCACCCTCTTCATCCTCTTCTTCCTGCTGGCTGCGAACGCCCCCGCCATTCTAGGAACGGGGGGGAACGCAAACCTCCTGAAGCTCACGGGGTATGAAGGGGTCATCTGCGGGCTGGGCGCGATATATGCGTCGGCGGCAAACATCCTGAACGAAGTCTACAGGAAGACCGTCCTTCCGATGTTCCCAGTCAAGCCTAGGAACTAGACAGAGAGAAGCCGGCCCAGCGGCTTACTACTTCTTTTCGGGCGCCTGGACCAGCTCTTTGATCTTCTCTACTACTTCCGGGTTCGCCAGAGTCGTGACGTCTCCGTAGTCCCTCTTCTCGGAGATCGCGACCAGGATCCTGCGCATTATCTTCCCTGACCGCGTCTTCGGGAGGTCCGTGACGATGAAGACGTTCTTCGGCCTGGCGATGGGACCGAGCTCCTTGGAGACGTTGTTCTTGATGCGCTCCGCCAGCTCCTTGCTCGGCTCGAAGCCGGCCTTCAGGGACACGTAGATGATTGGGACGTGCCCCCTTAGCTCGTCCACGGCCGCGACCGCGGCGGCTTCCCCGACCTCGGGGATCATCAGAGCTGCGCTCTCGAGCTCCTTTGTCCCGAGCCTGTGCCCCGCCACCTTGATGACGTCGTCTATCCTGCCGAGGATCCTGAAATATCCGTCGGCAGTCTGGACGGCGCCGTCGCCCGTGAGGTAGGGCCAGTCCCTCCAGTCCTTGCTCTCCTTGTTCTTGCAGTACCTCTCGTAGTAGACCTTGACGAACCTGTCAGGGTCTCCCCAGATGGTCTGCATCACTCCCGGCCACGGGTTCCTTATGCAGATGTTGCCCGCGGCGTCGTCTCCCGCCTTGATCTCCTTCCCGTCGTCGTCGTAGACGACCGGGTAGATGCCGGGCATTCCGGGCCCCGCGCTCCCGGGCTTCATCGGGAGGACCGCGGGGAGCGTGCTCAGGAGGAACCCTCCAGTCTCGGTCTGCCAGTAGGTGTCGCTGATGGCGACGTCCCCCTTGCCGATGACCTCGTAGTACCACTTCCAGGTCTCAGGCTCGATGGGCTCGCCCACCGTGGTCATGGACTTGAAGTGGAAGTCGTACTTCTTGGGCTCGTCCGGTCCCGACTTCCTCAGCATCCTGATTGTCGTCGGGGCCGTGTGGAAGATGGTGACTCCCAGGCGCTCCGCGATCCTCCAGAGCCTCCCGGCGTCCGGGTACATCGGCACTCCCTCGTACATCACGCTCGTCGCCCCGATGGCGAGGGGTCCGTAGACGATGTAGGAGTGGCCAGTGATCCACCCAATGTCAGCGTAGCACCAGAAGACGTCCTCGGGGTGTATGTCCTGCTGGTACTTGGCGGTGGCGGCCACGTATGCGAGGTATCCTCCGGTCCTGTGCTGGGCGCCCTTGGGCTTGCCCGTGGAGCCGCTGGTGAACATTAGGAATAGCGGTGCCTCCGAGTCCATGGAAACCGGCTCGACCGTCTTGCCCCTGAACGGCTTCGTGAGGTCGTCTACGAAATAGTCGCGCCCCTCAACCATGGGCGACGCTGACGAGTACTTGCCTGGATGTCGCCTCCAGACGAGGACCTTGTCGACGGTCACCCCGCGCGCGTTCGACTCGACGACCGTCTGGTCGGCGTCCTTCTTCTTGTCGATTAGCTGGCCGTTCCTGTAGTATCCGTCGCATGTGACGAGGACGTGGCTCCCAGAGCTCACGACTCTCTCCGCGGCCGCGCTCGCGCTGAATCCTCCGAACACCTCGTTGTGGATGATGCCGAGCCTCGCGCATGCGAGCATCGATATCGGGAGCTCGGGGTTCATGGGAAGGTGGAACGTCACCCTGTCCCCGGCCTTCAGGCCGAGCGACTTCAGCACCAGGGCGAACTCGTTGACCTTCCTGTACAGCTCCTGGTATGTGATGACCTGGTACGCCTCCTCCTCAGGCTCAGGGACCCAGATGATGGCTGCCTTGTTCCTGTACTTCGCAAGGTGCCTGTCGACGCAGTTGAATGAGGCGTTCAGTTTGCCTCCCACGAACCACTTCCAGAAGGGCGGGTTGCTCGAGTCCAGGACCTTCTGCCACGGCTTGTCCCACGTCAGCACGTTCCCGTACTCGCTGTAGCATTCAGGGAAGTTCTTCTCGCCGAACCTCTCGTAAATCTTGGGGTCAGACATGTTCGCCTGCTTGACGAACTTCTCCGGCGGCTTGATCATCGCTTCCTCCTTCCAGCGGACGTCGATCTTGGACTCCCCCTTCTCAGGCTCTGCCATGACGAATCGGCGGCCCGGCGTGGGAGTTAAAGGGATTGTCCCGAAGTAGTTCGGTCTCGTGTAAGGCGGGCCCGGGCCGCCTCATCGCTTCTTGACGCCAATGGGCAGCTGCGGCGCGCTCTCGGCCACCCTCAGGCGCGCGTCGACGACAACGGCGCCCCTCCCCTCGCGGAGGACCATCACCGGGTTGAAGTCGAGCTCGGCCACCTCGGGTATGTCCTCGACCAGCTGGTTGAGCCTCATGAGCATCTCCTCCAGAGCTTTCACGTCGTGCTTCGGTGCTCCACGGTAGCCGTCCAGTACGGGGAATGTCCTAAGCGACCTGACCATCTGGCTCGCATCCGCGTCTGTCAGGGGGGTCAGCCTGACCGAGACATCCCTGAGGAGCTCTACCAGGGCCCCGCCGGCCCCGCACGCGATGAGCGGGCCGAAGTTGGGGTCGTTGGTGACGCCCACGAACATCTCGACCGCCTCCGAGACCATGTCTTGGACCAGGAACCGCGGGTTGGCGATGCCTCTCTTGGCCAGCCCTTCCTTCATGGCCGCGGCAGCCGCCTCCACGCCTCCCGGGTCCAGGCCTACCTTGACCGCCTGGAGCTCCGTCTTGTGGATCAGGCCCGGGGCCGACGCTTTCAGGACCACCTTGCCGGGGAACCCTGCGGCGGCCTTGGCCGCCTCTTCGGGGGTCCCTCCCTCGGCGGTCCTGACGAGCGGGATGCCATAGCAGCCGAGGAGCTCGCTCGTGGATGCCGGGTCGAGCCATCCCTCGCCGGACGCCAGCGCCTTCGAGACGAGGGCGGCGGCCTGCAGCTTCCTGGCCTCGGGGAACTCCTTCACCATGCCCTGGGGGGTCGCCAGCCACCTGCCGTAGCGCACGGCCTGGGCAAGGGCCTGCGCCGCCAGCTCCGGGAACCGGTACGACGGTATTCTGATTACGCCGTCCGAAAGCTGGCCGGTCACTCCCTTTGTGGCCATGAATATGGTGATGAGTGGGAGGCGCCCCTGCAGCTCCTTCGCCGCCCTGATGATCGCGGCTGCCACGTCCTCGGTCTTGACGGCCATGGGCGGGATGAAGAGGACGATGAGCGAGTCGACGTTGGGATCCTTTGCCATTGCGCTGATGGCCCTTTCGTAGTCGGCGGCTGTGGCGCCTGAAGTCATGTCGACCGGGTTCCGTTTCCCCGCTATGGAGGGCAGGAATCCCTCGAGCTCGGCCTTGGTCTCCGGGGCCAGCTCAGGGACGTGGATGCCTAGGGCCTCGCAGGCGTCCGCCGCGAGGATGCCGGGCCCCCCCGCGTTCGTGATGATCGCCACCCTGTCGCCCTTGGGGACTGGCTGCGTCGAAAGGAACGCGGCGACGTCGAAGAGCTCCTCCAGGGAGTCCGTCCTGATTATCCCGGTCTGTCTGAAGAGCGCGTCCACGGTGACGTCGGATGATGCCACTATCGCCCCGGTGTGCGACTGGGTGGCCCTGAACCCAGCGGCCGAGCGGCCCCCCTTCACGACCACTATGGGCTTCTTCCTGGCGATCCTCTTCGCGAGCCTCGCGAACTTCCTCGGGTTCCCGAAAGACTCCAGGTGGAGCAGGATCACGTCGGTCTCAGGGTCGGTTTCCCAGTACTGGATCATGTCGTTGCCGGAGATGTCAGCCTTGTTCCCGACAGAGATGAAGCTCGACATCCCGAGGCCCAGCTTGTTCGCCTGGTCGATGATGGCGTAGCCCAGGGCCCCCGATTGCGAGAGGAACCCCAGCCTACCCGGCATCGACCTGGGGGGGGCGAACTGGCCGTTCAGGCTGACCGAGCTCTTGGTGTTGATTATCCCCATGCAGTTGGGCCCTATCAGGCGCATCCCGTACTCCCTGCACACCTTCACGAGCTCTTCCTGCAGCCTGACGCCGTCCCCGCCCACTTCAGCGAAGCCGGACGAGATTACAACCAGGCCCTTCACCCCCTTCTGGGCGCACTCGCGGGCCGTCGCCACCGCAAACCGCGCGGGCACCACTATGAACGCTAGGTCGACGGGGCCCGGGCACTCGAGCACCGACTTGTAGGCTGGCGCCGACTGCACGACCGGCGAGTCCCTGTTCACGGCGTAGACCGGGCCGTTGAAGTCGGCCTCCACTATGTTGTGGTAGAGGGCCCCGCCTACCGACATCCTGTCCCTCGAGGCCCCTATCACCGCGATGCTCTTTGCCTCCAGGAACCCCTTCACGGCCGCCACGGCCGAGTCCGCCTCCTGCTTCTCGAATGCCTCCACCCCGCTCGGCTGGATGGACGTGGGGAACGTCACCCTGACGTAGCCTGGCGCAGCGTGTATCTGCACGGGGAACCCGAGGCTCCTGACGAAGTTGAGCGAATTGTGAGTCTCGGCCGACGTGGAGGATGTGAACTTCGTCACCCCTGCCTCGGAGGCAGCCTGGGCCAGCTGCCCCAGCAGGATGGATCCCAGCCCCCTGCGCATGAATGCCTCGAGGACGCTCACGCCTGCCTCCGCAGACTCCCCTCCGGAGAGCGCGTAGTCGGCCTCTCCCACAACTTTCTCCTTCCTAATGGCGAGAAGGCAGAAGCCCCTTTCGGGCCGGAGCAGGTCCGCCGCCAGGGCGGAGTCGTCGACCCTCGCCTTCAGGAACCTCGAGAGGAGCGCCTCTTCGGGGGTGCTCCCGAGGAACTCAGCCAGCGCGCCGGCGTCGTCGGGCCTGGCCCGGCGGACGTGGACGAGGGAGCCGTCCCTCAGGACGGCGTCGCCTTCGAACTTTTCCATCATCCCCGAACCCAGCTCCAACCCCGCGCCCTCTGGACCCCGGCGCCTCGCGCTAATCCTTGGTTCTGGTCAGAGAGTAGACGATTACGAAGAAGCCGATGGCCTGGAAGGTGGCTTGCACGGACTCCACGGTGCCCAGGTCGCTGATGAACACAGAAAGCGCCCCTGCGATTGCCGCCCCGGCGGTCACGAACGCGAACCCCAGGCCGAGCAGGAGCATGGCCCTGCTCTTGGTCCTGCCTTGGGCCCTGAATGCGTAGTACACCACGATGCCTCCCAGGATCAGTATCAGAACCTGCACTGCGCTGAGGTATAGAATGTCCAATCTTCGACTTCACCCCGACCCTCCGCCTATAAAGACTGAACTCCGATTCTCAAGGCTGAAAATCACTTTTCCACCCTCATGCTCATCCAGAGGCGCCTCAGCTTCTCGGCCACGTCTTCGTTCACGGTGGCGTCTACCTTCATCACGCCTCCCGCGAAGCTGACGTTGACCGCCTTGTAGGCGCTCCTCAGCAGCTCGTACTTCTTCCCGTCGGCCGTGACTATGATCTTCTCCACGACGAGGAGTTGGGCGTCCAGCAGCTCGTGGACCCTCCTGTAGCAAGTGCTGAGCGGGATGTCTTCCTCCCTGCTCATGTCCTCGACGGACTTTGCCGCCGGTATGGCAGATAGCAGGATCTTCCTGGAGTACTCGTCGGCCAGCCCCTGAACCAGAGACTGGATCCGCTCAGACTCTGTTATCTCCAAACGCGACGAAACCCAAGATTACCGTATTTGAGTCTATTCTGCCCCGCTATAGGAGCACAGGCGTGTCGACGCTTGCAGTCTCAACTATGGGACTCCATCTTGACCGTTCTGCTTCAGGTCAGGTTTAATACGGCCTGAGGCCAGATTCAGCCACATGGAGGTACCTGCCCTGGACAGGGACATCAGGCGCATGACGGCCAGGGCGAGGGGCGTGAAGGACCCGGCGGTCGCGCGCAAGGCGGCTTTCAAGGCTTGGCGCACGATGAGGGCCAGGAACAGGGCGAATGCTGCCAAGGGAAGTGCCAGCCTGCTGCTATTCTCGGAAGACGTCTTCTCGATGCCACCAGGCGTCGTCACTGGGCACTACACGCTCAACCCGCCGATGATTAAGGCCTCGAAGCTCACCTACATCGAGAAGGGGGGTGTTGGGAAACAGTTGTCTGACGGCTGGGTGATCAACTTTGCTATCGGCTGCACCTTCGGCTGCAAGTTCTGCTACGTCGACGAGATTCACAAGAAGTTCGGGTTCAGGCGCGCGGGCGGCCTGGTCTACAACGACTGGGGCAACTACTTCGCGGTCCCGGAAAACATGGAGGAGGTCATCAAGAAGACCGATTGGTCGAAGTGGGCGGGAGAGGAAGTGATGCTGTCTTCGACCCACGATCCGTACCTGCCGCAGTTGCGCAAGTGGACCCGTCTAGTGCTGGAGCGCGCGTTAGATGCAGGTGTAAAGTTTTGCATTCAGACGAGGTCCCCCCTGGTAGAGCAGGATTTCGGGCTTCTGGCCGAGTACAAGAGACAGGTAAGGATTCAAGTATCCATAGCTACTTTGAACCCTGTCCTGTCTAGGCTGGTGGAGACACGCGTCGTCCCTCCAGAACGTCGGATGGCCATACTCAGGAAGGCGACCGAAGCGGACCTACGGACCGGCGTGATATTGGCGCCGGTGTTCCCGCCGGTGAAGGCCAGGCGCAACGTGAAGGCGGACCTGGAGGCCATGGCCCTCGAGCTCAGCCAGATTGGACCGAATCACGTATACGGCGAGTCTCTGCACGTGAGGGGGATCAACCTCGCCTACGTTGAGAACGCCATAGGGGAGCCACTCAAGTTGGATGGGTTCGACAGGCAGGCGGAACCCATGTTCCACGATGTCCTCGGCAAGTACGGCATGAAAGGCATCTGGTGGCCCGAGCACTAGCTGAAGTCGCTTAGAGAGTTTTGGCGCCCTTTCACCACATCTAGAACACTCGCCAATGCGTCGTCATCGATGCCGTCCAAGTAGGCTTTCAGCGTCCTGAACCCGTCGGCCCATGGTGCCCCCGTCCAGCTGTTCCTAGTGTACCCCAGAAGATGGTACACGACGCGACCACGTTGGCCGCAGATGTCTATCGTCGCCCCCTCAGTCCTGCCAAGGACGCTCTTGACATTGGCTTCGTACTGTGGCCCTACCTTTTCTCCTTGGTTTAGCTTTACAAGGATATCCGCTGCGTTTGGCCCGAAGAAGTCGTTGAATATGGGAATGTCCGCCGTCATCCCTCCCTCAATCCGCCCCGCCACTCTCGCAGCCCCCGTTGTCACGTTGATCATGAAGTCGATGTTGGGAAAGGCGGTGCTGAGTTGTCTCGCGGTCTCCCACTTCGCCTCCATTCCCTCAGGGTCTATGAATGCCAGAACAATTGGTGACCTGAATCTGTCTTTGACGTCCTTGATTATCGCGCTCACCAAGTCGTTGGAGTTGCCACGTTTCACGGTGTACTTCGCATCGGCCAAGCAGCTGGCGAGGCGCTTCTCAAGGAGGTCAGCCCTCGATGGACTGATTTCCACGAAGACGGAGTAATCGAATGGGAAGGCAGTCCTCGTCGCCGCGAGCGGCGACCCAGCGATTAGATCGTTGTGCTTCCCGACAGAAATGATTCCCGGGCCAGCGAACAGGTCTAGGTACACGGCGCCATCGTGTCCCCTGGCCTTGGCCTTCGGTCCTCTGGCTATCTTCGCGAACATCTCCGCGTAGTAGTAGACACTCAGGTCCTTGGCTACAGTGTGGGGGCCGAATGCGAGGTCTGCACCTTCTCCTCCGAATGTGCTCCCGAGGTCAACCAACTTGGTGACGTATTTCTTTAGCCACTCGGATTTCTCCATCAGTTCGCCTCCGCTTGATTCAGCGAGGCAGCATTGGACTATATACGTTTGGACAAGTCTATGGCTTGCGAGTGCGCAATTGGGCAAGGATGTAGGGACGGCGAGCTTGATGGAGATTGTGATCATCTTCGGCTTGCTCAGTGGGATGGGGGCGGAGCCAGTGGGTGCTATCTCAAACGCCTTGGCGCAAGGGATTCAACCCATCGCCCCTGGGTTTGTCTGGCTCTTCGTGCTAATCCCATACGTGGCGGCGGTGGTAGAGCTCGCAGCAGCGTATGGGTTGGGCGGAATCCTAGGTCTCTTCGCTGTTGGCCTTGCCTTCCCAGCTGGGTTGCTCGGGATTGACTCGTTGGTTTCTCCTTACCTCATCGTCATCGCGTTGCTGCTGGCATTCGTCGCCCCATACATGAAGAATTGACTATTGGACAGCAGGGCTTCTTGGATCGATTGTGAGTACTTTCCACGGGGCGACCGAGAGCTTCCACGAGGGCTTCAATCCCGCCTTCTTAGGCCTCTTCGCTATGGAGATGGCATCTCTGTTCCTGGCAAGGACGGCGCTAGGGATGAAGATCTTGACCATATCGAGTGCTCATACAGCACCATCCACACTGCATGCTTTCGGGAGTACGGAATCGGAACTCGCGTCGGGGCCAAGTCTTGGCACGGTTCAGCCGCTGGGTCTATTCTGGACCGCCTCTGGCGCTTCACCGGCTTCGGGGCCTCCCTTGGTTCTCCGGATCAGCCTGGCTGAGATGAGGACCCCCGCCAGGGCCGCCCCGAGCACGGTGACCATTGCTACCAGGAACGACAGCCCCTCGCCGACCCCGGGGGTCTCCTGCCAGGAGCCCGAGTAGTACCACACCGCCCTCCCTCTCCCGAGGATGTCGACCCCCACCGCCGAGATCGGGGTGGCGCCCCCCACCGTGAACAGGGGATTGTGGACCATGTCCCAGTCGGCGAAGGCATACCACCCTGAGACCACGCCCCTGCCGTCCAGCGCCAGGGACAGGAGCGTCATGTTCCCCATGTCGCTGAAGGTCCCGGAGTCGAAGGAGTACGACTCCAAGGCGAACACCTCTTGGTCCCCTTCCCTCAGGGGCCCGGTGTTGTTGCCTCCGAAGGGCTGCTCGACGGACGCGCTCGCATTGAGGTCCGAGGCCCGGATGTCCCAGGCGCCTCCGGCAGCCTGGTAGATGGAGATCTCGACGACGTCACCCGGCCCGGCGGCCGGAGCGGTGCCGTTCAGCACCCAGCTGTACTCCTGAGGCACATGGTTGAGGTTCCTGATGTACATGGCGTAGACCTGCCACCCCGCCCGCCCGGGGAACTCGCCGAAGGCCGCCTGCAGGACAGCGCCGTTCTGCTCCATCACCGAGACCACGCAGTAGGTCGCTGCCGAAACGTTCGCGATGAGGGGGAGCTGGATCAGGGCGGTCACGTTCACCACGTCCTCCCAGTTCACCGTGCCCCCGCCTGACAGCGCCGAGCCCTGAGGCACCACTAGGCCCAGCCCCCAAGATTCGCCCGTCTGCGCCTGGAGCGGGGGAGCCGGAGGCTGCCGCCCGGCGGCAGCTGCAGCAGGCGAAAGGAGGAGCGCCAAGGCGACGGCGAGAAGGCTGCCCTGGGCGACTGTCAGGCACGAGCCACAGCCGGAGTGCATCTCAAGGGACCCTGGCCCGAACCATCGCCAGGAGGACGAGTCCCCCCCCTAGGATGCCGACCGAAGCCAATGCTGTGATCGGGTCGACGTAGGGCAGTAGCATCTGCGACAGGGAGAACGTCGTGCCGTTGATGTGCGCATAACCGCCAGTGGCCCCGGCGTAGGCCATCAGCCCGCAGCTTGCTGTCACTCCGACGAGGAGCAGCACGAAGCCCGGGAGCATGAACCTGCCGTCCACCTCGCGGCCTTCCTGCCTCTCGATGACGCTCAGCAGGGCGGACAGCCATGCGAACAGCCCGGTGCCAACTGAGACGTAGACGAGGTAGGCGACCAGCAGCCATATGCCCGGGGCCTGAACAACGATCCTGGGGGCGTCGGAGAGGGGGGCAATCGGGGCGACCATGAGGAGCGACCACACAAGTGAGACCAACATGCCGGCGTAGAAGGCATAGCGGAAGGTCGGGTACCAGTAGCGCCTCCCGGATGATGCGTTCATGCCTGCTGAAGCTGACGGTTGTTCCGCAGTTATAAGCTTCGGCCCAATGCGCGTCTCAAGGGCGCGCCTGCCGCTGGGCGCGGCGAGTCCACTGGGCTTCTGAAAAACAAAGACGGAAGCAGGGCCTACTTGGTCCTGCTTCTGATTATGTATCCGAGTCCGCCCATCACGGCGCCGATACAGGCGAGCAGTATCAGAGCGCCAATCGGGTTCGCAGTCTGACCCAGGATCGTCTCATGGACCTGGAGAGTTGTCTCCCCGAGGCCGCCTGAAGACGTCGCAGCGAGCGCGTATCCCGCGTTGTACCCTCCCCACATCATGATCAGCATCGATCCGGCGACGCCGACGTTCATGAGGATGAGGTGGCCCCAAGCCAGGACGTTCGCGAACCCCTTGTACACCTTCCCCTGCACTCCTTCGATGTAGAAGTAGAAGATGGCCGTGACGGCGACTGCGATCACGCCGACCACGAGATAGGAGATGTACCCTGTGAAGAACCAGGTGCCGCCGCTACCACCGGCGATGACCTTCGCCGGCGAGAAGTAGTCGGTCTTGCCTGTGAAGTACTGAGGTGGGTCGAGTACCCAGATGGTGACTAGTGTTGCGATGAGTCCTTGGACTACGGCTGCCCAGATGAATCTGCCAGCCCATTTGCCTTGTGTTGCTTGCATCTTTTTTTCGTTCCCTTGATTCCACTATTCTTCTATGTGGTATATATCTACGACAGACGTTTTCCGGGCTTGATTATCAGGACTGGGCCGCTCCGGGGGACTTCCTGGGCTCTTCCTCGCTCGTCGGCCCGAGGTAGGCATCCAGCATCCACTCCCATCCGCCGGTCAGTGCCGACCAGTAGATTGCCCCGAACCCCCTCATCATCTCGTACTTCAGAAGGGAGGGGGCCTGGCCAGACACTGGCTTGTCGTAGGTGCCCGATATGATGAAGGCCCTCCTGTTCCCCACCGCAACCGGGCAGCTGAGCCTCCCGTTGTAGTCGAGGACCCTGTCCTCCCCGTCGACCTCCGCGGCAAGGTTTGCAGCCACCACCTTCGACTCCTGGTGGGCCACCATGCCCGACTTCGAGATGGGTATGTTGGTGGCGTCGCCTATCGCGAAGGCGTCGTCGTGGCCCTGTATCTTCATCGTCCGCCTGTCAGTCTTGATCCATCCTTCCCCGTCTCCGAGGCCCGAGTCCCTTACCACCCTGGCGCCTCTGTGGGGCGGGATGGCGATGAGGAGGTCGTAGGCGTATTCGTCGCCTTCCAACGAGTAGGCCCTCTTCGCCGCCGGGTCGACGTAGTCGACGTTGAAGAAGGGCATCATCTTGATCCCCCTCTCATCGAAGATTGGCGCGATGATCCTGGATATCTTCGCCGCCGGATACGCCCTCGCATAGGGGGTGAGAAGCGTGATTTCCACGTCGCCCCTGATCCCCCAGCGCCTTGCCTGCTCCTCTATCAGCAGCACGGCCTCGTCCGGGGCCGGGGGGCACTTGTGCGGCACGCCGGCGATGAGGACCCCAATCCTCCCCTTCCTCAAGTTTCTGAGGGACTCCCACACCTTCATGGCGTTGATGGGGCTGGTGTGGAAGTTCACCGACCCCTCGGCAAGGCCAGAGACGAGACGCGGGTTCGCCTCGGATCCCGTGGCTATGACGACCCTGTCGTATTTGAAGTGGTCCCCGCCCTCGGTGTCGATCGTCCTCTCGTCAAGGTCGATTCTCCGTGCCGGGTCGGGAATGAACTTCACCTCCGGCTTCAGGAGGTCCATCTCAGACCTGCTCTGGTCGTCGGGGTGGGCGCCCCGGAATGCGATGTCCATGTTCGCCGGCTGGAAGTGGTGCCTGAACCCCTCGCCCACCAGGAGGATCTCGACCTCGCCTGCTCTCACCCGTTCGCGGAGCTTGGCGCTGAGCATGTTCGCCGTGAAGGTGCCGCCGGTGCCTCCCCCCACTACGGCCAGCCGCTTTACCAATTACCTTCCCTTTCTTTCGACCTGGATCACGAGCCTGACGTACCCGCCCTCCTGGGCGGCTTCGACAACCCTGTTGCCCGTCTTTGCGGCCCAGGCCTTGACGTCGCTCTCCGCCGCCGGGTCCGTCGCCAGAAGCTCGATGACGTCTCCCAGGTTCGCCTGCCTGTAAGCCCTGAACAGATCGGTGATCGGACCCGGGCAGGAGCTCCCGCGCGAGTCCACCGTTCTCCTCGTCGGCGACGAGCTCAATCAGGTGACTCCCGGGCACGGCGCCATGGGCGCGCCTTCGGTGTCATCGGCTTTCGATTCCCCTTCGGCGATAAAAGGCGGAGGGACGTTTTCCACAGATGGTAATCACCCTTAGGAATCAGGCGCAGACTTATGTATTGAAGCAGGCTTCAGGATGGCCGTGTCCAGCCAGGTCACAACGGGCTTCAAGAAGATCCTGGTCGCCTACGACGGCTCCAAGGACTCCGTGAAGGCGGTCGAGCTGGGAAGCTCGCTCGCCGGGAAGTACGGCTCGGAGATGATGGTCGTCCACGTCTACTCCACTGCGCTCCCACCCTACACCGGCGTAGCGCCCATGCCCGTCCCTGAGTTCGAGGGAGCCGCGCTCGCCTCGAAGGAGAGGGCCAAGGCCGTCCTGATGCAGGGGGTCGAGCTGGCGCAGTCCCGCGGGATCAGGGCCAAGGGAGAACTCATAGGGGCAGGCTCCACGGTCCAGGCCCTCGTGGAGTTCGCTGCCGCCGAGAACGTCGACCTCATCGTTGTGGGGACCCGAGGGATGACAGGGTTCAAGAAGCTCATTCTCGGGAGCGTTTCAACAGGCCTCATCAGCCATTCGCACTGCCCGGTGCTGGTGGTCAGATGAGCCCGCCGATCTGCGTCAAGGACGTCATGTCGACGAAGGTGAGGACCGTGCCTCCGGTTGCCACCATCCGCCAAGCTGCGCGGACCATGACGAAGGCGGGCATCGGGTCGCTGGTAATTCTCGACGGCAGTAGGCCCGTGGGCATGGTTACGGAGGGGGACATATCGAGGGCAGTCGCCAGGGGCCGCTCCCCCTCGGCGCCGGTGCCGAGGCAGAGGAAGAAGCTCGTGACTGTGGAGCCAGGCGTGCGGCTGGAGGTCGCCGCCCGTCTCATGGCGACGGCGGGGGTCAAGAAGCTCCCTGTGATGGAGGGAGGCAGGCTCGTAGGCATGATCACGCAGACAGACATCGTGAACTCGAGCTTCGCCCTGGTCACATCTCTCAAGGAGATGGTGCGGGCTCGCTACAGGCCTCCGGACTTTGAAATGTGATTCAGGCCCGGGAGTGCGCTAGGGGTTCCGTCGGGTTTAAGCGCATCCCGCCCAGGACTCGGAGGAGTTGAGCCTGCCAGACTACGCAGTCACGGTGGACTACGTCAGCGAGGGGGAGGTCACCAACCTGATCAGGGGCTTCGTGGCGGTCAAGGGGGAGAGAGTGCGCTTCTCAGGGGTCGCCTACGGGAGGTTCGGAGGCCAGAACTTCTCGCCACAGTTCTCGGCGTCGGCGAAAAAACGCCTGGAGGAGCTGACCGGGGACTTCCCCAAATTCGAGGAGGACCTTCAGCTGAGACTGGTGAGGGGGGACTTCGAGGTAAAGCCGAAGGAGGGAGAGCAGCACGCCCACAAGCACCTTGACAGGTGAGGGAGGAGGAGGCTCCTGAACCTCCTGGTCGGTGGCACCGGCTTCGTCGGCGGCCACATCGTCGAGTACCTCTTCCAGCAGGGGGAGATCTCGAAGGGAACCTTCAGGAGGGGGTCGCACCTCAAGATTATGGACTCGCGGGGGGTCCAGGCCATAGAGGCCGACCTGATGGACCACCAGTCGCTCCACGAGGCCTTGGAGGGGGTGGACACGGTGTACAACATGGCCTCGCCCATGCCCGGGCGCGCCGCCGAGTTCATGAAGGTCAACACGGAGGGGATCCTGAACCTCCTCGAGGTGGCGACGGAGGTGGGCGTCAAGACGGTCGTCCACCTCAGCACAGTGGACGTGTGCGGCTTCGGCGCCGGCAGAGTCCCCCCAGGGGCGCCGGCCAACCCGACCGGCGACTACCAGAAGGCGAAGGCCGAGGCCGAGAGGCTCCTCGCGGAGTCCGCGAAGCGCAGCCCCCTTCCGCGGGTCGTCGTCATCCGGTCGGCGCGGGCATTCGGCTCCCGGGACTGGTCGCTGGCCGCTCCCCTCCTGCAGATGATCGAGACAGGGAAGGTGGTCCTGCCGAGCGCCGGCCCCATGTCCTTCTCACACCCTCTCGACGTCGCAAAGGCCATGCTTGTGGCAGGCACCGGAGCGGTCCCGTCCGGCTCGGTCTTCCACGTGAAGTCGTTCGACGCGAGGCCCGAGGAACTGGCCAGAGGTCTCGTAGCCGCGACCGGGGCCCAGGCCGACGTCCGAAAGGAGGGCCTGCTGTCGAGGTCGCAGCTGCCTGCTTACACCCTGGGCCAGCTCAGGGCCGGGCTCACGGTGGACGCCGACCCCGGTTGGAAGGAGCTCGGTTACGCTCCCGGGATGAACCTGCAGGCCTCCTGCGAGGAAGTCGCGAGATGGTACAAGAAGGAGCCGTGGGCAGCCGGAAGGGCCTGAGCATCGGCCCGACCCTCCGCAAGGTCAGGCGGATGGTCTACGGGTCGGACGACCGGCGCGCCACCGCCCTGGCGCAGCTGCAGGACGTCGAGAAGGGGGACCCCTTCCGGGTGCTGATCAGCACGATACTCTCCCAGAGGACCAGAGACGAAAACACCACCAAGGCGTCTGAAAACCTGTTTTCACTGTACAAGACCCCGGAGGACCTCTCCCGGGCCGACCCCTCGACTGTGAGGCGCCTCATCCGGCCGTGCGGGTTCTACAACGTTAAGGCGAAGAGCATCATCAGGGTGTCCAGGCAGCTCCTCGAGGAGTTTGGCGGACGGGTCCCGGACAGCGTCGACGACCTCCTCAGGCTGCACTCGGTCGGGAGGAAGACGGCAAATTGCGTCTTGGTCTACGGCTTCAACAGGCCGGCCATCCCGGTCGACACCCATGTCCACAGAATCTCCAACAGGCTCGGGCTAGTGCGGACCAAGACGCCCGAGGAGACCGAAGCCGAGCTCGTGAAAAGCGTCCCGAGGCGCTACTGGCTCGACCTGAACGACCTCTTCGTCAGGTTCGGGCAGACGACCTGCAAGCCGATCGGGCCCAAGTGCGGGGTGTGCACCCTGCAGGCCGAATGCCCCTACTACAGAAGAAAGGTCGCCCCGAAGAGAAAAGCTTCTTAGCGCCGGGAGCGGCGCCCCGCAACGTGCCGTCCTTCGAAGAGGCAAAGAGGAAAGTCGGTGAGCTCGTTGTGGCCAAGGGCTTCGGGAACACGCCCGACGAGATCCCGAAGAAGCTGTTGTTCGCGTTCATAGAGCTTGGGGAGGCCGGGGACTCCTGGAAGAAGGGGAAGCCCGAGGAGGAGACCATAGAAGAGCTCATCGACGTGATGTTCTACGTCCTGGATGCGTCGAGGCTGATTGCCCCCGGGGCGGACCTTGACGCCGCATTCGAGAGAAAGCTCGCCAAGAACATGAACAGGCCGCACCGATACGGGGAGGGCTTCAGGGACAAGGTCCCCCAGGGCCCTAGCCCGCCTTGACCCATACCACCCGCTTGTCGGTGTGGCAGACGTAGCAGTCATACCGCTGCCCCCTGGAGTCCTCCGCCTGCTCCCCTTTCGCCATCAGCGCGCCGCACTGGGCGCAAGGCTGGTCCGACGGCAGCTGCTTGACCTTGGACCAGTCTATCATGAAGTATGTCCAGTAGATCAGGTCGCCGGCGCTCCCGACCTTCATCAGTCCGCTCAGAGCTTCCCATTAGAAAAGCATGTCCAGATGCACGTGAGCCGCCCGCCGCATCGCGCAGAGGAGACCACATGATTGTGTGGGCTGCTTGATGGAGCGGAACCAAGGTGACCGCCAAAGCCGCTTGCCTTCCTTCCTGCGCTGCGCGAGCCCACATGGAACTGCGAGCTCAAGAAGAGCAGGGCCGGGAGCCCACCTACGTGACCAAGTGACGAACTTCGCAGGATCCCTCGGTATCACCGTTATATACGAAACTCCAGGCCGGCTGACTGCTTGACCAGGCTCTTCTTCATCACCGACGTCCACGCCTCGGACAGGTGCTTCAGGAAGTTCCTCAACGCCGCCAAGTTCTACAAGGCTGACACGCTCATCCTCGGGGGCGACATGACAGGGAAGCTGCTCATACCGATTGTCGACAAGGGCGGCGGGGCCTACTCTCTCAACCTGTTCGGCCAGGGCAAGACGATCAGGAAGGACCGCCTCCAGGAGACCCAGAAGACCCTCCTCGACGCCGGCCAGTACTCGTTCGTAACAACCCCGAAGGAGCTCGAGGAGATACAGGCAGACAAGGCCAAGGAGGACCGCGTGTTCAGCGAGGCGATGCTCTCCGTGATCCGTTCATGGGTCGACCTGGTCCATGAAAGACTCAGAGGGACGAACGTCACCTGCTACATTTCGCCGGGGAACGACGACAAGCTTGAAATCGACTCGCTCCTGGCAGACTCGGATCACCTCATCAACCCAGAGGATAGGCTCGTGGAGCTTGAGGGGGGCTATGAGATGATAACGCTCGGCACGGCCAACCCAACGCCCTGGAAGAGCCCCAGGGAGGTCAGCGAGGAGAAGCTGAGGGAGATGATCGAGGCGCTGGCCGCTCAGGTCAAGAGGCCGGAAACCGCAGTCTACAACCTGCACGTCCCCCCGATAGACACCGAGCTGGACAGGGCACCAGCGGTGTCAGCGGAGTTCGAGTACGTCAAGGAGGGCCTCGGCATCAAGTTCGTGCACGTGGGGAGCTCTGCGGTCAAGGCGGCCATCGTGAAGCACGCGCCCCTCCTCGGGCTGCACGGCCACATCCACGAGTCCAAGGGCTTCGTGAAACTCGGGCGCACGCTCTGCCTGAACCCGGGGAGCGAGTACGCGGACGGGATACTCAGGGGGGCACTCGTCATCCTCGAAGGCGGGAAAGTGAAGGAGTTCCTGCTGACCAGCGGCTGAGCCCGACTAGGACGTGAATTCCTTCTTTTCGAAGAGCACCAAGCCGAGTATAGCACTCACGACGAAGTAGGCGGCCATGATGATGAGGCCCTCGGGAATTGTCGCGGTCCATGTCGATATGGCGAACCTTCCCTCCTGTATGCTTTGGAAGTGGAGGGGGTACGTGGAGTTCATCACGCTCCCTATGATGCCGTCGGCGTAGGTTATCGAGAACCAGGGCTCGATGCCCGCCAGATTCGTGAGGACCACGTCCACCACGTCGAAGATGAGCAATAGGAGCAGGATGCCCATGACAATGGATACGGCGCTGTTCTTGAACACTGAGCTGAACAGGAACATCAGCGAGAGGGCAGAAACCGTGAAGAGCAGGGCGAAGGCTATCGACTCCGGGAACTGCATCGGGATGTTCGACGGGAAGTAGTACAGCCCGTTCGCGATGATCATCGCGGCGTAGATGAGCAGGATTATGACCGACGCCGCCAGGGCCGCCAACCACTTGCCCACGTAGATGGCGGACCTCCTGATGGGGTTGGGCACGAGGAAGTATCCAGTCCTGTTCTGGAATTCGCTCGAAATGGCGTCGCCGCCGAAGAGGGCAGTCGAGACGATGACCAGTATCGTGGCGAACCCCCACCCAGCCGCATAGAACCCCAGGGCGGTCCCCTGGAGTAGGCCCGGAGGCCGGTAATAGGCGATGGCCACGGTCAAGAGCCCGCCGATGAGCGCGTCGATGAGGAGAAGGACGTAGAACCTCCGGGCTCTGAAGTAATTCAGAAATGAGTACTTCGCGACTATCCCAATCTGCGTGAGGGTCCCGACCCTCGCGTTCGCGCCTTGGTCTGTTGCCATTGTTCTCACAATGTATCCTTGATCAGCGCCAGGTAGGCGTCCTCGAGCCCGGTGGAAGACTCCCTGAAGCTCACGACCCCGACCTTGAGCTCTGAGAGCTGGCCGAACAGCCGTTCTTGGGCTTGCAGTCCTCCCGTGAACTTGATATTCACGTGGCGCGCGTCTGTCTTCTCGTACTTTTCGAGCCCCTCTAACCTTGACACCTTCAGCAGGGTGGCGTCGTCCACATCGCGGGAGAAGCCGATCTCCGCAGCCCCCCCCTTGCCCGAGAACTTCGAGGTCACGTTGCCGATGGTGTCGTAGACCAGTAGCTTCCCGTGGTCTATCATGGCGACCTCCTGGCAGACCTCCGTGACTTCGCTCAGCAGGTGAGAGCTCATGAAGACCAGCCTGTTCCCCAAGGACTTCACGATGTCCCTGACCTCGCTCATTCCGCGAGGATCCAGGCCGGTGGAAGGCTCGTCGAGTATGATGACCTGTGGGTTGCTGAGAAGCGTGGAGGCCACGTTGACCCGTTGCTTCATCCCCTTCGAGAACCCCCCCACCTTCTTGTGGGCCCACTCTTGCATCTTGACCTGCCCGAGCGCCTCGTCGATCCGCTTGTTCCTCTCCTCTTTGGGCACCCCCCTGAGTTCGCACAGCATCGTCAGGGCCTCCGAGGGCGTCAAGGCGGGGTAGATCTCCGGAGTCTCGATGAGAGAGGTGCACGACGCCATCGCCCTCTTCTTGTCCTCCCTTATGTCAACGCCGTTCACCATCGCTTTCCCTCCAGTGGGCGAGATGAGGCCCGTGAACATCTTCATGGTGGTCGTCTTGCCGGCACCGTTGGGCCCGAGGAAGCCTATGCACTTCGTCCCCTCAAGCTTAAGGCTCAGGCCTGTGACGGCCGTGAACGACCCGAAGTTCTTCGAGAGGTTCACGGCTTCGATGGACGGCTTCGGCATTCTCTATTGACCCCTATTTTACGACCTTTCTAAACAAATAGAGCGTGGCTCCGAGGGTAACGACGGCGAGGGCCGAAATCACAATCAGCGCCGTCGCGATGTCTCCAGCCATGTTCCCGGTCACGAACTTGCTCGGCAAGGATAGGTCCCGGACAGCATTCACGGCGAAACTTATCGGGTTGACCGAAGAGACACTGGCCATCCAGTCCGGCATCGCGCTGGCAGGCACAAGCGCGGTGCTCATGAAGAGCAGAGGGAACGTCAGGAACCCGCCTATCCCAAAGACCGTCTCCGCGCTCCGGGTCCGCAGCCCTATTGCGAGGGATATCCCGGACCACGCCAGGCCGAAGAAGGCGATTATCACCAGTATCAGGGCGATGCCGCCGGCACCCGCAGCCACGTTGAATCCGAGGGCGTAGGCCAGGACAAGAATGATCGAGGACTGGACCACCACCCTGAAGGCGTCACTGACCAGCCTTCCAAGGAGGATGGCGGAGCGGTTGACGGGGGTGACGAGCATCTTCTGGAGCATCCCCGAGTTGAGCTCGTCCACAATGGAAGTCCCAGACTGCAGCGCGCTGCTGAAGCCGTTCTGGAGGAGGATCCCAGGCGTCGCGTACTCGAGGTAGGTGATCCCCTGTGGGAAGAGGCCTGTGGACGCGAACTTGGAGAAGAGCTGTGTGAAAAGGACGAGGAAGATGATCGGCTGGAAGAGAGAGAAGAAGAGCAGGATTGGGTTCCTAATCAACTTCCTCAGGGCGCGGACGAAGAGATGATAGGTGTCCGTTAGGAAGCTCAATCTCTGGATGGCCTCCTGGCGGCACCGAACCTCGAGAACGACTGCTTGGTGTTCAGCTCTTCCGTCCTGATCCTCCTTCCGGTGTGCTGGAGGAACACGTCGTCCAAGGTGGGGGTGGAGAAGCTCACTGACGTGAGGCGTATCTGATTGGCGTCGAAGGCCCTTACGATGTCGGCTATGATCAGACTCGCGTTCTTCGCGTAGACCGTAAGCCCCCCTTCCGCGTCAATTATGTTGGTGATCGCAACCATGTCCTTCAGGACCTGCCTCGCTTTCTCTCTGGTGTCTGCCGCTGCGCTCCCGTTCTCGAGGGTCATGGTGATCGAGTCTGCGCCCACTTCTCTCTTCAGAGAGTCCGGCGTACCGCTGGCGACGACCTTTCCTTGGTCGATGATGAATAGCCTCTGGCAGAGCTTGTCTGCCTCCTCCATGTACTGCGTCGTGAGGAAGATCGTTATGCCGGCCTCCTTGTTCAGCTTCGAGAGGTACTCCCAAATTGCGGCCCTTGACTGTGGGTCGAGGCCAGTCGTGGGCTCGTCGAGGAAGAGGAGCTTCGGCTTGTGCACCAGTGCCGTGGCTAGGTCAAGCCTCTTCTTCATGCCGCCGGAGTAGTGCCCCGCCCTCCTGTCTGCTGTCTCCGTGAGCCCCACGAGCTGCAGAAGCTCGTCGACCCTCGCCTTGAGCTCCTGGCCCCCCATCTGGTGGAGGTGGCCCTGAAGCATGAGGTTCTCGCGGCCAGTGAGGTCCGGATCGAGGACGGTCTCCTGGCTCTGGACCCCTATGACTTTTCTTATCCCCTCCGCCTGCTTCTCGACGTCGAAGCCTGCGACCGTCACACTGCCGGACGTCTTCTTGAGGAGCGTCGTGAGCACCTTGATTGTCGTGCTCTTGCCGGCCCCGTTGGGGCCGAGGAACCCGAAGAACTCCCCCTCGGCGACCTCGAAGGACACACCGTCTACGGCCTTTGTGCCGTCAGAGTAGACCTCCACGAGGTCCTCGACCTTGACTATCGCCGGCAACTGTTAGGCGCACGATTCGGAACGGATATAAGTATATCGGATACTATACTGGGTGCCGTATCTCATGACAAATCATTAAAGTACCCCCGGTTGCCTTCCCAAGACCACATGGTCGCACAGGTCCCTAGGCACTGGGCACGGCCGCAGGCAGTCCCCAGGGGGTTCCTTCGCATGTACATCCTGGCCGTACTGTCGAAGGCCCCAGCTACCGGCTACGACGTGATGCAGTCCATCGAGGAGCGGACTGAGGGAGCCTGGCGCCCTGGCCCTGGAACAATCTATCCGCTCCTGAAGGAACTCATGCGCGAGGGGCTCCTCAAGACAGGCCCGAGGAGACCTGGGAGTGCGAGGGTCGTCTATTCGGTCACGCCGTCAGGCGGGGCTGAACTGGGCTTCATGCGGGCCAAGATGGCCTCATTCGGGGGACGCGACCGGGGCTTCATGCGCCTCGTCCTCGACCTCGTGCCGATCGAGACGCTGGTGCCCATGCTCCTCAGTAGGGCCAGGGACGGCTCGGGGTTCCTGAAGTCAGCCATCGAGTCTATGCCGGAGCCTGACAGGACGGCCTCGCTTAGGGAGCTCGAGGCGCTCGCCCAGAACCTGCTCGACTGGGTCTCGGCCGCGCTCGAGGCGAAGGCAGGCGGGACCCACCGCAGGGGCGCCCGCTAACCTTAGATTGAATGTCACCGACGCAGCGGCGGCGTGAGAAGGACCAAGCTAGTCTGCACGGTCGGGCCCGCCAGCTGCCACCCTCTGGTCATGCGCAGGCTCGTGACGCAGGTTGACGTCTTCCGGCTCAACTTCTCTCACGGCGACCGGGCCAGCCACCTCTCATATCTCTCTACGATCCGGAGGGAGGCGCGGCGGTCCAAACGGACAGTAGCCATCCTCCAGGACCTCCCCGGACCCAAGATCAGAGTGGGGCGGTTTGAGGGGGGGTCGGCCGACCTCGTCAGAGGGTCAAGGTTCACGCTGACGGCTTCTGAGGTCCTGGGCGATTCGAGAAGGGCCAGCGTCAACTTTCCCGGGCTGCTGGGGGCGGTCCAAAAGGGGGACCTCCTGCACCTGGCTGACGGCCTGATCAGGTTGAGGGTGGAGGAGCGGAGCGAGGAGGGCGTCCTCTGCACGGTGCTCGTCGGGGGGACTCTCAGCTCAGGGAAGGGTGTGAACGCTCCGGGGGTCCGCATGAATGTGAAGTACCCCACGGAAGCCGACGCCGCCCACCTCTCATTCGGGCTCGCCCACGGCGTCGATTTCGTGGCCGCCTCGTTCGTGAGGTCCGCATCTGACCTGAAGGCCGTTCGAAAGCTGATGCCCGAGCAGGGCCCCTCGCTGATTGCGAAGATAGAGAAGCTGGAGGCCGTCAAGAACTTCGACGAGATCCTCGGAGAGGCGGACGGCATCATGGTGGCGAGGGGGGACCTAGGCATAGAGGTGCCAATCGAGACCGTCCCCTCCATCCAGAAGCAGATCATCCGCAAGTGCGGCAGGGCGGGTAAGCCAGTCATAGTAGCGACCCAGATGCTCGTCAGTATGGTGAACTTCCCAGTCCCAACAAGGGCGGAAGTCACGGACGTGTCTACAGCTATACTCGACGGCGCCGACGCCGTGATGCTCTCGGACGAGACGACGGTGGGAAAGTACCCGGTCGAGGCGGTGAAGATGCTCGACAGGATTGCCAGGGCCACCGAGAAGATGCCGGAGTTGGCGGCCAGGGCCTGGGAGGAGCCCGAGGACACGGGCATCGCCGATGCCATAGGCAGGGCCGCCTGCAGGCTGGCCGACTACGTCGGGGCCAAGGCCATAGTGGCGCCAACGCAGACCGGCTCGACGGCGAGGAGAGTGGCCATGTGCAGGCCCAGGCAGCCCATAGTGGCGATGTGCACCGACCCGCGGGTCGCCAGGAAGGTGAACATCCTCAGGGGGGTCGTCCCGGAAGTGTCGAGGCAGGCCAAGACCGCGGACTGGCTCTTCGAGCGGGCCGACAGGGCGGCTCTGCGCCTAGGGCTCGCGAAGAAGGGGGACAAGATTGTGGTCACCGCGGGCACCCCGGGCAAGAAGGGGACCACGAACCTCATCCGCGTCTCGGTCGTCGGCGGCTGATCCAGGCGGCGTCAGGCGAAGTCTAGCAAAGTCGGGTTCCTGGCCCGCCTCTTCTGCGGCTTCGCGTCGTTCCTCCCGACGAGTTCCTTCATCCTGCTCTCCTTCCTCAGGGTGGTGTAGTAATAGGCCTCGTCCACGGTTCCCTCGGCCAGCAGTATGACGACCTTCCCCTCCGTTGTCCTCCCCGTCCTCCCCCTCCGCTGGATGTAGCGGATCTCAGACGGGACCGCCTCGTAGAAGACGACGAGGTCGACGTCCGGGACGTGGAGGCCCTCCTCTCCTATGCTACTGCTAACAAGGATCTTGAATCTCCCCTCCCTGAACCTCTCGAGAACCTCCGTCTGCGTCTGCTGGTCCATGCCTTCGCTCCCCTCCCTGTCTGACTGGCCCACGAACCTCTGGGCGACCAGACCCTCCCTCGCGAACGCCCTCACGATGTCCTCGATTGTGTCCCTGTATTGGGTGAAGACGATGACCCGAGAGTCGCTCTTGGACTCCACCTGGGCCTTCACCACCTTCATGAGGACCCCGACCTTCGGGTGCTCCAAGCCTTTGAGCGCCTCCGCCTGCTCCACTATCCTCAGCCACCTCGGATCCTTGACGAGGGAGGCAGTGGCCTTGCCCTTGTCCTCCTTCTCCTCAAGCTTCCGCAGGTAGCGGGCGAGCGAGGGGGCGCCCTGGGTCTCGATCATCTCCAGGGCGTGCAGCACGACCACGGCCTGGGCCTGGCTGAATATGGCGCCGAAGATGTACCCGCTCGGCCCTCCCTTGGACCTCGCCGTCGCGAGCCGCGCGGAGATCGTGGCCCTCGCCTCGAGGAGCGCCTTCTTGGACACCCTGCTGTCGCGCAGGAACCCCCCGGCAACGAGCCGCTTGACCTTCTCGTTGAACACCTCCCTCAGGCCCAGGGTCACCTCGTAGTACTCGTCAGGGACCTTGACCTTGACCGCCTCGATGTTCGTTCGCTCCACGTACTCCCGGACGTCCTCGCTCTGCTCCGTCCGCGCCTCTATCCTCTCGATGAAGAGGCTCTTCTTGATCTCGTCCACGCGCGCCTTCGAGGACCCGGGAGAGGCCGTCAGCCCGAGGATGAGGGGGTGGTCGGCGTATTCGCGGTAGGCTCCCGCCAGCTTGGTGTAGGTGTAGTCCCTGACGCTCCTATGGGCCTCGTCGAAGACGGCCAGGGAGACCTCCTTCAGCGAGACCCTTCCGCGCTTCACGTCGTTGTACACGGTCTGGGGCGTGGCGAACACCACCCTGGCCTTCCTCCAGAGGAGCTCCCTCTCTCCGGGCTCTACCGTCCCGGTCAACACGGCGAACGCCTCCTCCGGCAGCTTCAGCTGTCTCTTGAACGACTGGAAGTGCTGCATCACCAGGGGCCTGGTGGGCGCGAGGACCATGACCTTCGAGCCCTGGCGCCTCCCAAGGACCTCGGCGGCCACCATGATCGCTATCATCGTCTTGCCCAGACCCGTCGGGAGCACCACCAGGGTGTTGGTCTGCGCCGCCGCTTCGGCGATCTTCGCCTGGTAGGCGCGGGGCTGGAAGCTCTCCGCTAGCAAGTTCCTGGTTCGTCATCGCTCGGGGCCGGGTTCGACTAAAAGCCTTCCGAGACGGCTGCGGCGCGGCCACTCGGCTTAAGAACGAGCGCGCGAACCCCCAGGTCCAAGGTCGGGGAACAGTGAGGGCCAGGGTCAAGAGGCGGCAGACGATAAGACGCGTGGAGATCATCGCCATCGTCGCCATCGTGGCGGTTTCGCTCTCGGTCGGCTTCTATCTTGCGCTGAGCTTCAGCGACCCCCGGGCCGCAGTAGACGGCAAGTACGTCTCCCAGAAGAACGTCGAAGCCCTCGAGGCAGACGCCGTGGCCAACTATGGCGCACCTGGAACCACCGTCTGGAACTCGCTCGTCACGCACGGCGCCTTGGCGAACATCACGTCGGGCTCTCCATTCACCCAGGACGGCAAGCCAGTGCTGGTCTACGTCGGAGGCGACTTCTGCCCGTTCTGCGCCGTGCAGAGGTGGTCCCTGGTGTTGGCCCTGATGAGGTTCGGCAACGTCACGGGCCTGAAGTACATGACCTCGGCGTTGACCGACCAAGACCTCTCGACGATTACGTTTGACTCGGCCAAGTACAACAGTACCTACCTCGCCTTCTCGCCCTACGAAGTGGAGGACAGGAACGAAAACCCGCAGGCCAACCAGACGCTGCCTTCGCTGTACGCGACCTCCTTCCAGGACCTCGGCAAGGGCGCCTTCCCGTTCCTCAACTTCGGGAACCAGTACTACATCACCGGGGCAGTGGTAGACCCCTCGATTCTGGGGAACCTGAACCAGACGCAGATAATCGCCGCCATCACTAACGGTAATACCACCGCCGGCAGTCTGATCAAGCAAGGCGCCAACGTGATAACCGCCTTGATCTGCAAGATGACGGGCGGCAAACCAACAACGGTATGCACGAACAACAGCATAGAGCCCCTCCTGACGCTCACCGCCTCCTACACCGTCCCGTCGGGCGGCCAGGCCGCTGACCTCATCCTGGCGACCCAGTGGTCGCAAACAGTGGTACCGGAGACGTACGCCCCCGGTCAACCGGAGCGCAGCTGGGCTTAGATGAAGGCCAACCTCCTGAAGCTGCTGCTCCTGGTCGTGATGTCCGTCGTGGGCCTCACGGCGTCGTCAATCGTCCTATACCTCTACTACTACCTCCACCAGCAGCTCCCGGCCTGCGTGTCAGGATACACGTTCTGGGGGATTCACATCAACTGCAACGACGTTCTGAGCAGCCATTACAACAGCATCGACGGCTTCAACCTAGACATCCTAGCGGTGGCCTACTTTATCGTCAACCTGGCCCTCATCTTCATGGTGGCCTTCGGCAGCGAGTCGCTCTACCAGCGGGCCTTCAACGTCCTGTTCGCGTGGCGGTTCGTCGGCCTCGCCATCGTCCCCTACCTCATGACCGTGGAGTTCATCATCCTGAAGACCGTCTGCATCTACTGCACCATAATGCACGTGTCCATCCTCATCGACTTCGCCATCATTACCTACTTTGTCTTCTACAAGAGGAACATCAGGGCCTTTCTGTCGTCGGAGCCCGCCGGGGCTGACTCGAAGAACATACCCGCAGAGGCCGGCAGACAGACGCCAGGCCCGACCACCTAAGTCCTCGCGTCCGTCGGCGGTCACGTCCCCGCCGCGAGCATGTCGATCTTGGTGATTATGCCGACTACTTCCTCCCCCGAAGCGACGAGCACGGCCGGGAGGTAGCTGAAGAGCGAGTAGAGAGCCTCCACCGGAGTGTCCTTACCCACGGTCGCGAAGACCGGCTGAACGTGGTCGCCTACTCGCTGTCCGAGGACCTTCGCGGTGTCCGACGCGGCTGAGAGTGCGCTCAGAATCAGCCCCTCCCCCACCGTCCCCACGACTTTCCCCTTAGAGAACACCGGGACCTGCGAGAATCCTCTCCTCTTCATGAGGGTGACGCAGTCTGACAGCCTTGCGTCTGCGTCCACTCCCACCACCGGGGAAGACATCACGTCGGCGGCCTTCTTCCCCTTGGCGGCGGCCCTGGTGCTCAGAGCGGCCGATATCGCCCGCAGGGTCCTGTAGGTGGGGTCCACGGCCCCGGACTCGACCTTGGCCACTATCGACTGGCTGACCCCCGCGGCCTGCGCCAGCCCCGCCTGGGTGTAGCCCACCTGGACGCGTATCCGCTTCAGCTGTTTCGGGTCGATGAGCTGAACGGTCATTATTCCCTTAGGAATATCCTCGTCATGAACCCATATAAGCGGTTGCCTGCGCGCCTGCCGCAGCAATGCAACACCCGAACGTGCAGATCCCCGCCGCGGGGCTTCCTCCCGCGGGTCCGACCGGGCGGAGCTGTGTTTCTTGAGCAGGCACCTGTTCACCTCCGAGAGCGTGGCCGAGGGGCACCCGGACAAGTGCGCCGACCAGATCTCCGACGCGGTCCTCGACGCCATCATAGCGCTGGAGCCGCGCGCCCGCGTCGACTGCGAGACGCTGATCATGCAGGGGACCATCATCGTGACGGGGCAGATCACGACCTCGGCCTACGTCAACATAAAGAAGACCGTGAGGGAGGTCCTCCGCGACATCGGCTTCGACAACGCGAAGGACGGGCTTGACTGGGAGACCTGCGGCGTCCTCCTGTCAATCGAGGAGCAGTCCCCCGACATCTCCAGGGGCGTGACCAAGAAGTCCGGCGAGATCGGCGCCGGGGACCAGGGTATGATGTTCGGCTACGCGTCGCGGGAGACCCCGCAGCTGATGCCCCTCCCAATCATGCTAGCCCACGGCGTGGTCAGGGAGCTCGCCCGCGTGAGGAAGAGCGGCGTCCTCCCGTACCTGCGCCCCGACGGGAAGTCCCAGGTAACAGTCGAGTACGACGGCGACAAGCCCGTGAGGGTCGCCACTGTCGTGGTCGCGGCCCAGCACAGCGAGAAAGCCAAGCCGGACGATGTCGAGCGGGACGTAGTCGAGAAGGTGGTCAAGAGGACCATCCCGCGGGCCCTCATGGACAAGGACACCAAATTCCTTGTGAACTCCACCGGGAGGTTCGTGACTGGAGGGACCCTGGCGGACTCGGGCCTGACGGGCAGAAAGATAATCGTCGACACCTACGGCGGGGTGGCTTCTCACGGCGGTGGCTGCTTCTCCGGCAAGGACCCAACCAAGGTCGACAGGTCCGGCAACTACATGGCTAGGTACGTCGCCAAGAACATAGTCGCCGCGGGGCTCGCCGACAGGTGCCAGATACAGGTGGCCTACGCAATCGGCGTGGCAGAACCGGTCTCCTTCATGGTAGACACATTCGGCACCGGCAAGGCCCCCGACGAAAGGATCGCCGAGGCGGCGCTGAAGGTCTTCGACCTGCGCCCTGGGCCTATGATCGAGCACCTCGACCTCCTCAGGCCCATATACCGGAAGACCGCCTGCTACGGCCACTTCGGGAGGGAGGACCCTGACTTCACCTGGGAGAGGACAGACAAGGCGAAGGAGCTCAAGAGGGCGACGGGCAGGAGCTGAACCTCCCGCCAGCAACCATCGCACCTTAGAAGCCGGCTTCCACTGGCGGCGTGCACCGCTTAAATGAGCAGGGTTGAAGGGTGCCGTCTCAAGCCATGGGCACCCCGGACGGGGTCGGAAGTGCCGGGGCCCGGAGGCGGCTCGGCTTCGACGCCGCCATCGTGGTCTCCGTGCTCGTCTACCTTTCTGTAAGCGCTTTCGTCTACGTGCGGTACGGGACGACCCCCGAAGTCTCCCTCGGAGTGATCGCGCTCATGGTCCTCCCCGTCGTCGGGGTCATCACGAAGTCGAAGAGTTTCGTGAAGAACTCCGCGCTCCTGATCGCGGTGCTACTCGCCTACGAGGCCCTCCAGGGCACAGCCGGCGCCATGGTGAAGTCGGGAAGCGTGGTATCGATGGCCGGCGCCGACCATGCCCTCCTGGGCACGAACTTCGTGCTCGATGTCCAGAACGCCTTCTACTCTCCCGCCACCAACGCGGTGGCCGTCTTCTTCTATGGCATGCACGTCTTCCTGATCATGGCCGCCCTGGTGCTCTTCTGGCTGAAGAAGCGCTCCGTCTTCCACGGCTACGCCTACTCGCTTGTGCTGACGTCGTACCTGGGCCTGGTGACCTTCGTGCTGATGCCCACGGCTCCCCCCTATCTGGCGGGCACTGCCCAGAACCTCCTTTCGGTAGGCGTCAAGATGTACCCCGGGGGCTTCCAGACGCTCCAGCACATCCTCCTCGCCGGCGAGTCCGACGCCTACGCGGCCTTCCCGAGCCTCCATGCGGCCTACGCCACGCTCTTCACGATCTTCATGTTCAGGCTCGGCAGGAAGTGGGGGGTGGCGTCGCTCCCGATCCTGGGAGGGGTGTACTTCTCCATAATCTACCTCGGGCAGCACTTCCTGTTCGACCTGATAGGGGGCGCCGCCTACTCGGCTGCGGCCGTCTTCGTCGTCGACCGCCTTGTGGCAAGGCACGCCGCGGCCGGGCAAGTCCCCGCCGTTGGCCCTGCGACTCCACCCTCGCCGATGACAGTGGCCGGAGGGCCTGGAGGAAGCAGGTCCGCCGAGGCGGCCAGACCTGTCGAACAACTCTCTTGAGCATCGGCTTTCGTGAGTGACCCCGAGAGAGAGCGCTCAAGAGCGCGTCGCTCGCTCGGATGGCACGGGCTCCCTCGGCGGGCCGGCGGGACAGCCTTTTAGTAGGAGGGGCTGCCCCGTGTCCTGATATGCTCTGTCCCAATTGCGGCGCGCAGTTGCCGGACGACGCGCAGTTCTGCTACAAGTGCGGGGGCCGGATGGGCCAGGCTGCCCCACAAGGGTCGCCTTCCACGGCTGGGTCAAAGCCGACCCCCAGCCAGATCCTCGCCCCCTCGGGGGCGACCTCCGTCAAGTGCCCCAACTGCGGCGCTCCCATCGCGCCGAAGTTCGGAGAGATGGTGATCACATGCGAGTACTGCGGGAGCGGGGTCACCCTGGGGTCGCAAGGCTGGACGGACGTGCAGAAGCAGACGGTGCTTGACCTCAAGGTCGCCACGGTCGACCAGGTCAACGCCATCATAACCCCACTGATGGACAAGGGGCTGCTACACAGGCATCTGCACGAGGACTCGACCCAGGAAGAGATGAACCTCTCCTACCTGCCATATTGGATTGTCAGCGTCTCCGCGCGCACCACAGTGGTGGCCACCAACGAGATGGCCCAAATCGGCCAGACCGCTACGACTGCGGCGCTCATGGGGGTCATCCTCGGAGGCGTGGGCGGCGGGTTCGGGGGAGGAGGGCGCGGGGGAGGCTTCGGCGGCCGAAGGCGCGCCTTCGGAGGCGCCCCGGCTCTAGGGACCGGTGGCCTCCTGGGAAGCACGGTCGTGCTCGGGAACTTCATGATGTACGGCATGGGAATGGGCCGGGGAGGCGGGATGACCAAGACCGAGCAGATGGACGCCAACTACAACTTCCCGGTGGTCGCCCTGAAGGCTCTGATGGAGTACCAGCCGAGGGACTACGCCTTCAATCTGGAAGGCCGGCAGGCGTTCGACATAACGAAACTACCGAAGAACGTCAAGGTTCTCAACGGCGACATCAGCGAGGACGCGGCGCGGTCCCAGGCGAAGACCCTGGTCGACCAGCTCCAGTCTGAGAAGGCCCACGCGAAGTACCACATGATCCAGCAGATACGCACCGAGTCCGACGTCGGTGACGTCGAGCTGCTGCACGCCCCCATCTGGTTCGCCCGCTACGACCACAAGGGCAAGAAGATCGTGCTCGTCGTGGATGCCAACTCGGGCGGGGTCATCAACAGCATGGGGCTGTAAAAACGCATAATAACATGAAGGGCCCGGGGAACCTCTGGTTCTTAGTCTTGGCGGGATTTTCGCAGCTAGTCGCAGCCGAATGTGCTTGGGGAGGCGCCTAGCAGGATGAAGGCCTCGCGGATATTCCTGGTCGTCATCGTCGTATTCGTGGTGATTCTCATAGCTGTATTCGCCTATGCGGCCCTCGTTACCCCATCGAACAACTCCATCTGGAGCAACGGTGCGACTTACCCGCTTCAGTACTCCGGCACCTACGGGGTCATGGGCCAGCAGTGCGTCAACAGCACCACCAACGTAGTCTGCATAGGGGGAATCGACGCAGCCGGCGGCCTCCAAAGCTCAGTCTACACATCTTCAGTAGTGTCGGCGTCAGCAAGCAACATCACTGGCTGGACCCAGGACGGGCACTCGTACAAGCTGCCTCTCTACGCCCAGTCGTGCGTCGCGTCCTCTGGTTACATCTACTGCGTCGGAGGGACCTACGACGACCAGGGGGACAACCTTAACTCCAGCTACTTCGCTTCGCTCAGCAGCGCCGGAGCCGTGGGCCCGTGGACCCAGACAACCAGCTACCCGGACTACATCGACTCCCAGTCGTGCGTCGCGTCCTCCGGTTACATCTACTGCATCGGAGGCTTCATCGAGCCCGGCGGGCTCAACAGCACCGGCAGAGACGCGAACTCGCTCGACTACTACGCGCCCATATCTTCGTCAGGCATCGGGCAGTGGACCGCTGCGACGTCGTATCCGACCGACGTGTATTCCCCGAGCTGCTCCGCCTACGCAGGCTACGTCTACTGCGTCGGAGGGGTGTCAGCCATCGCCAACGGCAATGCGCTGAGCGACGTCTACACAGCTCCGCTGTCGGCCGCCGGCATCGGCAATTGGGTCCTTTCAACGCCCTATCCGGTCGCGGGCATCGGCCAGGCCTGCGCACTCTCGTCAGGCTCCATCTACTGCGTCGGGGGCGACACGCCCAACGGGTTCACGAACGCGGTGTACTACGCAACGGCTTCCTCTGGCGCAGTCGGCACATGGGCGAAGGGAGCAGTCTACTCCGAGGGGGCATGGACATCGTGCGTGATCATCTCGGCCAACATGTACTGCGTGGGCGGTCAGGACGGGAGCTCCAACGGGGAGACAGGTGCCACGCACTTCCTCCCGCTGGCAGAGATACAGTCCATGACCACCACCTCCTGAGGCCTTAGGGCGTCCGGGGGGCCCGGCTGCGGTTCCCAACGCGTATAACCCTCTCATGCCTCGGCGGCCCCCATGGAGATTGCCCAAGGAATACACAGGATAGACGGAGTCCGGGGCGCCAACTCCTACCTGACCTTCTCCGAAGCCGGGACCGCGGTCATCGACACGGGGATGCCGGGGAACGAAAGGCGAATCGCGGCCTACCTGCAGAAGACGGTGGCGGCGGTCAAGCTCGGCACGATAATCATAACCCACCCGGACATCGACCACGCTGGGAGCGCCGCCAAGCTCAGGGCCCTCACTGGTGCGAAGCTCGCCATCCACGAGGCGGACGCGCCGCGGATTGCGGGGGAGACGAAGCTCAAGGATGTTAAGGGGCCCGCGGGGGTCTTCATCGGGGCGATGACGCGCCTGATGCGCTTCACTCCGGTCGCGCCCGACGCCTTACTCCGCGACTCCGACAGGGTCGAAGGCCTCACCGTCATCCACACCCCGGGACACACGGACGGCAGCATATGCCTCCATTTGGAGGGGCGGGCGATGTTCGTCGGCGACGCCCTACGAACCGACTCGAAGGCGGCCCCGCGCCTTCCTCCGGCGGGCATGACGGCCGACATGGATAGGGCGAAGGAGTCCATCAAGAGACTCTCGCAGTACGAGTACGGCCTCCTGCTCCCGGGGCACGGGCCGCCCATCATGCGCGACGCCTCGGCTGCGATCAGGGACTTCGTCAAGGGCGGGCTCGGCTCCGGATGACCATGGGACAATTGAAAATGCTCACCCGGCGCCCCCCGCCAGCCGACCCAGGGCAGGCGTAGCACCTGATCGTCCAGTCCATCAGGGCCCTGAACAGGCGCCTGATGCTCGCTCAGCACATCTCTGTCAGGGCCTCGGGAAGACGTTCCGTCGTGGAGGCGGCCGCGGCCTGCTGCGGCGTCAACTCGCAGGACCTCCGAGAGAGCTTCGCATCCTTCTGGGCAAGGACGGAGGGGTTCGAGGCAGACGCCATGCAGCGCGAGTTCAGGCCCATGGGCGGGCTGGCGCGGGCATGGACAGCGCGAGGGACCATGCACACCTTCCCCAGCAAGGACTACTTCGCCCACGTCTTCGGCTCCCCGAGGAAGCGGGTGCTGGGCAGATACGAGAGGTCTGCGAGAAGGCGGGGCATCCCGCATCTCGGCAAGCGGGTCGAATCGCTGTACGGGCCTCTTCTAGACGACATCAAAGGGAGGGCCGTGACCTCCGCGTACATCGGCGACTTCGTCTCGGAAAGGCTCGGGAGGCTGGGCCTGAACCCCCGCGCGAGGCTAAGGCGAGGGTGGTCGAGCTCGCCCGTCGTGGGGCCCGCCTGGACGGGGATCACGGAGATGTCGTACCTGGGGCTCCTGGTTAACGCGGGCAGGAGGGGCTCGGAGAGCATCTGGATGAGGGCCGCCGACTGGGTACACATGGGGAGGTCGCGTCCTCCCCCCGAAGAGTGCGTGAACAGGCTGGTGAGGATGTACGTCGAGCGGTACGGGCCGGTGACGCGGGCAGACATCTCCTACTGGTCTGGGCTTCTCTCATCGGAGGTGGGAGCGGCACTGGCAGCCATGAAGGGGGAGCTCACAGAGGCTGGCGCCGGAGGTCCTCGGGGCACCCACTACTCCCTCGGGGAGCCTCCTCGAGACGCAGATCCCCCGGCCGCAGCGGTCCTCCCCGAATTCGACAGCCTCATGATGGGCTACAGGGACAAGGCCAGGGTGCTGCCGGACCGACTTCTGGCCTACGTCTTCAGGCCCCAGGGGATGGTCAGCCCGACCTTCCTGGTGGACGGCTTCGTTGCCGGGACGTGGAGGAGGTGGTCGGAGCGCGGGGGAACCGTAGTCACAGTAATGCCCGGCGCCGACCTCAGTTCAGGAGCCAGGCGGGCCGTCGAGGGCGAGTTCGCCGAGTACGGGGAGTTCCTCGGGGTCCCCCTGCGCGTGACCTTCTCAAGCCCCGTGCGCGCATGACGGTCCCTCCCGCCATGTTCCGGGGAGAGCGTCTGCCGCCGCGGCGCCGCTGGACATAACTACGCGTCCGACGGCGCGCGTCGGGGATGTACTACAAGGGGAGGAAGGTCAAACAGCTCGGGAGGGACCTGTCCGACATCCACGGCTTCGGCCCTCGGATACGAGCCGAGTTGGCCGCCCGCCTGCCCAGGGGGAGGGCCACGAGGGCCCTGGACGTCGGGACCGGGTCGGCCATGACCACTGCGTTCCTCGCCCGCACGCTCCCGGAGGGGAGCCGCGTCTGGACGCTCGACCCTTCGAGCGAGGCCCTCCGCGGGGCCAGGGCGTCCCTGAAGGCCGAGGGCCTTGAATCCAGGGTCGAGTTCGTCCGGGGGAGCGCCGACCGCCTCGAGATGGCCGATGGGTTCTTCGACGTCGCGGTGTCGGTCATGGTGATGCACCACCTGGAGGACGCAGGGCGCGCCCTCTGCGAGGTGTCTAGGGTGGTCGCGAGGCCCGGGATGATCCTCATCGCCGACTACGCCCCAGCAGCCGCCGACGAGCTGGTCTTCAGGGCCGAGCACAAGAGGCAGGACTTCCTTCCGGTGTCCGAGGCGACCAGGTGCCTGAGGGAGTGCGGCTTCCAGGCCGAGGCGGCCGGCTTCGGGCTGTGGTACATGGTCGACGCGAGGCGGTAGCCTCCGCACCTCTCAGGCTCGCTCTGAGTTGCGCAGGGGCCTGCCTACCCCGCAAGGAGCGGCATCGCGGCGAAGACCTTGGCGTCTCCGACCAGGTTCTTGATCCGCGAGTACTCGTTGGGCTCGTGCGGGATGTCGTCCACCGTGCTCCAGACCACGGTCGGTATCTCGCGCTTGCGGAACAGGTTTCCGACCGTCTGCCCCCCTATGCCCACGAACCTCGGCTCGACCTTGACCACCCTCCTGACGGTCTCGGCCATGAGGGCCGCGGCCTCGGACTCGGCAGGCGTCGCGGGTCCGGCGCCCGCCTCCTGGATGACCTCCAGGGATATGGACGCGCGGGTCCTCTTCTCGTGTTTCCTGACCACCCGCCCGACGTCCGCCACGACGCGCTCGAGGGGGTACTTCGGCAGGACTCGGCAGTCGAAGCACTGGACGTCGATCCCGGGGACGGTGTTCACGTTCGGGACGTTTGCTTCGGCCTTGGTGGGCTCGAAGGTGGACCTAGGCTCGTTGAACAGTGGGTCTCTCGCGGCGTACCTGCCGTTTAGGGTTCGGTCCAGGTCGATCGCCAAGTTCATGCCAACCCTCCGGGCGTTGAGCCCCCTTCCAGGGAGGCTCGCGTGCACCTGCCTCCCGGTGGTGGTTAACTTGAACCAAAGGAGCCCCTTCTCTGCTATCTCTATGTCTCGGCCGTCGCGGGTGCCCGAGTCAGGGACCACCACCAGGTCATCATTCCTGAACCTTTCGCGCCCGAGCAGGTGCTTGATTCCGTAAGTACTCCCGAACTCCTCGTCCGAGACTAGCCAGACTCCGACGCTTAACGGCAATGGGACGCCCAGCCGCTTCAGCTCTCTGAGGGCGAAGAGGGAGGACACGAGCGCCTGGCCGTTGTCCTCGGCGCCGCGCGCGAAGATCTTGCCGTCCTTGACCACAGGGTCGAAGGGGTCTGAGCGCCAGAGCTCGGCGCTGCCCTCGGGGACTGTGTCCATGTGAGAGATGAGCCAGAGTGTCTTCTTCCCCTTCCCCTCGACCCTAGCGCAGACGTTTGGCCGCCTCTTCCCGGTCTCGGGGTCCTCCGCGTCTGCACGTTTGACTGCGAAGCCCTCTGCCTTGAGGAACGCTTCAAGAAACTCTGCCCTCTCCAGCTCGCCACTCCCCCCCATCCTCGGGTTGACGGCCTTTATCCTGAGCATCTTCACCAAGAAGTCCTGAATCTCCTGCGAGTCCCGTTCAATCTCTGCCCCTGACTTCCGTATCCCGCTGAGGTCGCGAGCCAAGTTGCTTCAGGCTGGCACCGCCTCTGGCATTAGATATGCTCTGCGCCAGCGCAGGTTGCGTGCGCGAGAAGGAACGACTACCGCCTCCTCCTCTCCGGTTCAGACGATGATGCTCTTGAGACTGAGAACCTCTGCTGAGACTGAGAACCTCAAGCGAAAGGGGCGTGATGGAGTGGAGCACGCCAAAGAGAAACTCAAGAATGAAGGATTTCAATGCAGTGCGGGGGTGGGATTCTGACCCAGCATGCTGGACGGGAATCCATTCGTATTCGACCTGACAATTCTTATAGCGCCGGAGCGCTACTCGCCCAGACATCTCCAATCTACTTGCATCCTGGGACGAAGGGTGTATACGTGCCGAAGTGGTATGTCCCAGACCTAATCCAACCTCCATATCCAATTAGGTAACTGCTTACTGATTTTGAGCCACTAACAGAAGGGGGATACTGAGTAGCAATGCACGACCCGTAGAACTGTCTGAAGGGAAAGACAGGAACGAGAAACACAATCAATCCGCCTATTACCATCACGATTCCCACAACAATGAGTATTCTCCTGCGGGAAACCATTGCCTTCGTCTCGCCCAAGAAAAGTGCCTTGCCTTGAGATATACGCCTACTCTCGAGAACAGCCTCGCACCATGGGGTGGTGTCAGATAATTGCAAGCCCAGATGTAGCTGGCGATTCCTTACGACCTTAAGGATGCGGGGAGTGGGACTCCTGCCCAGCATGTAGGGTGGGGATTTGGCACTGAAATGCATTGCCACGGCTGGGGAACTTATTAGAGAAGTCGCCAGAGCCTGTACCATGACCCAGTTCACCATCCGTGAACTCGGCCCGCGGACGTGGCCTGACTTCGTCAAGATTGTAGAGAAGCACAATGGCGTGTGGGGTGGCTGTTGGTGTGTGGTCCTCCACAACCCGAAGGGGAAAGGGACGGGAAGTGTATCGGGGAACAAGACGCTCAAGAAGAAGCTCGTTCTGGAGGACAAGTCTCACTCGGCGCTGGTCTACGATGGGCAAGAGGTGGTCGGTTGGTGCCTCTTCGGGCCACCGGTTGAAGTTCCGGGCCGGATGAGCGCATACGGTAGGCTTGGTCTGGCCCAGCCAGATTGGAGGATACCCTGCTTCTTCGTAGACCGAGACAGGAGGAAGGAAGGAGTCGCGAAGGCCGCACTGGAGGGTGCGCTGCGAATTATCGCTGAGAACGGAGGGGGTGTGGTAGACGCATATCCATTAGATATCCACGGGAGGTCTTACGGAAGCTCGTTCCTCGCGGGCGGAACGTCGACAATGTTCGCCAGGGCGGGGTTTCGTCCCGTCGTAAAGCTAGGGACGAGCAAACTTGTGATGCGTAAAGTCGTCCGCGGACGCTGACCTACCCGCCGTTGCCTCTGCTTGGATTCATCGGGACTCTGCGCTTATCGCTTCTTCCTAGTGGGGCTGCGGTTGGTCATGCATGGATGCTCCACCAGCGCATCATGGATGCGGGGGGTGGGATTCGAACCCACGAACCCCTAAGGGACGAGGTCCTAAGCCTCGCGCCGTTGACCAGGCTGGGCGACCCCCGCAACGTGCTGACGGCATGCTGGTGAAACTATAACGGTTTCCTAACACGCTGCCGCTGGGACCGAGACCCACGGGGCGAAACCGGACCGCGGCGATGTGCCTGTCTCCCCATCGAAGCCTGCTAGTTCAAGGTGAGCTTAGAGACCTCCAGGGTAAGATTTGATTGATTCAAGCCTCCACCTGCCGTTTGTGTCCTCGATCGAGGTCGACCTCCTTGGCAGCGCGGCATCGACAGCGATGAGCTTCTCGTTCCATCCGACTTGGGGGTTGACGGGGTACCCCACAGGCAGCTTGCTTCGAATCCTCGCAAGGGATATAAGGCGACCACGGGCGGCGCGCCCAAGGGCGGAGATGGTACAACTTGTCCAGGATACTGGCTTTCGTGGACATATTCGTCGAGTCCGCGGAGATGGACAACGTCGTCGCAGCCCTGTCTAGGTTGGATACTCTCGAAGAGCTCTACGAAGTGACCGGAGAGTTCGACATAGTCACCCTCGTGTCGGCCAGCGACATCGAGGAGTTCAGGGAGATCCTGAAGAACAAGATCCTGAAGATCAAAGGCGTCAAGAGCACCGTCAGTTCCGTCGTCCTCCACACGCATAAGGGGCCCCGGTCGGGCGAAGGTCCCCAGGGACTGCGGAAACCTCGCCAGTAGCCGTTCCCAGCCGTGAACATGTCTTGTCCAAGCAGGCTATGGATGTGAGAAGGCCGAGAGCTTGATCAGCGTCCCCGACGCCATCACGGCGGCCCTGATCCTCGGGGGCACAATGTGCGTGGCGTACCTCATCGCCCCCTACCTCACCAGAGTCTACAAACGTGCCCCAGGAAGGCTCGACCGCGTCCTAGACCCCTTGGAGAGGAGAATCTACAGGGTGGTAGGCGTCGACCCCGAGCACACCATGGGGTGGAAGGAGTACTTCCTCTCCGGCCTTTTCATCAACATCGTCCAGATGGCCATCGCGTTCCTCATCCTGACGTTCCAGGGCTCGCTCCCCCTGAACCCCCAGGGGTTCCCAGGACTGAGCTGGGATCTGTCCTTCAACACGGTCGTCTCATTCGCAACGAACACCAACCTGCAGCACTATGCTGGCGAAGTGACGCTCTCATACCTCAGCCAGATGACGGCAATCCAGTTCCTCCAGTTCACCTCCGCAGCCACCGGCATGTGCATGGGGATTGCCATGGTGAGAGGCTTCGTTGTGGGGTCGAAGGACATGGGCAACTTCTACGTCGACTTCGTCAGGACCCTCACAAGGATACTGCTCCCCTTCTGCCTGGTCGCCGCTGTGGTGCTGGTGGCCCTCGGCGTCCCTCAGACGCTGGGAGGTTACACCTCAGTCACCACTGTGGAAGGGGCGACTCAGTCCATCCTTGTGGGCCCTGTCGCGTCACTGGTCGCCATCATGCAGCTCGGGACGAACGGGGGTGGCTACTACGGGGCGAACTCGGCGTACCCGTTCATGAACCCCAACCCCGCGTCCAACATCCTGGAGATAGGGCTCATGCTCCTCCTGCCTACGGCCCTGATCTTCGTATTCGGCGAACTGCTAGGGAAGAGACGCGAGTCGAGACCCATCCTCATAGGCGCCTACGGGCTGTTCCTGATTGACCTGGCCATTGCTTTCTTCCCTTCCATCCCGGCGACCGGGCCGGGCATCGAGACCAGAGTCGGGGGGTTCATGTCGGCGTTCTGGACGGTGGTCACGACTGCCGTCACTACGGGCTCGGTCAACACAATGCTGTCGGCGATGCATCCCCTTGTCATACTGGCGGCTTTCATGGGGATGCTCATCCAGGCGACGCCGGGTGGCAAGGGGGTAGGCCTCATGTACATGGTGATGTACATCGTCATCACAGTCTTCATCGTCGGGCTGATGTCCGGAAGGACCCCTGAATACCTCGGCATCAAGATCACCAGCAGGGACGTGAAGCTCGTGATGCTTGCCTTTCTCATCCACCCTATCATAATACTCGTCCCCACCGTGGTCGCCTACGCCAGCGGGGCGGCAGCGGCCGTGGGGGTGGGAAGCGGTCCGACCGGGTTCACCCAGATACTCTACGAGTTCGCGACCTCGGCCGCGAACAACGGGTCGGACTTCCTGGGGACGGCGGCCAACACCCCGTTCTTCAACGTGGCGACAGCCCTGGTCATATTCATCGGACGCTACGCGCCCATCGGCATACTGATGGCCCTAGGGGGCTCCATGATAGGCAGGACGAGAAGCGCCGTCTCCGGGCTCAGGACTGACAGCATCACCTTCTCGATCGTCCTGATAGGCAGCATCCTGATTCTGGTCGTGCTCACTTTCTTCCCCTTCCTCGTGCTCGGGCCAATCCTCTCATACCTGCAAGGGAACGTGAACGGCCTTGGCTAGCCCCAAGGATCCGAAGGGGTCGAGGCGCCGCGCCCCGGTCTTGGGCGCGGGGGTCATCAAGGACTCGCTGGTCAGGCTTAGCCCGACGTCCCTGATCTCCAACCCCGTGATGTTCATCGTCGAGGTCACCTTCTTCATCGTGGCCGCCATGGCCGCCTATCCCCGGGGATTCGTCCCGGTCGCCTCGCCCGCCAAGCAGACGTTCTACGTCGAGGTAGCCGCCATCCTCCTGCTGACCGTCTGGTTCAGCACCCTTTCCGATTCCCTGGCCGAGAAGCAGGCGAGGAACACGGCCAGCAGCCTCCGCAGGCTGGAGACCGAGGTGACGTGCAGGAAGATCGTGAAGGAGGAGTGGAAGACCGAGCTTGTCCCCACGAGGTCGATGGACCTGCGCAAGGGCGACCTGGTCCTGCTCGAGAGGGGGGAGACGGTCCCCATGGACGCCGAGGTCCTGGAGGGCATAGCCATGGTGGACGAGTCGCTCCTCACTGGCGAGTCGGCCCCAGTCAGGAAGGCCCCAGGAGACGCCGTCATCGGAGGGTCCATCGTGCAGAGCGACACCCTCACAGTCAAGGTCTCCGTGAACCCCGGCGAGACCTTCATCGACCAGATGATCAAAATGGTCGAGTCGTCCAAGAGGCCGAAGACGCCGAACGAGCAGGCCGTGACCATCGTCCTGCTGGGCCTCACCGCCATCTTCAGCATGATCATCCTGACCTTGCTCGGGCTGTCAGTAACCCTCGGGCTCGGGGCAGACCTATCCGTCCTCATCGCGCTCTACGTTTGCCTGCTCCCCACCACCATCGGCGCTCTCCTCCCGGCCATTGGGCTGTCAGGCATGTCCAGGCTCTACGCCCACAGGATCGTGGCAAAGTCTGGAAGGGCCGTGGAGACAGCGGGGGACGTCGACGTAATCCTGCTCGACAAGACAGGCACCATCACTGTGGGGAACAGGTGCGCCATGCAGTTCATCCCCTTCGGGGGGCACACCGAGAGGGAGGTGGGGGAGTCCGCCTTCCTGTCGTCCTGGTACGACGACACCCCCGAGGGGAGGAGCATCATTCACCTGGCATACGAGAGCGGCTACATACCGAAGGAGCTCAATTCCCTCGAGCTCTCCGAGGTCTTCCAGTTCTCGGCGGCTTCAAGGACGAGCGGGGTCAAGATCAACAGGGGGATGGCCTTGGGCCTCCCTAAGGGCCTCGACGAGGGGAGCGAGAGGAGGCGGTTCAGGAGGAAGGCCCCCGGAGCCTTCGAGGACTTCGGGGAGTCCGGTCCGGAGATTGAGGTGATCAAAGGGGCCCCTGACTCGATGAAGGAGAGGCTGGCGTCGGTGCCGCCAAACTACGACGAGCTCGTCAACGGGGTCTCGGGCTCCGGCGAGACTCCCATCATCGTCTCGCGGGGCGGGGTGGCGCTCGGCATCGTGAGGCTCAAGGACGTTCTAAAGGAGGGCATCCGCGAGAAAGTGATGGCGGTGAAGGCCCTCGGCATCCGGCCGGTGATGATTACTGGCGACCAGCCTCTGACGGCCAAGAGCATCGCCTCCGAGGTGGGCATCGACGAGTTCGTCCCCCAGGCCAGGCCGGAGATGAAGTACGGCATAGTCAAGAAGGAGCAGGGGGAGTCGCGCATAGTGGCCATGATTGGGGACGGAACCAACGACGCGCCCGCTCTCGCAGTGGCAGACGTGGGCCTCGCCATGAGCTCAGGGACCGAGGCGGCGAAGGAGGCCGCAAACATGGTTGACCTGGAGTCGAACCCCGCGAAGGTGATCGAGGTGGTCATGCTGGGCAAGCAGCTCCTAATGACCAGGGGCGCGGTCACCGCCTTCAGCATCGCCAACGACGTGGCGAAGTACTTCGCCATAGTGCCTGTCCTGTTCGCGGCGACGTTCCCCCAGCTGCACGAGCTCAACATCCTCGGGCTGGGTCTTCAGAGCGCGGTCCTATCGGCCCTGATCTTCAACGCAATCATCATCCCGCTCCTGATACCGCTCGCGATGCGCGGGATTTCGTTCAAGCCCGCGAGCACGATGTCCATATTCCTGCGGAACGTCCTCATATACGGCGTAGGGGGGGTCATTGTCCCCTTCGTGGGGATAAAGCTGATCGACACGCTGATATCGGTGATATAGGTGGGACAAGAGAGAGGGAGTTCGGATCCGGGAAACGGGAGACTGCGCCGACTGAGGGAGTCAATGAAGCGGGCCTGGCGGAACTCCAAGCCGAGCTATCGGCCCCTCATCGGCCTTGCGATCATCTCCCTCCTGCTTTGCGGGCTTCTGTTCCCCCTGGTGGTCACGGGGATAGCCCAGGTGGTCTTCCCCTACCAGGCGAACGGGGAACTGGTGCAGCTCGACGGGCACGCCGTGGGCTCGGAGCTCATAGCCCAGATGTTCACCTCGCCGATGTTCTTCCACCCCAGGGCCGCCAACGAGTCCGCCTCTGGCGTCGACCCGGACATCACGCTCCAGGACGCCCTGTCCCAGGTGCTCAACGTGAGCGCCGCCACCGGCATCTCCGTCGCTGACCTGAACGCCACCGTGAGGGCTCAGGCCCAGGGGACCTTCTGGATCTTCGGCAGTCCCTATGTGGATGTCCTTGACCTGAACTTGGCGCTCATCAATGGGCACCAGTCGGTCTACAGCAATTTCACTGCTTGAGCCTTCTTAGCCGAATCGAGGCGCTCCCGGTGCTTCTTCTCCTCCTTCTTCTCCTTATCGCGCCTCTTCGCCTCGACCTTGGCGTCATAGCGCCCTAGCGGCGCCTCGGACTCCACGAAACCGTGATTCATCTGCAGCGCCCGCTTCGCTATCGCCTCGGCCTCAGGGTCCCTCCGGGCGAGCCTGACAGAGAGGTTCCGCCTGTCCAGGACTGCCCACTCAAGTTTCTTGTGCTTCTTGAGCTCGTCGATGGCGTTCTCCATGGCGAGCTCGTTCCCGAAGAGTCCGCGGATTTCCCACGTCCCAGCCATGAACCTCACCCCTCCTCCGGGCGTTTTAAGCCCTAGCGGCCCTGCGGGCGAGCTGGTCTCCCAGCGCTTCGGGGGTCTCCGCCGGCAGACCGCAAGTGGAGTTGCGGCAGACGAATGCCCTCGCCTTGGGCCCTGGTCTCCTCCCTTCGAGTAGCGACGTCATCCTCGAGAGCTCCTCGTAGGTATCCCGGCGGGCTACCAGCAGGACCGTGTCGGGAGAGAAGCGCCTCCAGGCCTCCCTTTCGAGCGCGGCGCCAGCGGCCGCGTCCTTGGAGACAACCACCACCTCTGTCACCCCGTTGAGCTGCAGGTCCAGGGCTGAGAGCATGGCCGCATGGCTGGCAGGCTGCAGGTCCACGTCCGCAACAAAGCAGCGGAGGGTTCGCTCGGCCTCTCCCCTGATGTCGTCCCTCCCCGTGAGCTCCGCCAGCCTGATCAGGCACGCCGCTGCGGCGGAGTTCCCCGACGGCGTGACTCCGTCATAGCCCTCCTTGAGCCTGGCCGGGACCGCCCCCGTCGTCAGGTAGAAGCCGCCGCGCTCCCTGTCCTCGAAGCGGTCCTTCATCGCCTCCGCCAGCCTGAGGGCCTCCGACATCCACTTCGGCTCCGCCGACGCCTCGAAGAGGTCAACGAGGCCCTGGGCGAGGAACGCGTAGTCCTCAAGGGTCCCCTCGAGGGCTGCCTCGCCGTCGACCCACCTCCTGAGCAGGACCCCGTCGCGGGTGCTGTTCCCCAGGACGAACTCGGCCGCCTCCCTCGCCGCCCGGACGTACCCGTCATCGCCCGTGACGGCGCCTGCGTAGGCGAAGGCCGATATCGCCAGGCCGTTCCAGGACGTGAGCACCTTCCCGTCCACAGCCGGCCGGGGCCTCTTCCCCCTTGCGCGGTAGAGCTCCTTCTTCCAGGCGGCCGCCTCCTCGGGCGCGGCAGCGCCGCGCGCCCCAAGGTGGAGGATTGACCTCCCCTCGAAGTTGCCCGCAGCCGTCACGCCGTACTCCGAGCAGAACCTGTCCCCTTCAGCCTTCCCGAGCACCTCTTCGACCTCGCCCGGGGTCCACGTGTAGAACTTGCCCTCCCCATCCCTCGTGTCTGCGTCCTGGGCGGAGTAGAACCCTCCCCCCTCTGACCTCATCTCCGCAGCCATCCAAGCCAGCGCCTCCCTCGCCGCGTCCATGTATCCCGGCCGCCCGGTCGCAAGGTGCGCCTCGACGTACACCTTCGCCAGCTGGGCATTGTCGTACAGCATCTTTTCGAAGTGGGGGATCAACCAGACGGCGTCGGTGGAGTACCTGTGGAACCCGCCCCCCAGGTGGTCCCGGATGCCGCCCCTCATTATCGCGTCCAGCGTGCCCGTGGCGCACTTCAGCGCAAGGGCGTCCCCCGTCCTGTGGGCGTGCCTCAGCAGGAAGCCGGACATCAGGGGCATGGGGAACTTCGGGGGCCCCCCGTACCCGCCCCGGGCGAGGTCGTAGGACGCGGCAATGGCTGTGACACCTTCCTCCAGCAGCCTTGGAGGCAGCTCTGGGGCCGGGTCCGGGTATGCCTCGGCAAGGGCCGTCGCCACTTGGGTTGCGTTTTCCACGGCCGCCTCCCGCTTGTCCTTCCAGAGGCTGGAGGCGAACTCCAGAACCTGCCTGAAGCTGGGCATCCCCTGCCTCGGCTCGGGAGGAAAGTAAGTCCCTCCGTAGAACGGCTTGAGGTCGGGGGTGAGGAAGACGGACAGCGGCCACCCGCCTCCACCCGTCATTGCCTGGACCGCCTTCATGTAGTAGGCGTCGACCTCGGGCCTCTCCTCCCTGTCGACCTTGATGGGTACGAAGTGCCGGTTGAGGAAGGAGGCGGTGGCTTCGTCCTCGAAGGACTCCCTCGCCATCACGTGGCACCAGTGACACGTGGAGTAGCCTATGCTGAGGAAGACAGGCTTCCCGTCGTTCCTAGCCTTCCTGAACGCGTCCTCCCCCCAGGGCCTCCACTTGACGGGGTTGAACGCGTGCTCCCGGAGATACGGGCTCTTCTCGGTGATGAGGAGGTTCGGCTCGGGGGGCAGGGTCGCGTCAGCGGCGACAGCTTGTAATTCAACCTTTTCCCTTCGACAACCCTTAACACCCGAACCATCGGCGAGAATGCGCTGGTCAGCAAGGCGGACTAGGTAAGGACATGCAGTACAAGTGGACGGTTCTGACTGTAACTACAGTGGGGGTGCTGATGAGCGGCATCGACGGGAGGATCGTCATAATCGGACTCCCGACCGTGGCCGCCGCCCTCCATGCTGACGCCGAGCAGGCCATCTGGTTCACCCAGGCCTACACCATTGGCAGCACCGTCGCCCTCCTCTTCATCGGCAGGGTCAGCGACATGTTCGGGAGGGTGAAGGTCTACTCGCTGGGCTTCACCGTCTTCACGATCGGGTCTCTCCTTACAGCCACTTCCGGAAGCCCGGACGCCTTCATCGCTGCAAGGATCTTCCAGGGGCTCGGCTCCGCGGCCCTCTTCGCCAACAGCGCGGCGATCATCACCGACGCGTTCCCGTCCAACCAACTCGGGACGGCCCTGGGGATTAACCAGATTGCGTTCAGGGCCGGCGCCATCGGCGGGCTCACCCTCAGCGGCCTGATTCTCGCGGTCTTCGACTGGAGGTACCTCTTCTACATCAACATCCCCGTAGGCATATTCGGCACGTTGTGGGCTTACAGGAGGCTCCACGAGATAGGCAAGCCGGAGCGGACCGTCCCCATGGACTGGAACGGATTCGTCAGCTTCACTGTCTTCATCACATCCCTGCTCCTCGCGCTCACGTTCGCTGCCTACGGGTTCGTCGACTACTGGGTCGCCGTGGTGTTGGCTGTACTGTCCGTCGCCTCGCTCGTGGTCTTCGTCCACCTCGAGCGACGGACCGAGCACCCCCTGCTCGACCTCAGCCTACTCAGGATACGCGAGTTCACAGGGGGCTCTGTCGCCCAAATGATCAACTCCATTGCCTGGGGCGCATTCCTCCTTGTCATCAGCCTCTACCTGCAGCTCGTGGACGGGTACTCCCCTCTCAAGGCTGGTCTCGCGCTCCTCCCCTTCGACTTCGGGTTCCTGGTGGCCGGCCCGCTCAGCGGCCACTACTCCGACAAGTACGGCCCGCTCCCGTTCACGACGTGCGGCCTGGTTGTCATTACCAGCTCGCTCCTCCTCTTCTCACAGGCTGCCGTCGGGGCCCCCTACGTCTACGTCGCTGGGCTCCTCGTCCTCGGCGGCGTGGGGACAGGCCTCTTCGCCTCTCCTAACATGAGCTCGATCATGGGCTCGGTCCCGGCCAAGAGGAGGGCGGTGGCCTCGGCCCTGAGGGCGACCTTCTTCAACGTCGGATACACCATCAGCGTCAACGCCGTCATCCTGCTGATGACGGTGCACGTGCCCTACTCGCTGATAACGAACGTGATATCGACGCTGAACCCCTCTACGCTGACCCTCGCCCAAAGGACCCAGTTCGCCGACGGCCTCCACTTCGTCTATCTGGTGCTGGCGGCCGTGAACATCGTTGCCTTGGTGCCGTCCCTCCTACGTGGGCAGCGCGTCCCGGTCAACGTAGCCGCCAATGACGATTCAAATTCAAATATGAGCGCGGACGCGGCAATCCCGATAGAGTGAAATGGCCGAAGAGAGCCTCGACCTGACCCGCGAGACGATAGAGGCTCCCTCGGGGAAGGCTGCGATATTCAACGTCGCAAGGATGAAGGACCTCGGCTATGGCGTGGAGAAGCTCCCGTATTCCATAAGAGTGCTCCTTGAGAACGCCGCGAGGAACTCCTGGCGCGTCCCGGGGGCCCTCGAGGCCGCCCATGCCCTCGCCGGGTGGCCGAACTCGGTGGGAGCGGAACTCCCCTTCATGCCCTACCGGGTGCTTCTCCAGGACTACACGGGCGTCCCCCTGATCGTCGACCTCGCCGCCATGCGCGATGCCGCGAAAGTGGCAGGAATGGACCCAGTCAGGATCAACTCCAAGGTTCCGGTGGACCTCGTGATCGACCACTCCATCCAGGTGGACGCCTGGGGCGACGAGCTCGCGTTCTCGGTCAACCTGGAGAAGGAATACGAGCGTAACTCCGAGCGGTACTCCCTCCTGAAGTGGGCCCAGTCTTCGTTCAAGAACCTGCGCGTTTTCCCCCCGGGGAAGGGTATCTGCCACCAGTTCAACCTGGAGTACCTTTCGAGGATCGTCGCAACGGCGCAATCGGGTGGCGAACTCGTCGCCTTCCCCGACACCCTGGTCGGGACCGACTCCCATACCACCATGGTAAACGGAATTGGCGTGCTGGGCTGGGGGGTGGGGGGGATCGAAGCTGAGGCGGTAATGCTCGGCGAGCCCTACTACATGCCTGTGCCGAAGGTGTTCGGCGTCAAGCTGGAAGGAAGCCTACGCGAGGGGGTCACCCCCACCGACCTGGTCCTAGCGGTGACCGAAATGCTTCGGGGCAGGGATGTAGTCGGCTCCTTTGTGGAGTACTTCGGAGAGGGCTACGGGCGGCTTACGGCCCAGGACCGGGCGACCCTGGGGAACATGTCGCCCGAATACGGGGCCACCGTGGGTTACTCGCCAGTGGACGAGGCCACCCTGTCATACCTTGCAGGGACGGCCAGGCCGGCGACCCAAATTGACTTCGTCAGGAGGTACGCGATGCGGACGGGGATGTTCGTCGACGGGGGAGAGCCGAGTTACACCGAGGTCATCCGCCTCGACATGGGCACCGTTGAGCCTTCAGTCGCGGGCCCTCGCAACCCGGACGAGCGCAGGCCACTGAAGACCGTTCCGTCCTTTGCCCGGAGCATGTTCGGGGAACAGAAGGTCTCCGTGGTCGCCCCGGCGGCGCAGAGTCCGCAGGTCGGCAGTTGGCCAGGTATGCCCGGGATGCAGGATGGGGCCGTCGTGATAAGCGCGATAACTAGCTGCACCAACACTTCGAATCCGACGGTCATGGTAGGAGCAGGACTCCTCGCAAAGAGGGCGGTGGAGGCGGGCCTCAAGTTGAAGCCCTGGGTGAAACCAAGCTTGGCCCCAGGCTCGACCGTGGTGACTGACTATCTGAAGAGGGCGGATCTGCTCAGCTATCTCGAGTCTCTGGGGTATGCCCTCGTCGGGTACGGATGCACCACCTGCATAGGGAACAGCGGACCGCTGTCTGCATCCGTGGAGGATGCGGTTAGGAAGAACGGGACCTACGCTGTGGCTGTACTGTCCGGGAACCGGAACTTCGACGGCAGGATCCACCCTTTGGTCAAGGGGTCCTTCCTGATGTCACCGATGCTCGTCGTGGCCTATGGACTGGCGGGGAGCATCGACTTCGACTTCGACTCCCCTCTGGGAGTCGGGTCCGGAGGGCAGGAGGTGTTCCTTAGGGACATCTGGCCCTCGCTGGCAGAGATCAAGGCGACGGTCGAGCGTTCGTTGAGCCCGGGTCTCTACTCAGAGAGGTACTCCGACGCCACCAAGGGGGATGAACGCTGGGAGTCTCTCGCATCCTACAGCGACAGCGTGTTCCACTGGAACGAGACATCGACCTACATCAGGCGTCCGCCGTGGCTGGATCCAGAGCTGTCGGGCACAGCGAAGTTGGACATCTCGGGAGCGAGGGTCCTCGCGGTGCTAGCCGACAAGGTCACGACGGACCACATATCGCCCGCGGGCGCGATTGCCGTTGACAGCCCGGCCGGGAAGTACCTTACGGAGAACCGCGTGGGTCTGGCGCAGTTCAGTTCCTATGGTTCGAGGCGCGGGAACCACGAAGTCATGGTGAGAGGGGGTTTCTCGAACATACGCCTTCGCAATCTGCTCGCCGGGGGAGAGGAGGGAGGATACACGAGGCACCTCCCGTCCGGCGAGGTCATGCCGATCTACGACGCAGCCGCGCTCTACGCCGAAGGTAGGGTTCCTCTGATTATCTTGGCTGGGAAGATGTACGGCATGGGAAGCTCAAGGGACTGGGCCGCGAAGGCCCCCAAACTCCTCGGGGTGAGGGCAGTGATCGCGGAGAGCTTTGAGAGGATTCACCGCAGCAACCTGGTCGCCATGGGGGTGCTCCCCCTTGAGTTCAAGAGCGGAGAGAACCGGGAGTCGCTCGGGCTCACAGGCGAGGAGGTGTTCGACGTCTCCGGCGTGTCGACCTTGTCACGACCGCAGCAGCTGGTTGACGTGGTCGCGAGAGATAGCTCGGGCGAAAAACGGTTCCAGGCCGTCTGTCGCGTCGACAACCGGACGGAGTTGCAGTACGTCGCAAGGGGCGGGATTCTCCCCTATGTCTTCGACAAGCTCAGCGACACGCACTGAGCGCTTGCTTCGGACCACGCGGACATCAGCCTAGTCGCGGACCCCGTCTAAGACTGGAAAGGCTCGGTGCAGACGAGGGGCCTCGCTGGATTAGGGCATTGGAAGACCCCAAACGATGCGACTGGTTCGCGATGCGGATTCCAAACCCAACATTGTTAATTAGGTCATCAAGGGGGCGCGCATCAGCTGGTATGAGTCCGCCAAGTGGAGTGTCACCGGAGGTTCTACACATTGCGACTCGTCTAGCGATCATAAGGCATTCAACCATTCAGTTGAGCTACGGAGCTCGGAATTGAAGCTCGCAGTCCCGTGCACAATGCCTCCACCGACAGGAGGAGAGAAGCTCGAATCATCCATCCTATCACGTCGACTCGGGGTCATGCGCAGAGTCACTCCACGGCTTATGACTCATGCGAGAGAAGCCTCTTCACTTCAAGCGCCTGCCAAGACTGAGCGATGGGGTGTTTCGGGTTGAGTCGCTTCGGCCGGCCAGCGCGAAGCAAGAGCGTTCTCGCTGTCGTGCTCCTATTCCTTCTGTTGGTCCCTGCCGCCGTGACGCTGCTGAGCGTGGTGTCCCCCGTAGCGCGGGCTGCCACGGTCTTGAGAAGTCAGGAGGTGTGCGAAGCCTATGCCGACCCTGGAGACGTACCTACGTGCTCAGCCACTTTCACTGGCGGCGTTACTGCGGGCAATGTGATGATTGTCGTCGTGGGGACGGGGATAGATGACAGCACGGGTCAAACGGCAACCGTCGCCGATTCCCAGGCAACCTACACCCTCGCCGCCTCCATGGAAGCACCCGATGCGACTCCGGAGACTGCCTGGACCTACGTCTACTATCATGCCGTGACCACGACCTCGGCGACGGACACCATCACAGTCACCCTTACGGGTAACGGCGAGTCCACCACCGCCTGGGCATACGAAGTGAGCGGCGTCGTGGCTGTGCCGACCACTGTGACAGGCAGCTGCACAACCGGCTGCACGGCCGCGACGGAGACCTCGTCCTCCCTGTCGTACACCAGCGGCAGCTTTGTCCTTGGCATCATGTCGGTCTCCTCCCACGACACTATCTGGCCCACTGCGGGGACAACCTCGCCTGCATTCACTGTCAGCTACATCGGGACGGGCGCCGTCGGATCCTCGGGAGACGCCGAGCCTCAACTCGTGGAGTACCTCCTCCCTACGGCTTCTGGCAGCACCAACCTTGGCACGACCCTGAATGAAGCCCCGACCGACCAGACATGGAGCGAGATCGGCGCGGTCTTCTCACCGTCGGTATCGCAGCCCATAACGGTCACCATGGCGGGCTCGGCGCCGGCCGGTACGGTCACGGTCAACGGGTGCAGTCCATCGCCGAGCACCTTTGCCGCGGACGGGACTGTGCATGACATCACGATGATCGCCGGATGCTCCTTCACACTGTCGTTCACCAATTCCGGGAACACAAGGGATGGGTTCGACGTCTCAGGCTCGTTCTCGGCCACTTCCTCATCAGAGGTGTCGTCAACCACCGCGCTCTCGCTTACTGCGTACGAGCAGATCTCTAACACCTACGAAGCGACGCCTTCGTCGCCCTCAACATGGGACCACGCCTATGGCATAGCGGTGACCGGGACCTACCTTGGGACCGCTGGGTCGACCATCTGCACCATTACGACCACTAGCGGCGGAGGCGAGTCATCGACAGGCTGCGCCGGCATATGGTCTGACTACGATGATCCTGTCTCATTTGAGACCCCAGTTGCAGACGGCAGTTCATCGTGGGTGGGGCAGTCCCCAACAAGCTTCACCCAGGCAACTGGCGGGAATACGAACAACGTCGATTATGATCTCGAGACCTTGGTCACTTCGTCCACAACATCGACCATTACGACGACTACCACCACCCAGACAACGACCTTGACGACTTCCTCTGTCACTTCGGCTACGACTACTTCTACCTCAACGACTTCTACAGCTACCCTGCCAACCTCTACTACGACATCTTCGACCTCCACCTCGGTCCTGTCAACTTCGACCACGACTTCCACAACCTCAATTCACACGTCGCCCACGACGACTTCAACCTCCACCACATCCGTAGCGACCTCGCAGACAACCACTACCACGTCCACCACGTCGATTTCGACTTCTCTGACTACAACGACGACTCCCACCAGTTCGATTTCGACCTCACTTACCACTACGACCACTCCGACGACATCGATATCCACGTCCGTATCCACGACGTCGACCACCACGTCATCGACGTCCACTTCGGTTAGTTCGACGTCGACCACCACGTCATCGACGTCCACTTCGATCTCATCCACTTCGACCACCACGTCATCGACGTCCACTTCGGTTAGTTCGACGTCGACCACCACGTCATCGACGTCCACTTCGGTTAGTTCGACGTCGACCACCACGTCATCGACGTCCACTTCGGTTAGTTCGACGTCGACCACCACGTCATCGACGTCCACTTCGATCTCATCCACTTCGACCACCACGTCATCGACGTCCACTTCGGTTAGTTCGACGTCGACCACCACGTCATCGACGTCCACTTCGGTTAGTTCGACGTCGACCACCACGTCATCGACGTCCACTTCGATCTCATCCACTTCGACCACCACGTCATCGACGTCCACTTCGATCTCATCCACTTCGACCACCACGTCATCGACGTCCACTTCGATCTCATCCACTT